>ERZ1023750.57-NODE-57-length-13767-cov-8.116394_pt1 | contig 13767 bp, 10 predicted proteins | sample MGYA00521086_ERZ1023750 | MGnify/ENA primary metagenome ERZ1023750 (study PRJEB33180, sample SAMEA4059229) | wastewater metagenome | place: Denmark | collected 2016-05-16 | study: EMG produced TPA metagenomics assembly of the PRJEB13832 data set (Local surveillance...
TGGCTGATTGCCAATTAAACTCAGAGAAGCATGTCAAAATGGCATGCTTTTTTTGAGGAAGTTTTTTAGATTGCCTAATAAAACAGCAATATTGTGTCATCCTATGTCTGGAATAATGAGTATTTGAATCTAAGGCTGTGTGATCTATCTTAAATGACAGATTTGTGAAGCCTGATAAAGATGTGAACAGACAGTCAATAATCTATTTGATGGTGAATATTAGAGAAAAGAAATCAAATCTTTGAATAATGTAAATCAGATAAAAATATAATAAAAATCATAACTTAATCTGAGTGCGATTTTGTGCAAATATAGTGCGTACAAAAAAGTATGAACGCGTCGTTCAGCTAAATTTACGCATTTTTACAGCTCTTTGGTGAATTGTGACTTGACCGAAATGCCGTACACATTGCAAGATAGGGCACCTAAAAAAATTTAAGTGAAGAGTTAAACTAACTTTTCTCAACATTTACATTTGCTAAAACAGCCGAGGATTACATGAAGGCTCTTGTTGCTGTAAAACGTGTGGTTGATGCCAACGTTAAAGTTCGCGTTAAGCCGGACAACAGTGGTGTTGACTTAACCAACGTTAAAATGTCAATTAACCCATTCTGTGAAATCGCAGTGGAAGAAGCGGTTCGCTTAAAAGAAAAAGGAACTGTTTCAGAAATCATCGTTGTTTCTATTGGTCCTAAAGAAGCGCAAGAGCAAATCCGCTCTGCTATGGCGCTTGGTGCTGACCGCGGTATTTTAGTTGAAGCTGATGACAGCCAACTGGGTGCTTTAGAAATAGCGAAAGTGTTGAAAGGCGTTGTTGACGCTGAACAACCTCAGTTGATTCTTCTTGGTAAGCAAGCAATTGATGATGACTCTAACCAAGTCGGCCAAATGCTTGGTGCACTACTGGGTGCAGGTCAAGGTACTTTTGCTTCTGAAGTTAAAGTTGATGGCGACAAAGTACAAGTAACTCGTGAAATCGACGGTGGTTTACAAACTGTTGAACTTGCACTTCCAGCGATCATCACCACTGACTTGCGTTTAAACGAGCCACGTTATGCTGCTCTTCCAAACATCATGAAAGCGCGTAAAAAACCACTGGATACGAAGTCTCCTGCTGATTTTGGTGTTTCTACAACAACTAAACTTAAAACAGTTAAAGTTGAAGCGCCTGCTGAACGTAAAGCTGGCGTACAAGTGAAGTCTGTAGACGAACTTGTAGAAAAACTAAAAAATGAAGCGAAAGTGATCTAATACAGAAGGATAAAATCATGAGTATTTTAGTTATCGCTGAGCACGACAACAAAGCACTAAATGGCGCAACTTTAAACGTTGTTGCTGCAGCTCAAAAAATCGGTGGTGATATCACTGTATTAGTTGCTGGTTCTGGCGCTCAAGCAGTTGCTGATGCTGCTGCAAAAGTTGCGGGTGTAAGCAAAGTATTACTTGCTGACAACGCAGTTTACGCAAACCAATTGGCTGAAAACGTTGCAGCTTTGGTTGCAGATATTGCTAAAGGTGGTTTCAAACACGTATTGGCTGCATCAACTACAACGGGTAAGAATATTCTTCCACGTGTGGCTGCACTTCTTGATGTCAGCATGATTACAGACATCATTGCTGTTGAATCTGCAAATACGTTCAAGCGTCCAATCTATGCAGGTAACGCGATTGCAACAGTTCAGTCTGATGAAGCAATCATTGTTGGTACTGTACGTGGTACAGCATTTGACCCTGTCGCTGCTGAAGGTGGTTCTGCTGCGGTTGAAGCTGTAAGCGAAGCAAAAGATGCTGGTATCTCTAAGTTTGTTGCTGAAGAGATCGTAAAATCTGAACGCCCAGAATTAACTGCTGCGCGTATCGTGGTTTCAGGTGGTCGTGGTGTGGGTTCAGGTGAGAACTACCATACTGTTCTTGATCCATTGGCTGACAAATTGGGCGCTGCTCAAGGTGCATCACGTGCTGCGGTTGACGCTGGTTTCGTTCCAAACGACATGCAAGTAGGTCAAACAGGTAAAATTGTTGCTCCTGATCTGTATATCGCTGTAGGTATCTCTGGTGCGATCCAGCACTTGGCAGGTATGAAAGACTCTAAAGTGATCGTTGCGATCAACAAAGACGAAGAAGCACCGATCAATGCAGTAGCAGATTACTGGTTAGTAGGTGATTTGAATACCGTTGTTCCAGAGTTAGTATCTAAAATCTAATTCCTGACAATGTTTCAAAACGCTCCGAAAGGGGCGTTTTTTTATGTGCGCTTTGTTTGATAATGCATACTGCCTTTATGCAAATGAAGAATGAAATAACTTATTGGTGTTTTGTTGTTTTAAAGCATTGTAATCTGAAAATTTAAGAATTTCTTAAGATGAGTGTGCATCTGAATATTTAGATTTATGATACTATTTGCCATCCATTTTTAAGCTTAACTTACATAAAACTTTTTTTGTTAAGTTGGGAGTTGTAATCTTGCTGATTGATACTCGCGTATCTTGGTCAGTTCTGATCCTTGCTGTTCTGTGTCTAATTTTTCCATTTTTAGCTGATCTACAGTTCCCACTTTTAGGTGGTGCTGTTGTACGTGGCGTGGAAAATATTCAAGCGTTACTTTTATTGATATTTGCTGTATTTAGCTATTTTTACATGCAGCCAATGCGTCTTCCTGAGGGTAAAAAGTATTTTTGGATCTGGGCTGTACTGTGGTGGTTGCTTCTATTTGGGCGTAGCACCAGTTGGGGCAGAGACTATTTTCCTGAAGTCCCAAAAGTATATTTTCATGGCATCTCGGTGGTTTTGATTGGTTCAGTCGTATTTATGTTGTTGGTTAAACCATTGCGCCATGAGATTGCGATAAAAATGAAGAACATTACGATCCCTGCTTGGGCAATGCTGCTCACGGTGTTGGGTTTGATTATTTCTGACGGCATTGAGCACAGCCGCATTTATGGTGGAATTTTCTTACATCAGATTGCTTATAAAGACCTTATGGAGGAGCTATATGAGTTTCCTTTAATATTGGGCTTGTTTATGGTGGCATTTCATATTATGCGGCGCGATAAGCAAGAGATCGATCAGTAAGTCCAAAGATAGGCAAGACATGGCTTAAAGCTCTCAAAAATGAGGGCTTTTTTGCATTTTATGCAACGCTGATAGGGAATGTGATGGAGCTGTAAATGTACATCCTATACATGTGTAAAAAATAACCCCTAAATTAAAGAAAATTAACGAGATTAACTGTGGTGACGTGACACAAAAATCAGAGTGTTTATGCTATAATTTACGGCTATATTTCAGTTTTTAGTTCAGTATTTTGAACTAATAATTTTGCAAGTTTTACGACATATAAATGCAAGCGGTTTTACGTTTGTAGAATAAGGAGTATGCATGAGCGTATCGGAAATCAGACCGATTGCGATTGAGGATGAACTCAAGAACTCGTATCTTGACTATGCAATGAGCGTGATTGTTTCTCGTGCTTTGCCAGATGTTCGAGATGGTCTAAAACCTGTTCATCGTCGTGTGCTTTATGCAATGCACGAATTGGGTAATGACTACAACAAAGCTTATAAAAAGTCTGCCCGCGTGGTTGGTGATGTGATCGGTAAATATCACCCACACGGTGATTCTGCTGTTTATGAAACCATTGTTCGTATGGCTCAAGACTTTAGCTTGCGTTATCAATTGGTTGATGGTCAGGGGAACTTTGGTTCGGTCGATGGCGATAGCGCAGCTGCGATGCGTTATACCGAAGTTCGTATGCGTAAGTTAACTCATGAAATTCTTGCCGATCTTGAAAAAGATACGGTGGATTGGGAAGACAACTACGACGGCTCTGAACGTATTCCGCAAGTGATGCCAACGCGTATTCCTAACTTACTGATTAACGGTACTACAGGTATTGCTGTGGGTATGGCGACCAATATGGCGCCGCACAACATGACTGAAGTAGTGAACGCTTGTTTGGCCTATGCTGAAAACCCAAATATTTCAATTGAAGGATTGATGGAATATATTTCGGGTCCAGACTTTCCTACAGGTGGCATTATTTACGGTAAAGCGGGCATTGTTGATGCTTACCGTACGGGTAAAGGTCGTTTGCATATTCGTGGTAAATACCACTTTGAAGAAGACCAAAAAACAGGTCGTACCACGATCGTTTTCACAGAAATTCCATATCAAGTCAACAAAGCAAGAACGATTGAACGTATCGCTGAGTTGGTGAAAGAGAAAAAACTGGAAGGTATTTCTGAGCTACGTGACGAATCTGACAAAGACGGGATGCGTATTGCCATTGACTTAAAGCGTGGTGAAAACGCTGAAGTTGTGGTAAATAACTTATTCCAAAACACGCAGTTGGAAAACTCTTTCAGCATTAACATGGTGTGCTTAGACAACGGCCAGCCAAAGTTAATGAACTTGAAAGACATTGTTGCGGCATTTATTCGTCACCGCCAAGAAGTGGTGACGCGTCGTACCATGTTTGAGTTGCGCAAAGCACGTGAACGTGGCCATATTTTAGAAGGTTTGACGGTAGCATTAGCAAATATTGATGCGATCATTGAAACCATTAAAACTTCTGCAAATCCGGCTGAGGCGCGTGAGCGTTTACAAGCAGGTGAGTGGGCAGCAGGCAATGTAATTGCACTGCTTGAAAAAGCAGGTTCTGTTTCTGTACGTCCAGACGAAATTGAAGGTGAAGACCCAAGCCGTCCGTTTGGTTTAGATGGTCAGATATATCGTTTATCGCCTGCGCAAGTCGGTGCGATTCTTGAGCTTCGTTTGCACCGTTTAACGGGTCTTGAACAAGACAAGTTACAAGCTGAATATACTGAAATTTTAGGTCAAATTGCTGAACTCACAGCGATTTTAAATGACTTCAATTTATTGATGGCAGTGATTAAAGAAGAATTAGCTTTAATTTTGCAACAATACGGCGATGCTCGTCGTACTGCAATTGTTGAGTCTCGTATTGACTTCTCGCGTGAAGATTTAATTCCTGAAGAGCAAGTGGTACTGACTGTTTCAAAAACAGGTTATGCGAAAACGCAACCGCTTTCAGACTATGCTGCACAGCGTCGTGGTGGACGTGGTAAATCTGCGACATCGATGAAAGAAGATGATTACATCCAGCATCTGATTGTGACCTCTAACCATGCCACAGTGTTGTGCTTTACCAATGTTGGTAAAGTCTATCGCCTGAGAGTGTTTGAAGTGCCTCAAGCATCGCGTGGTTCAAAAGGTCGCCCAATGGTGAACTTATTGCCACTGGATGCCGATGAGACAATCACAGCAATTCTTCCAGTGATTGATGCACCGAAGAAATTTAAAGAACGCTTAGCTGAGTTCAAAAACTTTGTGCGTAGCAATGTCGCGACATTACGTGAAAATAGTATTATCGACGCGCATTATGAAGCGTTAAAAGCTTCATTCGATGAGTTGGCTGAAGATGCTGATGAACTTTCTGATGCATTACGTAAGCAATTGAAAGAGTTGGGTGTTGAGCTTTCAACAACTGATTTGGACAATGAAACGGTTGTTGAATTTGCTGATCTTGCAGAGAAAATGCGTAAGAACTTCTTTGTATTTATGGCAACAGCATCTGGTACAGTCAAGCGTGTTGAATTAGAGCAATTTAGTAATGTTCGTTCAAACGGCTTACGTGCAATTGAGCTAAAAGAAGAAGATACCTTGATTGGTGTTGCAATCACCGATGGCGAACAGCAAATCATGTTGTTCTCAAATGAAGGTAAAGCAATTCGCTTCTCTGAAACTGATGCACGTGTGATGGGACGTACTGCAAAAGGGGTGCGTGGTATGCGTGTCACTTTAGCTGCAGCCCAGGTCGAAGATGATGTTGAAACTGACACAGATTCAGAGGATGAAGAATCTTCTGATTTAAATGTGGCGAGCCGTATTGTTTCATTAGTTGTTGTACCTGAAACTGGCGAAGTACTGTGTGCTTCTGCAAATGGTTATGGGAAACGTACGCCTGTTGATGACTTCCCAACCAAGAAACGTGGTGGTAAAGGTGTTATTGCCATCAAAACATCTGAACGTAACGGTGAGTTGGTCGGTGCGGTTGCAATTGATGAATCTAAAGAGTTGATGTTGATTTCTGATGGCGGTACTTTAGTTCGTACTCGTGCCTCTGAAGTTGCTAGAACAGGGCGTAATGCACAAGGTGTACGTCTGATTCGTTTAGGCAATGAAGAAATCTTGGTCGGTGTTGTTGCAGTGGACGCCGTTGAAGTCGAAGACGATATTTTAGATACTTCTATCGAGACTGCCGAAGCAACTGTAGTTGACGAGGTAAATGTAGATGCATCTGAAAATACAACAGATACCAATACATCGAACGAAGACTAACTGAATGAAAAAGAAAAGGGCGCTTCGGCGTCCTTTTTCATATTGGCGATGACCTAGTGGTGGATAAGATTTTATGAAAGCAAAATTACTGGTTTTGAGTTGTGCGTTGGCTTTAACAGCGTGTGATAAATTGGGACAACAGGCATTGGATTCGATCCCAAATCCGAGTCCTGCTCAAGAGAAAGCAGCTCAGCAAGCTTATCAAGCCTTTACTCAGGGTGATTTTCCGCAGCTCTATACTTATTTTGAGCCAGAGTTACAGCGTGAATTTAAAACTCATGAAAAAGACATGCGAAAATTTGCAAAATCGATTCCTAAACAAGCCATAACGACTCAAAAAATTGTATCGAAACACATTGAAAAGTCGACGGAAAAACCAAGTTTGTATGCAGTTACCTATGAGTATGCTTATAGCAATAAAAACCTAGTTCAATACGATGTTGGTTTTGATAAAGCAGGCGGAAGCACAAAAATTCGCAGCTTTGATGTCAAACTTTATGGGGCTTCAACGGATTAAATGGGTAGGATTGCTATCAATACGTTCTAAAATTTAGCGATGCTTGAGACGCCAATAAGCAAATGCTGCGCAAGCTATACCAAACACAAAGAGATACAGTAGTTTCGGCAGAATAAGTGCAGTTGGTACACCCATTTGGTTCAGTTGAATAAACATTTGAATCCCTTGGGTCGATGGCAAAACATTGCCCAAGTATTGCATCCAAGCGGGCATTGCGGCGTGTGGCCATGCTGTTCCTGAAAGTAGAAATAGCGGAATAGAGGTAAATACAATGACATGTCCTGCACGTTCAGGCATATCGAAAAATGTTGAAATCAACATGCCTAAAGCCACGATACAGCCTATAAAAATCGGCACGGCCAGTAACATGCCACTAAAATTTCCCCCATGTGGGTAGTCATTTAACCAATAAATAAAGCCAAATAAATATAAACAACCGAGCATACCAATGGTCAGAATGGCGCAAAAAATCGCAAAAAATTCTGTCGTCGTTGGTCGCCATTTCTGTTCGCGGTATCCAGCCAATAACATCCCTAAACCGAGCACGATGGTTTGATGAATAATCAGCGGAGCAATGGCGGGGAAAATATAACTGCCATAACCCGACATGGTGTTAAAAAGCGGCGTTTGATGAATGGAAATGGCTGGAGAAAAGTGCGAAATATTGCCAAATTTTTCCACATGCTCGCGTACAGCATTTTCAATTGAGGTAGCGAGACCTAGTCCAATTTGCTTGGTTTTTAAAAAGTTTGCCGCGCTGAGATAGAGCCCAATCCCACCGACTTCGCCATGCCGAAGACTGTTGGAAAGATTTTCGGGTAAGAGCAAAATACCATCGGCTTGCTGTTGTTTAATCATATTTTCAGCATCGAGGAAATTACCCGTCACAGCTTTCACTTCAACATTTGGACTGAGCGAAACTTGCTGAATGATGTTATTGGTCACGATACTTTGTTCTTCATCCACAATTACAATCGGCAAAGCTTCTGCTTGCTGTGCTTTGTAGGCAGTCGGATAGAAAACACTATAGAAAATCACCGAGAGGATGAGCGTGGTTAAAATCGACTGATTGGCGATAATGTCTTTAAATGTCTTGATGTAATAGTGCAAAAATGACTTCATGACACTGCTCCTTTGATTCGTTTTTTGAGGAGCAGGACAGAGGTCACAGCGTAAAAGACCACATAGAGGATAAGTACGAGTAAAGGCAACAGCGATGAACTGATTGGGCTACCAATGACCCATTGTTCGGTTTGTAGTTTGGCATAAGGTGTGTAAGGGATAATATTGGCCCAAAATTTGGTAAACAGTGGTGCGTTATTTAAGGGGAGCGTCACTCCTGCAAAACTGAGTGATGAGCCGCCGTACACAGCAATTAAACCAAAGGTTTTGGATAAGTTGTTGGTGGCTAAAACAATGGTACTACTGATTAAGGCATAGGCGCTATAAAATAAAAGCTGTGCCAACATGATCAACCAAAGCTGACCTGCAACAAACCAACCGCGAATCTCAATCAGCCAAAACATCCACGCCCATGTCCATAAGCTAAAAATAAGTACATAGGTCAGGTTTTTCGTGAGGATGGCTTTAAAAGCAGATTGGTTGTTTAGCCAATTTTGCGCTGTATGAAACTTAAATTCTTGACCGACTGAAAATGCGACACAGCAGCAGAGTAGTAAATGCAAAATCGCAGGAATCATAAAGGGTTCTAAATAGAACTCATAACTCAAATTTGGGTTGTATAAGGTCGAAATTTTAACGTGTGGTGTAGGTACATCTAAATAAGGGATCGTATTTTCTAAATAGCTTTCACCAGCATAGTCTGCCATGGCTTCAACTGTGCTGAGTAACATAGCTGATGAAATGGTGTTACCCACACTAAAGTAACTTTGGTTATAGGCAATGCTGATTTCAGCATCTTTAGCTTGAACAAAACGTTGTTCGGCGCCATTGGGGATACTGACGTAACCCCAAACTTTGGTTTGGTTCAGCAGCTTTTCAACTTCGGTATTTTGATCACTGACGATGGCGACATCTAAGGTATGGTTGAGTCTTAAGTAGCGCTGTATGTTTTGGCTTAGCTCACTTTGGTCTTGGTCAATAATCGCAATAGGCAAATGTTCAGGCTTGCCTTGGGCAAACATGCTGGAAAACAGCACGATAATAAACAGTGGGGCAAGCGTGACTAAACATAGATCCCACTTATGCTTCAGTAAATAGTTCAGTTCCCGCAGTAGCCCGCTTAGCATTATTTGCTCTCTTTGACTTTAAACAACACACTCATGCCAACTTTTAGGTCTGGAATGGCTTGCGCAGGCGTCAAATGAACTTTAAAGCTACGAATGTCATAGCCTCCTGTTTGGCGTGTGGTCTTAATGGTGGCAAATTCGCCTTCGGCATCAATATTCTTAATATTAAAGTTGGTATTCAGGTTTAAGGCTGGAATAAAGCCTTCAATTTGTTTTGCCTGATAGATGTTGGCGTATTGGTCTTCACGAATATTCAGTGATACCCAAAGCTCGCGATCTTGAATAATACTCACAATTGGCACACCCATCGCTACCAATTCGGAGGGTTTGCCATAGGTTTTAGACACGGTACCGTCAATGGGTGAAAGTAGTTTGGTTTCAGCTTCAAGTGCATTGACTTCAGCAACAGCTGCTTTTGCAATTTGCACTTGCGCATCTGCTGAACTTTTTTGCTGTGGAGTGCTGCCACGTTCAGCCCGAGCATATTGTTGATATGCCGCTTCTGTCATTTGAGCAGCTGATTGCGCCGCAGCATGCATTTCATCACGACGTTGTCGCGAGATGACACCTTGTTGGTACAAGTTTGCACCACGTTGATAGGTGGTTTGTGCCAAAGTTTGCTGTGCTTTCAGTGCTTGCCAGTTGGCGTATAAACTTGCAATATTTTCTTCCTGAGAGCCACGGTTAGCGGTGGACTGGAGTGCTAAAGCAGCCTGTAAGCTGGCCAATGCTTGCTGTTTTTTGGCATCGACTTCTGGGCTATACAGTCGAACGAGTTCTTGGTTTTTGCTGATCTTCTGTCCGTCATGTACATAAATTTCATCAATTCGACTTGGCACTTTGGTACTGACATGGATCGTTTCTGCCTCAACCCGACCTTGGATTTCAACCGTTTTCGGTTGATAGGCCTTCCACAGTCCAAAAGCAATCACGATGAATAGAATAATGAGAGCAAGGCCCCCAATCAGCTTGATCGCTTTGGACTTTGGCTCGGTGTTGGTATTCTCGCTCTCAGCCTGCACCTGCTCTTGAGTATCATTTGTCGCTAATTCCTCTGTTGATGGCACCGCTTGATCTTCTTGTTTTTCAGGTTTTTGCGGATCAGATTGGTTTTGATCTTGATTCATTAAATGGCTCTCATCAAAGAATTAACGAATAAATCGCGTATTGGGTTGCAGAAGATAGGTTTGGAACTGATGGATCGAACCATGACTTTGTAGAAGCGTCGCCAGTGACATGACATATTTATAGGCATTCAGTGCGGTTTCTGCTTTTAAGGCGCTGAGCATATTTTGTGCATCGATCACTTGGGTCGCTGTTCCCATATCTTCTTTAAAGGACAGTTCTTGTATACGTAAATTTTCTTGCGCTGCTTTTATATTTTGCTGTAATAACTGATCACTTTGCTGCGCTGTGGTGGCTTCGCTATACGATTTATAAATCACATTTTCAATTTCTTGTTTAGTCCGTGCTGTCATCAGTTCAGAAGCGTAGCGTTGTAACTCTGCTGCTTGGACATTTTTGTTTTTATCAATGCCTGAGAACAGATTGTACTGTGCGGCTAAGCCAACGATCCAGTTATTTTTATCGTCCAGACTGTATTCACCAAAGGCAAAAATATGTGGTTTCTTGGTGGCGTTTTGTGCGGTGACATTGGCTTGTGCCAATTGAGTGTCCATTTGCAGTTTTTGTACTAAAGCCGATTGATCTGCATATGACTTGAGTAGGGTATTTAAATCTTGGTTTTGGGTACTGTTAATAAAGAGTGGTGTGGTGAGCTCAGTAATTTGGCTGCTTTGTAAAAGGTTATTCAGTTGAAATAAACTGGCTTTTAAATTGGCCTGACTGGCTTGCTCATTGCGCTGTGCATTGTTTTTTGCCACTTCAAATTGCATGCGCTGGCCTTTACTAATAAAGCCCTGTTGTTCAAGTTTAAGTGCATTGTCATAGTGTTTTTGCATTGCATGCCAATTATATTGGCTAGACGCGAGTAACTGTTTTTGCAGTTGAACATTGAAATAGGCTTGAATCAGCTCAAAGCGTTGTAGGTCTTGCTGTTGTTTTGTATTGAGTTCGCTACGTTTTACTTTGATATTGGCGACTTGTTTCGCACTTGAGGTTAACCCACCTGTATAAAGCGGCATCATTGCAGAAATGGTTGGGCGTATGACTTGATCTTCTAAGGTAATTTGAGAGTTATCTGGAATAAGCCCGACACCATTATGGATGGTTTGATCAATACCTTCTTTTAAAGGGTCAGAAATATTAGGTGGCAGATTTTGTTGATTTATACGGTCATTAATGTTTTGAGAAAGTGTGTGTTCTAAATTATTTTTGAGTGCACCAAGTGGGACATCCAGCTCATTATGAAAAGCATAGGTACGTACGTTCAGATCGATACGGGGTAACCCCAAACCTTTGACCGCTTCAGCTTCTAGTTTTGAGGCTTGTTGTAAGGCTTGTGTGGCCTGTGTGCTATACGAGTCTTGTAACACACTTTGCTCAGCTTGTTGATAGCTGATAGATGCAGCAAAAGTCGTCGAGCTGATTCCGAGACTGAGACCGAACATGCTTAATGACAAGATTGATGGCAGTGATGTACGCAATAAGTATTTGTTGGCTGGTGTATTAAGCATGTTGAATAGTCTTTGTGGCATGAGCACGACTCTTTTCTATGTTTTGCACATTATACGCATAATCTAACTGTTCTGAATGCTGACTCAGTTACTGAATTGTTTAATTTGCAAATGTATATCAATAGATTAGCGACATTTTTAAGCAAAGGAAATGCTTTCGTTTGAGCTTAGGTGAATGGGAAAGCGCTGCTGTAATTGATTGAGGAATGCTGAGTTCAAACTGGATCGTTGATCTTGATTGAGTTTTTGACTGTAAAGGTGAGATTACATTGAAATATTTTCAGTTGAATTTACTGCAAGCACTGGCTATCTGTGGTTAAATGCCATCATTTTATTGTGTTTCACTTTGAAAGGAAAAATCATGCGCGCGTACAACTTCTGTGCTGGTCCTGCTGCATTACCTACTGCCGTTTTAGAAAAAGCACAAGCTGAAATGCTTGATTGGCAAGGCAAGGGTCTTTCCATCATGGAAATGAGTCACCGTAGTAAAGACTATGTTGCTGTGGCTGAAAAAGCAGAAGCAGATTTACGTAAACTCATGAACATTCCAGAGAACTATAAAGTCTTGTTCCTTCAAGGTGGTGCTTCACTTCAGTTCTCCGCGATTCCTTTAAATTTGTTGGGTAAAAACAGCAAAGCGGACTATATCCATACTGGAATTTGGTCTGAGAAAGCACTGAAAGAAGCGCAGCGCTATGGCGATATCAACGTCATTGAAGCGGGTACGCAAATTGATGGAAAACTTGCCATTGCAGACTCAAGCACTTGGAACTTATCTCAAGATGCGGCTTATGTGCATTATGTAGACAATGAAACGATTGGTGGTCTTCAGTTTTCGGCTATTCCAGAAACCAATGCGCCATTGGTTGCAGACCTGTCTTCAAGTATTTTGTCTGCACCTGTTGATGTGACTAAATTCGGTATCATCTATGCAGGCGCGCAAAAGAACATTGGCCCAGCGGGTTTAACCTTGGTTATTGTTCGTGAAGATCTGCTAGATCAAGCCAAACCTGAAATTCCAAGCATTTTGAAATACGCTTCGCAAGCGAAGAATGATTCGATGGTCAATACACCATCGACCTATGCTTGGTACTTATCAGGTTTAGTGTTTGAATGGTTGCTTGAACAAGGCGGTGTTGAAGCGATTCATAAAGTGAACCTTGAAAAGGCGAAACTACTTTATGGTTATATCGATGCAAGCGATTTTTATGCAAACCCAATTGCTGTGCAAAACCGTTCAATTATGAATGTGCCGTTTACTTTGGCGAATCCAGATTTGGAAAAACTTTTCCTGAAAGAAGCTGAAGAAAACCATTTGTTGAACCTTGCAGGTCACCGCTCAGTTGGTGGGATGCGCGCAAGTATTTATAACGCGGTTCCTCTAGAAGGCGTGCAAGCGCTAGTGAACTTTATGGATGATTTTGCGAAACGCAATGCTTAAGTCATAGAGCCAGAAAAGCCAACTTAAAAGTTGTAATGCCAGTCAGTTAAGAAACGGACTGGCATTTTCTTTTGGCTAAACAAAAGAACAGAAAGAACTCCAAAAATTCGATTTGAACAGTAAGACTCCGTTGAGAATAGCCCAACAGTAAATGCATTCTATTGAAATGCCTTTACTGATCAGTCGTACATTGTTTGATGGGCTTTTTTATTGGTTTTTTAACAGATTATCTAAAACAATCGTGACATTTTGGTGTCATACCAATCAATTATTCATTTTATTTATCGCTTAGTACGGACGTCCACCTGCAAGACTAATACGTTTGAGTAAGCGACGTTGATCGACAGGAAAGGGACGACGTGAATGTAGTGTCACCTGATTATCCCAAAATACAATATCTCCAGTTTCCCAGTGATGTTCATAACGAAACTCAGGTTTGAGGATGTGCGCACGAAGTGCAGCAATCAGTTCACTGCCTTCGGTATCATCGACATTGAGTAATTCAACTTCCGAACGGGTATTGAGCCAAAGCGCTTTACGCCCAGATTCTGGATGTGTGCGGAC
>ERZ1023750.65-NODE-65-length-12893-cov-13.597523_pt1 | contig 12893 bp, 9 predicted proteins | sample MGYA00521086_ERZ1023750 | MGnify/ENA primary metagenome ERZ1023750 (study PRJEB33180, sample SAMEA4059229) | wastewater metagenome | place: Denmark | collected 2016-05-16 | study: EMG produced TPA metagenomics assembly of the PRJEB13832 data set (Local surveillance...
GATATTCTCAAAATGAAACATGTTGCAGCGCACACCCGCAGCATCATGCGCACTGCCTGTTAAACCAGCACGCCCCACAGCACACCCCGCGCTGTGCCGTGCATGCCGGGTAGCTTGGGATGACCTGCGCAACCCACCTCTTCGGGAGTCCTCATGCTTGCCGTTGCCCCGCCACCGCCCACCGAGCGCCAGCACCTGATCGCCCAGGCGCGCAGCGCGCTGCTCTGCCGGGGGCCACAGCCCGCGCCGCCAGGAGGCGGCCAGACCTGGAGCATCGGTCGCGAAAGTGCGCCCCGGCGAGGACCGTTGTTGCCGGATCTGCAGCCCCGTAGCCCGGCCATGGGGCTAAAAGACGGCAATCACTTGACCGCTGCGGCCCGCTTGCAGCCGACGGTGTCCAGGTCCGACAGCCTTCTGACCATCGAGCCCTGGATCGTGCGCTCGTGGCAGCGTTGCCTGGCCAACGGGCACCAGCCGGCGCAGCCACTGGCCTTCAATATGGTCAGCGCCCCCGCCGTGCAGCGCACGGCCGACCAGCACGCCGCGCTGCTGCAAGCCGCCCGGCCGGTGCTGGCGCAACTGACCCGCGCCATTGCGGGCATGCACTACTTCGCCTTGCTGACCGACGCACGCGGCGTGGTGATCGAGGTGCAGGGCGCGGTGGACCGCAACGACCCCCGCGCCCACGCCATCGGCCGCGTGGGCATCGACCTGTCCGAGGCCGCCGTGGGCACCACGGCCATCGGCGCTGCGCTGGCCGAGCTGCAGCCCGTGTGGCTGCACCGGGGCGAGCATTTCTTTGAGGTGAACAGCGGCTACAGCTGCGCTGGCGCGCCCTTGTTCGGCACCCACGGCCAGTGCGTTGGCATGCTCGACCTGACGGGCGTGGACGTGCCCGAGCGGCCCGAGTTGCGCCACTTGGTCGCCCGGTCGGCCCGAGCCATCGAAGACGCCTTGTTGCTGCAACTGCCGCACGCGCTGCTGCTGCGCATCAACTGGCCGGGCAGCACGCTGGGCGGTGAAGGCAACGGCCTGATGGCGCTGGACGCCGAAGGCACCGTGGTGGGCACCAACAGCATGGCGCGCCAGCTGGTGCCGCAGCCGCTGCGCGATCCCGGCGTGCCGGTGCATTGCAGCGATCTGCTGGCCCTGCCCTGGCCGCTGCTGTTTGATGCAGCGCAGCGCCAGCCTGCCGCGCCGATGGACCTGCCGCTATGGTCGGGCCTGCGCCTGCAGGGCCTGGCCCAGCGCAACACGGCAACCCGCCACGGCGTCGGCGTGCGCACGCCACTGCCACTGCCGCACGCCGCCCCTGCGGTGCCCGTCCCCAGCGGGCCGGCGCCGCTGCGCGCAGCCGAAGCCGCCCTCATTCGCCAGGCCGTACAGAACGCGCGCGGCAACGTTGCCGAAGCCGCCCGCGCACTGGGCATCAGCCGCGCCACGGTGTATCGAAAGCTCGGCGCCCCTAAAGGACATGGCACAGCAAAAATATGATTAAAAAGTGCCTCTAGCCCTTTATAGATAAGCGCAAGCAGCTATTATTTTGATACTTCTGGTGTGCCACCCGATACCCGCTGGCAGGGCGCTTTGATCCGGGTTTGACCTCGGCTTCGTCGCAGCACCCGGCACGGCCAGCGGCACATGGGTGTCTGCGCCCACCGGTGCGCACCCTCCCCGGCTTGCGGCGACAATGCGCCGGGCAAGCCGCGCACCACCCGAGTACCCCATGTCCAACGAAGAGCCGTCAGGCTTCAACACCCGCCTGTGGCGCCGTTTCGTGCAGATTGCACGACCCTACTGGCAATCCGAAGAGCGCTGGCGCTCGCGTGGGCTGCTGGCACTGCTGGTGCTGTTGCTGCTGGGGCAAACCGCCTTCAACGTGTGGTTCAACCACGAAACCGGCGAATTCACGTCCGCACTGGCCGCGGGCGACGCAGACCGCTTCTGGGCATCCATCCGGCGCTACACCCTCATCCTGGTGGCGGCCGTGCCCATTTATGCGCTGTATTACTACGTGCGGGACTCGCTGGGCCTGCGCTGGCGGCGCTGGCTCACGCAGCATTTTCTGGGGCGCTATTTCGACCAGCGCGCCTATTACCGGCTGAACGCCATCGTGGGCATCGACAACCCCGACCAGCGCATTGCCGAAGACATCAACGCGTTCACCCAGCAGTCGCTGTATTTTTCGATGATCGCGCTGGGCTCGGTCATTCAGTTGATCGCGTTTTCGAGCGTGCTGTGGACCATCTCGCAAGGGCTGGTCTATTTTCTGATCGGCTATGCCATCTTCAGCACCGTGTTCACTGCCAAGGTGTTTGGCAAGCGGCTGATCGGGCTGAACTACCGCCAGCTGCAGCGCGAGGCCGATTTCCGCTTCAGCCTGGTGCGGGTGCGCGAGCACGCCGAGCCCATCGCCTTTCACAACGGCGAGCAGCGCGAAATGTCGGCCCTGCGCCGCATTTTTGATGCGCTGTATGCCAACTACCAGCAGGTGCTGCGCTGGCAGTTCAAGCTCAACCTGTTCCAGTACACGCACAGCTTTCTGACCATCGTGCTGCCCAGCGTGATCATTGCCAACCAGGTGCTCTCGGGTGAGCTGGAGGTGGGCCGGGCCATCCAGGCCGCTGGCGCTTTTGCCGCCATCCTGAGTGCGCTGACGGTCATCGTCGAGCATTTCGAAAGCCTGAGCCGGTTCTCGGCGGGCGTAGACCGGCTGCACGCGTTTTCCACCACGCTGCACGACCAGGCCCACACTCCCGCGCGCCCCGCGCCGGACGGTGCCAGCGAGCCCAGCCTCGAACCCGCAGCGCAGATCCACACTGCGTCAGGCTTTGAGCTCGGGGTCACGCAGCTCACGGTGCTCACCCCCAACCGCGAGCACCTGCTGCTGCGCGACCTCACGCTCAGCGTGTCGCCGGGCAGAGGCCTGCTCATCGTGGGCCCCAGCGGCGCGGGCAAAAGCTCGCTGCTGCGCGTGGTGGCCGGCCTGTGGACCACGGGGTCCGGCGAGGTGAAGCGCCCCGCCGACCCCGACATGCTTTTTCTTCCCCAAAGCCCCTACCTGCCCCTGGGCGACCTGCGCTGCCAGCTGCTCTACCCCCAGACAGAGCGCGAAATCTCCGACGCAGAACTGCAGCAATGGCTGGAACGGGTGAACCTGCCCACACTGGCCGAGCGCTTTGGCGGGCTCAGCGCCCACCTGGACTGGGCCAAGGTGCTGTCGGTGGGCGAACAGCAGCGCCTGGCCTTTGCCCGCGCCCTGCTGGCCAAGCCGCGCTACCTGCTGCTGGACGAGGCCACCAGTGCGCTCGACACGGCCAACGAGGCCCTGCTGTATGGGCAGCTGGCGGGCCTGTCGATCACGCCGGTCAGCGTCAGCCACCACCAGAGCGTTTTGGGATACCACCACCAGGTGCTGGAGCTCACGGGCGATGGCTTGTGGGCCCTGCACGCGGCGGCCGACTACCGCTGGACATGAAGGCCGGGCCGCACACGCACTTGTCCCCAATGCAATGGCACTGCCCTGCGGCGCCCGCGTGCAGGCGCCGGACTATCATTGCTCCATGCTGATTGAGACCCTGGGAACCGCGCGCGATCTGGGCCGCCTGAAAGAAATTTTGGGCGTGATGGTGCGCCATGGGTTTGGCGACACCGTGCGCCGCCTGGGCCTGGCCGACAAGCTGGAGCGCGCAGGCCAGGCCCTGCACTGGGACCTGGCCGGTGACCTGACCCGCATCGAGCCGCCCGTGCAGGTGCGGCTGGCGCTGGAGGAGCTGGGGCCCACATTCGTGAAGTTCGGGCAACTGCTGGCGGGCCGTGCCGACCTGTTCGGCCCCGACTGGATCGCCGAGTTTGAAAAGCTCCACAGCCAGGTGCCGGCGGTGCCCCTGGAGCTTCTGCGCCCCCAGCTGCGCGAAGATTTGGGCGGCGAGCCCGAAGAGGTGTTTGCACGCTTTGACACCGAGCCCCTGGCCGCGGCATCGATTGCGCAAGTGCACCGCGCTCAGCTGCACGATGGCAGCGAGGTGGTCGTCAAAATTCGCCGCCCCGGCATCAGCGAGGTGATCGAGGCCGACCTGCGCCTGCTGGAGCGGCTGGCAGCGCTGGCCGAAGCCGAACTGCCCGCGCTACAGCCCTACCGGCCACAGCAGCTGGTGCGCGAATTTGCCCGCTCGCTGCGGCGCGAGCTGAACCTGGCCGGCGAATGCCGCAGTGCCGAGCGCATTGCCGGCAATCTCACCAGCCTGCCTTTCATCGTGGTGCCGCGCGTGCACTGGCAGCACACCAGCGAACGCATCAACGTGCAGCAATTCATCGAGGGCGTGCCTGGCGGGCAGCTCGATGCGCTGACACCCGAAGCCGGTTTTGACCGCACCGTGCTGGCCCGGCGCGGCGCCCAGGCCGTGCTCCAGATGATTGTGCAAGATGGCATCTTCCATGCCGACCCGCACCCGGGCAACGTGTTTTACCTTGCAGGCAACCGCATCGCCTTCATCGACTTTGGCATGGTGGGCCGCCTGTCAGAGCGCAGGCGCATCGAGTTGCTGCAAATGCTGCTGGGCCTGGTAGAGCGCCAGCCGCAGGCGGTGGCCGATGTGCTGCTGGACTGGGCGGGCGACGCCCATGGCGTGGACCCAGGGCAACTGGAGATGGAGGTGGAAGCCTTTGTCGACCAATACCACGGCGTGCCCCTGGCGCAGCTGCAGCTGGGGCAAATGCTGGCCGATGTGACCAGCATCCTGCGCGAACACCACCTGGGCCTGCCGCCCGACCTGGCCCTGCTCATCAAGGCCTTTATTTCGCTGGAAGGCATGGGGCGCAATCTCGACCCGCAATTTCACATGACCACCGAAGCCCTGCCGCTGCTGCGCCAGGTGCTGCGCGCACGCTACCAGCCGCGCGCACTGGCCGGCCGCGCCTGGCAGACCTTGCGCCGGGCGCTCGACACCGCAGAGCAATTGCCCGACGACCTGGCACGCCTGCTGCGCAACGCACGCCGGGGCCGCCTGCAGGTGGGCATCGAGCTGGCCCACCTCAAGCGGGTGGGCGACCAGATCGACCGCTCTGCCAACCGGCTCGCAATGGCACTGATCATTGCCGCCCTCATCATTGGCTCTTCCATCGTGATGACCGTGCAGGGCGGGCCCACGCTGTTCGGGCTGCCGGCCTTTGGCTTTCTCGGCTTCTTTGGCGCCGTGGTCTGCGGGTTGTGGCTGGTGCGCGCCATCTGGCGCAGCAGCAGGGACCGGTAGCCCCCTGATGCGCCCAGTGCCTTCCCCAGAGGAGGACGCCCCCGGCCCCGGTGGCCTGGCAAATCCAGTTCCACTGGTCGCACGGGTTGGGGCACGCCAGGGGCTGGACCGCTGGATCTTTTTGAATGGCCTTGTTTGACGCGCTTAGACGCGCGACTTGTTACTTCGCAGCGTTCGGGAAGAACAGCTGCTCGCCGCCAATCTTGTAGTTGGCAATCGCCGCCTGGCCTGCGGGCGAGACCACCCAGTCCACGAATTTCTGCGCGTCCTGCGCCTTCACATGCGGGTGCCGGGCGGGGTTCACCACCATCACGCCATACTGGTTGAACAGGCGCGTGTCGCCCTCCACCAGCACGGCCAGATCGGCGCGGTTCTTGAAGTTGAGCCAGGTGCCGCGGTCGGCCAGCGCATAGGCGCCGCTGGATGCCGCAATGTTGAGCGCCGGGCCCATGCCACAGCCGCATTCCTTGTAGCCGCTGCCCTTGGCGGCATCGGCGCCGGCCAGCTTCCAGTAGCGCAGCTCGGCGGCGTGCGTGCCGCTCTTGTCGCCGCGCGAGACAAAATCGCCGTTGCCAGCGGCCAGCTTTTTCAGCGCCCCGACGATGTCCTTGCCCTTGACACCGGCGGGATCGTTCTGGGGGCCCACCAGGATGAAGTCGTTGTACATCACGGGGTAGCGCTTCACGCCCCAGCCGTCGGCGACAAACTTTTCTTCGGCCACCTGGTCGTGCACAAACAGCACATCCGCGTCGCCGCGGCGCGCCGTGTCGAGCGCCTGCCCCGTGCCCAGGGCCACCACCTTCACATCCAGCCCGCTGGCCTTCTTGAACTCGGGCAGCAGATATCCAAACAGCCCCGACTGCTCGGTGGACGTGGTGGACGCCATGGTGATGGACTGCGCAAACGCCGGTCCGCATACTGCAAAAACAATAGCTGGCAGCGCTTTACGCACAAGCGCCAGAGGCCAAAAAGACTTCAAATTCTTCATACCGTTTCTCCTTTGACAAACAATCGGGCGGCGTCGGGCAGGGGGCCGTTGAAAAAATCGTGCACCGGCAAATCGGCCAGCACAGCGCCGTGTTCCAGATAAATCACCCGGCTGGCCAGCCGCTTGACCTGGCCCAGGTTGTGGCTGCTGAAAACCATGGTCACCGGGTGGCCGGGGCCTGCCTGGCCATGGCTGGCGGCAAGGTCGGCCATCAGCAGCTCGACCTCGCGCTTGGCATGGGGGTCGAGGCTGGAGGTGGGCTCGTCAAGCAGCAGCACATCGGGCCGCAGCGCCCAGGCACGCGCCAGCGCCACCCGTTGCTGCTGCCCCCCCGATAGCGTGCGCGCGTTTTGTGCCGCAATGCCATCCAGCCCCACGCGCTGCAATGCCAGCAACGCCTGCGCGCGCGCCTCGCGCCAGCGCACGCCATGCAGCCACAGGCCCAGCGCCACGTTGTGCTGGGCACTCATGCGCAGCATGTGCGGGCGCTGGAACAGCATGGCCTGGCGGCTGCCATCGCCCCGCAACAACTGGCCGCTGCTGGGTTTTGCCAGACCATGCAGCACACGCAGCAGTGTGCTTTTGCCGCAGCCGTTGGCCCCGATCAGCGCCACGCGCTCGCCCGGTGCCACCGACAGATGCACACCCTGGAGCGCCTGCACCAAGCCATAGCGCACTCCCACGCCGTCCAGTGAGAAAACGGGGGGATGGTCGGGCGCAGCCACCGATGTCCGGGCCACCATCTCCACATGGGGCCAGGGCGCAGCGCCATTCACGGACGGAACAGCGCTCATGCCAGCACTCCGGGCAGCGCGCCTTGCGAGGTGCCATCCACGCCTTCACGCCAGCGCCGCAACGCAGCGATCAGCACATTGAGCGCCAGCACCACCGCCAGCAGCACCAGGCCCAGGGCCAAGGCCAGCGGCAGATCGCCCTTGCTGGTTTCGAGGGCGATGGCGGTGGTCATCACGCGCGTGAAACCGTCGATATTGCCGCCCACAATCATCACGGCGCCCACCTCGGAAATGGCGCGCCCGAACGATGCAATCAGCACCGTGAGCAGGGCATAGCGCTCGTCCCAGGCCAGCAACAGGCTGCGCATCACGGGGCCGGCCCCGATCGACTGCAACTGCTCGCCGTGGCCGCGCTCGGCATCGGCCACCAGCTGGCAGGTCAGGGCCGTGACCACCGGCAGCACCAGCAGGGTCTGGGCAATCACCATCGCCTTGAACGTAAAAAGCCACCCCAGGGCGCCCAAGGGGCCGCTGCGCGACAGCAGCAGATACACCACCAGCCCGACCACCACCGAAGGCACGGCCAGCATGGTGTTGAGCAACGCCAGCACGGCGCCCCGGCCCGCAAACCGCGCCACACCCAGCCACGCGCCCAGCACCACACCGGCACCACAGGCCAGCAGGCAAGCCGTGCCACTGACCGCAAGCGAGCGGCCCACAATGGTCCACAACATGGGATCGGCCGAAAACGTGAGTTGCAGCGCCGTGATGGCGCTTTCAGAGAGTGTGGACATGGATTCGACTATCGTATGCACCGAATCAATCTCCAGCGATATGAACACCTGTGCATAGGGTCCAACTTCACTACACGCTCAGCCGCGATGCCGGCGACGCCCTGATCCGCAACCCGCTGCCCGAAATGCTGGAGGCGGTGGCACAGCAGGGCTCCATTTCTGGCGCAGCGCGCGCGCTGGGGTTGTCCTATCGCCATGTGTGGGGCGCCCTGAAACGCTGGGAAGACCAGTTGGGTGGCGAGCTCGTTACCTGGGGCAAGGGCCAGTCGGCGCAGCTCAGCGAGTTCGGCACCAAACTGCTGTGGGCCGAACGCCAGGCCCAGGCCCGCCTGGCACCCCAGATTGCTGCCCTGCACGCGGATCTGGAACGCGCCTTTGCCGTGGCGTTTGACGACAGCACCCATGTGCTCACCATGTATGCCAGCCACGACGATGCCCTGGGCGCACTGCGCGCCCACGCCGCCACACCCGGCGAGGGCGGTGCGCTGCACCTGGACATCCGCTTCACCGGCAGCGTGGACGCCATCCGCGCGCTGAACGAGGGCCGGTGCACGCTGGCAGGGTTTCACACGCTCGAAGACCCCGCCGCCGATTCGCTGGCAGCGCGCACCTACCGCCCGCTGCTGCAACCGGGGCGGCACAAGATCATTGGCTTTGCACGGCGCACCCAGGGTCTGATCGTTGCGCGCGGCAATCCGTTGGGGCTGCACACCCTGGCCGATGTGGCGCGCACCGGCGCACGGTTTGTGAACCGGCCGCTGGGCACCGGCACCCGCGTGCTGCTGGGTGACCTGCTGGCCATGGCCGGGCTCACCCCCGAAGACATCACCGGCTACGAGCTGAACGAGCCATCGCACGGCGCCGTGGCGCAGGCCGTCGCGGCCGGCGCTGCCGACGTGGGCATGGGCATTGCCCTGGCGGCCCACGCCCGGGGGCTGGATTTTGTGCCCCTGGTGCATGAGCGCTACCACCTCGCCTGTCTCAAATCCACGCTCGACCAGCCCGCCACCAGCGCCTTGCGTGCAGTGCTGCAGACGCCAGCCTGGCAGGAACGCATGCATGCCATGCCAGGCTATGCCCCCATGCACTGCGGCGAAGTGCTGGCCATGAGCACGGTACTGCCGTGGTGGCGATTCAGTGGTCGCAAGCGTAGCGCAGGCACTAGGCAAAAACCCTAATTGCTATGCTTTTGGAAGCTACCAAACAAGCATCTGTCGAGGGATAACACCGTCACGCTGCCGTCAGCCTCGGAATACAGTGCTCCGTAGAATCGCGCCGTGCAAAAAGTTCGGGCTCCGCGCTGGCTATCAGCTGCCGCGGACCGCGCGTTGTAGGCAAAGCCTTTTTATTGGAGACACCATGCAGGCTCTATTGAAGTTATCAAGAGGGATCGACTGGCTTAACACCCAAGTCGGTAAATACGTGATCTGGCTGATCCTCGGTTCCACCTTCATCAGCGGTGTGAACGCAGTGGTTCGCAAAGCGTTCAACATCAGTTCCAACGGTTTTCTGGAAGTGCAGTGGTACCTGTTCGCTGCATCGTTCCTGCTGGCTGCTGGCTACACGCTGCTGCAGGGCGAGCACGTGAAAGTGGACGTGGTTTCCAGCCGCTTTTCCAAGCGCACCCAGATCTGGATCGACGTGTTTGGCTATATCGTCTTCCTCACGCCCATGTGCATGGCCGTGCTGTGGTACGGCATTCCCTTCTTCACCCGCGCTTTTGTGTCGGGCGAAATGTCCAGCAACGCTGGCGGCCTGATCCGCTGGCCCGTGTATCTGATGATGCCTCTGGGCTTCAGCCTGCTGTGGCTGCAAGGCGTGTCTGAACTGATCAAGCGCCTGGCTTTCCTGAAAGGCTTGATCGAAGACCCCACTGCCAAGAAAGCAGAAAAGACGGCAGAAGAAGAACTGGCCGAATCCATCCGCAAGCTGGCCGAGGCAGCCAAGGGCAACGGCAGCAACAAGGCCAAAGCCTAAGAGCGGGAGACACACACCATGGAATTTATTGCCCATAACCTCGCCCCCATCATGTTTGCGGGGCTCATCTGCTTCTTGCTGGTCGGCTTTCCGGTCGCCTTCAGTTTGGGAGCTTGCGGCCTGTTCTTCGCCTTCATCGGCATTGAGCTGAACGTATTGCCCGAGGCGCTGCTGCAGGCCTTGCCGCTGCGTATCTACGGCATCATGCAGAACGACACGCTGCTGGCCATTCCGTTCTTCACGCTCATGGGATTGATTCTTGAGCGAAGCGGCATGGCCGAAGACTTGCTGGACACCATTGGTCAGCTCTTCGGCCCCATCCGTGGCGGCCTGGCTCTGGCCGTAATTTTTGTGGGCGCCCTGCTCGCCGCAACCACCGGCGTGGTGGCGGCCTCGGTGATTTCGATGGGCCTGATCTCGCTGCCCATCATGCTGCGATATGGCTATGACCGGCGGCTCGCTGCCGGTGTGATTGCCGCCTCTGGCACTCTGGCACAGATCATTCCCCCATCGCTGGTGCTCATCATCATTGCCGACCAGCTGGGTCGCAGCGTGGGTGACATGTACAAGGGCGCCTTCCTGCCTGGTCTGATGCTCACCGGTTTCTATGCCTCGTACGTCATCTTGCTGGCGGTCATCAAACCCCAGTGGGTGCCTGCAATGCCCCCCGAGGCACGCACGCTGCGTGAAGACAACGGCAAGAGCGGTGTGCCATCGCTGCTGGTTTTGACTGCCATCTGCACGGCAGCCTCCATCTATGTCGCCAAGAACATGCCGGCACTGCACACATGGTGGTCTGGCGAAGCGGTGGAAAAGGTCGCCCTGGACGAAACCATCGTGGTGTCCATGTGCTTTGGCGTGGCACTGGCTTTCGTTGCCGCCAGCTTCAACAAGATCACTCGCCTGGGTCTGCTGTCGCGTGCGGCTGAACGAGTGACGTTCGTGCTGATCCCCCCCCTGCTGCTGATCTTCCTGGTGCTGGGCACGATCTTCCTGGGCGTGGCAACACCTACCGAAGGCGGTGCGATGGGCGCGCTGGGTGCCATCATCATGGCTGTCATTCGCGGTCGTCTGTCGATGAGCCTGTTGAAGCAAGCCCTCAACACCACCACCAAACTGTCGTGCTTCGTGGTGTTCATTCTGGTGGGCGCCACCATCTTCGGCCTGACCTTCCAGGGCGTGGATGGCCCGCTGTGGGTGGAACATCTGCTGTCGGGCCTGCCAGGCGGCCAGCTGGGCTTCCTGATCGTCGTGAACATCATGGTGTTCTTCCTGGCGTTCTTCCTGGACTTCTTTGAACTCTCGTTCATCGTGGTGCCTCTGCTCGCCCCCGTGGCCGACAAACTGGGCATCGACCTGATCTGGTTCGGTGTGCTGCTGGCCATCAACATGCAGACATCGTTCATGCACCCTCCCTTCGGCTTCGCGCTGTTCTATCTGCGCAGCGTGGCTCCAGCCAAGGAATACATGGACAAGGTCACCAAGAAGATGATTGCGCCCGTGACTACGACCCAGATTTACTGGGGCGCCATTCCTTTCCTGTGCATCCAGATCCTGATGGTGGTACTGGTGATTACCTTCCCTGGCATTGTTTCGAGTGGGCTGGACAAGGCCGAGGTGTATGACCTGGACAAGGTTCGCCTCGAAATGGAAGCCAACGTGCCAGCACCCATGGAGCAGGTGGACCCCACGGCTGGCATGCCCGGATCAGAGGCACCAGCTGAGGATGATCCTCTGAAGGCCATGCAGGAATCTCTGTCGCAGGACGCTGAGAAGAAGAACTGATGACCATGGCAAGGCCTGCAAGGGTCTTGCCATCATGCTCACCTTACAAACCCGCCAGTGGCAGCACTGGCGGGTTTTCTTTTGGGGGGTGCGAGCTACATCAGTTCACATCGTCGATACGACCCCAGCGACTACCCATATCGCCAGCGCACATCCACCGCCATTCATGGTTACGGAGCAAACGCGGCAGCACTGGCATATGAATGGAGCGCGACCACCAAGGCCGAGACATCACTGCAAGAGGCACGGGACGCCTGGCAGCGCCTGTGTCTGGGATACGCACCCCTGAATGCCTTCCCTGGCCCACTCTAGGACGGCATACGCAGAGGGTTATGTTGAGGGGCTATACAACCTCGCCGGCCACTCAAGGATCAGGACGTTTCGCACCTCTCTCTTCATCGAGGTCGCAGGCCCCTCTACAGCACGCACCCACAAAAAAACCCCGCCAAAGCCCAAAGCTTTGGCGGGGTTTTGCATGCCCGGAGTGGCGCTAGACCACCCGTTTGCAATCAGAGCTTTTGCGACGACATGAAGCTGTCGAAACGCGACTCCGCAAAGCGGAACCAGAGGATTTGATCGCGCTGGAAATTGCGGAAGTCAGCGTAGATCTTCTTCCAGTCTGGGTTGCTCTTGTCGAGGTCGGCATACAGGCCCATGGTGGCTTTGAACGAGGCGTCCAGCACCGTTTGCGGGAAAGGCACGACCTTGGTCTTGGCGGCCACCAGTTGCTTGAGGGCGCCGGGGTTGCGAGAGTCGTAGCGGGCCTGTGTGGTGACGTGGGCTTCGTGCGCAGCAGCACGCACAATTGCACGGTTCTCGGCAGACAGGCTTTCCAGAGCCTTCTGATTCACGTAGAACTCCAGATTCAGGCTACCATCCCACCAGCCTGGGTAGTAGTAGAACGGAGCCACCTTGTTGAAGCCCAGCTTCAGATCGTCGTATGGGCCGATCCACTCTGCGGCGTCGATGGTGCCTTTTTCCAGGGCTTGGTAGATTTCGCCGCCAGGAATGTTCTGTGGCACGCCACCCATGCGCTCGATCACCTTGCCAGCAAAGCCACCCACGCGGAACTTCAGGCCCTTGATGTCTTCAGGCGACTTCACTTCCTTGCGGAACCAGCCGCCCATCTGCGCGCCGGTGTTGCCACCCAGGAAGTTCACGATGTTGTACTGAGCGTAGAACTCGCGCATCAGCTTGGTACCGTTGCCATCGACCATCCAGGCTGTGAGCTGGCGGGAGTTCATGCCGAAAGGAATCGCACCGCCAAGGGCAAACGCTTCGTTCTTGCCGAAGAAATAGTACGGAGCCGTGTGGGCGATTTCCACCGTGCCGTTTTGCACGCCGTCCACCACGCCAAACGCAG
>ERZ1023750.68-NODE-68-length-12799-cov-16.725439_pt1 | contig 12799 bp, 7 predicted proteins | sample MGYA00521086_ERZ1023750 | MGnify/ENA primary metagenome ERZ1023750 (study PRJEB33180, sample SAMEA4059229) | wastewater metagenome | place: Denmark | collected 2016-05-16 | study: EMG produced TPA metagenomics assembly of the PRJEB13832 data set (Local surveillance...
AATACCGGCCTGTCACGCCGGGGGTCGCGGGTTCGAGTCCCGTCCACTCCGCCAGATAAGAAACCGCTGCAGTCGCAAGGCTACAGCGGTTTTTTTGTGTCTTGGTGCGACTAAAACCCCGCAAATTTCCGTTTGCGGGGTTTGTGTTGAATTGGCTTCTGGCGCTTGATGGGTAAGCGTCAATAGCTATTAAATTAATAGCAAAATCTTGTTCAACGCGGAGCCAGGCGGATGGCACCGTCCAGGCGAATCACCTCGCCGTTGAGCATGTCGTTTTCAAAGATGTGCTGCACCAGCTTGGCATAGTCCTGCGGCGTGCCAAGGCGGCTGGGGAACGGCACGCCGGCTGCGAGCGCGTCCTGCACTTCCTGGGGCATGCCAAACAGCATCGGGGTGCCAAAGATGCCGGGTGCAATGGTCATGTTGCGGATACCGTTGCGGGCCAGGTCGCGTGCAATGGGCAAGGTCATACCCACCACGCCGCCCTTGGACGCGGAATAAGCGGCCTGGCCAATCTGGCCGTCATAGGCGGCCACGCTGGCGGTGGAGATCATCACGCCGCGCTCTCCGGTGGACTCGGGGTCGTTCTTGCACATGGCCTCTGCGGCCAGACGGATCATGTTGAAGCTGCCAATCAGGTTTACCGTGATGGTCTTGCTGAAAACGGCCAACGCGTGGGCGCCGTTCTTGCCCACGGTTTTTTCTGCAGGGGCAATGCCTGCGCAGTTGACCAGACCCATCAGCTTGCCCAGCGAAACGGCCTTGGCCACCACGGCCTGACCGTCGGCTTCGTTGCTGACATCACATTTGACGAATGCGCCGCCAATGTCCTTGGCCACTTGTTCACCCTTGTCCGTCTGCATGTCGGCGATGACTACCGTGCCACCCTGTGCGGCCAACATGCGCGCGGTGCCTTCGCCCAAGCCCGATGCGCCGCCGGTCACGATGAATACCTTGCCCTTGATTTCCATGTTCTGTCTCCAGTGAATGACGTTGACGTAAACGTCAATTATCACCCAGGCATTCGGGCTTCAACGGGCAAAAAAATGCCCAGCCAGAACTGGGCATTTTTACAAGACCCCTGCGCAGCAGGGCGCGCAGAGGAGGGCGATTACTGAAAACCCACCCGGTCCAGCATCTGCTGCACTTTGGTGATGTTGGCGCCCACCGCGCTGATTGGAATGGTTTCGCTCTTGAAGGGCTGGCCTTGCGTCATGGCCTTGAGCGCCGGATTGTCGATGTTCAGGCCCTTCGCTGCAGGCCATTCATTGTTGCCGTTGGCAAAGTAGTTTTGCGCTTCTGCGCCGGCCAGATATTCGAGGAACTTGACCGCGTTGGCCTGGTTCTTCGCATGGCGGGCCACGGCGCCGCCAGCAATGTTCATGTGGGTGCCCCAGGACTGCTGGTTGGGGAACACCACACCCACCTTGTTGACCACGGCAACGTCTTCAGGCTTGCTGGAGCGCATCATGCGTGCCAGGTAGTAGCTGTTGGTGACAGCAATGTCGCATTCGCCTGCTGCTACGGCCTTGATCTGGTCGGTGTCGCCACCCTTGGGCGCGCGGGCAAGGTTGGCCACCATGCCTTTGAGCCATGCCTCGGCCTTCTGCTCGCCAAGGTGCTCGGTGACAGAACCGAACAGACTCAGGTTGTAGGGGTGCGAGCCCGAACGAATACACAGCTTGCCCTTGTTCTTGGGATCGGCCAGCTCTTCGTAGGTGTCCACGTCACTTTTCTGGACCTTGGCCTTGTTGAACACGATCAGCCGCGCACGGGTGGACAGGCCGAACCACGAAATGCCACCGTCGGCAACCGGCAGACTGCGCAAGTTGGCGGGGATGGCGTCTTCCAGCACCTTGGAGCGGATAGGCTGGAACAGGCCATCCATTTCTCCCCGGTAAAGCCGGGCTGCATCGACCAGCAGGATCACGTCTGCGGGGGAGGCAGTTCCTTCCGCTTTCAGCCGCGCCAGAATTCCCGCATCGTCCGCATCCACCCGGTTGATCTTGATGCCAGTGGCCTTGGTGAAGCCGGTGTACAGCGCTTCATCGGTGGAATAGTGGCGAGCCGAGTAGAGATTGACCACCTGTTCCTGGGCGGTGGCGGCACCTGCAGCAGCGGCCAGGGCGCAGGCGGTGAGCAGGGCTTTGACGGTCTTCGACATGGAGTGCATCTTTTGGAGGTTGGAAATCTTGATGATAAAGCAAACGCGAATTATTCGTAATAAAAACCACGTTGCAACCCAGTGCATATGCTGCGCTTGACGCGCCATGCCTTCACCAGGAAGTGGCGCGCTGGCGGGATTGACATCTTCAGGGGGGGGCGTCTGCGCGGCTGAGGAAATCCCCCTGCCAATGGCAGGCGACTTCCAGCGAACTGTTCAGGCGCAGTGAATGCAGGCTTGGCCTGCCCGGAGGGACTCGAACCCCCGACCTATAGCTTAGAAGGCTATTGCTCTATCCAGTTGAGCTACGGGCAGATGGATTTGCCGGGCGCCTGGGGCAGCGCCTGGCGTGCAGTGAGTCAGATTGACTCCAAGGGTGCGAATCATACCCGCCGCACGGCTGGGTTCTGGTGGTTGGGTGGCATTTTGCCGCTGAGTCGTGATTACAGTTATAACAACTCTTCTCCCCCACCTTTGGCCACTCTGGCAGCATGGACCATGCCGCACAGCCTGAACCTCATCAACACCATTGCTGCCGCGCTGGGCCTGGCGCTGGTGTTGGGTTTTCTGGCCACGCGTGTGCGGCTGCCGGCGCTGGTGGGCTACCTGTTGGCGGGTGTGGTGATTGGCCCGTATACCCCCGGTTTTGTGGCCGATGCCGCCATGGCCAGCCAGCTGGCCGAAATTGGCGTGATGCTGCTGATGTTCGGGGTGGGGCTGCATTTCTCGCTGGGCGATCTGTTGGCGGTGCGCAAGATTGCGGTGCCCGGGGCAGTGGTGCAGATCATGGTGGCAACCGCCCTGGGCATGGCCGTGGCTTCGTGGTGGGGGTGGAGTCTGGGTGGGGCTTTGGTGTTCGGAATTGCGCTGTCGGTGGCCAGCACGGTGGTGCTACTGCGCGCGCTGGAAACCCTGGGCATTCTCGATACCTACACCGGCCGCATCGCGGTGGGCTGGCTGGTGGTGGAAGACCTGGCCATGGTGCTGGTGCTGGTGTTGTTGCCGCCGTTGTCCGGCGTGCTGGGCGGCAATGCTGCCGCAGCCACGTCGGTCAGCATCTGGCAAACGTTGGGGTGGACGCTGCTGCAGGTGGGCGGGTTTGTGGCGCTGATGCTGGTGGTGGGGCGGCGGGTGTTTCCTTGGGTGTTGTGGCAGGTGGCGCGCACGGGTTCGCGCGAGCTGTTTACGTTGTGCGTGGTGGCGGCGGCCGTGGGCATTGCGTTTGGATCGGCTGTGCTGTTTGGGGTGTCGTTTGCGCTGGGTGCCTTTTTTGCCGGCATGGTGATGCGCGAATCCGAATTCAGCCACCGGGCAGCGCAGGAGTCTTTGCCGCTGCGCGATGCGTTTGCCGTGCTGTTTTTTGTCTCGGTGGGGATGTTGTTCAACCCCTCTGTCATGTGGGAGCGGCCATTGCAGGTGCTGGCCGTGGTGGCGATCATCATTGTGGGCAAATCGCTGGCGGCGGCCGCTTTGGTGTTGGCGTTTCGGTATCCGCTGCACACGGCGCTGACGGTGTCGGCCAGCCTGGCGCAGATTGGCGAGTTTTCGTTCATTCTGGTGGGGCTGGGTGCATCGCTGGGCTTGCTGCCGCCCGAGGGCGCCAGCCTGGTGCTGGCTGGAGCGCTGATTTCGATTGCGCTCAATCCGCTGGTTTTTCGTGCCATAGCGCCGCTGCAAAAGTGGCTGCTGGCGCGCTCGGCCCTTGCGCGGCGGCTGGAGCAGCGCGACGACCCGCTGGCCGAGTTGCCCACCAGCACGGACGAGCGTTATCTGGCGCGCCAGGTGGTGCTGGTGGGCTATGGCCGCGTGGGGCGGCGTGTGGCCAGTGTGCTGGCTGCGCACAACATCCCGCTGGTGGTGGCCGAGCAGAACCGTGAACTGGTCGAAAAGCTGCGGGCTCAGGGCATGGCGGCCGTGTTTGGCGACGCGGTGGAGCCGGCGGTGTTGATCCAGGCCCACATCGCGCGCGCCCACATGCTGGTCATTGCCACGCCCGATACGCTGAATGTGCAGCAGATCATTGCCACTGCACGCCTGCTCAATCCCGGCATTGAAACCGTGGTGCGCAGCCACGGCGAAGAGGAGGCGGTGCGCCTGGAGAAAGAGTGTGGCAGCACGGTTTTTATGGGCGAAGAAGCTTTGGCCCAGGCCATGGCGGGCCATGTGCTGGCCCGCGCGGCCGCGCGGGGCGGCAACGCCACACCTCCCGGCGTGCTGCATGAATCGGCTTGAATTGTAGCCAAATTGGCCTGTAGCCCTTATGTATCAAGCGCTACATGCTATTGTTTTTGATTGTTCGATGCACTTGTGTGCAGCGCGCAGCGAATGCCCTGTTCGCCATGATCGGCTTATTCGTCCGATTCTTCAAACACCAGCGAGGGCACAGTCATGACGCGTGCCGTGCTGCCCAGCTCGTCAATCAGGCGGTTGGCGAAATAGCTGCTTTGGGTGTCAGGCTCCAGGGCCGCAACGGCCAGATGGGCCAGACCCTGGTTGAGCGGCACATAGAAACTGCCGGCTGGCACATCAATGGCGCTGCGCACCGGCGTCACCTGGGTGCGGATGATGCTGGAGCCACCTGCGATGGTGCCGCGCACATCCGTGCGTTCGGTGGTTTCGCGCGCGGTTTCATGGTAAGTGTCGGCCAGCAACGCGCCGGGTTCCGCGATACGCAACACCTGCACGCCCAGCATTTGCAATCGCTCAACCGCTGCGGTGGCATGGGCTGCCAGCCAGTAGCCGCAAGGCCGGGGGCGCGATTTGACGGGCCGCAGGGCGAGCGATGAATTCCAGTCCACTTTCAGGGTGCGGTCTGCGCCGGTGTCGGGGTCGAGCATGGTCAGCTCCCGCTGCATGGGTGTGGCCTGGGCCTCTATCACCACCTGGCCCTTGCATGCCTTGGAGGCTGTGTCCCGCGCGACATAAGAGCGCACTTGTTCCAGATCGGCTGCGCGCTCTGCGGTGCTGCGCAGGGCGCTGGTGATGGTCGTGACCTGGGTGTGAACCCGGCGCTGGATGTGCAGGCGCCCCAGGCCCACGCCACGGGTTTCGACCAGCAGGCTGACGGCGTTTTTCAGGCCGTTCACGTTGCGGCCGGTGTCGGGTTGCACGCCGCCCATGGATATGCGCTTGTCGTCAGGCTGGGTCGAGGTGGTGTAGTACCACTCGCTCGACATGCCCTGGGACTGCAGTGCGCCGAGCATGGGCTGGTGGTACCACTCCTGCGATGCCTTGGTCAGAAACTCGTGGTAGTTGGCCGTGGTGGTGTATTGCAGCAGGGCGTCGTAGCGCTGAATGGCGTTGAACTTTTGCAGATAGCGCCCTGCCACCGTGAATTCGTGCGCATCCAGAACCAGAATGGGGCGGTAATCTCGCACCACGCGTGCCAAGGCCCGGGCTTCGGGGGTGTTCAGCAACAGGTGATCGCGGTTCATGTCCACGCCATTGGCGGTGGTGCGATTGCCGTTGGTGGCGCCATCGGGGTTGGCACGGGGAATCACCACCACGTTGATGCGATCGAGCAAGGGTTCAAGCAGGCCCTGTGCGAGTTCTCGGGCAACCACCAGCAGCGCTTCGCTGCCCGCGGGTTCGTCCCCGTGCTGCTGGCCGATGAGCACCACCGTGGAACGGCCATTGGCCTCCAGGCTGGCCATGTCCATGCCTTTGGCGCGCGTCAGGAGCAGGCCCAGAATCGGTTCGCCTTGCTGCGAGGCACCCAGTTGCAGAACACTGGCCTGCGTGGGGCCCCTTGGCGCAGCATTAGCGATGTTGTGCAGCCATTGCCCCAGTTCGGAGTTGGTAGTGAAACCGCGCCGTTCGGGGGCGAGCCCAGGTGTGCTGTATTGGGTGGACGGTTCGGCAAACCGAGCGGCCACGGCCGGGCCATAGGGGGCAGCCGCAGCGCTTGCGGGGGCGGCTGGCGTGGGCGCGCCGACCTGCAGTGGCGTGACCACCACGTTGTCGCGCACCTGCCCCAGAGGCGCCGGCACCACGACGCCACGTTGCACGCGTGGCATGGAATCGGCTGTTGTGGAGCGCGCCGCAGTAGGCGTGCCGGGCCACGGGGGAAGCGGGGTGCTGGCGCATGCGGACAGCAGCAAGGCCACCAGGGCCAGCGAACCGCGCCACGGCAGAGGGTGCCCAATCCGTGGTGCTGGCTGTGCGGCCTTAGCGGGGGTTGAAACAGACAGGGTGTGGCGCTGGGTCATGGTGTGCTTTGCTTGGGATACTGTCGGGCTTGGCGCGATGTTAACTGCGCCTGCTGCCAGCGGCGTGTCGGCGGACACCGCGCGGTCCCTGCCAAGGCCCGATTAGCCGGATTGCAACGCACGACCTGACAGCACCTGCACACCCGAGGGGCCATGCCGCACAGCGTGCACCAGTGCATGTGCCACATCGCGCGCAGCCACGGCACGGTAATTGGCGGGGATGAGCGGGCGCAGCCACTGCAGGAGCGCCAGCGAAAGGGACTCGCCCCGGCGCGGGGTCTGGTGGAGCGGTTGTCTGTTGCCTGCCAGCACCGAAGGTCGTGCGATGACCAGGGTGGAGAAACCCAGGGCCTGCAGGTCCCGTTCCATTTCACCTTTGATGCGGCTGTAGAAAATGCGCGACTGCGGGTCGGCGCCCATCGCGCTCACCACACCGCAGCGCGTGGCGCCCGCCCGTCGAGCGGCCTGCGCGGTGGCCAGCACGGCGCTGTAGTCGATTGCACGGAAGGCGTTCTGGCCGCCCGCCTCTGCCATGGTGGTGCCCAGCGCGATGTAGACATCGTCCACAGGCGGCAAAGAAGGCAGCGCCGAAAAATCAACGGCATGCACCACCACATTCCTTGCGAGGGCAGCAGGCGCCCGGCGCCCCGCTGCATGCAGGATGTGGATGGGTGCGCCGTCAAGGCTGGCTGTGCCTGGGGCGTTTTCAGCGGCTAAAAGAGCCGCGATTACCTCCCGGCCCACGAGACCCGTTGCCCCGGCCACCAGAGCCACCCGTGCCACCGCCATAGCCACCACCTCCCGAATTGCCACGATATCCACCACCGCCACGGCGGCCGCTGCCAGCCATGCTGTCCACACTGGTGCGCATGGGGTCGGGTTGGCCGCCTGCCGCGTGGCCTGCGTTGCGCTGACCCGGGTTGCTGTGGCCCGAATGCGTGCCCAGGTGGGCATTGGGACGAGGAGGTTGTGCGTCGTCGTAGCGGTTGCCACCACCGCCTTCGTAGCCGCCGCCACCGGCTGGTGGGCGTGCACGACCGCGTGCCGGTGCCTGGGCACCCCCACGCGCGCCGCCGCCCTGGCCACCACCGCCGCCGCCACGGCCGGAGCGGGGTGCATTGCCGCCGCCACCGCCGCCAGCAGCCTGGCGCGGGCCGCGTTCACCACCGCCGCCACCCTGGCCAGCCTTGTTGGTGCGGATGCGATCCATCATTTCGCTGCGAGCCGCCTTGGCAGCTGCTTGCATGACATCGCGGCTTGGCGGTTTGCCCGCACCGCCCCAGATGGTCTGGCGGCCCATGGCAATGGGCTCTGCCTTCTCGCCCGCGTCGGGTCCAAATCCTTCGATCACCTGCACGGGAATCTGCTGCTTGGTGAACCGCTCGATGTCCATCATGAAACCTTCCTCGTCCATGCAGACCAGGCTCACGGCTTCACCACTGTTGCCTGCGCGGCCGGTACGGCCGATGCGGTGCACGTAGTCTTCCGACACGTTGGGGATTTCGTAGTTGACGACGTGTGGCAACTCGTCGATGTCGATGCCGCGTGCTGCAATGTCGGTGGCGACCAGGGCGCGGATGTCGCCGCTCTTGAAGCCGGCCAGGGCCTGCGTGCGGGCGCTCTGGCTCTTGTTGCCATGCAGGGCCATGGCGTTGACGCCGTTCTTGGTCAGAAATTCGGCCACATTGTTGGCGCCGAACTTGGTGCGCGTGAACACCAGCACCTGGCTCCAGTTGTGCTGCTGGATGATGTGCAGCAGCACCTGCTTTTTCTTGCCGCGACCGACGGGGTGGATCACCTGCGTGATGCGCTGCACCGTGGTGTTGCTGGGCGTGACCTGGATGCTTTGGGGGCTCTTGAGCAGGGTGTTGGCCAGATCGCGGATTTCGTCGCTGAAGGTGGCCGAGAACAGCAGGCTTTGCTTGTCCTTGGGTACCAGGGCCAGCACCTTCTTCACGTCGTGGATGAAGCCCATGTCCAGCATGCGGTCGGCTTCGTCGAGCACCAGCACCTGCACGGTCGACAGGTCCAGGAAACCTTGCTGCTGCAGGTCGAGCAGGCGGCCGGGGGTGGCCACCAGGATGTCCACGCCGCGCTTGATGCGGTCGATCTGGGGGTTCATGCCCACACCGCCGAAGACGACGGTGGAGTTGATATCGAGGTATTTGCCGTATTCGCGCACCGACTCTTCCACCTGGGCCGCGAGTTCGCGGGTGGGTGTAAGAACCAGGGCACGAATGCCCTTGCCGCCAAACTTGTTCTTGGGCGCAGCGCTTTGCGACAGGCGATGCAGCATGGGCAAGGTAAACGCGGCGGTCTTGCCGGTCCCGGTCTGTGCGCCGGCCAGAAGGTCATGGCCCGCCAGCACGGCAGGAATGGCCTGCGCCTGGATGGGCGTGGGGGTCTCGTAGCCTTGTTCGAGCACAGCCTTCAAAAGGGCAGGAGCCAGATTCAGTTCTTCAAATTTCATGTCGGTGAATGCACCCGTCCGGGGCGCTGGGTATCGGCCTGTCGTGGCAACCGGTGGGTTGCCGAGCCAGTCTTAGGCAGATGAGGTTCAAGAGTGGGAGCCCGGAAGATGCTCTTCCTTTGTCCCCAGCAGATTGCTGATGTGGCGGGCAACTGGAGCCCACAACGGCATGTATTGTCGCATGGGCCGATAATCGCGGTTTGTACGCAGAATTTCTGCCCACTTTTGCAGGTTAGAGAACGAATGGCCCAATACGTATTTTCCATGAACCGTGTCAGCAAGACCGTGCCGCCCAAACGGCAGATCTTGAAAGACATCTCCCTGAGCTTCTTCCCGGGCGCCAAGATCGGTGTGCTGGGGGTCAATGGCTCTGGCAAGTCCACTTTGCTCAAGATCATGGCGGGCGTGGACAAGGAGATCGAAGGCGAGGCCATTGCCATGCCGGGCATCAAGATCGGCTATCTGCCCCAAGAGCCGCAGCTCAACCCCGACCACACGGTGCGTGAAAGCGTCGAGGAAGCCATGGGCGAGGTGTTCGCTGCCAAGGCCAAGCTCGAAGAGGTGTATGCCGCTTATGCCGACCCGGACGCCGATTTCGACGCGCTGGCCGCCGAGCAGGCCCGTCTGGAAGCCATCATTGCCACCGCTGGCACCGATTCCGAGCACCAGCTGGAAATCGCCGCCGACGCGCTGCGCCTGCCCGCGTGGGACGCCAAGGTAGGTGTGCTGTCGGGGGGCGAAAAGCGCCGCGTGGCGCTGTGCCGCCTGCTGCTGTCCAAGCCCGATATGCTGCTGCTCGACGAGCCTACCAACCACCTGGACGCAGAATCGGTGGACTGGCTGGAGCAGTTCCTGCAGCGCTATCCCGGCACGGTGGTCGCCATCACCCACGACCGCTACTTCCTGGACAACGCGGCCGAGTGGATTCTCGAACTCGACCGGGGCCATGGCATTCCGTACAAGGGTAACTACAGCGACTGGCTCACCCAGAAGCAGGCGCGCCTGGAATCCGAGCAAAAGGGCGAAGAATCGCGCGCCAAGGCCCTGAAGAAGGAACTCGAATGGTCGCGCCAGAACCCCAAGGCCCGCCAGGCCAAGAGTAAGGCCCGCCTGGCACGGTTCGAGGAACTGTCCGACTTCGAATACCAGCGGCGCAACGAAACGAATGAAATCTTCATTCCTGTGGCCGACCGTCTGGGTACCCAGGTGATCGAGTTCAAGAACGTCACCAAATCGTTCGGCGACCGTGTGCTGATCGACAACCTGACCATGAACGTTCCTGCTGGCGCCATCGTCGGCATCATCGGCCCCAACGGGGCCGGTAAATCCACGCTGTTCAAGCTGATTGCCGGCAAGGAAAAGCCCGACAGCGGTGAAGTCGTCATTGGCTCGACCGTGAAGATGGCCTTTGTGGACCAGCACCGCGATGCACTGGCCAATGACAAGACGGTCTGGGAAGACATCTCCGGCGGCCTGGACATGATCAACATCGGCAAGTTCACGATGGCCAGCCGCGCCTATGCGGGGCGCTTCAACTTCAACGGCGGCGACCAGCAAAAGAAGGTGGGCATGCTTTCGGGTGGTGAACGCGGTCGCCTGCACCTTGCCAAGACGTTGATCTCGGGCGGCAACGTGCTGCTGCTCGACGAGCCCTCCAACGACCTGGATGTGGAAACCCTGCGCGCCCTGGAAGACGCTCTGCTGGAGTACGCCGGCACGGTGCTGGTCATTAGCCACGATCGCTGGTTCCTCGACCGCATTGCCACCCACATTCTTGCTGCCGAAGGTGACAGCCAGTGGACCTTCTTTGATGGCAACTACCAGGAGTACGAAGCCGACAAGAAGCGACGCCTGGGTGAAGAGGGCGCCAAACCCAAGCGCATGCGCTTCAAGGCACTGAAGTAAGCAAAGAGGGCTTGCAGTCAAGTAGCATTGCAACTGGAAGCTTTTCTTTCCTCCTCCCAACATGTCTTCAACTGCGCCCCGATCGAGAACGGTGTTCCGTGCCTGTGTCGTCAACGCCGTGCGCGCGGGCGAAGCACTCATGGTGCAACTGGTCAAAGTCACCAAGGGCGCTTTGTCGGGGGAGGAGTCGACTACCCGCGATATTCAGCGGCGTTCTCTGGTGGGTGATGCGCTGCGGCTGCTGACCCAACACGAGGCCGCCCTGGCCAAGGCCTATCCGATGGCCTTGCTCGAAATTTTTGCCGAAGGGCCCTCCAAGGCAGGCGCACGCACGGTGGACGACACCGGCATGGATTTCGGTGAGCTTTCGCTCATGGACGAAACCGAGATGCAGGACCAGGTGGAGCTGTCCCGGGCACAGCAACTGGCCGCGCATGCCACCGACGCTGTGCTGACGGAACTCAACACCCTGGTCAGCTCGGCACAGGGCTTGCGCAGTGTGCAGCCCGAACGCAATCCGCTGCGCCCGGAAAACTACATTCGCGCATTGCAGAGGGTGGTGGCCGAAACCGGGGTGGAGCCGCCAGTGCGGCAACTGTGGATGCAGCACATGCGCGAAGTGCTGGGCCAGTTGCTGGTGGCGGAATACAAGAGCGCCTCCGCCAGCCTGCGGGAGCATGGAGTCGAGCCTGTGGGATATGCGGTGCTGGGCATGCCCTCAGGGTGGGCTGGACGCAGCGGCTACGGTGCTCCCAACCAGAACACCGGCTATGGCGGGGGCTCTTCGACCGGCTACGGTGGGCATTCCATGGCTGCCCCCGTGAGTGAGTACGGCATGCCTGGATCGTACGGGCGGGGCATGGGCGGATTGACCGGCTGGCAAGGTGAATCGCAGCAGGCACCCATTTCCTCGGCAGCCGAGGAGGCCTTGTTGACCGTGGGCATCCTGCGCCAGATGCTGGCAGGCGGTGGTGACCCCTATGCCTTCGATGCGCGCGCCTATGCTGGAGGGGTATCGCAACCCGTCAGCTTGCACTCCGCATGGTCCGACCCGCGCGGCGGTGGTGCCAGTGCGCAGGCGGGACTGACGGGCCAACCCAGTGGGTATTTCCCCTCCGGTGCCGTCGCCGAGGCGATGCAGGACATGGCCCAGCTCGAACGCCTGGTGGGACGCCTGTCCGGCAGTCCTGCGGCAACTGGCACAAACTGGCGCGGACCGGGCGCTGCCCCGGTAGCGTATGTGGTTCCCTACGCGCCCCCGGTGGATGGCCAGGCCTATTCGCCGGCTGTTGCCGTCGAAGTGGTGGGCCGCATGATGGACAACATTGCGCAGGATGGGCGCTTGCTTGCCCCGGTTCAACGCGCGGTGCAAAACCTCGAACCGGCGATCAAGCAGCTGGTGCAGCATGACGGGCGCTTCTTCACCGACGAGACGCATCCGGCGCGGCGGTTGCTGGATGAGTTGACCCAGCGCAGTCTTGCTTTCAACACCGAGAGCGCGCAGGGGTTCAGCCAGTTCATGCGCTTGCTGAACCAGGCGGTCGAGCATCTGGCTGCCACGGATATTCAGGATGCGGGGCCTTTTGACACGGTGCTCAAGGCGCTGCATGCGGCCTGGGACACCCAGGCGCAAAAGATCAAGTCCCAGCAGCAGGCCAAAGAAAAAATGCTGCTGCAGGCCGAACAGCGTGAAATGCTGGCCGAAAAGATTGCGGCCGATATCCGCAAGTTGCCGGATCTGGAGCAGGTGCCCCAAGACATTCTGGACTTCGTCACCGGCCCGTGGGCCGATGTGGTGGCGCTGGCCCAGGTGATGCAGCCCGAAGGCCTGAACGGTACGGAGGGCGACCCCGGGGGGTATCTGGCACTTGTGCCCCTGCTGCTGTGGAGTGCGCAGCCCGCACTGACGCGCGCCGAACCTGACCGCCTCACCAAAGCCATCCCTGGCATTCTGACCACGGTGCGCACGGGGCTCAAGACGATCCAATACCCTCCCACCCGGACGAGCAGTTTCATGCAGCGGCTGGTGGGCCTGCACCAGGAGGCTTTTGA
>ERZ1023750.73-NODE-73-length-12451-cov-13.377218_pt1 | contig 12451 bp, 10 predicted proteins | sample MGYA00521086_ERZ1023750 | MGnify/ENA primary metagenome ERZ1023750 (study PRJEB33180, sample SAMEA4059229) | wastewater metagenome | place: Denmark | collected 2016-05-16 | study: EMG produced TPA metagenomics assembly of the PRJEB13832 data set (Local surveillance...
CACCAGGCCCAGTAGAACACCGTCCAGCCGCTCACCCAGCCGCTGTCGCGAAACGGCGTCATGCGCAGGCTCATGCGAACGAATTCGCTCACGTAGCTGCCCAGCGTGCTGGTGAAGGTGTCGATGATGGCCACAGTCGGCCCCATCACGAAGACCGCCAGCGTCAGCAGCGCAGCCAGTGTGAGGTTGATGTTGGAGAGCCACTTGATGCCCTTGGTCACACCGGTGACGGCCGATGCGAGAAACAGCACGGTGGTCACCACGATGATGCCGACCTGAGATGCATCGCCAACCGGCAGACCCAGCAGCGAATTGAGGCCGCTGTTGATCTGCAGCGCGCCCATGCCCAGCGAAGCCGCCACGCCAAACGCGGTGGCGATCACGGCCAGCACGTTGACTACCGGTCCGAGCTTTTTGAGTGGCGCCCACGGCAACGATTCAACCGCCGTGCTCACCAGCGCGGACCCGCCCTTGCGGAACTGGAAGAAGGCAATGGCCAGCGCCACGATGCTGTAGACCGCCCAGGGGTGAAGACCCCAGTGGAAGAAGCTGTAGCGCATGGCGGCGTTGGCCGCTTCGGGCGTGTTGGCCGCAATGCCGGGCGGTGGCACACCGTAATGGGAGATCGGCTCGGCCACACCCCAGAACACCAGGCCAATGCCCATGCCGGCGGCAAACAGCATGGCAAACCAGGACGTGATGGAGAACTCCGGCTCATCGTCTTCAGTGCCCAGCTTGAGGTCGCCGTAGCGGCTGAAAGCCAGCACCATCGCCAGCACCACCAGGCCCAGCACCACCCACAGGTAGAGCCAGCCGAAGTCGCGTGTGATGACTGCCAGCAGCATGTCGAAGAGCCCGCCCAGCGATGCGGGGGCGATGACCCCCCACAAGACAATGGCGAATATCAGGCCGGCTGAAAAGTAGAGTTGCATGAGGGACTTTCTCTTCAGGGAAAAACGGGTGAAAAATTCAACCCAATGACGTCAGGCATCGAGAACAAACGGTGGGCCGCGCAGGCAAAAACCTGCTGCGCACCGCGTCTGACCCGCAGCTTCGTTTCGTCACCCGTTGACGCGCTGGTCAACCTTGTGGGTGCGGTACCTATTGTGCGGAAAAATCCCGGCGCCATGTCAACACCCCCATGTCGGTTTGCAATTGTCCTGCGCGCGCAGCGCTGCGCTGTGGCCTTTGCCCATAGCCCCGGTAGGCGCGGCGGCCCGCGCCTTGTGCTGTACACCGATGATTTTTTGCAGTTCCAACACTTCATAAACCTTATCCTGGCCGAAACCCGCCTCCAATGGACAACGATGCCACAAGGCGTGGCACGTCCGTGTCAGTGGCCATCCGGGAAATGGCCGAACATGATGCCCCAGCGCCCCAGCCCTGGCGGCCGTGCTTGCGCAGCCACACCAACACCGTCGATCTCCCTTGGATCCCGTAGCGCGGCTGCGCCTGCTTGGGCGTCAACTCGCCTTTTTCTACCTGTTCGACCACTGTCAGCTTAAAAGCCAGCGTGTAGTCCCTTTGCGTTCGCTTGGTACCTGATCCCATGATCCTTGCCCTTTCTTTCAAAAAAAGGTGTCGCGCAGCCACCTGCAGCGCAACGCCGGTGTCGTGTGCCAGTGCGGGTTGTAAGGCCAGTACCGCGCCCACGATGCACTTGGCGAGCAAGATGCCCAGCCACAGCAGGGCCGCCAGCAGACCCCACACCCAGACGGGCGTGTGTTGGACGATGGCAGGCAGCCTCCGAGGTTGGTGGGTGGCGATCTGGATCCGCATGTTGCGCTCCTGTTGGAGGTGGCCGATGCAGGCGGGGCCTGCAGAGGTTCAAGCACACTGTGCACGGTGGTGTCTGGCCAGGCCAGCACGCTGCGACAGGCTGCAGGGCCGGGGGGTGAAATGCGCTTGCCGCAGCGTGAAAGGCGACGGCGTCCGCGCGCGGGAAGGTGCATCAGGGGCGATGCAACGGATAATTCGCGCTTTATCTGGTCAAAAGGGGCGATCGCGTGGACATTGTTTTGCTGGTCAAGGCCGCCATCATGGGCGTGGTGGAGGGTCTGACAGAGTTTCTTCCCATCTCCTCCACCGGTCACCTGATTCTTGCGGGCTCGCTCTTGGGTTTTGACGATGCCAAGGCCCAGGTGTTCGATATTGCCATCCAGACGGGCGCCATCTTTGCCGTCATCCTGGTGTATTGGCAAAAGATCCGTGCCACGCTGGCGGCGCTGCCCACGGAGCAGCAGGCGCAACGGTTTGCGCTGAATGTGCTGATTGCCTTTGTGCCGGCGGTGTTGCTGGGGCTGTTGTTTGGCAAGGCCATCAAGGCCCATCTGTTCACCCCCGTGGTGGTGGCCAGCACCTTCATCATTGGCGGCTTCATCATCTTGTGGGCCGAACGCCGCCCGTCTACGGCCACCCGCATCCATGAGGTGGAGGACATGACCGCGCTGGACGCCCTGAAAGTGGGCCTGGTGCAGTGCCTGGCCATGGTGCCGGGCACCAGCCGCAGTGGCGCCACCATCATCGGCGGCATGCTGCTGGGCCTGTCGCGCAAGGCCGCCACGGATTTTTCGTTCTTTCTGGCCATTCCCACGCTGATTGGCGCGGGGGCTTACAGCCTGTACAAGGAGCGGGCGCTGCTGACTGCGGCAGACATTCCGATGTTTTCCGTGGGGCTGGTGTTCTCGTTCATCAGCGCCTGGTTGTGCGTGCGCTGGCTGCTGCGCTACATCAGCACCCACAGTTTTGTGCCATTTGCCTATTACCGCATCGTGTTTGGGGTGGTGGTGCTGGTTTCGGCATGGTCTGGCCTGGTGCAGTGGGCGGGCTGATAATGGCGCCATGACTTGCATGCTGCGTATTTGCCGGGGCCTTTGGGGCTGCACTGTGTTGTGGGGCCTGGGCTTCGGTTTGCCTGCCATGGCCGATGAAGCGCCAGCGACCCCCAAGGCAAACGAGTCAGCCAAGCTCAACTATGTGCTGGGCGCCATTGTCAGCAGCGGCCCGGACTACGCGGGTGGCGATGGCCGTTCGGTGCATGTGCGCCCGGCGTGGGCGCTCGAATATGGGCGGTTTCGCCTGAGCACATCGCGCGGCAGCACGCTCATGGGGCACGGGCTGGAGCAGCGCGAATCGGGCGCCACCGCTGTCCTGGCTGAAAACGACCAGTTCAACCTGAGCGCATCGCTGCGCCTGGACAACGGCCGCAAGAGCGGCGATTCGCCGCTGCTGTCCGGACTGCCCGAGGTGCGATCCACCTTGCGCGCCCGAATCAGCGCGGGTTATGCCATCACTCCCCGGTGGTCGGTGGGCGCAGGGTTGTCGCAAGACATTCTGGGGCGCGACGGGGGGGCGCAGCTGAACACCAGCGTGTCCTACACCCTGCCCGTCACCCAGCAGACCCGCGTGGTTTTTGGTGCAGGCGCCAGTTTTGGCGACCGCACCTACTTGCGCGCCAGGTTTGGTGTGCCTGCCGTGGCGGGCGGTGCGGGGCCCAGCCGGTTGCCCGCCTACGAGCCTGGGGGCGGTCTTTACAGCGTTGACCTGGGCGTGGATGTCATGACGGCGCTCAGCCGCCACTGGGTGGTGTGGGGCGGCGTGGGCGCTTCGCAGGTTCAGGGTGACGCGCGCCGCAGCCCGCTGACGGTGCGACCCACTTCCTTCTCCGCCTCACTGGGGCTGGCCTACCGCTGCTGCCGTTGAGCTGAGCCCGGCGCGGGCGTGTGCTGGTTCGCGCCTCAGGCGGAAGCCAGTGCGAGGTCGCCCGTGTTGCGGCGCAGGCAGAACTTGCCGGCCTGCTTGCCGCTGTACATGGCGGCGTCTGCGAGCCTGAGCAGGCCCATGGCGTCACTGCCGTCGTGGGGGGCAAGGGCATAGCCAATGGTCAGGCCTACCCAGACCTGCCGATTGCCCAGCGCGAAGGGCGAGCGAAAAGCGTCGAGCAGCTTCATTCCCAGATCGTGCGCCTGTTCGGGCTGTTTGAGCAGCGGGGTCATGACCACGAACTCATCGCCGCCCAGGCGCGCCACCACGTCCGACTCGCGCAGATGGCCACGCAGGCGTTGCGCCACGGCCACCAGCAATTCGTCGCCGACATCGTGGCCATGTTGGTCGTTCACGGGCTTGAAGCCGTCCAGGTCGAGCAGGTACACCGCCACCAGGTGGTGGGGGTCACAACGCTGCAGGCTGTTGGCCAGCTCCGCATACAGGCCGCGGCGGTTGGGCAGGCCGGTCAGCGGATCGGTGTGGGCGAGCGAGTGCATGGCGTCACGCTCGCGGTGCGCATCGAGTGCCGCGAGGTGCAGCGCCTTGCTGCGCAGGCCCAGCACACGCATGAACAGCAGTATGTCGATGGTTGCGCCGAACTGAAACGAGTGCATCATCCAGAAATTGGCGGGCACCCAGCCCTGCACCAGGCACACCATTACGACGGCTGCCAAGCCATAGGCAAGCCATGCGACCAGCAGGGTGGTGCCGATCGGGTCTTTCTCGCGCACCCGCCGCAGTGCTGCAGGAATGCTGAGCAGCGATGGCAGCGGGCCGACCAGGCTCATGAAAATCGTGGCGCCACGGGGCGTCAAAAGATCGAAAACGAAAGCCAGGCCTACGAGCGTGGTGACCGCAGCACCGGCGTGCATCACGCGTGGGTAGAGGCCCTGCGTGGTCGGCCCCACCAGGACGTGGTTCAGGAAAAGAAAAGACCCCGCCAGAGCCATCAGCCCCGCCGTGATGCCCGCATGGCTCCCCATCCACACATTGCCCGGCCAGAGAAACTGCGCGCCAATACCAAAAAACTGGATGGAAAAGCCCGTGCTACCCAGCACTACCAGCGCATAGTAGGCAAACAGCCGCTCGCGCTGGCTGGCCCACTGGATCAAGCTGTACACCAGCAGGCAAAACGCCAGCCCGATCAGCAGCCCCTGCAGCATCTGCTCGCGCTGGGCCAGGTACAGTCCGTGGGGAAGTTCGCTGACACTGATGGGCAAGATCATGGGCCCCAGCGTGCGGATGCGGATCAACACGTCATAGCTTTGGCCTGCCTGCAGGTTCAGCAGCATGGCCGGGACACGGCTCGACAAGGTGGTCTTGTCGGGCGGGCGCATGTAGCCCAGCAAAACCTGCTGAAGCACCTGGCCTTCGCTGGTGAGGTAAATATCCACTTCCTGCAGTGAGCTGTAGCCGACGTAGATGGCCCAGGGGCTGCCGGGCGTCCGGGAAGCCTCCAGGGGAACGCGCAGCCACATCGCTTGCTTGTCGCGTACGCCCAGCGATCCGTTCAGGTTTGCGGGTGCTTTGAAATCCTCCAGTCGTCCCAGCATCTCCTGCGCACTGCGTCCGAGGGTGTCATCGGCCTGGAGGGTGATGGCGGGCCAGGCGTCGAGCGTCTGGCTGCCAGGCGTGAGTTGCAGGGGCGCTGCCGCATGGGCCGCCGCCGACCATGTCAGCCAACCCAGCACAGAAAGCACCGACAGCACTGACCGCAGCCACAGCCTGGTGCCAGCGCAGCGCCCAGCGTGCCAATGCCGCATCCATGTCATGAGAAGGCTGTAGCGAGCAAACATCGGCGAGGGGATGAGTAACTTCATGGCGCTGCGCGGCTGCGCGCCACGCCCGGGTTCCAGCTGCCATGCGTGGTCAGCCGGTCCTCCAGCTGGTTGAGCCATGCGGGGGCGTGGGGGTCTTCGCTCCAGCCCTTGACGACGGCATCGAGCTGGTTGAGCAGGCCGTCGGGCAATTGCAGCGGGCGTGTCTGGCTCATGAGCACGCGGCTCATGAAGTGGTAGCCCAGCACCCGCGTCAACGTTCGCGAGATGGAAAACCGGGGCCGCCACCAGCGCACCAGGGTGTCGATTCCACGGGCCAGCAGCAGCATGGCCCAAAACAACGCGGATGAGGCCAGCGGCACGCGTCGATCAAGGCCCAGGTCGTGCGCCGTTTCGCGGCCGCACAAGTAGCGCGTGAGCAGCACGGGAATCGGCTGTACCACGGGCCAGGGGATCGACTGGGCCATGGTCTGCATGAGCGCGGTCCCCAGCGCCGGGCGCGGGTCGGGCACCAGGGCCTGGCTGCGGCCCTGCGCCTGCATCCGCGCGAACAGGCTGGCCGCCTGCTCCATCGTGTCGGCCATCAGGCCGCGCTCGATGCCAAGCACATGGCCCACCACGTTCCAGGCGTGCAGATAGGCTTCTTCGTCGGCACGGGGCAGGCCGATGCCCAGGCGCCGCAGGCTGCGCAGAAACACATGGCTGAACGTGAGCAGCGTGTAGGCCAGCTCCTCCTGATTGCAGGGCAGGCCGCTGTCGGCCACGTTCCAGCCCCGGGCAAAGAGCGTCTGGTAGAGCGTGGGCTTTGCGGCGGGCTGGGCCAGCGGGGGCAGCGCACTCAGGCAGGCCTGCAGGGCATCGGGGGGCGCACCGCGCAAGATCAGGTTGCGGATGGTCGAATGGATGAGCCGCACCTTGAGGGACTGCGCAATGCCCGCGCCGCCGTTGGCATCCAGGCCACCGCGCATCATGACCGGGAAGATCATGGCCGCTGTGGAGCGGATGCGGTGCTCGGTGTGTTGCTCCAACTGGCCGGCCGTGTGCAGCACGTCGGCAAGGTCTGGCAGCACGTAGCACTCGGGCAGGCTGGAGCAAAACAGCAGGATGCATGACAGCGCGCCATGCTCCATGAACAGCCGCTCGGCGCGCTGGATTTTTTGCGGGTCGGCCCAGGGCGGCAGCGCCTGGGCCTGCTGCACATAGTCGGTCAATGCCTGGGCAGCCTCTTGTCCGAGCACGGTGCTGGGTGCATGCCAGTGCGCGAGGCTGGCGTTGTCCGCCCACTCGCCAAACAGCCGGTTGACCTCGGCGATGCGCCTCCACTGCGGCGCATCGTCAGCCGGCCAGCCCTGTGCAGGCCAGTCGCCCAGAATCCGGGCGATGGTGCCGTCGCCCAGGGGGTCGGCGTGCCGCCGCATGTCCTGCAAAGACAGGTCCGGGGCAGAGGGCGGCGGCGTCATGGACGGTACGTATCGGTTTGTAACGCCTCAGTGTATCGGAAGCGCTTGAAAAGCGTGTGTCGACAATATTTTGGCCCCGGCCTCCCCGCGGCTGGGGGTCAAGGTGCGATCGAAGACAGGTTCAGCAAGGCCGCTTCGATGGCTGCTGCGGTGGCCAGCGGCTGCTCCATGGGGAACAGGTGGCTGCCGTCGAGCATCATGATCCGCCCGCCCGTGATACGCCGCGTCAGCGCCATGCCCACCTGGCGCATCTCCACCGAGTCGAGCCCGCCGATGAATGCGGTCGGGCAGCGCAGGGGGTGCCTGCGCAGCAGGCGGTCCAGGTTGTGGGGCAGGGTGTTGTAAATGGCGGTTTCCACCGCGCGGTCAAAGCCCAGCACCCGGCGCCCGTCCTTGTCGTGCAGGCCGTGGGTGACATAGTCGTGCAGCACCTGCGGGTCCCAGCGCGTGAACACCTCCTTTTTGAGGAAGTGCTCCAGCGCCTCGTCGGTGCTGGCCCAGCTCATGCGGCGCTGGCGGCTGACGCGGCCGGGTGACACGGCGCTTACCACCTGCGTGCGCTTGGCCACGCCCACGGTGGTGGCGCGCCAGCCGCTGATCAGCGGCGAGTCGAGCATCAACACGCCGCGCGCCAGATCGGGGTGCTGCGCGGCCGCCATCACGCTCAGAATGCCGCCCAGCGAATGCCCCACCAGAAAAACGCGCTCGCCCGAAGCCTGCACCTGCTGCGCGGCAAAGTCGGCCAGCTGCTGCACCAGGTGCGGCCAGTTGCTGGTGACCGGGTATTGCGCATCGTGGCCAAAGCGGTCGACGGCGGTCACCTCGAAACCGCGTTGACGCAGGTGCGCGAAAAGGACGTTGTAGGTGCCAGCCGGAAAGCTGTTGCCGTGCGAAAAAACGATCTTGGCCATCAATCAGTCAGGGTGTGTGCAAGCTCAGATCAGCTTGTCACGGAAATTGGTGATCTTTTTGAGCGGCTTGCTGCGCGCCGGGTTCACCAAAATGGGCGCATCGGTCGAGCCGCCGTCCCACGCCGGGTCCTCGATGCTGTCGAACACCGCGCGCAGCTTTTGGCCCCAGCTGTCATGCAGCATCCGAAAGTAGGGGTTCTGCTCGTCAATGCACACGATCTTTTCGGTGGTGAAGCGGTCGGCTTCATACACCACCAGGTCCATGGGCAGCCCCACCGAAAGGTTGGACTTGAGCGTGCTGTCCATCGACACCAGCGCGCACTTGGCGGCCTCGTCGAGCGGTGTCTCGGGCGTGAGCACGCGGTCGAGCACGGGCTTGCCGTATTTCGACTCGCCCACCTGAAAATACGGCGTTTCTGCCGTCGATTCAATGAAATTGCCCGCCGAATACACCTGAAACAGGCGCATGCCCTCGCCCTGGATCTGGCCGCCAAACACCAGCGACACATTGAAATCAACCCCCGCGCGCTTGAGCGCCGCGCCATCGCGCTCATGCACATGGCGCACGGCGGCGCCCAGCACGCGGGCGGCGTCAAACATGCTCTTGGCGTTCCAGATGGTGACGGGCTCGCCGTCGCTCTCGTCCTTGATCTGCGTGGTCTGCAAAATTTCGCGCACCGACTGCGAAATGCTCAGGTTACCCGCCGACAGCAGCACCATGAAGCGCTCGCCCGCTTTCTCGTAGACCATCATCTTGCGAAACGAACTGATCTGGTCGAGCCCGGCATTGGTGCGCGAATCGGACAGGAAAACCAGCCCGGCATTGAGTTTGATGGCGACGCAATACGTCATGGGGAATGCGAGAAAGAGGAAAAGCAGAGAGTGTAGTGCTGCGCTTCAGTGCAGCCTGCGGCCATCAGCGGTGGTGCAGAATTAATATAAAAATAATAGCTGTCAGCGCTTATCCCATAAGCGCTAGAGGCCAATTTTGCTTGAAGTTGAGCAGTTTTGCCGTGGGGCACCCCGGTGCGCCACACCCACTGCGGGCCGGTGCGGGCTCAGGGCGATTGCGCACGCGCCGGGCAGCGCAGGCCGCACAGCCCTATCATCCACTGATTAACTTGCAAGGGTTCCTGCCGTGTTGACCTCTTTGATCTCTTCTGGAACCCGCCGCGCCTGCGTGCTGGCCCTGGCTGCCGCACTGGCTGCCTGCGGCGGTGGTGGTGCCGAAGACACCCCCAACGTTGGCAACCCGCCAGCGCCGCCCACTGTGCCCGCGGGCACCGGGCAACTCCACTCGGCCACCTTGCTGGGCACCATCCCCGCCGTTGACATTGCTGCCGCGCTGTCCTCCGAAGAATCGTTGGCCGAAGACGTGGTGCCGCGCTACGCCGTCACCTCGTACCGGCTTGAATACCTGACCACCGATGCCGATGGCAAAGAGGTGCGCGCCTCGGGCCTCATCAGCGTGCCGCAAAAGGCGGCCGGCGCCAAAAGCCCGGTGCTGAGCTACCAGCACGGCACCATCTTCAAGGACGCCGAGGCCCCCAGCAACAACGCCGTGGCGTCTGAGGTGTCGGTGGTGTTGGCGTCGCTGGGTTACATCGTGCTGGCGCCCGACTACGTGGGGTTTGGCGCCTCCAAGGGCACGCCCCACCCCTACCTGCTGTCGGCGCCATCCGCTGCTGCCACCGTCGACTTTTTGACCGCCGCCCGCACCTGGCGCGGCCAGGCCAACGTGGCCGACAACGGGCAACTCTTCCTCACCGGGTATTCCGAGGGCGGCTACGTGACCATGGCTGCGCACCGTGCCCTGCAGGCCAGCGGCTCAACGCACCTGCAGCAGCTGCGCATGGTGGTGCCCGGTGCCGGTCCCTACAACGTGCAAAGCACCATGGACGGACTGGTGGAACTGGTGCGCGACGAGCAGCCCGTGCTGGGCGCACTCATCAACCCCGGGTTTCTGCGCTACCTGGGCGGCAGCGCGCAGCGCGAGGTGCGCCGCCTGCTGTTGCGCGCGCTGTTGCCGGGCGATGCCGACGTCACCTATGACACCCGTTTCATCGACCGCTTCCTGGCCGACGATGTGCAATACATCGCCAACACCAGCAGCGTCCACGACTGGAAGCCCAACCTGCCCGTGCGCCTGTTCCACGGCCAGGAAGACCGCACCGTGCCCTATGCCAGCTCGGTCAACACCCTGCGCGCCATGCAGGCCCGTGGTGCGGGCGAGCTGGTCAGCCTGACCGATTGCCGCGCCCAGCCCTCCGGGCACCTGCAGTGCGTGCCGCCGTTCATCACCTTCATGCTGGGGCAGCTGGCGCCTGTGGCGCAGGATTTGTGATGAGCACGGGCCGGTGACAGGCCACCCGCTGCGGTGCGGCGGGTCTCAAACCTCCCAGAACGCCTCGATCAGCTCGCCCTGCGCATCGAGCAGCCACCACTCGATCACCGCATCGCGCGGGCCCACCCCCAGAACGCTGAACAGACCGCGCGGCGCTGACCGGCGCGGGCAGCGCCACAGCTGGTCACCTGGCTGCGCCATGGCCAGCACCTTGGCGCGAATGGTGGGCGGCACCTCGGGGCTGTGCGGGTTGACCTGGCGGTCCTCGCCGTCTCCGATCTCTTGCGGTGTGGCAGGGCGTGCGCGGGGCATGGTGAAAAGGAATGCCCGTTCAGGGGCCGGGCCAGCGTGCAGGGCTTCGGCGGTGATGCAGGCAGGCCAACACCGATACGCGATGATCCGTCAGCAATTCGAAATGCAGCGCATACGGAAAGCGCCGCAACAAGATGCGCCGAAATCGGCCTCGCGTCGGGGGAAACGCTTCGGGGTTGCGTGCCAATTGCTCGGCTGCTGCTGCGATGACGCGGAGAAAGTCACCGCCCAGTCCGTACGACTTTTCTTCATACCAGGCAAAAGCTTCTGCAATTTCTGCCTGTGCCGGGGCTTCAAAACCCACGGACCAGTTCACAAGTGAACGCCCAGCGCGCTGGCAATGGCGCTCAGGCTTTTCGCCTGGCCGGGGTGCAAGTCGCGCCATGCGGCGCGGCGTTCGAGTTCGTCAAGCACTTCAGAACGCGATTCGTATGAGGACTCGGCGGCGAACTCGTCCCACAAATCCTCCACCAGTTGCAGGCGCTCAAACTTGCCAAGGTGTTCAACGGGGCTCAGGGCGGTTTTCATGCAGCAAAGTCTATCAGCCACGGTCTTCGCGAGCCATGGCTCGGGCCATGCACTACCCCTGTGTGCGCGCCCGCTGCAGGTTCAGCGCCAGCAGGCGGCGCAAGATTTCATCGTCGGGCATGTCCGCCGTGTAGTCGCCCCAGCCGTAGGCCGCCGCCACCGCCGCATCCAGCTGCGCGTGGGCCGCCGCCAGCCAGGCGGGGCGCAGGTTGTAGAGGTTGGTGAGCGTGCGCTTGGCCAGGTCTTTTTCGAACCCCGGCTTGGGCACGGTGCGGTTGGGGTAGGGCGATGTGGTCATGCCCAGCGGCACCACCTCGGGCACGGTTTGCGTCCACTCGGGCGGGTTCAGCCAGGCCTGGCGCAGGGTGCTCAGGCGCTGGGCGGCCTGGGCAATGGCTGTGGCGGCCTGGCGGATTGGTATGGTTTTGATAGCTGCTGGCGCTTGATGGACGGGCGCTAGAGCCTGTTTTTGCTCTAAATTCTCTGCTGGCAAGGCGTCGGGCAAAGTGTCTGGCAGGTTGGCCGGAATCAGCGCGCCGCCGTCCACTGCCTCGGTGCGCTGGTGCGCGGTGTCCAAGGGGGTGAGGCCTGTGGGGAAGGGGAAGGTTTCGAAGCAGGTGGTGGGGGTGTAGCGCGGCCGGTCTTCCAGCGAGGAGCCCATGCGCAGCGCCCAGAGTTCGTGGAAGCGGCTGTGCAGGATGCCGAAGGTGGTGTCGTCGGCGCGGGCTGTGAGAACCAGTTGCCCGTCCACAACGACGCCCGGTGCCAGCCACGAGAACAATCGGTGCTTGGCGACGCGGGGCGTGACGATGGTGCGGGGTAGCCCGGCGACGGCCCGGCGCAGATCAGGGGCGGGTCTTGCATGTAACCACCAGCGGCTTTTTTCCAGTTCATTGCGCACGGCATCTCGTTGGGGCTTGACCGTGTTGTGAACATGCCCGAACGGTGCTTCATACAGTGCGGCTTCGCTTTCGGGCAGCGCCAATCCAAAGTCAACGATCCATTGGTCAAGCGGCCTGCGGGTGATGTCCAGCCCGTTGAACCATGGCTTCACCACGTCGCTGTTGCTGAGGCCGTTCGGGTTGGGTAAACGCAGCCAGTCTCGCGCAGTTTTGCCGTCTACGTCGAACGGCCCCTTCTTCATACCCCCAATGAAACATGCTGCCTTGTTGCCGCGCAATGGCTTCGCACTTGGAAGGTCAAGGGAAGCACTATGGTCAGTCCCAGCAGTCAAGTCCGCGTAGATGGCGGCCACCCCAGCACCATCCAGCCACGTCGATTGCTCCGCCTCCCCAAATGCCACCAGCGACACCCGCACTGCCGCGCCATCGTTCACCCACGGCTCATCGCTCC
>ERZ1023750.74-NODE-74-length-12424-cov-11.124343_pt1 | contig 12424 bp, 10 predicted proteins | sample MGYA00521086_ERZ1023750 | MGnify/ENA primary metagenome ERZ1023750 (study PRJEB33180, sample SAMEA4059229) | wastewater metagenome | place: Denmark | collected 2016-05-16 | study: EMG produced TPA metagenomics assembly of the PRJEB13832 data set (Local surveillance...
GAATGAAGAGGAAAAGATCGCATGGCCAGATCACAGGGGCATGACAGAACGGCGATGGGAGTGCACGAGTTCAGTGACAAAGGCAATAGCACTACCCCACGTCCAAGCACGCGAGTTGGCTGAACAGGTGTAAATCAAGATCGGCATCCCCAGTCGCCAGTGGCTACACCTGTACATTGAAAGCCGAGACCGCATCCCAAGCGGGGCGAAAGCGATGCAGCAGGGTCGCAACGCCGCGCAGCGAACCATCGAGTTGACACCCATTTTTCATGGATATAGATATCAAGCTCGGTTGTCATTTCGCGCCGAAATTTGTCTGGTGATGTACAAAAAAACGTTAGCCCCTGCAAAAATCACCCGCGCACCAGCCAGTTGAAACAACCCAGTATTAAGGGTTTCACGCTCCTACTCAGCGTGGCAGCGTGCATGGGAAACCGGCGCGTGACCGCCTCAGGTAGCTGCAAGTTTGGCTGGCCCGGCCCACTCAATGAAAATCCCGGCTGCCCTGCAACGCCTGCGCCATGCGCCCCAGCAGGGGCGTGAGGTCTTTGAAACGCTGGGCCACCAGGTGGCGCACCACGGCCTGGCCGTCGGGCCCATGGGGGCTGCACTGCCACACGCCCTCCACCGCCAGCAGGCGCGCACCCAGTAGTGGCTGACGCCAATGCTCCACCAGTGCGGGCCACACGATCACGTTGACGGGGCCGGTCTCGTCTTCGAGCGTGACAAACATCGTGCCCTTGGCCGTGCCGGGGCGCTGGCGCATGGTGACGATGCCGCAGGCGCGCACCTTGCGGCCGTTGGGTGCGCTGTGCAACTGCAGTGCGGTCTGCAGGCGCCAGCGGGCCAGGCGCGGGCGCAGCAGGGCCAGCGGGTGGCGACGCAGGGTGAGACCGGTGGCTGCATAGTCGAAGACGATTTCCTCGCCCTCGTGCGCAGCGGGCAGCGCCAGCGGCACTTCGTGCACGGGCACATCGCGCCACAAGGCAGGTGCGGTGTGCTGCGCGGCGGCATCCCACATTTGTTGACGGCGGTGGCCCGAGAGGCTGGCCAGCGCATCGGCTGCGGCCAGGGCCTGCAGGTCTTGCTGGCTCAGTTGCGCACGCAAGGCCAGGTCTTCGGTGCTGGTGAAACATGTGGCAGGCACGAATTCGGGCGCAAGCGCGGGTGCGGGTGCAGCGCCTGGCTTGCCCGCCACGGCCGCGTCGTGCAGCGCTTGCCGGATCTGCACCAGCCGCTGGCCCGCAGCGGTGGCCAGGCCACTGACCAGCCGCAGCCCCAGGCGCACAGCGGGCTGGGGCAGTGCCACGCCCGGCACGGCGGCCAACGGGCCTTCGAGGGTGCAATCCCAGTGGCTGGCCAGCACATCAATGGGCAGCACGCGCACGCCGTGGCGGCGCGCGTCTTGCACCAGTTGCGAAGCGCTGTAAAAACCCATGGGCAGTGAATTGAGCAGCGCCGCCAGAAAACACGCGGGTTCGTGGCACTTGAGCCAGCTGCTGGCATAAGACAGCAGCGCAAAGCTGTGGGCGTGGCTTTCAGGAAAGCCGTATTCGCCAAAGCCCAGCATCTGCTGAAAAATGGCCTGTGCGAATTCGGTGCGGTAGCCGCGTGCCTCCATGCCGCCGATCAGCGGGCGCTCGAACCGGTGCACGCCGCCCTTGCGCTTCCAGGCGGCCATGGACCGGCGCAGGTCGTCGGCCATGCCGGGGCCAAAGCCCGCCGCGATCATGGCGATCTGCATCACCTGTTCCTGAAAGATGGGCACGCCCAGCGTGCGCGCCAGGGCGGCTTCGAGTTCGGGTTTTTCCAGCTCCAGCGGCTGGCCGTGCCGCCGCCGCTCGCGCGCCTGCAGGTAGGGGTGCACCATGCCGCCCTGGATGGGGCCGGGGCGCACGATGGCCACCTGGACCACCAGGTCGTAGAACACGCGCGGCTGCAGGCGCGGCAGCATGCTCATCTGCGCGCGGCTTTCGATCTGGAACACGCCCACGGTGTCGGCGGCACAGATCATGTCGTAGGTGGCCGCATCTTCGCGGGGGATATCGGCCAGCCCCCATGGCTCGCCGCGCAGCACGGCACGCAGCTGGAGGCAGCGGCGCAGCGCGCTGAGCATGCCCAGCGCCAGCACATCGACCTTGAGCAGCCCCATGGTGTCCAGGTCGTCCTTGTCCCACTGGATGACGCTGCGGCCCTCCATGCTGGCGGGCTCCACCGGCACCAGGCGCGTGAGCTTGCCCTGGGTGAGCACGAAGCCACCCACATGCTGGCTCAGGTGGCGCGGAAACCCCTTGAGCTGCGCGGCCAGCTCCAGCCACAGCGCGGCGGTGTGCCGGTGCAGCGGCACCCCCAGGCCTTTCGCCAGCTCTTGCAGACGGTCGGCAGCAATGCCTTCGTCAAACCAGTGGTGGTCTTTGGCAAAGGCATCCACCAAGGCGGGCGCCACGGCCAGCGCCTTGCCCACATCGCGCAGGGCGCTGCGCGTGCGGTAGGTGGCGACCACGGCGGTAATGGCGGCGCGCTCGCGGCCGTATTTGGCATAGATGTACTGGATGACCTCCTCGCGCCGGTCGTGCTCGAAGTCCACGTCGATGTCGGGCGGCTCGCTGCGCTCTTTGCTGATGAAGCGCTCGAACAGCAGGTGCGAATCTTCGGGGGCCACCGCCGTGATGCCCAGCACATAGCAGACGACCGAGTTGGCGGCCGAGCCCCGCCCCTGGCACAGGATGCCCTGGCTGCGCGCAAAGCGCACGATGTCGTGCACTGTGAGGAAGTACATCTCGTACTGGCAGTGCGCAATCAGCGCAAGCTCCTTGCGGATCTGTGCGGCAATCCAGTCGGGCACCCCTTGCGGATAGCGGCCCATGGCCCCCTCTTGTGCCAGCCAGGCCAAGGCCTGGGCCGGCGTCATGCCGGGGGGCACGGTCTCCAGTGGGTACTGGTAGCGGATCTCGCCCAGGCTGAAAGTGCAGCGCGCTGCCACCGTGAGCGTGGCGGCCAGCAGCTCGGGCGGGTAGATGCCTGCCAGGCGCACGCGCTGGCGCAGGTGGCGCTCGGCGTTGGGCTGCAGGGCAAAGCCGCATTCGGCCACGCTGCACCCACGCTGCACGGCCGTGATCACGTCCTGCAGCGGCTTGCGCGAGCGGGCGTGCATGTGCACGTCGCCCGCCGCAACCAGCGGCAGGCCCAGCGCCGCGCCCGCACGCTGCAGCGTGGCCAGCCACAGGCTGTCGTCGGGGGCCAGATGCAGCTCTACCGCCAGCCAGAGGTGGCCGTCAAAATTCAAGCCAAATTGGGCTCTAGCGCTTGATAGGCAAGCGCTGACAGCTACAAAATCAGAAGCACCCATGCGCTCGCGGCACGGGGCCAGCAGCAGCTCGCACCCCTGCAAAAGGCTGAAGGGGCTGCCCGGGCCTACGTGGTATTGCCCCTTGGGCGCCGCCGCGCGGGCCGCGGTGATGAATTCGCACAGATTGCCCCACCCCTGCGCATCCCGCGCCAGGGCCACCAGTCGCAGGTCGCCCCACACAAACTCGCTGCCCACGATGAGGTGCAAGCCGCATTCCTTGGCCGCCTCCCAGGCACGCACCACACCCGCCACCGAGCACTCATCGGTCAGCGCCAGGGCCTGGTAACCCAGTTGGGCGGCACGGGCCACCAGTTCCTTGGGATGGGAGGCACCGCGCTGAAAACTGAAGTTGGACAGGCAATGCAGCTCGGCATAGCCCGGCAAGGGCGCAGGCGATGGCATGGCGCCCCCGGATGGAGCGGACATTGCGGACGGCATGGAGGAAGACGCCATGGTCTCACCCAAAAATGCCGTGCAGGAACCAGCGGTGCGGCTGCGCGGCCGTCATCGCGCCCTTTTGCGTTGCGTCCTTTTGCGTCGCGTCCTTTTGCACCGCACCGCCTGGCTGCGGTGCCAACCGCTCACGAAACACCCACACCAACCCCGCCACATCGTTGTGCGCCACAAAATAGTCGCGCAGCGCCAGGCCAGCGCAGGCATTGCCCGGGTCGCCAGCGCCCTCGTCCTCGGCCGACCACCAGCCCGCCTCGAACCGGTGCGGCCCCGCCAGCAGGCGCAGCACGCCGTGGTGGCAGGGGCGGTTGCCCTGCACCGCCAGCCGCCGGGGTGGGCGCAGCAGCCAGGTGGGCCACAGGGTGGCATCGGGGGCTTTTGTACCGGTGTTTTGGACGCCGGTGTGCGCTCGATTCTGGCCCAGCACCTCGGCCGCAGGGCACCACTGCTGCATGCGTTCGGGCCGGTGGTCGGCCTGCAGCACGGGGGCCACCACATGGTCGGCCCCCAAGCGGGCCGACAGGCGCTCAAGCAACTGGTGCAAGGCCTCGCCGGGTGCTCCACCCGGGTCGTCACGGCCACCGCCCACGCGATCTCCGGGCGGCAGCAAACTCGCACTTCGGTGCGGCAGCGGGGCGGATTCGAGCAGGCGCAGCGTGATCTGGTTGACCGGTGCCGCCAGTGTTGTGCGCGCCAGGTTTTCAGACAGCAGGCGCCGCAGGTGCGCCATGTCTTGCGTGGCTTGGGCGGTGCGCACCGGCAGGGCCTGCGTGGGGGCAATTGCCACGCCATCAATGCGCCGCAGGTCGTGGCGCCAGGCCAGCTCCAGCGCCAGTGCGCCCTGCTGGCGCGCCTGCAGCCAGCCCTGCAGGGCCGTGAGGCAGCGGCTGACACTCCAGAGCAGCGCATCGGCCGACTCGGCCAGTGCGGGCAGCTCGGCGGTCAGCGCAAACTGCTCGGGCAGCTCCAGCCAGGCATGGGCTTCGGGGGCATCGCCCAGGGCCTGATCCAGCACCCTCAGTACCTTGGCACCAAAACGCCGGGCCACCCCGGCACGCGGCAGCGCCCGCAGGCCCCCCCAAGTTCGGCAACCCATGCGCTCCAGGCTGGCCACATGCGGGCGCAGGGCGGTCAGCGTGTGCAAAGGCAAGCCCTCCACGTTGTGCCTTGATGGCGTACGCCCGGCCTGCGCCATGCGCAGCCAGGCCTGCGCTACCAGGGCTGTCGGCCCGCAACCCCACACCGCATGTGCGCCAGGCGGTTGCGCCTTTGCGTCCAGGGTGGCAGCGTGATCCGGCAGCCCACCGGAGGTATCTGCCCAGGCCTGCAGCACCTGCGCCAGCAGCGCATCGCGCCCGCCCCAGAGCCGCTCGGTGGTGGACACCTCCAGCAACACCGCTTCGCCATCCACCAGCGCCACGCGCGGCGTAAAGCGCAAGGCCCACCAGCCCGCCGCCGCCGCTTGCATGGCAGCGCCCGGAATTGCCGCGGGCTCATCGCACCAGGGCAACGGCAGCGCGATCCAGTGCATGGTCTTTCCTCTCTGGCATGGCCCTCAGAGTCCCCGGTGCCGGGCGTAGCGGCAATGCTTGTGCGGGGCTGTGGCGCACCACCGTTGCACGGGCCACCACCTGCGCAGCGCGCCGCCGCTCGGCCTGCGCCGCCAGCACCTGTGCCAGACGGGGGTGGCAGCCCGGCAGATCCAGCCCCTGCACCAGGGGCGGGCCCCGGCGCTTGAGGATCTGCACCTGCATGCCGGGCGATATGACGGCATCCCCCGGCAGGGCCAGCCCCTGCACCTGAAGCCGCAGCAAGGCGGGCGATGCCTGCGGTGCCGCACTGGCCGGGCGAAACACCCACAGCAACTGCTGCTGTTGTGCCGCTGCCAGCTGCAACCTGCGCAAGGCTGCAGATTGCGCCTGGGGCAACCAGGCCATGACAGCCAGCACTTCACGGCAGCGCAGCGCCTGCTCGGCCGCCCAGAGCGCAGCCTTGGCGTTGTCGGCACGCACCACGCACAACCGCTCTGCCAAAAGCCCCTGCGCCTTGAGTGCCGGGCCAAAAGGTTCACACGGTGGCGCCACCACCACCACGCACCCCACGCGCCGGGCCGCTGCTTGCGCCAGTGCGGGCAACACCAACTGCCATTCGTGCAGGCCCGCCATGGGTTGCAATACCTCGCTCAAGGCCCCCACGGGCCAGCCACCGCCTGGCAGCTGGGCATCGAGCAGCGCGTATCCCGTGGGCTGCGCTGGCTGCGAGCCCGCACCCAATGCGTCCGCATGCCAGACACCGGGCACGGCAGACGGCAGGTCGAACGCAACCCGCAGATGGGGGCGTGGTGCAGGCATGGTGGTACAGGGGCTTCAGAAAACGAAAACACTGTAAATATAACCAGTATTTTGAATCGTGGGCCAAAACTTGCCACAGGGTTTTGGGCGGTCGGCCCTTCTTGCCTGCGCCCAACGAAGCAAGTGCCACCATGGCGCCCGCAAGACAGCAGCAGGTGAACGCGCGCCATAGTCCCGCCGCAAGGCGGCCATCCATGACCATGCCCCGGCGCCCCAGCGCATTGGCACAGGGCAAGCCTGCCGCCCCAGTTGGTTTGTCGTGACAGCCGCCCACGGTTCTGGGCGAACCATGGCAACCGTGTTTCCGAAAGGCTGACGGCTACAACTTGCGCATCGCCCAATCACACCAGTCGGCCACTGCCGCATCCGCAGGGCTGGCGCGATCCGTCAGCTGGGGCCAGCGGCGGTAGCAGGCGTTGACGATGCTTTGCAGCTGCCACAGCGCTTCGCGCCCTACCAGAGCGACTTCGGCCAACCCCAAGGCGTCGCCTTGCAGCTGTTCAAGCAGATCGCCTTGCTGCCGAGGGTGGGATCCGGCTTCGATCAGCGCCTTTTGCAGTGCCTGCAGCCGGATATCGGCAAAGGCGAACACACTGCCCGGCTCTTGCCTGGCGGCGGGGGGGCAATGCCGCCTTGAGCTGCTCCCATTGCTCAAAGGCGCCCGCCAGGGTATCGATTTGCACCGGCGCGTCGGCGCCCAGGGGCATCAGGGCGGAATCGCGCGCCACGTCTTCATGCAGCAGGGGCAGCACATGGGCCACCAGTGCGGCCGGGAACTTGCGGTGGTTCAGGCGCAGCACCAGAGACAACCGCTGGGCAGGCATGTCGGTGTATTTTTCGTAGAAGGCCGTCACCACCTCGGCCAGCAGCAGGATGCGCCCCATGGGCGAAATTTCCGCCCCAGGCAAGCCGCGCGGATAACCGCTGCCATCCATGCGCTCGTGGTGCTCGAGCACGGCAATCTCCACCGATCGGGGATAAACGCCGGCATCCTTGATGCATCAGCATCGAGGTGATGGGATGGGCCACCAAATGCTTGCGCTGCACACCCGTGACCTTGTTGAGGGGGTCCATCCAGGCCGGGTCCATGTGCAGCACCCCGGCATCGTGCAGCAGCGCAGCAGCCGCCAGCGGTATGCAGTCGCGTTCGCTCAGGCCACTTTTCAGCCCCAGAAAAACGGCCACCATCATCATTTGCAGGCTGTGCTCGAAAAGGCCTGGCCGCTGGTCGCGCATGACGGTGAGTTTGAAGGCAACAGGATCGGGCAGAGACACGGAGCGCAAAGGCGCCAGCAGCTTGCCTGCAGAACCCAGGGCCTGCGCCAGCATCTGGGGCAATGCATTGTGCTCGACCAGATCCTGCCCCGCAGCGACCAATGCCGGCACATCCACCGCATTCTCGACCGTGAGGTGCCGATCGATGGGTTCGCGCAGCTTGTGCTGCACCAGCCGGTCGTAAAGGCGGCTGTCGATGCGGGCCCCTTTTTCCACCAGCTTGATGCCGTTGTCGGTATAGATGGCGTCCTGGGTTACCACCGCACGCCGGTCGGCCATGTCGGTGAGCGCACGCAGGTAGTGCGGGCTGTCAGGGGCAGTGGCCGCCAAAAATGGATCAGTCATGCGGAAACTTCAAATGGGACTGCCTTGAATATAAGACCATAGCGGTCGGACTTCGCTGGCAAAAGGCCCGCTTGCGCGGGCCCTTCTTGAGTGAAGTCAAGCTCTGCCCTCACTGCAGCAGCGTGACACCCGTTTTGGACTGCAGCGTGTCAAACGTCACGCCAGGCGCCAGCTCCACCACCTTGAGGCCCAGCGGCGTCACGTCCATCACGGCCAGGTCGGTGATGATGCGGTCCACCACGCCCACACCCGTGAGCGGCAGCGTGCACTGGGGCAGGATCTTCATGTCCTCGGTGCCGTCTTTCTTGCGCGCCACATGCTCCATGAGCACGATCACGCGCTTGACGCCAGCGACCAGGTCCATGGCGCCGCCCATGCCCTTGACCATCTTGCCGGGGATCATCCAGTTGGCCAGGTCGCCCTGCTCGCTGACCTGCATGGCACCCAAAATGGACAGGTTGATCTTGCCGCCACGGATCATGGCAAAGCTGTCGTGGCTGCCAAAAATGGACGAGCCGGGAATGGTGGTCACGGTCTGCTTGCCGGCGTTGATGAGGTCGGCGTCCACCTTGTCTTCGGTGGGAAACGGGCCAATGCCCAGCATGCCGTTCTCGGACTGCAGCCACACTTCCTTGTCACCGGTGAAGTTGGCCACCAGCGTGGGAATGCCGATGCCCAGGTTCACATAGAAACCGTCTTCGAGTTCTTGGGCCGCACGGGCGGCCATCTGGTCTTGGGTCCAAGGCATGGTCAGGCTCCTGCTTTCTCTGTGACGGTTCTTTTCTCGATGCGCTTTTCAGGGTGGGCGTTGTGCACGATGCGGTGCACATAGATGCCAGGCAGATGGATCTGGTCGGGGTCGATCGCGCCCGTTTCCACCACCTCTTCCACCTCCACGATGCACAGCTTTCCGGCCATGGCCACGGCGGGGTTGAAGTTGCGTGCCGTCAGGCGAAACTGCAGGTTGCCCGATTGGTCGGCGCGCCAGGCTTTGACCAGCGACACATCGGGCACCAGCGAGCGCTCCATCACATAGGTTTCGCCATCGAACTCACGCAGCTCCTTGCCATCGGCCACGATGGTGCCCACGCCGGTCTTGGTGAAGAAGGCCGGAATGCCGGCACCACCGGCACGCAGCTTTTCGGCCAGCGTGCCCTGGGGCGTGAACTCCAACTCCAGTTCGCCGGCCAGGTACTGGCGCTCGAACTCCTTGTTCTCGCCCACATAAGACGAAATCATTTTTTTGATCTGGCGCGTTTCGAGCAGCTTGCCCAGGCCAAACCCGTCCACGCCCGCGTTGTTGGAAATCACCGTGAGGTTTTTCACCCCGGTATCGCGCAGTGCATCGATCAATGCCTCGGGAATACCGCACAGGCCGAAGCCACCCACGGCCAGCAACTGGCCATCGGCAACCACGCCCTCAAGGGCCTTGGCTGCGGAAGGAAATAACTTTTTCACCACGCTCTCCTTGATAGATTGGATACGCTACGATACTACGTAGACTTATAAGTAGTACCCCGTAAAGATTTGCACTATGGACGTTGATTACAGACTGGCCTTTGAATTTGCTCCCGTGGGTTTGGTGCTTTCACGCAACCGCACCATGGTCGACTGCAACCGGCACGTCTGCGAGATGTTTGGCGCTTCGCGCGAGGTCCTCATCGGCCAGTCGTTCCAGATACTGTATCCAAGCGCAGACGAGTATGAGCGCCTGGGCGCGCACATGGAGCCCATTCTCAACGCCAAGGGCCACTACGCCGACAACCGCATCATGAAGCGTGCCAACGGCGAAGTCTTCTGGTGCCATGTCTCGGGCCGCGCGCTGAACCGCGATGCGCCCCATGAATCGGGCATCTGGAGTTTTGAAGACCTGAGCGCCCAGCGCCCCGTGAAGGCCGATTTGACGGGCCGCGAACGCGAAGTGGCAGCGCGCCTGCTGGAGGGGCTGACCTCCAAGGAGATCGGCCGGACGCTGGAAATCAGCCATCGCACGGTGGAGATTTACCGGGCACGCCTCATGCGCAAGTACAACGCGTCCACCGCAGCAGACCTGGTGCACAAGCTGCTGGCCGGGGGCTGAAAGAAAGACGTTCAGCCCTGCTTCGGCCCGTCGATCACCTCAGCGGCCGTGCGAAAAGCCTCCACCGCCGTGGGCACGCCGCAGTAGATGCTGGCGTGCAGCAACACTTCCTGGATTTCTGCCGCCGTCGCACCGTTGTTGAGCGCGCCGCGCACATGGCCCTTGAGCTCGTGCTGCTTGCCCAAGGCGGTAAGAAAAGCCACCGTGATCAGGCTGCGCGTCTTCATGTCGAGTCCTGGGCGCTGCCATACATCGCCCCACGCATTGCGAGTGATGAACTCCTGAATAGGCTGCGTGAACTCTGTCACACCGTCGAGAGCACGTGCAACGAAATCCTCTCCCATCACCGCTTTACGCTGAATCAATCCAGCGTCGTACTGGGCCTGTTGGTGCGCGTCCATGGTCTTGTACCTTTATACAAAACCGTCATCATGCGGCAAGGCTTGGAATGCCTATCGCCACCATGCAGAAATACGATCCCCGCGACCTTGCGGTAAAAATAGCAATAATTGATAATCATTTTACTGGCGATACAGATGATCTATTCATCAGGTGCCGCCAAGCCTTCCCGCTTGCGCCTTGGCATTGCTGTGGCACGAGCGTTTTCCAGCCAGTCTGACCACCAATGAAAGGGACATCGCCATGACCAAACTCACCACCGTTGCAGGCGCGCCGGTTGCCAACAACCAGGACTCGCTGACCGCCGGCCCGCGCGGCCCCATGCTGCTGCAGGATGTGTGGCACCTGGAAAAGATGGCCCATTTCAACCGCGAAGTGATCCCCGAGCGCCGCATGCATGCCAAGGGTTCGGGCGCGTTTGGCACTTTTACCGTCACCCAGGACATCACGCGCTACACGGCGGCCAAAATCTTTTCTGCAGTGGGCAAGCAGACCGAAATGTTCGCGCGTTTTTCTACCGTGGCCGGCGAGCGCGGTGCGGCAGATGCCGAACGTGACATCCGCGGGTTCGCCATGAAGTTCTACACCGAAGAAGGCAACTGGGACCTGGTGGGCAACAACACGCCGGTGTTCTTCTTTCGCGACGCGCTCAAGTTCCCCGACCTGAACAAGGCCGTCAAGCGCGACCCGTACACCAACATGCGCAGCGCCGAGAGCAACTGGGACTTCTGGACCAGCCTCCCCGAAGCGTTGCACCAGATCACCATCGTGATGAGCGACCGCGGCATTCCGCGCGGCTACCGGCACATGCACGGCTTCGGCTCGCACACCTACAGCTTCATCAACGCGGCCAACGAGCGCTTCTGGGTCAAGTTCCACTTCGTGAGCCAGCAGGGCATTGAAAACCTGTCGGATGCCGAAGCCGCCGCCGTGGTCGCGGGTGACCGCGAAAGCAGCCAGCGCGACCTGCTCGAAGCCATCGACCGGAGCGAGTTCCCCCAATGGAAACTGTGCGTGCAGATCATGCCCGAGGCAGATGCCGCCACCTACCGCTTCCACCCGTTCGACCTGACCAAGGTCTGGAGCAAGAAGGACTATCCGCTCATCGAAGTGGGCATCGTCGAGCTCAACCGCAACCCGCGCAATTACTTTGCCGATGTCGAGCAGGCCTCGTTCACCCCCGCCAACATGGTGCCGGGCATTGGCCCCTCGCCCGACCGCATGCTGCAGTCGCGCCTGTTCTCTTACGGTGACGCGGCGCGCTACCGCCTGGGTGTCAACCACCACTCCATCCCGGTGAACGCGCCCCGCTGCCCCGTGCACAGCTACCACCGCGACGGTGCCATGCGCGTGGACGGCAACCACGGCGGCACGATTGCGTATGAGCCCAACACCAAGGGCGAATGGCAAGAGCAGCCTGCCTACGCAGAGCCACCGCTGGCCCTGCACGGCCCCGCCGACCGCTGGGACTACCGCGCCGACGACAACGACTACTTCACCCAGCCGGGCGACCTGTTCCGCCTGATGACACCCGACAAGCAGCAGCTGCTCTGCGAGAACACGGCACGCAACATTGCCGGGGTGTCCCAGCACATTGTTGACAAGCACATCGCGCACTGCACGCAGGCCGACCCGGCCTACGGCGCAGGCGTGGCGCGCGCCATCGAAGCGCAGCGCGCCGGTCGCCTCTAAAACGCCCCTGCGCGGACCAGCGCAGCAGCCCCCGCAACCGCGCTGGCGGTGCGGGGGCTTTTTCATGGCTATGCTGGAGCCCTGACATTCGTAAGGAGACAACCCCCATGGCCGCGCGCTACCCTTTTCCCGATCTGAACACCCTGCCCGAGGACATCCGCACCCGCATCCTTGAGGTGCAGGAGAAGGCGGGCTTCATCCCCAACGTGTTTCTGGCGTTTGCGCGCCGCCCGGCCGAGTGGCGGGCGTTTTTCGCCTACCACGACGCACTCATGCTCAAGGAAGAAGGCAGCCTGACCAAGGGCGAGCGCGAGATGATCGTCACTGCCACCAGCGCGGCCAACCAGTGCCTGTATTGCGTGGTGGCGCATGGCGCGATCCTACGGATCTACGAGAAGAAACCGTTTGTGGCCGACCAGGTGGCCGTGAACCACCGCAAGGCCGACATCACGCCGCGCCAGCGTGCCATGCTCGACTTTG
>ERZ1023750.76-NODE-76-length-12262-cov-15.548865_pt1 | contig 12262 bp, 8 predicted proteins | sample MGYA00521086_ERZ1023750 | MGnify/ENA primary metagenome ERZ1023750 (study PRJEB33180, sample SAMEA4059229) | wastewater metagenome | place: Denmark | collected 2016-05-16 | study: EMG produced TPA metagenomics assembly of the PRJEB13832 data set (Local surveillance...
CGCCTTCGGGCGGCCGGGCGACGGGCTGATGGCCCCCACGCTCCCGCACTGCGTGCCGTTGGGGCTTTCCCCGCGCAACTCAGGTCGCGCTCGCGGGGTGCGGGGCTTCACCCTGATCGAGCTGCTGGTGGGCATTTCCATCATGGCGCTGATGGCGGTTCTGGGGTGGCGCGGGCTGGACGGGATGGCGCGGGCGCAGGAAACCACCCGCCAGCGGGCCGACGAATTGCTGCTGGTGCAGGCTGCGCTGGGACAGTGGGGCGCCGATCTGGATGCCCTGCTGGCCGTGCCCAACACCACGCCCCTGGACTGGGATGGCCAGGTGCTGCGCATGACGCGGCGCAGCAGCGCCGTGCCCGATGAAGGCGCTTTGGTGGTGGCCTGGACCCGGCGCGATGTGCAGGGCGCGGGCCACTGGCTGCGCTGGCAATCTGCCCCGGTGCGCACCCGCGCCGACTGGCAACAGGCCTGGCAGCAGGCCGCCCTGTGGGCCCGCAACCCCGGCGAAGCCGAGCGGCGCCGCGAAGTGGTGCTGCTGCCGCTGGACAACTGGCAGCTCTTTTATTACCGCGGGGGCGCCTGGTCGAACCCGCAGTCGAGTGGCGACGCCACGCCCGGCAACGCCGCCGCGCTGCCCGATGGCGTGCGCCTGCAGATCAGCATCAGCCCGGGCCAGGCCCTGGCCGGGCAGGTCACGCGCGACTGGGTGAACCCCTTGCTGGGCGGCGGCAAGTCATGACGCACGGCGCCCGCCCTGCGCAGCCCAACGCCGCCCGCGCCCGCGTCCACCAGCGCGGCGCGGCCTTGCTGGCAGCCATGCTGACGGTGACGCTGGTGGCGACCTTTGCCGCTGCCGCCCTGTGGCAGCAGTGGCGCGCAGTCGAGGTAGAGACGGCCGAGCGCGCACGGCTGCAGTCGGCCTGGATTCTGGTGGGGGCCCTCGACTGGTCGCGCCTGATCCTGCGCGAGGACGCCATCACCGGCGGTGCCGACCACCTGGCCGAGCCCTGGGCCGTGCCGTTGCAAGAGGCCCGCCTGTCCACCTTTCTCGCGGCAGACCGCAACGTGGCCCAGGTGGACGATGCCAGCACCGACACCACCGATGCCTTTCTGTCGGGCCAGATCACCGACATGCAGGCCCGGCTGAACCTGACCAACCTGATGGAGGGCGACAAGGTCAACGCTGGCGCCTTGCGCCAGTTCTCCCGCCTGTTCGAGCGGCTGGGCCTGCCCCCGCAGCAACTGGACCAGCTGGTGCAGGCCCTGCGCGAGGCCAAGGCCAGCAAGGGCGCCGACAGCAGCGCGCCCCTGGCGCCGCCCAGCGTGACCCAGCTGGGCTGGCTGGGCCTGCCCCCGACCACCGTGGCCGTGCTGGCCCCCCATGTCACGCTGCTGCCGGTGCGCACCCCCGTGAACCTGAACACCGCCGATGTGGATGTGCTGTGGGCCGCCATCGACGGGCTGGACACGGCGAGCGCGCAAAAGATCGTGCAGGCCCGGCAGGCGCGCCATTTCCGGGGGCTGACCGATGTCACCAACCAGCTGGGCGCCAGCATTGCGCTGAACGCCGACGACCACGCCATCGCCTCGCGCTACTTCGAGGTGCGCGGGCGGTTGCGCCTGGGCGCCACCATGGTGGACGAGCGCTCGCTGGTGTCGCGCCAGGGCACCATCATCACCACCTTGTGGCGCGAACGCGGCGCATTTGACCGTGCCCCCTTGACCGCAGCGCCCGAGTCGGGCCGATGAGAACGCGGTCACTCTCTGAGCGCCTCCGTACTGTCAAGTCTGCAGCCTAGAATGGCGCGCAAAACCCGTCCATGAGCACCCTGATCCTTTTCCTGCCCCAGGCCCCTTGCGGGCCCACGACCGCCTTCAGCTACACGCTGACCGCCGACGGCCATACCGAACTTCGCCATGCCAGTGCCCCGGCGGCGCTGCTGCCCGAGCCCGCCCGGCCGGGTGGCGAGGTGGTGGCCGTGGTGCCGGCGCGGGCGCTTTCCTGGCAGCGCGTGCAATTGCCCCAGGGCGTGCCGCTGGGGGCAGGCCAGCAAACGCCGCGCCTGCGCTCGGTGCTGGAGGGTTTGCTGGAAGACCAGCTGCTCGACGACCCCGCCCAGCTGCACTTTGCCCTGGAACCGGGCGCCCGCGCCGGCGAACCCGTGTGGGTGGCCGTGTGCGACCGCGCCTGGCTGCGCGAAGCCTTGCAGGTGCTGGAGGCCGCCGGCCGCCGCGTCTCGCGCGTGGTGCCCGAATTTGCGCCGGGCCCCACCGCCAGCGGCGGGCCCGAGCTGTTTGCGCTGGGCACGCCCGAAGAAGCCCACCTGGTGCTGTGTGGCCACGGCCCCGACCAGGGCGTGGCCGTGCTGCCCCTGTCATCGGTGGCGCTGGGCCTGATCGGCCCGGCCACCGGCCCCACAGACACCGACGCTCCCCCGTTGCCGCTGCACGCCGAACCGGCCGTGGCAGCGCTGGCCGAGCGCACGCTGGGCCGCCCGGCGGCGCTGCACACCGCAAGCCAGCGCGCGCTGGATGCGGCGCGCGGCGCCTGGGATTTGGCGCAGTTCGATCTGGCCAGCACCGGGCGCACCCGGGCCCTGCGCAAGGCCGGCAGCGCCGCCAGTGCGTTTTTGTATGCGCCGCAATGGCGGGCGGCACGCTGGGGCGTCGGCCTGCTGGCGGCGGCCCACCTGGTTGGCCTGAACGCGTGGGCCTGGCAAGAGCGCGACGCGCTCGCCGCCAAGCAAGCCGGTGTGCGCAATGCACTCACCCAGACATTTCCGAAGGTGCAGGTGGTGGTGGATGCCCCGGTTCAAATGGAGCGTGAGCTGGCCGTGCTGCGCCAGGCCGCTGGCAGCGTCTCGCCACGCGACCTGGAGCCCCTGCTGGCTGCGGCGGGCGCGGCCCTGCCCGAAGGCCAGCTGCCCAACGCACTGGAATACACCGCGGGTGAACTGCGCCTGCGCGGCATCACGCTGACGGACGAAGAGCACACCGCCATGGTCACCCGGCTGCAGACCGCGGGCTATGGCGCCCGCATGGACGATGGCAGCCTGTCGCTGCGCGCGGAGACAACGCCATGAGCACCTCCACCCACCACACCTTGCAACAGCGCTGGAAGGCCCTGGCCCCTCGCGAGCAAAACCTGGTTCTGGCTGCAAGCGCCATCGTGGCCCTGGCGCTGCTGTGGTGGGTGGCCCTGGCGCCAGCCCTGAAAACGCTGCGCACGGCCCCCGCCCGCCATGCCGCCCTGGATGCCCAGTTGCAGCGCATGCAAAGCCTGCAGGCCGAAGCCTTGCAACTGCAGGCCGCGCCACGCGGCACACCGGGCGACGCCGTGGGCAGCCTGCGCGCGTCGCTGACCCAGCGCCTGGGCGCCACCGCCCAGCTCAGCCTGGTGGGCGACCGCGCCACCATCGCCCTGAAGGGCGCGCCCGCCGACGCCCTGGCGCAATGGCTGGCCCAGGCACGCAGCAATGCGCTGGCTGTCCCGGTGGAAGCCCGTCTCACGCGCAGCGCGCTGGCGGCTGCGGGCGCAACGCCACCCGCCACCCTGGGCAATGCGCCCGCTGCGGCGGCGCCGCGCTGGGACGGCAGCCTGGTGCTGGCACTGCCCGCGCGCTGAACGGCGTCCCTCTCGTGTTTCGCAACGTGTCTTCTTCCCTGCGTCCCCGCCAGCGGTTAGCCGCCACGGCAGCTCCGCGCTCGCCCTGGGGCTGGGCTGCAGCCGGGGTGCTGGTGGGAGTGCTGCCTGCGGTGATCAGCTTTGCGCCAGCACAGTGGCTGGCCCGGGCGGTGGACAGTGCCACCGGCGGGCAAGTGCTGCTGGCCCAGGCACGCGGCACGGTGTGGACCGGCTCGGCCCAGCTGGTGCTGACCGGTGGCGGCGCCAGCCAGGACCGTGCTGCCCTGCCCGGACGGCTGGAGTGGCAGCTGCGCCCCACGCTGCGCGGCCTGCGTGCGCAGGTGCATGCCGCGTGCTGCATGACCGCGCCGCTGCAGGCCCGCCTGGATGCACGCTGGGGCGGCGCGCGGCTGGCTCTGGCCGATGGGCAAAGCCAGTTCCCGGCAGGCCTGCTGACCGGCCTGGGAACCCCCTGGAACACCCTGCAACCCCAGGGCCAACTGGCAGTGCAGACCCAGGGTTTCGAGGCCGCCTGGGCCGCAGGGCGCATGGCGCTGACCGGCACGGTTCAGCTCGACGCGCGGGCGATGTCGTCGCGCCTTTCCACCCTGCGCCCCATGGGCAGCTACCGGCTGGTACTTCAGGGCGGAGATGTGCCCACGCTCACCCTGGGCACGCTTGACGGCCATCTGCAGCTCAGCGGCAGCGGCCAATGGGTAGGCCAGCGCCTGCGCTTCACGGGCGAGGCCAGTGCCACGCCCGAGCGCGAGGCGGCCCTGGCCAATCTTCTGAACATCATCGGACGGCGCAACGGCGCGCGCTCCATCATCACCGTGGGTTGATCCTATGACTTCCAATCTTTCGCCCCAACTGCGATTTGCTCTTAATACGATAGCTGCTTGCGCTTTACTGGCAAGCGCTAGCGGGCAAATTCATGCACAAACGGCCATCGGAACCGGCACCAGCAGCGTGCGCCCGGGCGAGCCCGTCACGCTCAACTTCGCCAACGCCGAGATCGAAGCCGTGGCCCGCACCATGGCCACCATCACCGGCCGCAACGTGGTGGTGGACCCGCGCGTCAAAGGCCAGCTCACCCTGATCACCGAACGCGCCGTGACGCCAGCGGCCGCCTTCCAGCAGTTTCTGGCGGCGCTGCGTCTGCAGGGCTTCACGGTGGTCGAGTCCGCCGGCCTGTACAAGGTGGTGCCCGAGGCCGACGCCAAGCTGCAGGGCGGCAGCGTGAGCGTGTCGCGCGGCGGCGCCCCCGGTCCCGGCGGCGGGCAGATCGTCACGCAGATCTTCAAGCTCAACTACGAAAACGCGGCCAACCTGGTGCCGGTGCTGCGCCCGCTGATCAGCCCCAACAACACCATCAACGTGAACCCCGGCAACAACTCGCTGGTGATCACCGACTATGCCGACAACCTGCAGCGCCTGGCGCGCATCGTGGCGGCCATGGATGTCTCCAATGCCAGCGATGTCGAGGTAATCCCGCTCAAGAACGCCGTGGCCGCCGACCTGGCCCCGCTGGTGGCGCGGCTGATTGACGGTGGCAGCGCAGCCGCCCCGGCGGCGGCCCAGGGACAGAGCGACACCTCGTTCAAGACCACGCTGATTGCCGAGCCGCGCAGCAACGCCCTGATCCTGCGCGCCGCCAACCCCGCCCGCGTGGCCCAGGTGCGCGCGCTGGTGGACAAGCTCGACCAGCCGCCCGTGCCCGGCAGCAGCGCGGCCAGCGGCAACATCCATGTGGTGTACCTCAAGAATGCCGATGCCACCAAGCTGGCGACCACGCTGCGCGCGGCCATGTCGGCCACAGGAGGCGGCAGCGGCGCTGCCGCAGCGGGCACTTCCGGCTCTGGCGGGCTCGCGACCTCTGCGGTGTCGTCCAGCACGGCATCGGCCAGCAACTCCAGCAACAGCGCCGGGCTGGGCGGCAGCGGAGGCCTGGGCATGGGCGCGGGCGGCGGCTCCAGCAGCGCCAACAGCAACCAGCCCTCGACCGGCGGGCAGATCCAGGCCGACCCCACCACCAACTCGCTCATCATCACCGCGCCCGAGCCCCAATACCGGCAGCTGCGTGCCGTGATCGACAAGCTCGACGGCCGCCGCGCGCAGGTGCTGGTGGAAAGCCTGATCGTCGAAGTCACGGCCAGCAAGCTGGCCGAGTTCGGCATCCAGTGGCAAAGCGTGCTGGGCAGCAAAGGCGATGGCGTGGTGGGCGCCATCGGCACCAACTCGGCGGTGTCGGGCGGCAACATCCTGAGCCTGGCGGCGGGCATTGCCTCGGGCAGCACCTCGGCGCTGGACTCGGTCGGCAGGGGCCTGAACATTGCGCTGGCGCCGCGCGTCAACGGCCAGTATTACCTGGGCGCGCTGGCCAATTTTCTGCAAAACAGTGGCGATGCCAACGTGCTCTCCACCCCCAACCTGATGACGCTGGACAACGAAGAGGCCAAGATCGTCATCGGCAACAACGTGCCCTTTGTCACGGGCTCGTATGCCAACACCACGGGCAACAACACCGTGAACCCCTTCACCACGGTAGAGCGCAAGGACGTGGGCCTGATGCTGCGTGTGCGCCCGCAGATCAACGAGAACGGCACCGTCAAGCTGGCGATTTACCAGGAAGTCTCGAAGATCGACGGCAACACCCTCAAGGACGTGAACGGCCCCACCACCAGCAAGCGCTCCATCGAATCGAACGTGCTCGTTGAAGACGGCAGCATCATCGTGCTGGGCGGTCTGCTGGAAGACAGCTACCAGCAGGCCGAGGACAAGGTGCCGCTGATGGGCGACATCCCCGTGCTGGGCAATCTGTTTCGCAGCGAGAACCGCTCGCGCAAGAAGACCAACCTGATGGTGTTCTTGCGCCCCGTGGTGGTGCGCGATGCCGCCGCCAGCGACGCGCTGATGCTTGACCGCTACGACGCCATCCGCGCGCTGCAGCAGGTTGCGCAGCCCGCCCCCAGCGCCGTGATGGGCTCTGTCTCGGGCGCCCCGGTGTTGCCCGCGCTGCGCCCCGAAACCGCTCTGCCCACACCGGTTTACGCCCCCGCGCCCATCAGCACGCCCATCACAACGCCCTGAGCAGCCCCGCCATGCGCCACCCCCTGCCCTACGCCTTTGCGCGCACCGCCCAGTTGCTCCTGGAGGACGACGGCCAGCAGCTGGTGCTGTGGCACGGCCCCCAGCCCAACGCCAGCGCGCTGTCGGAAGTGCTGCGCAAGCACCCCGTGCAGCAGTTGCTGCCGCTTGATGCCCATGGCATGGCCCAGCGCATCAGCGCGGCCTATGCGCAGGGCGAATCGAGCGCCGCCACCGTGGTGAGCGAGGTGGAAAGCGACGCCGACCTCTCGCGCATGATGCAAGAGCTGCCCGCCGTGGAAGACCTGCTGGAAACGGCCGACGACGCGCCCATCATCCGCATGCTCAACGCCCTGCTCACGCAGGCCGCGCGCGACGGCGCCAGTGACATCCACATCGAGCCCTACGAGCGCCACAGCAGCGTGCGTTTTCGCGTGGACGGCAGCCTGCGCGAGGTGGTGCAACCCAACCGCGCGCTGCACGCCGCCCTGATCTCGCGCCTGAAGATCATGGCCGACCTCGATATCTCCGAAAAGCGCCTGCCGCAGGACGGCCGCATCAGCCTGCGCCTGGGCACCCGCGCCATCGACGTGCGCGTGTCCACCCTGCCCAGCGCGCACGGCGAACGCGCCGTACTGCGCCTCTTGGACAAGAGCGAAAGCAAGATCAGCCTGGAGGCCGTGGGCATGCAGGGCGACACCCTGCACCGCTTTACAGACCTGATCGCCCAGCCGCACGGCATCGTGCTCGTCACGGGCCCCACGGGTTCGGGCAAAACCACCACGCTGTATGCGGCGCTGTCGCGGCTGGACGCCACGCGCAACAACATCATGACGGTGGAAGACCCCATCGAATACGAGCTGCCCGGCGTGGGCCAGACGCAGGTCAACAGCAAGATCGACCTGACCTTTGCCAAGGCCCTGCGCGCCATCCTGCGCCAGGACCCGGACATCATCATGATTGGCGAAATCCGCGACTTCGAGACCGCGCAGATCGCCATCCAGGCCTCGCTGACGGGCCACCTGGTGCTGGCCACGCTGCACACCAACGACGCCGCGAGTGCCGTCACGCGCCTGACCGACATGGGCGTGGAGCCGTTTCTGCTGTCCTCGTCCCTGCTGGGCGTGCTGGCGCAGCGTCTGGTGCGCAAGATCTGCACGCAGTGCGCCGGCAAGGGTTGCGACGCCTGTGGCCAGACCGGCTACGCAGGCCGCACGGGCGTGTTCGAGCTGCTGGTGACCACCGACGCCATCCGCGCCCAGATCCACAACCAGGCTTCCGAGGCCGACATCCGCGCCGCCGCTCTGGCCAACGGCATGGCGCTGATGCGCGACGACGGCGAGCGCCTGATTGCCGCCGGCATCACCAGCCGTGAAGAAGTGGTGCGAGTGACCAGAGATTAGGGGACGCCACCCGTGGCCCGGCAAAGCCGGTTCCACGGTGGCACTGGCCTGGATCGCGCAGGGTGCTGGCGCCGTCGCGCCATGAACCGCAGCTTGCTGCTCCGGAATTAAATGCTATTCATTTAATAGCTGCTAGCGCTTTCTGCATAAGCGCTAGCAGCCAAAAACACCACTATTGAATCTGCAGCGCCACTTGCGCCTGCCGCGCCCTGGCGGGCTGGCGGCCGCGGGCCGCAGCAGCGGCGGGCAGGCCGCCTGGCTGCGCACTCGCGGCAGCGCCATCGTGCAGCTTGAACTGGCTGACTGCGCGCGTGAGTTGCAGGGCCTGCTCGCGCAGCGATTCCGATGCCGCCGTGGACTGCTCCACCAGCGCGGCGTTTTGCTGGGTCATCTGATCAAGCTGCGTGACCGACTGGCTGATGTGGCCGATGTTGTCGCTTTGCTCGGCGGCCGAGGCGGTGATTTCGTGAATGATGCCGGACACGCGGCGCACGCTGCCCACGATTTCGGTCATGGTCTGGCCTGCCTGGCTCACGAGGCGCGAGCCATCTTCCACGCGCTCGACCGATGAACCAATCAGCTCCTTGATCTCTTTGGCCGCCCCGGCGCTGCGCTGGGCCAGGCTGCGCACTTCGCTGGCCACCACGGCAAAGCCCCGGCCCTGCTCACCGGCGCGTGCGGCTTCCACGGCGGCATTGAGCGCCAGAATGTTGGTCTGGAACGCAATGGAGTCGATCACGCCCGTGATGTCGGCAATCTTGCGCGAACTGGTGGTGATCTGGTCCATGGTGCTCACCACCTGCGACACCACGGCACCGCCGCGTGCTGCCACTTCGGCGGCCGACGAGGCAAAGTCACTGGCCTGGCGCGATGCCTGCGCGCTTTGCTGCACCGTGCTGGTGAGCATCTCCATCGACGATGCCGCTTCTTCGAGGTTGGCAGCGGTCTGCTCGGTGCGCTGGCTGAGGTCGTGGTTGCCCGTGGCGATTTCTGAACTGGCGGTAGAAATGTTGCCCGCCGCATCCTGCACCTGGCGCACCAGGCCGCGCAAGGATTGCTGCATGCGGCCCATGGCCGTCACCAGCTGGCCCACTTCGTCGTGGTTGAGTGCCTGCGTGTCGCGCGACAGGTCACCCCCGGCAATGCGCTCGGCCAGATCGCGGGCCTGGGCCAATGAACGGGTGATCGAGCGCACGCTCAGGTAGGTGAGCGGAATCAGCACCGCCAGGGCCAACACCAGGGCCACGCCAATCAGGCCGGACATGGTGGCGGCGAGGGAGTCCACGCCCTGGCGCGCCTCCTGCATCTGCTCCCGGGCCGAAGTGGCCAGGCGAGAGAACAGCTGGTCGGTGGCTTCCATGTGTGTTTTCAGCCGGTCGGCATAGGCGCCACCGCCGGCACCGTCGATCTGGGCGCGCTCGATCTGGTCGAAGATCGGAACAATGCCGGCTTCGTATTGCTTGATCTCGTCGAGCGATTTGTCGATAGCGGCCACAAAGGCCGCGTCGCCCGCCTGCACCTGGCGCACATCGGCCAGGCTCTTGCGCAGGGCCGCCAGCGTCTTGCCCCAGCTTTCGCGCAGCGCCGCCACTTCCACGGTGTTGTTGAAGTTGATGATGATGTCTTTCTCGGCACGGCGCAGGTCGCCCAGCGCGGTGCGCAGATCGGACATGTCGGTCAGCGTCTGCACCCGTTGCGAAAACAGCACCTCCAGCGTGCCGCGGGTGCGGTCCAGCGCAATGAAACCCATCGCACCAATGATCACCAGCAACACCAGCGAAAAGATCGTGCCGAAATACAGGCGCGCACGAATGGAAAGTCGGCCCAGAGCGTTCATGGCTCACCCTTACAAATTTTGACAAGTACCCTGGCGAAGCAACTTTGATGCCACGCCCTCAACCAGCCTTCTGGGCTGGCGCTCGGGGACTATAAATGCCACATCCTCCTCTGGCGCACAGGGTATTTACCGGCGTTTTTGCCTCCGCCGCCGTGCTGCCGCGGCACGTTTTTGTGGCATGGATTTGAAAACACTTTGTCACATTTGGGGCAGACAATGGGTCGCACCGCCGCCCAGGCAGCGGCATCCACAGGGCCGACACCAGCGCCCTTTGCGCACCCCGGCATAGCCCCGGCCTCATCGAAGAACCCAGGAACACCATGTCTGCCCCCCTGCACACCACCACACCATCCCGGGGAACCCTGGGCAAGCGGCTGCTGACCACGTTCTGCGTGGTGCTCACGCTGACCCTGCTGGGCTCGGTCATTGGCATCTGGTCGCTTCGCCAGATCCAGCAATCCACCGAAACCATGGTGAGCCAGGGCGTTGCCACCGAACGCCTGGTTGCCGACGCCTACCGTTATCAGGCCATCAACTCCGAGCGCTTCAAGGCCATCGCCCTGAGCTCGGAGCCCGAAGTGAATGAAATTCTGGGCGCCGACATCGCCGCCACCCAGCAGCGCTACGACGGGCTGATCGCCGAGCTGGACAAGGGACTGCAGGCTGCCGAAGACCGCGCACTGCTGGAGGGCATCCAGGCCGCAGGAAAGGATTTTCAGAAAGCCCGCGCCGAGCTGATGGCGGCCAGCGAATCCAACTTTACCGAGCGCATCCGCAAGGTCTATGCAGAGCGGTTCCTGCCCTCTTCCGGTGCACTGCTGTCCGCACTGGGCACGCTGACCCAGTCGCAGCGCAACGCGATGGATGCCGGCGCACGCGAGGTGGAACGCCTGGGCGCCGTGGCCCGCACTGCGCTGCTGGCCTTTGGGGCACTGGCCCTGGTGGTGGGCAGCGTGCTGGCGCTGTGGCTGGTGCGCAGCATCACACGCCCGATCGCATTGGCCGGCGTCACGGCCGACCGCGTGGCGGCCCTGGACCTGCGCCACGACATTGCCGGCCATGAAAAAGACGAAGCGGGCCGCATGCTCAATTCGCTGGCGGTGATGCAGCAGGCGCTGCGCACCCTGGTGGTGCAGGTGCGCGGGTCGGCACAGAACGTGAGCTCCGCCGCATCGGAAATCGCCAATGGCAACACCGACCTCTCCAGCCGCACCGAGGAAACCTCTGCCAGCCTGCAGCAGACCGCGGCGGCGCTGGAGCAGATCACCATCCGGGTAATGCAGTCGGCGCAGGCCGCGCACGACGCGCAGCAGATCGTGGCCACGGCCACGACGGTGGCGCACGAGGGCGGCAGCGTGGTGGCCCAGGTAGAGCGCACCATGCAAGGCATCCATGCGTCGGCCGGCAAGATCGCCGCCATCATCGGCGTGATCGACTCCATTGCGTTCCAGACCAACATTTTGGCTCTCAATGCCGCCGTGGAGGCGGCCCATGCGGGCGACCAGGGCCGGGGTTTTGCGGTGGTGGCTGCCGAGGTGCGCAGCCTGGCCACCCGGTCGGCCGCCGCGGCGCGGGAAATCAAGGCGCTGATCAATGAATCGGTCGATCAGGTGAAAGAGGGCACCAGCCTGGCGGGCGTAGCGGGCACTACCATGCAGCGCATCGTGGGCTCCATCCAGAACGCCGAACGCATGATGGGCGAGATCACCTCCGCCACGCAGGACCAGAACCGAGACATTGGCCAGATCAACACCGCAGTAGCGCGGCTGGACCAGATGACCCAAGCCAACTCGGCGCTGGTAGAGCAGTCAATGGCCGCATCGGCCGGCCTGCGCAGCCAGGCCCACGAGCTTTCCACCCTGATCAGCCAGTTTGTGCTGCCCGGCCAGGGCGCCGAAACAGCCCTGCCGCCCATCGGCCAGATTGCCCACGCACACCGGCAACAGGCACTGCTGGCGAATGGCTAAACAACGGGGTTGCGGCCGCCCCGTTGTAGATGGCTGGTGAGGGCTGAAAATTGGGTGAATCCGCTAGAAAATAGGTAAAAAGTGCTGCTAGCGCTTATGCAGCAAGCGCTAGCAGCTACGTTTTTAATAGCAATCAATCAGACAGGCTTGATCGGCACGTACAGGCTGCCGCCGCCGCGCTGAAACTCTTCAGCCTTGGTCTCCATGCCCGCCGCCAGCGCTTCGGCCTCGGCTACGCCCTTTTGCGCGGCAAAGTCGCGCACTTCCTGCGTGATCTTCATCGAGCAGAACTTGGGGCCGCACATCGAGCAAAAGTGCGCCACCTTGGAGGCATCCTTGGGCA
>ERZ1023750.79-NODE-79-length-12009-cov-18.847582_pt1 | contig 12009 bp, 5 predicted proteins | sample MGYA00521086_ERZ1023750 | MGnify/ENA primary metagenome ERZ1023750 (study PRJEB33180, sample SAMEA4059229) | wastewater metagenome | place: Denmark | collected 2016-05-16 | study: EMG produced TPA metagenomics assembly of the PRJEB13832 data set (Local surveillance...
AGCCGCGCCGCCCTCTCGCGCGTGCTGCACGGGCAGGACGACCGGCTGATCGTGGTGGTGGGGCCCTGCTCCATCCATGACCACGGCCAGGCCATGGAATACGCGCATGCGCTCAAGGCCCAGGCCGATGCGCTGGGCAACGATTTGATCGTGGTGATGCGCGTCTATTTTGAAAAGCCGCGCACCACCGTGGGCTGGAAGGGCTACATCAACGACCCGCGCCTGGATGGCAGCTTTGCCATCAACGAGGGGCTGGAGCTGGCGCGCCAGCTGCTGCTGGACGTGCTGGCCGTGGGCCTGCCGGTGGGCACCGAGTTCCTCGACCTGCTGTCGCCGCAGTTCATCAGCGACCTGGTGAGCTGGGGCGCCATTGGTGCGCGCACCACCGAGAGCCAGAGCCACCGCCAGCTGGCCAGCGGCCTGTCGTGCCCCGTGGGTTTCAAGAACGGCACCGATGGCGGCGTGAAGGTGGCCAGCGACGCCATCCAGGCGGCGCAGGCATCGCACGCTTTCATGGGCATGACCAAGATGGGCCAGGCCGCCATTTTTGAGACGCGCGGCAACAACGACTGCCACGTTATTTTGCGCGGCGGCAAGCAGCCCAACTATCAAAAGGCCGATGTGGACGCCGCCTGCGCCATGCTGCAGGCCGCCGGGCTGCGCCCGCAGGTGATGATTGACGTGAGCCACGCCAACAGCAGCAAGCAGCACCAGCGCCAGATCACGGTGGCCGCCGAGGTGGCCGAGCAAATTGCCGCGGGCGACGCACGCATCACCGGCCTGATGATCGAAAGCCACCTGCAAGAGGGCCGCCAGGACATCGTGCCCGGCCAGCCGCTGCAGCATGGGGTTTCGGTGACGGACGCCTGCATCAGCCTGGCGCAGACGCTGCCGGTGCTGGAAGGCCTGGCCGCTGCCGTGCGGGCCCGGCGCCAGAAACTGGCCGCCTAGTCGGCGCCCACGCGCTGTGGTTGCACTGTGGTCCCTTGGAGACGCTTGATGACAGTCATGCGGTGTAGCATTAACACTCCGTTGCACAGGCGCACCTTTTGCAGCCCCCATGCCGGCAAGGCGCCGGTGGGTAAAGCCTGCCTCTGGCGCCGCCCTGGCTTTTTCAGCGTTCAACCACTTTCCCGTTCTTCGCGTTACGGTCACTCCATGCAGGAAAAGCCGCTCTTCATGCCCGCCACACCCTGCCGCCCTTGCGGCGCAGGGCGCTAGAGCCCATGGCACCTGTGCACGCCCCCCTGGAAACCGCGCGCCTGCAAGCGTTGCAGTCTTACGCCATTCTGGACACACCGGCCGAAGAAGCGTATGACCAGCTGGCCACCCTGGCCGCGCGCCTGTGCGGCACGCCGATGGCGGTGGTCAATTTTCTGGACAGCGAACGCCAGTGGTTCAAGGCGGCGGTGGGTGTGCCGTTTCGGCAGACCGATCGGGCCATTTCGTTTTGCACGCACGCGCTGAGCGGCACCCGCACCCCGATGGTGGTGGCAGATGCCCGCCAGCACCCGCTGTTTGCCGACAACCCGCTGGTGGTGGGCGAGCCCCATGTCCGGCTGTATGCCTGCGTGCCGCTGATTACCCCCGAAGGTGCCGCACTGGGCACGCTGGCAGTGCTGGACACCGTGCCCCGCGCGCTGACCGATGAACAGCTGGAGGGCCTGAAGATCCTGGCCGGCCAGGTGATGGTGTTGCTGGAGCTGCGCCGCCAGCAACGGCTGTTGTCCCAGCTGGTGCAGGAACGCGACCAGATGCACGCGGAGCTGGTGGACCAGAGCGAAACCCTGCGCGTGGCCGGCAGCATTGCCCGCATTGGCGGGTGGTCACTGGAACTGCCAGCGCGGCAGCTGAACTGGTCGCAAGAAATTGTTGACACTTTCGGTCTCGCCGGGCGAACGGGCCCGGTGGCGCAAATCCTGGCGCTGCACACCCCACCTTACCGCCCGGCCCTTGAACAGGCCCTGGAGGAGTGCATTCGCGATGGCACGCCCTTTGACCTGCAGTCCGAGGCGCTGCTGGCGGGTGAGCGGCATTTCTGGGTTCGCACGGCAGGCCTGGCCGTGCGCGATGCGCAGGGCCGCGTGGTGCGCGTGCAGGGCGCGTTCCAGGACATCACCGCGCAGCACCAGGCTGACCAGGCGCTGCGCCTGAGTGAAGAGCGCTTTCATCTGGTGGCGCGCGCCACGGCCGATGCCATCTGGGACTGGAACCTCGCCACCGACGCCATGTGGTGGAACGAAGGCATGCAGCACCTGTTCGGCATTCCACCCCACGAGGTGCTGCCCGACAGCCGCTCGTGGACCCTGCGCCTGCACCCCGAAGACAGCGCCGAGGTGCTGCAAAGCATCCATGCGGCCGTGAGGGGCAGCGCCAGCCACTGGTCGGCCAAATACCGCTTTCGCCGCCACGACGACAGCTATGCCTGGGTGCAGGACCGCGGCTTCCTGATCCGCGACGGCGAGGGCCGTGCGGTGCGCATGGTGGGCGGCATGGCCGACATCAGCGCGCAAAGGCTGGCCGAGATCGAGGCGCAGCGCGATGCACATAACCACGCCCAGCTGCTGCAGCTGCAGCAGCGCATGTCATCCATCGACCTGCCGCTGCCCGAAGTGCTGGCCATGGTGGCCCGCACGGTGCTGGACCAGACCGGCGCGCGCGGTGCACAGGTGGACCTGCTCGAAGGCCAGCACCTGGTGGTCTATGCGTCTGCCGGGGTCATGGTGCGCCCCCTGGGCCACCCGTTGCCGGTGCACATGAGCCTGCTGTGGCACACGCTCAGCCAGGCCCGCACCATCGTTTGCCATGACATCGAAGCCGAAGGCTGGGACTTGTCGCACCTTCCCCACTCGCGCGGCCTGCGCTCGGTGGCGGCGGTGCCCTTGCGGGCGGGCGATACCGTGGTGGGATCGCTGCTGGTCACCTCCGACCAGCCCCACGCCTTTTCGGCCCGCAGCGTGGCCCACCTGGAAATCCTGACCGAATCCCTGGGCACCATGGTGCAGTTGCGCCAGGTGGCAAGCAAGCTGCACGCCTCCGAGCTGCAATACCGCATGCTGTTCGACGAGCACCCGCATCCCATGTGGGTGTATGCCAAAGACAGCCTGCGCCTGCTGGCGGTGAACCGGGCCATGGTGGCGCACTATGGCTACACCGAGGCCGAGCTGCTGCAGATGGAGCTGCCCGACCTGTGCACCACCGAGGACCGCCCTGGCCTGCGGGAAAGGCTCAAGGACGTGTTCCAGCTGCCGCGCGATGCGTCCACGGTGCGCCGCCATCTCCACAAGAGCGGTGCAGTGATGCACATGGAAATTTCGGCGGGCAACATCAGCTTCAATGGGGTGCCGGCCCGCCAGGTGCTGGCCATCGACATCACCGAGCGCCTGCGCACCGAAGACGACCTGCGCCGCATGGGCCGGGCACAGCGCCTGCTCAGCGCCTGCAACGAGGCCCTGGTGCGCGCCACCTCCGAGACCGCTTTGCTGCAGGAAATCTGCCAGATCGCCGTGGACATTGGCGGCTACCGCATGGGATGGGTCGGCTTTGCGCTCAATGACGAAGCCCAGACCATCGAACCGGTGGCCCATGCGGGCTACAACAACCGGTATCTCGAACAACTGCAACTGAGCTGGTCCGAGAGCAGCGCCTTTGGGCGGGGACCGGCCGGGGTGGCCGTGCGCAGCGGCCAGCCCGTGATCGTGCAGGACATCCGCACCGACGACAGCTTTACTGACTGGACCGAGCGCATGCTGGAGCACGGGTTTCATGGCGTGATCTGCCTGCCCCTGCGCGAACGCGAGCAAACCTTTGGCCTGCTGTACCTGTATGCGCCAGAAATTTTGCACATCAGCGGCGACGAAACCACCTTGCTGCAGCAACTGGCCAACGACCTGGCCTTCGGCATCATGAGCCTGCGCGCACGCCATGAGCAGCAACGCCTGCAGGCCTCGGTGCTCAAAATGGCCGCTGCCGTGTCGGCCAGCACGGGCACCGAGTTCTTTGTGCAACTGGCCAGCAACATGGCCGAGGCCCTGGGCGCGCAGGTCGGCTGCGTGGGCCGCCTGCTGCCGCCCCAGCCGGGGCAGGCCCCGCGCGCCATGACACTGGCCGCCGTGTTCGATGGCCAGACGCTGCCCAACAGCGATTACACGCTGGCTGGCACGCCCAGCCTGCTGCTGCTCAACCAGCCCCAGGTGGTGATCACGGAAAACGTGGCGCAGCTGTACCCCGAGGCGCCCATCCTGCGCAAGCTGGCAGCGCAAGCTTATGCCGGGCAGCAGCTGTGCAACGGCGACGGCGAGGTGGTGGGCATGATCTTCGTGCTCTTCCGCCAGCCGCTGACCAACCACGATTTCGTCACCTCGACGCTGCGCATTTTTGCCAGCCGCGCCTCGGCAGAGATCGAGCGGCAGATGGCTGACATGCGCATTCGCCACCAGGCATCGCTGCTCGACAAAGCCCAGGACGCCATCATCGTGCGCGATCTGGAGCACCGCATCATCTACTGGAACAAGAGTGCAGAGCGGCTTTATGGCTGGTCGCAAGTGCAGGTGCTGGGCCAGTCGATCGAGACCCTGCTGTACGACGACCCCACGCAGTTTCGCCGCGCCACCCAGGCCACCCTGGATCAGGGCGAGTGGACCGGTGAAATCGTGCAGCGCCACCGTGACGGCAGTGCCGTCCATGTCGAAGGGCGCTGGACGCTGGTGAAAGACGAGTTTGGCCAAGGCCAATCGGTGCTGGCCATCAACACCGACATCCGCGAACGCAAGGCCACCGAGCGCGAGATCCAGCGCCTGGCGTTTTATGACGCACTGACCGGTCTGCCCAACCGCATGCTGCTGATGGACCGCATTACCCAGGCACTGGCCAGCGTCCAGCGGCGCCAGCAGGGTGGTGCCCTGCTGTTCATCGACCTCGATAACTTCAAGACCCTGAACGACACCCTGGGCCACGACCAGGGCGACCTGCTGCTGCAGCAGGTGGCCGTGCGCCTGAACAAATGCGTGCGCAACGTGGACACCGTGGCCCGCCTGGGGGGCGACGAGTTCGTGGTGATGCTGGAAGAGCTCAGCCAGCATCCCGACGACCTGGCCCGGGAAGCCCACGGCGTGGGCGAAAAAATCCTGACCATGCTGGCATTGCCCTATGCGCTCAAGGGCTACCAATACCGCAGCACGCCCAGCATCGGCATCGCGCCTTTTGATGGCGACCAGGCCAGCGTGGGCGAATTGCTCAAACAGGCCGACCTGGCCATGTACCAGGCCAAAAAGGCCGGGCGCAACACCCTGCGCTTTTTCAACCCCGAAATGCAGGCCGTGGTGACGGCCCGCGCGGCGCTCGAGGAAGACTTGCGCGCGGCCCTGGCGCAAGATGAGTTTTTGCTGCACTTTCAGCCCCAGGTCAACCTTGCCGGCCAATGCGTGGGGGTGGAGGCGCTGGTGCGCTGGGCCCACCCGCTGCGGGGCATGGTGTCGCCAGCAGAGTTCATTCCGCTGGCCGAAGAAACCGGCCTCATCCTTGCACTGGGCCGCTGGGTGCTGCACAACGCCTGCAAGCAGCTGGCGAGCTGGCAGGACGACCCGGAACTGCGCGAGCTGACCATGGCGGTCAACGTGAGTTCCCGCCAGTTCCGCCATGCCACCTTTGTGGACGACGTGGCCCGGGTGCTGGCCATCACGGGCGCTCCATCGGGCCTGCTGAAGCTGGAGCTGACCGAAAGCCTGCTGGTCGAAGACATGGAGACCACCATTGCCACCATGACGGCCCTGGGCGGCTATGGGGTGGGTTTTGCGCTGGATGACTTTGGCACCGGGTATTCGAGCCTGAGCTACCTCAAGCGCATGCCACTGGACCAGCTCAAGATCGACCAGAGCTTTGTGCGCGACCTGCTCACCGACCCCAACGATGCGGCCATTGTGGACACCATCATTGCCCTGTCGCGCAGCCTGGGGCTGGAAGTCATCGCCGAAGGTGTGGAAACTCCCGCACAACGCGATCTGCTGGCCCGCGCGGGCTGCCGCCTCTACCAGGGCTACCTGTTCAGCCGCCCCTTGCCCCCGGACCTTCTGGAGGCCTTCCTGCACCCCGCCATGCATTGAGGCAGGTTCAGCCCGCCGGTTTTTCCACCCACCGCAGCCTGGCCTGCGGTTTTTTTTGCCCTTTTTTCCCGTTCAGGCCGTACCGCAGTCCGTGAAGGGGGTCCAACACGGCACCGGGTGGTTTTGTTGTTATTAATTAAAGGTTTCTATAAATACATAGTCGTAGTAGTAGAAGGCGCCTGTTTCTGTGGACAAGTGTCTTTTGCCCAGTCCTGACAGCCACTTGCGCCACACCCAACCCTGTGGACCCGGCCCGGCTGCCGCTGTCTGCCCGACGGGGATAAAACGGTCCATCGCCGGTTTTCTGTGGATAACCGCCCGGTTGTGCCAAAACTATCCCCAGTGTTGTGCACGGGCAGTGGTGGACGGGAAAATATGGGTCAAATCGGCCTGTAGCGCAATGCCAATAAGCGCTATAAGCTATTTATTTAATAGCGTCTATCAGATCTTGATGGCTTTCAGGCTGCGAGCCATTGCCACAGCGCCAGGCCGGCGCCCACCCAGATGGCCACCACCAGCACCGCGCCGATGCGGCTGGCGGGCTTGCCGCCGCTGCTTTTTATCCACAGGTCGGCCTGGTCGCGGCATTGCTGCAGCACCGGCGCCGGAATCAGCCGGATTGCCAGCCAGATCATCCCCGGAAGCAAGAGCAGGTCGTCCACACAACCCAGCACGGGGATGAAGTCTGGGATCAGGTCGATGGGGATTAGAGCCTGTTCAAGGTCTTTTTGGAGATCGCATTGGAGTGCAATCGGGATGAGTGCACGCCTCGGATGGGCCGCATGGGCACGAGCCCATGCAAGCAGCCGGGGCATGCAATCGCCCGATTTCACTCCAACCCTTCGGGCAAGTGCCTTGCCGGGCGGTCTGCGGCGTTGCGGCGCTTGTGGATAGCCGGGCTATCCACTACGTTCCGCGCCTTGCATCCCATCCCGGCAGGGTACTTGTGCGACTCCAAAAAGACCTTGAACAGGCTCTAAAGGGCATAAGCCACCACCAACACGCCCAGCGCCTTGGCATACCAGGGTGCCTGCGGGTGCCGTGCGGCAAACCACAGCGTGATGCCGTTGCGCTTGACGCTCTGTGCCCAGGTTTTCAGACGACTTGCCAGGTGCACAGGCTTTTCCGGTGGGTTGGGCTGGCCGCGCCCCCATTTTTTGTGCCATTCAAGGCGTTGGCTGCGGCGCGAAGGAGGTTTCGGTTGTTCTTCTATGGTTCTATATATAAATAGCAGTAGTAGTAGAGGGCGCCTTTTTTTGTGGACAAGGTCATTTTTGTGAATGCTGGCGCGCAGTTGCGTTGCCTGAAAGTATGTGCGCAGGGCCCCCTGAACTTGGATGCTGGCAGATAACAACTTTGGGTTTTGCGGTGGGTCTGTGGATAACCGCCCGGTTGTGCCAAAACTATCCCCAGGCTTGTCCACAATGAAAAAAGCCCGGTGCTTTGGTGGGCACCGGGCTCGGGGGAGCGCTGTCCGTGTGGACAACTGCTGGAGGCTTTTGAACAGGTTTTTAGCGGCCGGGGCCTCCCATGGGCATGTCGCAGCCGCGCATACCGCCGTGGCGGCCGTTGTCATGGCCCCAGTCGCTGCGTTGCCCGCCCTTGCCGCGCATGTTCTGACCCCGGGAGTCGAAGGTCTTTTGCTGCTCTGGCGTGAGGGCGGCGTAGAAGGTCTTGGTGGCTTCGCCCCGGCGGTCTGCTTCAGCGGCCTGCTGGGCGCGCATGGCGCGCATGCGGTCGATGCGCTCCGGGGTGGTGAGCTTCTCCATGTCGGCGCGGCCCAGGCGGGCAGAGCGCTCGCCTGGCTGCATGGCGGCGGTGAAGGCGGCCCAGGCCGGTTCTTGTGCGGGTGTCAGCTGGAGTTGTGCCTTGAAGGCCTCGGCGCGTTTGGCCATGTAGGCCTGGCGGCGCTCTTGCCGGTCGCCCGGCTTGCGGGCCTGCTCGGCCGAGGCCGTTGCGGCGGGTGGCGCCGACACTGCAGAGGGAGCTGGCTGGGCCAGCACGGGCAGGGCGAGGGCGGCCATCATGGCGGCGGCGGCAATACGGCTTTGGAAGAAAGACATGGTGCGAGTCCTTATCGAGGGTTGGTCCGCTGGAACGACCGTTTCAGCGGTTGAGAGCCAGTGTGCGCGGCCCGTGTAACCCGCCCGTGTGGCAATGGTGTGGCTGTGTAAAGTTGCAACAAGAAGTCCCGCGCGGGGCGTTCATGTATTCACCATGAAAATAGCCTCAAGCGCTTGATGGTAAAGCGCTGATAGCTATTAAAAATATAGTTTAGCCAGCCGTTGTGCCCGCAGGCGGGCCAGCCGACCCCCGACAATGTCGCCTGTACTCCGCAATGGCTGCAAATGGCCAGAAGAAACAAAGGTTGTCCGTGTTCAAGAACATGATCGTGTACCGCATTGCGCCGCAATGGCAGGTGGAATTGACGCAGGTGGAAGAGGCGCTGGCCAAGGCGCCCTTCATGGAATGTGGTGCCACGCAGGAAAAGTCGCTCGGCTGGGTGCCGCCGCGCGGTGATGCGCATGGCCCGCTGGCCGAGTCGGTGGGCGGGCAGTGGATCCTGCGCTTCATGGTCGAGTCCAAGGTGCTGCCCGGCAGCGTGCTGGCCCGCCGCGTGAAGGAAAAAGCCGAACGCATCGAGCAGGAAACCGGCCGCAAGCCCGGCAAGAAGGAAAGCAAAGAGCTCAAGGACGAAGCCAAGCTGGATTTGCTGCCCATGGCCTTCACCAAGCAGGGCTCGATGTGGGTGTGGATTGACACCGCGTCGCGCCTGCTGGTGCTCGACACCTCAGCCCAAGGCCGTGCCGACGAGGTGGTGACGCTGCTGGTCGAATCGCTGCCGGGCCTGTCGGTGTCGCTTATCAACACCCAGACCAGCCCGCAGGCCGCGATGTCGCACTGGCTGAGCACGCAAGAGCCGCCCGTGGGCTTCACGGTGGACCGCGAATGCGAGCTCAAAAGCGCCGATGAAGCCAAGGCCGTGGTGCGCTATGCCCGCCACCCGCTCGACATCGAAGAAGTGCAGGCGCACATCGCCGCTGGCAAGCTGCCCACCAAGCTGGCGCTGACCTGGGACGACCGCGTGAGCTTCATGCTGACCGAAGGCCTGCAGATCAAGAAGGTGTCGTTTCTGGACACCGTGTTCGAAGGCACCAAGGCCGACGATGGCGGCTTTGACACCGACGTGGCCATTGCCACGGGCGAGCTGGTGAAGCTGATCCCCGACCTGATCGAAGCGCTGGGCGGCGAGGCCGAGAGCGGCGTGGCCAGTGCAGCGCAGGCGGTTGCCGCAGGCGCTGCGCCCGCAGCCGTCACGGCGCCATCCTCCGCGCCTACCGCACACTCCGCACCCGCACGCAAAAGTGCGGGCGGTGGCATGGTGACCGGGCCCAGGGACGCGCCGGTGGACACCGACCCCGAGTCGGCGCCGTTCTGATCGCCTGGGGCGCAATGCCCGTTAGCGCCCCAGCAGCGAGCGCGCCACCAGCTCTTTCATGATCTCCGACGTGCCGCCGTAGATGCGCAGCACGCGCGCGTCGGTCCAGAAGCGCGAGATCGGGTACTCGGCCATGTAGCCGTAGCCGCCGAAGAGTTGCAGGCAGGCGTCGGCCACGCGGCTGAACAGCTCGGTGGTGTGCAGCTTGAGCGCGCTCACCGCCTCGGGCGTGAGCTGGCCCTGCTGGTAGGCGGCCACGCTGGCGTTCAGGAAGGCCTCGGCGGCGGCGATGTCGCTGGCGCATTGGGCCAGCGTGAAGCGCGTGTTCTGGAACTGGCCGATGGGCTGGCCGAAGGCCTGGCGCTCCTGCACGTATTTCAGCGTGGCATCGAGGGCGCCCTTGGCGCCGTGCACCGCCTGCACGCCGATGATGAGGCGCTCGCGCGGCAGCTCGCGCATCATCTGCACGAAGCCTTGGCCTTCCACGCCGCAGAGCAGGGCATCTGCCGGCACGCGCATGTCGTTGAAGAACAGCTCGGAGGTGTCGCCCGCGTGCTGGCCGATTTTTTCGAGGTTCTGACCGCGCGTGAAGCCGGGCGTGGCGGCGTCCACCAGGAACAGGCTCACGCCCTTGGCGCCAGCGGCCGGGTCGGTCTTGGCGGCGAGCACCAGCAGGTCGCAGTTCTGGCCGTTGCTGATGAAGATCTTGCTGCCGTTGATGACGTAGTGGTCGCCGTCGCTGTCACTTACCCGTCGCGCGGTGGTGCGGATGGCCTTGAGGTCGCTGCCCGCGCCGGGCTCGGTCATGCCGATGGCGGCAATCGCCTCGCCGCTGGCCATGCGCGGCAGCCAGTATTGGCGCTGCGCCTCGGTGCCGCAGTGCAGCAGGTAGGGCGGGATGATGTCGTTGTGCACCTGCAGCCCGCCGACAAAGCCGCCGTAGCCCCGGCGCGAGAGCACCTCGACCACGGCGAACGAGAAGGGCACGCTGGCGCCCGGGCCGCCGTAGGTATCGGGCACGTCGGCGCAGAGGTAGCCGTTCTCGCCCATCTTGCGCAGCAGGTCGCGCGGCACGCGGCCGGCTTTTTCCCAGGTGCGGTAGTGGGGCTCGATCTCGGCGTCGCAGAAGCGCTCCAGCGACTCGGTGAAGAGCTGCAGTTCGGCCTGCTCGTCGGCGCTGATGAAATGATTGGGCAGCATGGCGGTAATATTGCTATATAAATAAGAGCTACCAGCGCTTGATACACAAGCGCTGGAGGTCAAAAACACTCAAATATTGATCACACCCGCTCGTAGATGGCAGCAATGCCCTGGCCGCCGCCGATGCACATGGTCACCAGCGCGTAGCGCCCGCCGGTGCGGTGCAGCTCGGCAATCGCCTTGGTGGTGATGATGGCGCCCGTGGCGCCCACCGGGTGGCCGAGCGAAATGCCCGAGCCGTTGGGGTTGACCTTGGCCGGGTCCAGGCCCAGCTCCTGCACCACGGCGCAGGCCTGGGCGGCGAAGGCCTCGTTGGCCTCGATCACGTCCATGTCCTGCACCTTCAGGCCCGTGCGCGCCAGCACCTTCTGCGTGGCCGGCACGGGGCCGATGCCCATGTAGGCCGGGTCCACGCCGGCGTGCGCGTAGCCCACCAGGCGGGCCAGGGGCTTCACGCCCAGTGCGCTGATGCGGTCGCCCGCCACCAGCACCACGGCGCTGGCGCCGTCGTTGATGCCCGAGGCGTTGCCGGCCGTCACCGTGCCGCCTTCCTTCTTGAACGCGGGCTTCATGCCGGCCAGCACGTCGAGCGTGGTGGCGGCGCGCACATGCTCGTCTTCCTGGAACAGCACGGTGCCCTTGCGCGTGGCGATTTCAACCGGGACGATCTGGTCCTTGAAGTACCCGGCGGCGATGGCAGCGGCGGCGCGGCGCTGGCTTTCCAGCGCCAGCTTGTCCTGCATTTCGCGCGAAATTTTGTAGCGCTCGGCCACGTTCTCGGCGGTGATGCCCATGTGCATCTTCTGCCAGGGGTCGTGCAGGATGCCGAGCATGTAGTCGATGCTCTTGGCGTCGCCCATGCGCGCGCCGTAGCGCGCGGCGGTATCGAAGTAGGGGCCGCGGCTCATGGACTCGGAACCGCCGCCCACGGCCACGTCGCAGTCGCCATAGCCAATGGCCTGCGCGGCCGAAATGATGGCCTGCAGGCCCGAGCCGCACAGGCGGTTGACGTTGAAGGCGGGCGTCTCGATGGGGCAGCCGGCGTCGATGGCGGCCACGCGGGAGAGGTAGGCGTCCTTGGTGTCGGTGGGGATCACGTTGCCCATGACCACATGGCCCACGGCGTCGGGCGCCAGGCCCGAGCGGGCGATGGCTGCCTTCACGGCGGTGGTTGCGAGCTGGGTGTTGGGCACGTCTTTCAGGCTGCCGCCAAAGGTGCCGATGGCGGTGCGGGCGGTGCTGACGACGAAGACGTCACGGTGGGTCATG
>ERZ1023750.83-NODE-83-length-11860-cov-15.078102_pt1 | contig 11860 bp, 9 predicted proteins | sample MGYA00521086_ERZ1023750 | MGnify/ENA primary metagenome ERZ1023750 (study PRJEB33180, sample SAMEA4059229) | wastewater metagenome | place: Denmark | collected 2016-05-16 | study: EMG produced TPA metagenomics assembly of the PRJEB13832 data set (Local surveillance...
GAGAACCGCCATGCCCTCTTTTGACACCATCTGTGAAGCCAACCTCGTTGAAGTGAAGAATGCGGTGGAAAACACCGTCAAGGAAATCACCACCCGCTTTGATTTCAAGGGCACCTCTGCCAGCATTGAAATCAAGGACAAGGAAATCACCATGGTGGGCGACGCCGAGTTCCAGCTCACCCAGATCGAGGACGTGCTGCGCAACAAGCTCACCAAGCGCAATGTGGACGTGCGCTTTCTCGACATGGGCGACGTGCAGAAAATGGGCGGCGACAAGGTCAAACAGGTCATCAAGGTGCGCAACGGCATCGAGAGCGAGCTGGCCAAGAAACTGCAAAAGCTCATGAAAGAGAGCAAACTCAAGGTGCAAGCCGCCATCCAGGAGGACAAGGTGCGTGTGACGGGCGCCAAGCGCGACGACCTGCAGGCGGCCATGGCGCTGATCCGCAAGGAGATCAACGACGTGCCCCTGTCGTTTGACAACTTCCGCGACTGAACACAGGGCCTGCCCCCCGTTTCGCCGAACACCCACTGCACCCTGGGGCACCGCCATTCACCATGAAAAAGCACCTTTTGCACCCCGCCGCTGCGCTGTTGGCCGCCGCGCTGTTGGCGCCGCTGTTTGCGCGCGCTCAATCGGTGGCCCTGGGCGGCATTCTGGGCACCAAGGCGCTGCTCATCGTCAACAACGGTGCGCCCAAGGGTGTGGGGGCCGGTGAGTCCCATCAGGGAGTGAAGGTGGTCGCCGTTGGCAAGGACGAGGCCATGGTCGAAATCTCGGGTGCCCGGCGCACCCTGCATCTTGGCGAGGCCCCGGTGAGCGTGGGCAGCAAGAGCGGCGGCAAGCGCGTGGTGTTGACCGCCGACAGCCGGGGGCATTTCATCAACAGCGGCACCATCAACGGCAGCGTCATGCAATACATGGTGGACACGGGCGCCTCTACCGTGGCCATCGGGCGCCCCGATGCGGAACGCATGGGCCTGAAATACCTGAGCGGCCAGCCCGTGCGCATGAGCACCGCCAACGGTGTTGCCCAGGGCTGGCGCATGAAGCTCGATTCGGTGCGCATCGGTGATGTCGAGGTGTTTGGCGTGGAAGCCATCGTCACGCCCCAGTCCATGCCCTTCGTGCTGCTGGGCAACAGCTTTCTGACCGAGTTCCAGATGACCCGCACCAACGACCAGATGGTGCTGGAAAAGCGCCACTGACCTGCTGCCCATGGCTGCCCGACTTCCCCCCGGAAACCAGCGCCACGATGGCGAATATGAAGACCTTCTGAGCCTGTGGTCCGATCTGGAATCGGCGCTGTCCGTCGTGCTCTCGGCGCCGCTGCGGGTGCAGGATTTTCCGGCCAAGGTGCGCCAGGTCGACCGCTGGCTGCAAGACCTGGTGGCCCACGACATCGACGCCGCGCTGTACCTGATGTTCCAGCTGGCCTCCACTTCCTCGGTGGGCTACAGCGCATCGCACGCACTGGTGTGCGGCACCCTGTGCCACATCATGGCGCAAGAGCTGCAGCTGCCTCCCCGCGAGCGCGACAGCCTGGTGCGCGCCGCCCTCACCATGAACATCGCCATGACGGCGTTGCAGGACGTGCTGGCCGGCCAGCGGGAAAAACCCACGGCACCACAGCAGGATGCAATTCGCAATCATCCCCAGGAGAGCCAGGCACTGCTCGAACGCCTGTTCATCACCGACAACCTCTGGCTGGACGTGGTGGGCCAGCACCACGCCAGCATTTCCGACCGCGTGCCGCTGGCCAGCCAGGAGCCGCACGACCGGCTCACCCGCATCCTGGGCACCATCGACCGCTACGCCGCCATGATCAGCCCTCGCAAGTCGCGCGCTGGCCGCAGCGCCACCGATTCGGTGCGCGCCATCGTGGGCCATGAAGTCGACCAGCGCGACGAGGTGAGCTACACGCTGGTGCGCTCGGTGGGGCTGTGCCCGCCCGGCACCTTTGTGCGCCTGGACAATGGCGACACGGCCATCGTGCTGCGCCGGGGTGAAAAGGCCAACCAGCCCCTGGTGGCCAGCCTGCTCGACCGTGCCGGGGCGCACCACGCGCGGCCGGGCATCTACCAGACCGGCATGACGAACAAGCCGCGCATCCAGTCGGCACTGGCCCGCTCCGCCGTGGCGGTGGCACTCAACCACCGCACCATGGTGCGGCTGGGGGTGTATGCAGCGGCCCCGCACAACTCGGGGCTGATGGGCCTGGTGACCGTGCCCGGAGCCCTGTAAGCACCCCACCAGGGGCAGAACCAGTCAGCGCAAACGCGCGCCCGAAGAACCGGGCGCCGTGGTGCGCTAGGGCTTGTGTTGTTTGGGCGCAGGGGCTGCCTTGGACCGGCCCAGGCGGGATTCCTTGCCCTCGATCAGGCGCCCGATGTTCTCCTTGTGGCGCCAGGCCAGCAGCATCGACATCACCCCGATGGCCACGGCAATGCTGGCCTCGGCATACCAGACCACGCCGCTGACCAGCAGGTAATACACCGGCGCAAACACCGCAGCCACCAGTGAGGCCAGTGACGAATACCGGAAGAAAAAGGCCACGATGACCCAGGTGAGCGCCGTGGCCAGCCCCAGCCAGCCGCTGATGCCCAGCAGCACCCCTAAAGCAGTGGCCACGCCCTTGCCGCCTTCAAAGCGAAAGAACACAGGCCACAGGTGCCCCAGAAAAGCTGCCAGCCCCACCAGCGCGATGGTGCCGTCTTCCATGCCATAGGGCTTGCCAAACCAGCGCACCAGCACCACGGGCAACCACCCTTTCACCGCGTCCAGCAGCAGGGTGACGATGGCGGCGGCCTTGGACCCTGAGCGCAGCACATTGGTGGCGCCGGGGTTCTTGCTGCCATAGGTGCGCGGGTCGTTGAGCCCCATCAGGCGCGTCACGATGACGGCAAACGACAGCGAGCCCAGCAGGTAGGCAGCCACAGTGGCCAGGACGGGGTAAACGGCGTTCAAATCAGCTCCTTGGGGTAACAACAACGCAGCGCACTGCGCCGGGGCGGCCTATTCTGCCAGCGCGCAGTGCACCGGCGTGGCACCCAGCAACTGAACGCACACCTGCGGGTCGATCTGCACCAGAAAACCGCGCCGCCCGCCATTGATGGCAATGCGCGGCAGCTCCAGCACCGATGCTTCGATGTACACGGGCATGGTCTTGCGGGTGCCAAACGGCGATGTGCCCCCCACCAGATAGCCGCTGTGGCGGTTGGCTACCTCGGGCTTGCACGGCTCGACCGATTTGGCGCCGATCTGCCGCGCCAGGTTTTTGGTGGAAACCTTGCAGTCGCCGTGCATCAGCACAATGAGCGGCTTGGCATCCTGGTCCTGCATCACCAGCGTCTTGACGACTGTGTGCTCAGGAAGCCCCAGGCTGGCCGCGCTGTGCGCGGTGCCGCCGTGCTCCACATAGTCATAGGGGTGCTCGGTGAATTCCACCTGGTGGCTCTTGAGCAGTTGCGTGGCGGGGGTCTCGCTTACGTGCACGCCCTTGCCGTCCTTTTTGGCCATAATTGAATCAAAAATAATAGCTGCTTGCGCTTTATCTGTAAGCGCCAGAGGCCGATTTCATCTTAAATTGCAGGATCACCCACCTGCCAGCGAATCTGGTCGATGGCCGCCAGCAATTCTGGCGAAAGCGTGGTGCCCCAGGCGTTCAGGTCTTCGTCCAGCTGCGCCAGCGAGGTCACGCCAATGATGGTGCTGGCCACGCGCCAGTTGTTGTAGCAAAAGGCCAGTGCCAGTTGCGTGGGCGTCAGGCCGTGCTCGCGCGCCAGCTGGTTGTAGCGACGCGCGGCGGCCAGCGCCTCAGGGCGGCCCCAGCGTTGTTTGCGTACCGATTCATAGCTGGCAATGCGGGCACCCTGGGGCGTGCCGGGCCCTTCAATACCGCTGGCGTCGTACTTGCCCGTCAACAGGCCAAAGCCCAGCGGCGAATACGCCAGCAGCGACACGTTGAGACGGTGGCAGGTCTCGTCCAGCGCGTTGTCGTAGCTGCGGTTGATCAGGCAATAGGGGTTCTGCACCGTGGCCACGCGCGGCAGGCCATGCTGTTCGGCCAGGCGCACGAACTCGTGCACACCGTAGGGCGTTTCGTTGGACAACCCAATGTGGCGCACCTTGCCCGCCTTGACCAGCCCGGCCAGCGCCTGCAGCTGCTCGTGGATGGGCGTCTGCGCGGTTTCCTTGGCCGGGTCGTAGTACTTGGTGCCAAAGGCCGGCACATGGCGCTCGGGCCAGTGGATCTGGTAGAGGTCGATCACATCGGTCTGCAGTCGGCGCAGGCTACCCTCGCACGAGGCCACGATGTCGGCGGCCGTCATGCCTTTGCCCTCGCGAATCCATGGCATGCCGCGCGAGGGCCCGGCCACCTTGCTGGCCAGCACCAGCTTCTGGCGCGCCCCGGGACGCTTGGCAAACCAGTTGCCGATGATGGTTTCGGTGGCGCCAAAGGTGGGCGCCCGGGCCGGCACGGCATACATCTCGGCCGTGTCGATGAAATTGACCCCGCGCTCCAGAGAGCGATCCAGAATGGCATGGGAATCGGCTTCGCCCACCTGCTCGCCAAAAGTCATGGTGCCCAGGCAGATGGGGGTGACGTGCAGGTCGCTCTGACCGAGCTGGATGGTTTTCATGCAGGCTCCAAAAATGATGCGCCGCAGTGTAAGGCGCTCGCAGCCGCAGGCGGGTGGGCTGCACTGCATCGCTCAGTGCCGCCCGGGGGCATTGTTCGCCCAGCCCAGGCCCGCCACAACGGCCGCCGCCGGGCAGTCGTGTGGTTGACAGCCATCCAGCGCAGCGCCCCCAATAATGCCGCCATGTATCCAGCACTCCGCCCCAGCCGCAGCCACTTCGTCCCCTTGCGCACCCTGCGTTACCACCTGCACCTGTGGGGCGAGGCGGTGCCCGGCAGCACCCCGCTGGTGCTGCTGCATGGCTGGATGGATGTGGGCGCCTCGTACCAGTTTGTGGTGGATGCGTTCTCGCAGGCTTTTGCCGCAGGGCGCCAGATCATTGCGCCCGACTGGCGCGGCTTTGGCCAAAGCCAGTTGCCATCGCCCTGCGATCACTATGTGTTTGCCGATTACCTGGCCGACCTCGACCAGCTGCTCGACCAGGTGGTGGGCGAGCAGCCCGTCGATCTGGTGGGGCACAGCATGGGCGGCAACGTTGCCATGTCGTATGCGGGCGTGCGCCCCGCACGCATCCGCCGCCTTGTCAACCTCGAAGGCTTTGGCATGCCAGCCACCCAGCCCAGCCAGGCACCCGCCCGTTATGCGCAGTGGATGGACGAGATGAAGCAGCTGCAGCAGGGCGCCATGGCGCTCAAGTCGTACGACAGCGCGGCAGGCGTGGCCCAGCGCCTCATGAAGACCAACCCGCGCCTTTCGCAGGACAAGGCAGACTGGCTGGCACAGCACTGGGCCGCGCCCAACGCCAGCGGGCAGTGGAACATTCTGGGCGACCCGGCGCACAAGATCACCAGCGCGCAACTGTTTCGCCTGGACGAAGTGTTGGCGCTATACGAAGCCATCAGCGCGCCCACGCTGGCCGTGGAGGCTGGCGACGACAGCCTGGGACAGTGGTGGAAAGGCAAATACAGCCTGGACGAATACCACCAGCGCCTGACCCATGTGCGCAACTGCCGCATTGCCGTGGTGCCGGACGCAGGCCACATGCTGCACCACGACCAGCCCGAGGCGGTGGCGGCACTGATCGAGCAGTTTGTGGGCGACTTTTAATCAAAATGACTGCTAGCCCTTATGCAGCAAGCGCCATAAGCTATCATTTTTGATTGTTTTCAGGCAATGACACGGCTGCCGCTACGGGTTGCTGGCCTGCCAAGGGGCATTGGACGGCACAGAGCGCGTCCCATGAGAAAATCACGGGTTATTTACAGAACACCCAGGACAACACCATGGACGCAGAACGTATCAACCTCATTGGCAACACCCTCAACGACCTGGCCGTGCGAACGCAAGAGTTACGGAGGTATCTTTGACTTCGATGCCAAATTTGAACGCCTGCGCACGGTAAACGCATCGCTGGAAGACCCTTCGGTCTGGAACGATCCCAAAAAAGCCCAGGAGCTGGGCAAAGAAAAGAAATCCCTGGACGGCGTGGTGCTCACGCTCGACAAACTCACGCGTGAGCTGGCCGACAACACCGAGCTCTACGACATGAGCAAGGAAGAAGGCGACGAAGCGGGCCTGATGACCATCGAAGCCGAGACCGCCAAGCTCAAACCCGAGATCGAACAGCTCGAGTTCCGGCGCATGTTCCGCAACGAGGCCGACCCGCTCAACTGCTTTGTCGACATCCAGGCCGGCGCCGGTGGCACCGAGGCTTGCGACTGGGCCAGCATGCTGCTGCGCCAGTACCTCAAGTACGCCGAGCGCAAGGGTTTCAAGACCACGGTCGAAGAAGAAACCCCAGGCGACGTGGCGGGCATCAAGAGCGCCACGATCAAGATCGAGGGCGAATACGCCTACGGCCTGCTGCGCACCGAAACCGGCGTGCACCGCCTGGTGCGCAAGAGCCCGTTCGACAGCTCGGGCGGGCGCCATACCAGCTTTGCCAGCCTGTTTGTCTACCCCGAGATTGATGACTCGATCCAGATCGACATCAACCCCGCTGATGTGCGCACCGACACTTACCGCGCATCCGGCGCGGGCGGCCAGCACATCAACAAGACCGACTCGGCCGTGCGCCTGACGCACATGCCCACGGGCATCGTGGTGCAGTGCCAGGACGGCCGCAGCCAGCACGGCAACCGCGACATCGCCTGGCAGCGCCTGCGCTCCAAGCTCTACGACTTTGAGATGCGCAAGCGCCAGGAAGAAGCGCAAAAGCTGGAAGACACCAAGACCGATGTCGGCTGGGGCCACCAGATTCGCAGCTATGTGCTGGACAACAGCCGTATCAAGGACCTGCGCACCAACGTCGAAATCTCTGCCACCCAGAAGGTGCTGGACGGCGACCTCGACGCATTCATCGAAGCCTCCCTCAAGCAGGGCGTTTAAGGAAAACCCATGTTGCTACTGCGTGACGGCCAGGCCCAGGCGCCCGCCATTCACCGCGCCGACTACCAGGCCCCGGCCTGGTGGATCGACACCGTCGACCTGACGTTCGACCTGGACCCCGCCAAGACCCGCGTGCTCAACAAGATGCGGCTGCGCCGCAACCCGGACGTGGCGGCCCAACCGCTGCGCCTGGACGGCGAAGAGCTGAACCTGGCGCGCGTCATGGTCAACGGCGGCGGCACCTCGTTCAAGATGGATGGCAACCAGCTGGTGCTGGAAAACCTGCCCGAAGGCACCGAGTCCTTCGATCTGGAGATCTTCACCACCTGCGCGCCCGCCAAGAACACGCAGCTCATGGGCCTTTATGTGAGCCAGGGCACGTTCTTCACGCAGTGCGAGGCCGAGGGCTTTCGGCGCATCACCTATTTTCTCGACCGGCCGGACGTCATGGCCAGCTACACCGTCACCCTGCGTGCCGACAAGGCACTCTACCCCGTGCTGCTGAGTAACGGCAACCTGGTGGACAGCGGTGCGCTCGACGATGGCCGTCACTTTGCCAAATGGGTTGATCCGCACAAGAAACCCTGCTACCTGTTCGCGCTGGTGGCCGGCAAGCTGGTGGCGCGAGAGCAGCTCATCAAGAGCCGCTCGGGCTCCAACCACCTGCTGCAGGTGTACGTACGCCCCGGCGACCTGGGCAAGACCGAGCACGCCATGAACTCGCTGATGTACAGCGTGGCCTGGGACGAGGCGCGCTTTGGCCTGCCGCTCGACCTGGAGCGCTTCATGATCGTCGCCACCAGCGACTTCAACATGGGCGCCATGGAGAACAAGGGCCTGAACATCTTCAACACCAAGTATGTTCTGGCCAGCGAAGCCACCGCCACCGACACCGACTTCGCCAACATCGAGAGCGTGGTCGGCCACGAGTATTTCCACAACTGGACGGGCAACCGCGTCACCTGCCGCGACTGGTTCCAGCTCAGCCTGAAAGAAGGCCTCACGGTCTTTCGCGACCAGGAGTTCAGCCAGGACCTGGCCGGCAGCCCATCGGCGCGCGCCGTCAAGCGCATCGAAGACGTGCGCGTGCTGCGCACCGCCCAGTTCCCCGAGGACGCCGGCCCCATGGCCCACCCGGTGCGGCCCGACAGCTACATCGAGATCAACAACTTCTACACCGTCACCATCTACGAAAAGGGTGCCGAGGTGGTGCGCATGATGCAAACACTGGCTACCGGAGGGGCCTCGGGAATCTCGGGTCGCGAAGGCTTTGCGCGTGGCATGAAGCTGTATTTCGAGCGCCACGACGGCCAGGCCGTGACCTGTGACGACTTCGCCAGCGCCATTGCCGACGCCAACCCCACCAGCGACCTGGCGCGCTTGCTGCCCGCGTTCAAGCGCTGGTACAGCCAGGCCGGCACGCCCCATGTGCACGCCACCGGCAACTACGACGCGGCTGCCCGCACCTACACGCTCACGCTCACGCAAAGCTGCGCCCCCACGCCTGGCCAGAGCGCCAAGGAGCCGTTCGTCATTCCGGTGGAGCTGGGCCTGCTCAGCGCCAGCGGCGCCGCCCTGCCCTTGCAGATGGCGGACGAAAGCGCCCCGGGCGCCGCATCGCGCACCGTGGTACTCACCGAGCCCACGCAAACGCTCACCTTCGTGCATGTGGATGCCGAGCCGGTGCCCTCGCTGCTGCGCAACTTCAGCGCCCCCGTGGTACTGGACATCGACTACACCGACGCCCAGTTGCTCACGCTGCTGGCGCACGATGCGGACGCTTTCAACCGCTGGGAAGCAGGCCAGCGCCTGGCACTGCGAATTGCTATAAATACAATAGCTGACAGCGCTTATCAGGCAAGCGCCAATGGCACTTTTGACCATAAATTTCTTGATGCCGACTTCATCGAGGCCATGCGCACCGTGCTGCGCAACCCGGCACTCGATGCGGCCTTCAAGGAGCTGGTGCTCACCCTGCCCTCTGAAACCTACATCGCAGAGCAGCTCAACGTGGTGGACCCGCAGCGCATCCATGCCGTGCGCGAAGCCATGCGTGAGCAACTGGCGCTGGCCCTGCAAGCCGACTGGGAATGGGCCTGGGAGCAAAACCAGGACACCGGTGGCTACCGCCCCGACCCGGTCTCGTCGGGCCGCCGCGCCCTGAGTGGCCTGGCGCTGCAGATGCTGTGCATTGCCGCCCGGCGCACCGGCGATGTGGTCTGGCCCGGCAAGGCCTACCAGCGCTTCAAGGTGGCGGCCAACATGACCGACCGCTTCAACGCCCTCACCGCCCTGGTCGCCAGCGGCAGCGAACTGGCAGCCCCTGCCCTCGCACGCTTTCACACGCTGTTCAAAGACGAGCCCCTGGTCATCGACAAGTGGTTTGCCCTGCAGGCGGGCGCGCCCGACCGCGGCGGCAACGTGCTTCCCGCCGTGCGCCAGCTCATGCAACACCCGGACTTCAGCCTGAAAAACCCCAACCGCGCGCGCAGTGTGATCTTCAGCTATTGCAGTGCCAACCCCGGTGCCTTTCACCGGGCGGACGCGGCAGGCTATGTGTTCTGGAGCGACCGGGTGATCGAGCTCGACGCCATCAACCCACAGGTGGCTGCACGCCTGGCGCGCGCCCTCGACCGCTGGAAGAAGCTGGCCGAACCCTGGCGCAGCGGCGCCCGCGAGGCCATTGCCCGTGTGGCCGCTCGCCCCGACCTGAGCAACGACGTGCGCGAGGTCGTCACCCGCGCACTGGCCGAATAAGGAGAATTTTCATGGCAAACAAAATCAGCCTGACCCGCTACCTGGTCGAACAACAGCGTGTGGACGGCCTCATCCCCGGGCAACTGCGCCTGCTGCTGGAAGTGGTGGCGCGTGCCTGCAAGAGCATCAGCCACGCCGTCAACAAAGGCGCGCTGGGCGGCGTGCTCGGCAGCACCGAGAGCGAGAACGTGCAGGGCGAAATCCAGAAAAAGCTCGACATCATCGCCAACGAAGTGCTCATCGAGGCCAACGAATGGGGCGGCCACCTGGCCGGCATGGCCAGCGAGGAAATGGACGGCATCTACGTGGTGCCCAACCGCTACCCCAAGGGCGAATACCTGCTGCTGTTCGATCCCCTGGACGGCTCCAGCAACATTGACGTGAACGTGAGCATTGGCACCATTTTCAGCGTGCTCAAGATGCCCGAAGACGATCGCGGCGTGGACGAAGGCGACTTCCTGCAAAAGGGTAGCCAGCAAGTGGCCGCCGGTTACTGCGTCTACGGCCCGCAGACCACGCTGGTGCTCACCGTGGGCGACGGCGTGGCCATGTTCACCCTCGACCGCGAACAGGGCTCTTTCGTACTGACGCAAGAAAACGTGCGCATTCCCGAAGACACCAAGGAATTCGCCATCAACATGAGCAACATGCGGCACTGGGACGAGCCCGTCAAACGCTACATCGACGAATGCCTGCAAGGCAAAGACGGCCCGCGCGGCAAGGACTTCAACATGCGCTGGATCGCCAGCATGGTGGCCGACGTGCATCGCATCATGACCCGCGGCGGCATCTTCATGTACCCCTGGGACAAGCGCGAACCCAACAAGCCCGGCAAGCTGCGCCTGATGTACGAAGCCAACCCCATGGGCTGGCTCATCGAACAAGCCGGCGGCGCCGCCACCAACGGCCGCCAGCGCATCCTCGACATCCAGCCCACGCAGCTGCATGAGCGCGTCAGCGTGATCCTCGGCTCAAAAAACGAGGTGGAGCGCGTGACAAGCTACCATTCCACGCTATAATCACAGGCTTACGCCGGTGTAGCTCAGTCGGTAGAGCAGCTCATTCGTAATGAGAAGGTCGGGTGTTCGATTCATCTCTCCGGCACCAAGTCAGTAAAGGAAACCCCGCTATCCAAAAGATAGCGGGGTTTTTCTTTTTCCGTCCGATGTAAGGGCGGATGTAAGACGATTTTTTGCATGGGAGTGGAAGCACCGTGGATGCTGGCTTCTTCCCGCAGATGTTGGCCTACTCTTGCCTACGGCCTGAATTTGCTCCGGCCCTCTTCCCAGCCTTCTTTGACCCCAGCAAAGAAGTCACGCAACCCCGTCAAGCCAGATTGGCCTTTCTCCGCCAGGTTTTGCCCCAAGGTGGGGCGCAGCTCCATGACGCGCAGCCACTGCATCAACTCGACCTGATACACCGCAGGATGTAGCGTGCAAGTACCGATCCACAACAGCAGTTTTTCGGCGGCGGCCTCAATATCCGACTCTGCCCCCTGAGAAATGGTCTGCAAACGCAGCCATGTCTCGCGCAGAAAGCGCAGCTCATCGTTCAGCCGCCACCTTACGTAGTCCGTCGCAAAGTCTGCTCCTGAAGTTGTGCGTGACTTCAGCCGCTCTGCCTTGTCCTTCAAACCTGACTCCAGTCGCTCGACCAGGGTTCTATGCGTCTGACAAGCTTGTTCCTGCCAAACCATGTAACCCTTGCCACGCACCACCTTGTCGGCCAAGGCCTTAGCGCGCTCCGATTGTGTGCGGCTCAGTATGGGCAAGACCGAGCCCAACACCAAACCACCGGCAGGGCCAAACACGAGCAGGCCAATGGTCACACCAGCGAAATTGCCCGCCACCGCCAGGCCCGCTCGAATCGATCCATTGATCATCACCTCCTGCAGCGCCAATGAAGCCGTGGTTTGCCCCGCGCTGTAGCGCTGCCATTCGCGCAGGGCACTCAGCACCACAGCAAACGCAGGCACATGGGGGTGCAGCAATGCGTCCCCCGCATCCAGCGTGTGCTCCGTGACATGTTGCACCCCTTCCTGGCTATAGCCCTCGACAAAATGGACCTGACT
>ERZ1023750.88-NODE-88-length-11093-cov-20.183095_pt1 | contig 11093 bp, 8 predicted proteins | sample MGYA00521086_ERZ1023750 | MGnify/ENA primary metagenome ERZ1023750 (study PRJEB33180, sample SAMEA4059229) | wastewater metagenome | place: Denmark | collected 2016-05-16 | study: EMG produced TPA metagenomics assembly of the PRJEB13832 data set (Local surveillance...
CCACTTCACCGCCTGGTGGCGGTGACGGGCGTGAGTGGCTCGGGCAAGTCCACCCTGGCGCGCGATGTGCTGCTGGCCAACGTGCAGGCCTGGGTGCAGCAGCGCAGTACCAAGGCAGGCCGCGATGCGATGGACGCAGGCAAGGCGCCGCCGCTGGTTGGTTGCACAGGCCTGTCGGGCTTCGAGAGCATCGACCGCGTGCTCGAAGTGGACCAGACGCCGATCGGCAAGACACCGCGTTCGTGCCCCGCCACTTACATCGGCTTCTGGGACACCATCCGCAAGCTGTTTGCCGAGACGCTGGAGGCCAAGGCACGCGGCTACGCGGCCGGGCGCTTCAGCTTCAACACCGGCGAAGGCCGCTGCCCCGGTTGCGAAGGTGCGGGCGTGCGCACCATCGAGATGAGTTTTCTGCCCGACGTGAAGGTGCCCTGCGAAACCTGCCACGGCGCCCGTTTCAACCCCGAAACACTGGCCGTCACCTGGCGCGGCAAGAGCATTGGCGATGTGCTGCAGATGGAAGTGGACGAGGCCGTGGGCTTCTTTGCCACCATGCCCAGCATTGCGCACCCGCTGCAGTTGCTCAAGGACGTGGGGCTGGGCTACCTCACTCTGGGCCAGCCCTCGCCGACCCTGAGCGGCGGCGAGGCGCAGCGCATCAAGCTCGTGACCGAACTCACCAAGGTGCGCGACGAGGTCGGCCGCCGGGGCCAGAAGGCGCCGCACACGCTGTACGTGCTCGACGAACCCACCGTGGGCCTGCACATGGCCGATGTGGACAAGCTCATCCGCGTGCTGCACCGCTTGGTCGATGGTGGCCACAGCGTGATCGTGATCGAGCACGACCTGGATGTGATCGCCGAGGCCGACTGGATTCTGGACCTGGGCCCCGAGGGCGGCAACGCAGGCGGGCGCATCGTGGCCGCAGCCACACCTGAAGACGTGGTGGCGGCAGGCACCCATACAGGCAAGGCGCTGGCGGCGGTGCTGGCGCGCTGAGGTGCCCTTGCAGTGTGATGGCCCGTGCGCCTGAAGGGAGGGGCGGGGTGCCAGCCCGGTGGTGCGCATACGCAGTGGTCGGCCCCTGTCCTACGCACAGCGCGGAACATGGCGCACGCGCTGCGCGGGGTGGGCTTCCTACGATGGGTTGCAGGGGATCGGCCCCCCACTTTCTATCCACAGCTACGGACGCCCATCACCATGAACGCTTTCCAACTTCTCAAGACCTGTACCGCCATTGGGGCGGCCTCTGTTCTGCTGGTTGCCTGTGGCGGCGGCAATGACGACGACCCAACCCCCAGCAACGAGCCAGGTGTGCTGACGGTCACCAACGCCACCGTCAGTGGCCTCAATGGCGTGTACGGCAACGGTGCGCTCAACCTCACCGATGTGAGCAAACAAAACCCCATTGGCTCGGTGCCAGAGCTGTGCGCTTTCCGCTTTGACGGTGCCAACAAGGTGGGCTCTTCCGCCACCGCGTTTGGCGACATTCGCTACCGTCCCGATGTCACCAAGCTCTACCAGGCGTTCCTGACTTTTGACGGCAAGGAATACGCCAGCAGCGACGACACCGACACTGCGGTGGTGCGCGAGAGTGACCAGGTGCGTCTGACAGGCAAGACGCTCACCGCCACCGATGGCTCTGCTGCCACGCTGCGTGTGACGGGCATCGTGCCCATGCGCCCCAACCGTCCCATGGGCTGCTGAACGCGGCTCTGCTGCCCGCCGCCCCCTCACAATACGCGGGGGCGGTGCAGGCTACAGAGCGCGCACCGCCGAACATCACGTTTGCACCACGGCCTTGCGGCCGTTGCCGTTTGGGGCCCGCATTGGAGTGACGGCGTGATGGCGTGGTGCGTGCATGAACTGCCGTTCGCCTGAAGCGTGGAAGCTATTGCTATTAAATAAATAGCATTAGACGCTTTCTATACGGGCACTAGCGCCTCATTTGTGCAAAAATTAAATCCGCCTCGGCTCCAGTATGGCAGCAGGCGTGCGCCTGCTGGCTGCGCTGCGGCAGGGCGACGGCACAGCGCAAACATTCCCCAACGCGCCGCACCTTCGACCGACACGGCGTACGCGCAATTGGGATAAGAAATCAAAGCACCGCGAACAGCTTTTCGCGCAACTCGGGCAGGCGCTTCTTGCCGGTGGCATTGGTTTCGAGCGCCTGGGCCCAGGCCACATAAACGTGGCGCAACTCGCTGCTGCTTTTGCAGCCGTGGATGGCTTCCAACAGCGAAATGCGGTTGTGGTGGCCAAAGATGTTGTTGACCGTGTTGGTCATGAAATTGCGCGCCATGTCCAGCTCTTTGGCGCTGCGCGATTCGGCGGGTGGCAGGCCCGAAAGGTCAATCTCGTCGGGGGCGTGCGGTTTGGCGGGGGCAGCCGCAGGGCTGGCGGCTGGCTGCGCCACGCCCACCGCCTCGATGCAGTCACGGCTGAGCAATTCGGTGAGCTGGGCGCTGATCTCGCCGCCGGGACCAAAGGTACTCAGGTCCTGGCCGCTGCGCTTGCCGTCCACCAGCACCAGAATGCGCCGTGCAAGAGGTGTCAGCCCCAGCGAGCGGGACGGTATTTCTTGTTGGCCCTGGGCGGTCTTGGCGTAAATGGCGGCGGTCAGGTTGGAGGGAACATCTGCCATGGGGTGTGGGGCGCAATCTTTCAGCGAAAAGTGAATTGGTGACAGAGTGTTTCCGCATCCCCTTTTTATGCCATTGGGACTTTAACTAGGCCGTTTCAGATGCACGCAACATCTCTGATCGGTGTTTTCCCTTGAGTCGTCCTTCGCACGGCAGTTTGGGCGTTTTCATCAGTTAGCTGTAAGCAAGCGTGGACACAGTCGCTTACGCAATCCGATGGCCCAGCCTGCGGAATGCGCGGGGGCAGTGCCTAGGTGCTGTGTTCTGTACTCATACACGAGGGGAATTCATGAAGGAAGACAAAAGCAGTCACGCCTACTGGAAAGCAACGCTGGGCCTGCTAACCAAGATTCTGATCGTCTGGTTTTTAGTGTCGTTCGGCGCGGGGATCCTGTTTGCCGATGTGCTCAATAACATCAAGTTGGGCGGTTATCCGCTCGGGTTCTGGTTTGCTCACCAGGGCTCTATCTACATCTTCATTGCGCTGATTTTTTATTACGCGAAGAAGATGGGCGACATCGATCGTCAGTTCGACGTGCATGAAGACTGAGGGCTGAAATCATGGATCTTCAAACAACCATCTATATCTTTGTCGGTCTGAGCTTCGCGCTCTACCTCGGCATCGCAGTGTGGGCCCGCGCGGGTTCCACCAGCGAGTTCTACGCGGCCGGCGGCAGCGTGCACCCCATCACCAACGGCATGGCCACGGCCGCCGACTGGATGAGCGCGGCGTCCTTCATCTCCATGGCTGGTCTGATCGCCAACATGGGCTATGGCGGTGGCCTGTTCCTGATGGGCTGGACCGGCGGCTACGTGCTGCTGGCCATGCTGCTGGCTCCGTACCTGCGCAAGTTCGGCAAGTTCACGGTGCCGCAGTTCATTGGTGACCGCTTCTACTCCAAGAGCGCCAGCACCATTGCCGTGATGTGCCTGCTGGTGGCGTCGCTCACCTACATCATTGGTCAGATGACCGGTGTGGGCATTGCCTTCTCGCGCTTCCTGGGCGTGTCCAGCGACACCGGCATTTACGTCGGTATGGCCATCGTGTTCGCCTACGCCGTGTTCGGCGGCATGAAGGGCATCACCTACACCCAGGTGGCGCAGTACATCGTGCTGATCCTGGCCTACACCGTGCCTGCCGTGTTCATCTCGCTGCAGCTCACGGGCAACGTGATCCCTCAGCTGGGTCTGGGTGGCAGCTATGTTGGCACCGACATGACTTTGCTGGCCAAGCTCGATTCCGTGGTCACTGACCTGGGCTTTGGCAAGTACACCACGCAATGGCCCGGCAGCATGCTCAACATGTTCATGTACACGATGTCGCTGATGATCGGTACCGCTGGTTTGCCGCACGTCATCATGAGATTCTTTACCGTGCCTTCGGTGAAGGATGCTCGCAGCTCGGCTGGCTGGGCCCTGATCTTCATCGCCATCCTGTACACCACGGCACCTGCTGTGGCTGCCATGGCCAAGCTGAACCTGCATGCCACCGTCAACACCGCCGTCAAGGCCGGTGGCGACCTGTATGCGCCTGAAGCTTCGCTCAAGAACGAAGAGCGTCCAGACTGGATGAAGCGTTGGGAAAAGACCGGCCTGCTGAAGTTCACCGACAAGAACGGTGACGGCCGCATCCAGTACTACAACGACAAGACCAAGAACGAAGTTGCCAAGGGCAAGGCAGAGGCTGCCGGCTGGAAGGGCAATGAGCTCGACGTGAATGCCGACATCATCGTGATGGCCAACCCCGAAATCGCGCTGCTGCCCAACTGGGTGATCGCGCTGGTGGCGGCTGGTGGTCTGGCAGCTGCTCTGTCGACGGCTGCGGGTCTGCTGATGGCTATTTCGTCTGCCGTGTCGCATGACCTGGTCAAGGGCGTCTTCAACCCCAACATCAGCGAGAAGAACGAGCTGCTGGCGGGCAAGGTGTCGATGGCCGTGGCCATTGTGGTGGCTGGTTATCTGGGCTTGAACCCGCCAGGCTTTGCGGCCGGTACCGTGGCCCTGGCCTTCGGTATTGCCGCCAGCTCGCTGTTCCCCGCCATCATGATGGGTATTTTCAGCAAGAAGATGAACAAGGAAGGCGCCATGGCCGGCATGCTGGCAGGCCTGTTCTTCACCCTGTTCTATGTGTTCGCACACAAGGGCATCTTCTTCATCAAGGGCACGGAATATCTGGGTCTCATTGGCGGCGCCAACAGCTTCTTCGGCATCACGCCTGAAGCGATTGGTGCGGCCGGTGCCCTGGTGAACTTCGGGGTCGCCTTCCTGGTGGACAAGTTCACCAAAGAGCCACCAGAGCACATCCAGGCCATGGTGGAGTCGGTGCGCGTCCCGCGCGGCTCCAAGCTGGTGACGGGTGCTCACTGAGACGTCTGTCAGGGGGTAAACCCCCTGTGCCGTGGCGCTCTGGCGCTGCGGCAGTGACAATGGAGGCCCTGCCGGCTGCGCTGGCAGGGCCTTTTTAATTGAATTCTCCGGGGAGCCTGCGCGCTGTGCGTTGCCCCCGAAGCTGGGAGCTCTGCATGGTTTTTGATGTCAGCGTCGCATTGACCTGGATTTTGTATCTCGCGTTGTTTCCGATGGCGTTCTTCTGGTTCCGCCGGGCGTGGCGTATCGTGGTCAAGCGCGATTTTTCCGAGGTCGCCATCAGGCGCGGTGAGTCACCGCCCAACCCCGAAAAATACGCCCCCTATGCGATGGTCATCAACCTCATCGCTGGTGTGGTGGCGTCGGTGGTGATCGTCAGCGTGGCACTGGGCCAGCTCGACTACAACACCTGGACCGCCATGGCGGGCAGCACCATCTGGTGCAAGTTTTTCCTCGATTTCGCGCTCTCGCGCCAGGCGCACGGCGCTGCCGCCCGGGCCAAGCCCAAGGCCTAAACCTGACTGCGCTGCCCGGCGCGTAAGACCAAGGTAAGTGCCGGGCGCACAATGGAGGGCAGGGGGGCGTCCAGACTTCCCGCCAGGAGACTGCTGTGCTCAAAGGACTCGGCTCCCAACGCCTGGTTGCCCTGTTTGCCGGCGGCTGGGTACTGTTCAATTTTCCGCTGCTCGGCCTGTGGGACCGTGATGCCACCGTGTGGGGCATTCCCTTGTTCCCGGCGGCCCTGTTCTTGCTGTGGGGCGGGCTGATTGCCGCACTGGCCTGGCTGATGGAGCGGCCCGATAACCGCCTGGGCGACCGCAGCGAAGAACGCCCCGATGACCGCCCTGACGACCGCGTGGCAGCGGTGCCCCTACCGTCTGCACCGCTGCAGGATTAGGCATGCTCTCGCCCGCACTGGTCATTGCCTCGTCGTTCGCCTATCTGCTGCTGCTGTTTGCCGTGGCCTACTGGGCCGATCGCCGTGCGCAAGCGGGGCGCTCGGTCATCGCCAACCCCTGGACCTACGCGCTTTCGCTGGCCGTGTATTGCACCGCCTGGACGTATTTCGGCAGCGTGGGGCGGGCTGCCTCGGGCGGGGTGTGGTTTTTGCCCATTTACCTGGGGCCCACGCTGGTCATGGTGCTGGGCTGGATCGTGCTGCGCAAGATGATCCGCATTGCCAAGGCCTACCGCATCACGTCGATTGCCGACTTTGTTGCCAGCCGCTACGGCAAGAGCCCGCTGCTGGCCGGGCTGGTGACCCTGATCGCGGTGGTGGGCATCGTGCCCTACATCGCGCTGCAGCTCAAGGCGGTGTCGGCGGGCTATGCCCTGCTGACGGTGCCCGGCGGCGTGGCCGACCCCGCACACTGGAGCCGCGACAGTGCCTTTTATGTGGCGCTGGTGCTGGCCGGCTTTGCCATGGTGTTTGGTGCGCGGCACCTGGACACCACCGAGCGGCACGAGGGCATGGTGGCCGCCATCGCGTTTGAATCGGTGGTCAAGCTGGTGGCCTTCCTGATGGTCGGCTTCTTTGTGGTGTATGGCCTGTTCGATGGCCTGGGCGACCTGTTCGCCCGCGCGCAGGCGGTGCCGCAGTTGCAGCAGTTGCTGCGCCTGGAGCAGGGCGGGCAGTTTGCCTGGGCGCAGTGGTTCGGGTTGATGCTGCTGTCGATGTTCTCGGTGGTGTTTTTGCCTCGCCAGTTCCAGGTGATGGTGGTGGAGAACGTGCGCGAAGACCACCTGCGCCGCGCGGTCTGGGTGTTTCCGCTCTACATGCTGCTCATCAACCTGTTCGTGCTGCCCATTGCACTGGGCGGCCTGCTGTATTTCGGGCCGGGGCAAGGCAATGCCGAGAATTTTGTGCTGTCGCTGCCGCTGGCGGCCGGGCAGCACGCGCTGGCGCTGTTTGCGTTTGTCGGGGGGCTGTCTGCGGCCACGGGCATGGTCATCGTGGAGACCGTGGCGGTCTCCACCATGGTCAGCAACGAGCTGGTGCTGCCCCTGCTGCTGCGCTGGCGCCACCTGCGCAGCGGCGGCGGGCAGGACTTCACGCGCCTTCTGCTGGGCATCCGGCGCGCCGCCATTTTGGGCGTGCTGGTGCTGGGCTATGTGTACTTTCACCTCGCGGGTGAGGCGTACGCGCTGGTCAGCATCGGGCTCATCAGCTTTGCCGCCGTGGCGCAGTTTGCACCCGTGGTGCTGGGCGGCATGTACTGGAAGGGCGGAACCCGCCTGGGCGCACTCGCGGGCCTGCTGGCGGGCTTTGTGATGTGGGCCTACACGCTCATGCTGCCCTCCATTGCCAAGTCGGGCTGGCTCGACATGGGCTTCATCGCCCACGGGCCCTGGGGCATGGCCTGGCTGCGGCCCGAGCAGTTGCTTGGCCTGCAGGGGTTCGACGGCCTCACGCATTCGCTGTTCTGGAGCATGCTGGCCAATGTGGTGGCGTATGTCGGGGTGTCGCTGTGGCGCGCGCCTTCGGGCCGCGAGGCCAGCCAAGCCCTGTTGTTTGTCGATGTGCTGGAGCGTACGGCCACTTCGAGCCCCGTGTTCTGGCGCGGGCGGGCCAACACGCAAGACCTGCTGCGCCTGTGCGAGCGTTTTCTGGGCGGCGCCAAGGCGCAGGCGCTTTTTGACGGCTATGCGCAGCGCGTGGGCGTGCACCATGCCCACGCGCTGCGGCCCGACGCCCGGCTGGTGCAGTTTGTCGAAACCCAACTGGCCGGTGCCGTGGGCAGTGCATCGGCCCGTGCGCTGGTGGCCTCGGTGGCCGAAGAAGAAACGCTCTCGCCCGAAGACGTGCTGCGCATTCTGGACGAGGCCTCGCAGATCCGCGCCTATTCGCGGGCGCTGGAGGGCAAGTCGCGCTCGCTGGAGCAGGCCACCGCCGAACTGCGCGCCGCCAACGAGCAGTTGCAGAGCCTGGACCGGCTCAAGGACGACTTCATGTCGTCTGTGACGCACGAGCTGCGCACGCCGCTCACTTCCATCCGTGCGCTGGCCGAACTCATGCAGGACGACGCCGGCATGCCCGCCGCCCAGCGCCAGCAGTTCGTGGGCATCATCGTGGCCGAAACCGAGCGCCTGACACGCCTGGTGAACCAGGTGCTGGACATGGCCAAGATCGAGTCGGGTCATGCCGAATGGCATGTGGCGCCGGTGGACATGCGCGCCCTGGTGGAGCGTGCGGTGGCCACCACGGCTGAAGTGTTCCGCGAGCGCGCGGCCCAGGTGCAGGTGCAGTTGCCCGACGAGGCGCCCGTGCTGCAGGCCGACCCCGACCGCATTCTGCAGGTGCTGCTGAATCTGTTGTCCAACGCAGCCAAGTTTGTGCCCTCGCCCGGCGGGCAGGTGCAGGTGCGGCTGGCGTGCGATGCGCAGGGCATCACCGTTTGCGTGCAGGACAATGGCCCGGGCGTGCAACCGGGCCACGAGGCCATGATTTTTGATCGTTTTCACCAGACCGACCTGGGTGCCCAGGTGGCGCACGGAACAGGCCTGGGCCTGCCGATCAGCCGCCATATTGCAGAACATTTTGGTGGGCGGCTGTGGCTGGAACCCACCGCACAGCCGGGCGCCTGCTTTTGCTTCTGGCTGCCGCTGCCCAAAGCACCTATTGGAGACAAGACCCCATGACGCACAAGATCCTGATTGCCGACGACGAGCCCAACATCGTGATCTCGCTCGAATACCTGCTGCAGCGCGAAGGCTACGCCGTGCTGGTGGCCCGCGACGGGCAGGAGGCGCTGGACACCATCGCCCGTGAGCGGCCCGCGCTGGTGCTGCTCGACGTGATGATGCCGCACAAGACGGGCTTCGAGGTCTGCCAGGCCGTGCGCGCCGACGAGGCCCTGCAGGGCACCAAAATTCTCATGCTCACCGCCAAGGGCCGCGAGACCGACCTGGCCAAGGGCCTGGCCCTGGGCGCCAACGCTTACATGACCAAGCCGTTTTCCACGCGCGAACTGGTGCAGAAGGTGGCCGAGCTGCTCGGGGAGGCACCCGCATGAAAAAGATCGACCCCCGGCTGGTGCTGGCCGTGGCCGCTGCAGGCCTGGTGATGGCGCTGTGGCTGGTGCTGATGTCCGTGATTGTCTGGTCCACACTCGATGCGCAGGAGCGCCTGGCGGTGGGCGAGGTGCTGGCGTCCCGCACCGTGCTGGTGGCCATGGGCTGGCTGCTGGGCCTGTTTCTGGTGGCGGGCACGCTGCATGTGCTGCACCGCCGCTATGTGGGCGACCCGCACCGCCTGCTGGAAAAAATCCGGGTGGTGGTCACGGCCACCACGCCCCAGCAGCTCACCCCCAGGGGCACCGCCGAAATGCAGGCCATGGCCCGCGCCGTGAACGAACTGGCGGCCCAGCGCGACCAGTTGCGCGGCGACATGGCCGCCCAGGTAGCCCAGGCCAGCCACAGCGTGCAGCAAGAGAAGAACCGGCTCGCCGCCCTGATGGCCGAGCTGAACCAGAGCGTGGTGGTGTGCAACCGCGACGGGCGCATCCTGCTCTACAACCAGCGCGCGCGCCAGCAGTTCCGGCAGATATCGCAGGGGCCGGCGCTGGCGGCCGGGGCCGAGCTGATCGGCATTGGCCGGTCGATTTATGCCGTGTTCGACCAGCAGTTGCTGGCCCATGCGCTCGAACGCATTCACCAGGGCATGGCGCGGGGTGTAGCCAGCCCGTCGGCGCAGTTTGTCACCACCACGCAGGGTGGGCAGTTGCTGCGCGTGCAGGTGGCGCCGGTGCGTGCGGCGGTGGCCGAGGGGGCCGACGAAGAAACGCTGGAGTCCGTGGTGAGCGGCTTTGTGCTGATGCTCGACAACGTGACGGCCAGCGTGGAGGAAGAATCTGCCCGCGACCAGCTGCTGCACGGCCTGACCGAAGGCAGCCGAGCGTCGCTGGCCAACATCCAGGCGGCGGTGGACATGCTGGGCTTTTCCGACCTGGAACCCGCCATGCGCGAGCGCTTTTTGGGTGTGGTGCGCGACGAGGTGGGCGCCATGGGGCGGCGCATCACCGACCTGGCGCAGCGCGCCACGCAGCGCCTCAAGACGCGCTGGCCCATGGAGGACATGCTGGGCGCCGACCTGGCCACCGCCGCCCAGCGCCGCATTGCCGCGCAGTGCGACCGGCCGGTAACGCTCGACGCGATCGACGGCAGCCTGTGGCTCAAGGTGGACAGCTACACCCTGCTGCAGGCACTGACCTATCTGGCGCACCGGCTGGTGGATGAGTTTGAGGTGCGCTTTTTGCAGCTGCGGCTGCAGAGCACGGGCACGCATGCGCAGCTCGACCTGGTCTGGAGCGGCCAGGCCATGAGCAATGAAACGGTGATGAACTGGGAGATGGACGCCATGCGATTTGGCGCGGAACGCAGTCCCCTGACCGTGCGCGAAGTGGTCGAGCGCCACGGCGGCGAAATGTGGTTTGAGCGCGAGCGGGTGCGCCACCAGGCGTTCTTCCGCTTCATGCTGCCCCTGGCCAGCGTGCAAGGCGTGGTGGATGCCGCTTTGGGCGAGAGCGAATACAGCCGCCCCGAGTATTACGACTTCGATCTGTTCAAGCAGGCCGACCAGAGCAGCGCGCTGGACGACCGCCCGCTGTCCGAGCTGGCCTACACCGTGTTCGACACCGAAACCACGGGCCTGAATCCGGCCGGCGGCGACGCCATCATCCAGCTCGGTGCAGCCCGCATCGTCAATGGCAAGCTGCTGCGGCAGGAATGCTTTGAACAGCTGGTGGACCCGGGGCGCGGCATCCCAGCGGCGTCCATCCCCATCCACGGCATCACCGACGACATGGTGGCGGGCAAGCCGCGCATTGGCGAGGTGCTGCCGGTGTTTCATGCGTTCACGCAAGACACGGTGCTGGTGGCGCACAACGCGGCGTTCGACATGCGCTTTCTGCAGCTGCAGGAGAAGGCCACGGGGGTGGTCTTTCACCAGCCTGTGCTCGACACGCTGCTGCTCTCGGCCGTGGTGCACCCGAACCAGGAGTCGCACCGGCTCGAAGCGATTGCGGAACGCTTCAACGTGACCGTGCTGGGGCGCCACACGGCCCTGGGCGATGCGCTGGTGACGGC
>ERZ1023750.94-NODE-94-length-10842-cov-17.622323_pt1 | contig 10842 bp, 7 predicted proteins | sample MGYA00521086_ERZ1023750 | MGnify/ENA primary metagenome ERZ1023750 (study PRJEB33180, sample SAMEA4059229) | wastewater metagenome | place: Denmark | collected 2016-05-16 | study: EMG produced TPA metagenomics assembly of the PRJEB13832 data set (Local surveillance...
AGGGTAGTTGCTTCGCAGGTGCGCCACCGCCTGGGCAATGCCAGCCGGCGTGTTGCTGGGCATTAAGACGCCAGCCTCGGGCGAGGTAATGACCTCAGGTGTTCCCCATATATTGCTGGCGACCACCGGGGTGCCGCAGGCCATCGACTCCAGGAGCACGTTGGCCCAGCCTTCCCGGCTGGAGGCCAAAACCAGGGCATCGCAGGCACCGTAGTAAAGGCAAAGCTCTTTTTGCGAAAGCACACCCAGAAACTTGACGCGGTTCTGAACACCGAGATCTGTGGCCAGTTTTCTGAGCTTGTTCTCGTCGGGGCCGCCGCCTGCGATGGCGAGGGTCACGTCGGGCATCAACGCGAGCGCGGCAATGGCGCGGTGATGCCCTTTTCGTGCCACCAGGTAACCCACCGACAGCAAGGTAAAGCCGCTGATCCCCAGCGCTGACCGCGTGGTGGGCCGGTCGACGGGTTTGAACAATTCCAGATCGACGCCGTTGCGCAGCGGCATGATGTCTTCGCGCGCCAAGCCAATCTTTTTCAGTTCAGTCTTCAGGGCTTCACAGACCGTCACGACGGCCGCAGCATTTTTGCCTGCCCACACTATCATTTTCCGGGGCAGGTAAAACTTCGGGATCAGGTTGATGTCTGTGCCCAGGGCGCTGATGACGACGGGTTTGTTGAAGTAGCGCCCCAGCAGCGTTGCTGCCACCCCGTCAGGGTAGAAGTAATGCGCATCGATGACGTCAAATTGAAAGCCTTCGTCCATCAGTCTGGCTATCGCGGACCTGGAAGCCATGGCCATCAGAAACGGCGCGACATGCATGCCCATCTTGGGCGGCAGAAAGTACCGGGGGTGTAGCACGCGCACGCCACTGCGCATTTCCTCTGTGGGCACTTTCGCAAAGCCCGCATAGTCGCCGAACATCTTGTGCGTGAACGGGAACCATGGCACCGGCGCCACCACCACCGTTTCGATCTTGCCCGTCTCCATGACCTTCTTCAGAGCGGTTTCCGTGAAGATGCCGTGATGCTGTTTGACGGCATTGGGGTACAGGGTAGAGAACGTGAGTATTTTCATGGCGGTAAAAAGTGACGTCGTTCGGACGCAAAGAGGGATGAGACCGTTGGTGAATCCGCTTCTTTGCGCGGGGATCAATGCATGGTGTCTTGAGGGGGCGCCGGCTGCTGTGCCGCTAATTCACCGGGGCCATGGGGTGCCGCGCTCAGGAAGAGGTCGCCATAGCGCTGGATCACTGTCTCAAGGCTGTATCGGCGCTGCACCGAGATGAGCGCTTCTTGCGCCTGGGCGTTCGGCCGGCCCGATTGGCTGAGCCGCAGCAGTTCGGTCGCCAGCGCGGTGGCGTCGCCCGAGGGCACCAGGCTGCCGCACCGGCCCTGGTCCAGCACGTCCGCGTTGCCGCCAACGTTGGTGGCCACGATGGCCAGGCCCGTGGCCATGGCCTCCTGGAGGGCGCACGACGTCGCTTCTGAAAGGGACGGGAGGACGAAGCAGTCGAACGATCGCAGGATGTCTGCAATGTCCGAACGCGCGCCCGGCAGCCAGGCGCGATCGCTCAACCCTTCGTTGTGCAGCCGCAGTGCCATCTCGCTGTGCAATGGCCCGTCACCCACCATGGCCAGCCGCAGGCGTTCTGTGCCGGGAGCGCCCGAACGCACCAGGTGGACAAAGGCGTCCACCAGCAGCAAGGGGTTCTTGATGTCCGCCTGGCGCCCCACCGTGCCAATGACCCAGTGCCGTTCGCGCTGGAACGGAAAACCCACCGGCAAGGCGTCGTCGCCGGTGCGCGGGCGAAACACGCGCGTGTCCACACCGTTGGGGATCAGGTGCACGCGCTCAGCGGCCGCTCCGACCTGCGCACACTGGCGCGCCTGGTCCACTGACACCGCCACGTATTGGCTCACAAAGGGGCGATAAAGCCGTCTGAGCAGGCGGTAGCGCGCCGATTTGCCATTGATTTCATGCAAGTCCAGTCCGTGCTCGACATGCACACGCAGCGGAACCCGCGCGAGTGCCGCCACGGGCACGAACTCCAGCGCCCCCAGGTTGCAGCTGTGGAGCACGTCGGGCCGCAGGCGACGCAACAGTCGATAGACCTTGGGGTACAGGGCATAGGGCTGCCCCGGCGGCTTGTTGAGCGCGATGAGCTCCACATCCGTTCCATCAAGACGCCGGGCAAACTCGGGGTCGATGTCACTGAGTGCGATGACGGTGTGCCGAAACGATGTGCGCGGCAAGTTCCGAATGAGTTGCACCACCACGTTTTCCATGCCACCCGTGCCAAGCCGATAGACAAGGTGGGTGACGTGGCAGGGAGGGACGTGCATTGGGTCACTCTATGACGGTCTGCCAGAAAATGCCACCGCTAAATGGCCAGCGCACTCATCGTCTGGCTGCGCGGCCCGGCCCGGTTGGTACAGGCCCCCCGTTGCGAGCGGACACCGCCGAATTGCCTCGAAAGGCGGGCGCCGAGCCGTTGCGGCCGCTCGCTCACATGGCGCAAGCGACCGTTTCGCGGTGAACTCGGGCGCTTCAGCGCTGGCCCATACGTCGCACGCAACGCAGGGGTTTTTGCAATGCATCGAACGCCCGCACTCGCGTACCGCTTTAAAATGAAACGTTAACCGAAAGAACCGTCACGGCCGTGGCCCTGAAAGGCTTTCATTCTTGAAACCAAAGGTGGTGAAGATGAACAAGCCTTTTATTGCTCTGTGCCCCGAGATCACCCGGGCCAACGCGCTGACCCTGATGGACTGGCTGGAAGACGAGGACGTCACCCGCTACCTGAGCGATTCGCGCCATGTCTCCCGGTTCATCGAGCAGGTCATCGGGCGCGTCCAGTTGCCGATTCTGACCCATCTTTTCAACCAGGGCGGCCGGTTCTTCATGGCCTACGACGGGCAGGACGTGCCGGTGGGCTTTGTGCGCCTCGTCAAGGTGGGGCGGGACTGCGAAATGGTGCTGGTCATCGGCAACCGCGACAACTGGGGCCGCAAGCTCGGCGCCAGCGCCATCCGCGAAGGCATGAAGCTCGCCTTCTTCGACATGCGGGCCGAGAAGCTCATCGCCAAGATCCATCCGGACAATGCGCGCTCGCTGAAGGCCTTCCTGCACAGCGGCTTTTTGCTGGAAAGCGAAACGCCTGCGATGAAGTCGCTTTCCATGAGCTCGGAGCGCTATCTCCGGCTCTTGCGCGAAAGCCCTGCGGTGCACGCCGCCGACATCTACATCACCGAGATTGACAAGGCCCGGCTCAGGAGCCTGGTCGAGCTTGACCGCGGCTCGGAGGTTTTTGAGCTGGAGCACGAGATCGAGCGGGCCATCGTCGTTGATCCCTGGAACGTGGCCGAGGATGTTGTCACGATGAACTCCCGGGCCTTGCTGCAGGTGGACGACGAGGAACTGGAAGTGGCGCTGGTGTACCCGGAGGACGCGGACGACCGTGCCGGGAAACTGTCGGTTTGCTCCGGCATCGGCACCGCGATCCTGGGCTACAAGGCGGGCGATGCCTTCAGCTGGCGGATTCCGGACCGGACCTGCCACATCCGGATTGAAAAAGTGCTTTACCAGCCGGAAGCCGCGGGCGACTTCCACTTGTAGGTTGGCACGCTGCGCTGCAGCGGCAGATCGTGCATGCGCACCCACGGCGTACCGAGGTGCCGCTTCGGCTCTGTGATTTACATCCATTTCGATAGCTTCGAGGGATGATCTGCATAACTCCCTGCGGTCTGTGGCAGCGCGGTCTCGGGCGGTCCGCTGCGTTGCTTTTCTTGCCAATAGCGGGGCTATTGGCTGCAAAAAGACGCCTTGCGGCCCATCCCGATCCGCACTACCACCGACGCGCGAGGGTTATGCAGGTCATCCCTTGCGCTTGTAAAGCAAGCGCAAGGGCCAAAAAACACCTCAAATCGCCAGCGGGTCCACATCCACCAGCCAGCGGATCAGGCCCTTGTGCTCGGGCTGGCTGCGGGTGGTTTGCAGCACGGGCTGCCAGGCGGCCAGAAAGCGCTGCAGCGCAGCGCGGCTGGGGCTTTCCATGAGCATCTGGGCGCGTTCTACATTGGCCACGCGCTGGATGGTGAGGGGCACGGGCGGGAAAAGGGTCACCAGGTCGAGCCCCGGCAGGCCCGTCGCATGGGCTGCGGCGGTGGCGGCCGACAGGAATCCCTGGGCCACCTCCTGCGTGCGGGCGTCGGCCCGTACCAGCGCCTGGTATGAGAACGGGGGCATGGCGGCCTCTTCGCGTTCCTTCAATTGCTGGGTGGCAAAGGCGGGGTAGTCGTGCGTGCGCAGCGCCTCAAACACGGCGTGCTGGGGGTGAAAGCTCTGCACCCACATTTCGCACTGCGTGCCCTGCGCGGCCATGTAGGCGGCGTCGCGCCCGGCGCGGCCTGCGGCCTGCATGAGCAGTGCAAACAGCCGCTCAGGCGCACGAAAGTCGCTGCTGAACAGGGCGCCGTCGGGCTGCACGGCGGCCACCAGCGTGATGCGCCGAAAGTCGTGGCCCTTGGCAATCATCTGCGTGCCCACCAGCACATCCACCTCGCCCGAATGCACCTGCGCCAGCTGCGCCTCCAGCGCGCCCTTGGCCTTGGTGGTGTCGGCGTCGATGCGGGCGATGCGGGCAGGGTCGCCATCGGGCCGCTGCACGTTGCGCAGCAGGGCGCCCAGTTGCTCTTCGAGCTGCTCGGTGCCCCGGCCCATGGGGTGGATGTCGGGGCTGCCGCAGCTGGGGCAGTGGTGGGGCACGCGCACCGCGAACCCGCAGTGGTGGCAGCGCAGGGTGCGGTCGGTCTTGTGAAAGACCTGGTGCGCGCTGCAGTGGGGGCAGTCGCTTTTCCAGCCGCAGTCCACGCAGTGCAGCACGGGGGCATAGCCGCGGCGGTTCAGCAAGATCATGCTTTGCTCGCCACGCGCCACGCGCTCGGTGATGGCCTGCAGCAGCGGCGCGCTGAACACGGTGCGACGGGGCTGCTGGTTCATGTCCACGCGGCGCACGCGGGCCAGGGCGCCGGCACCGATTCGGCTGGGCATGTGCAGGCGCACGTAGCGCCCGCCCTCGGGGTCTTCGGGCGTGGGCGGGCGGCTGGCGTGCCAGCTCTCCAGCGACGGCGTGGCCGAGCCCAGCAGCACCTTGGCGCCCTGCTCGCGCCCGCGCCAGATGGCCAGGTCGCGCGCCGAGTAGCGGGCGCCTTCCTGCTGCTTGTAGCTGGGGTCGTGCTCTTCATCCACCACGATGAGTTGCAGCCCCGGCAGGCTGGCAAACACGGCCATGCGCGTGCCCAGCACAATGCGCGCGCTGCCGCTGTGCGCGGCCAGCCAGCTTTTCAGGCGCTGCGGGTTGGTCATGCCGCTGTGCAGCGACACCACGGCGCCCGCACCAAAGCGGGGGGCAAAGCGGCCCACAAAGCGCTCTTCGAGCTGCGGCGTGAGGTTGATCTCGGGCACCATCACCAGCGCCTGGGCCGGAAATCCATCGCCCTTGTCGGCCTCCAGCATTTCCTGCACGCAGCGCAGGTACACCTCGGTCTTGCCGCTGCCGGTGCTGCCAAACAGCAGGAAGGGGCCTTTTTCTGCAGCAATTCGGGCTCTGGCGCTCTCCTGCTCTGCGGTAAGTGCTATGTTTTCAATAGTGTCTGACGTGTCGCCTGCCGGCGTGGCCGGGCGGCGCAGGCGCCGGGCCAGCTGCTCGGGTTTCAGGTCGCGCAGCTGCGGGGGCAGGGCGGCCAGGGCCACCTCGCCCAGCGCGCGCTGGTAGTAGCGCGCCGCAAACGCCACCAGGCGGCGCCAGTGCGCATCGAGCGGCGCCACGCCTTCCAGCATCCCGGCAATGGCGCGCAGGGTGGCGCCGTCGGGCAACTCGCCGGTGGCCTGGTCGGCATCCCACACCACGCCCAGCACCTCGCGGCTGCCCAGCGGCACGCGCACCAGCGTGCCGGGCGCAAGCGGGCGCTCACTGGCGTAGCTCAGCAGGTCGCCCACGCCGCTGTGCGACGGGGTGTGCAGGGCCACATGGACGATGGAGGGATGAACAGGCAAGGGTTACAACCGCTTGTTGATGTGGTGCGGGGATGTGGCGGCTAAGTGCTTGATCTGGCAGGCATTGGGGAGTAATCCCGGATTTCTGTGGATAACTTTGTTGACATCCTGCCGGGATGCGCTGCCAGGCCGCATGAATACTGGCTTGCAACAGATTGCCCGGAAAAATGGCACCGGCAAAAAATCCTTATGAATCAATCATCTGAAGAAATTTTTGCGAAATTTTTGTGGTAGCGCGCTCACCCGTCATTTTGCTGCGCCGCACCACCATTTGTGTGCATAAGTCGTACAGCCGGGGTACGTCAAGAGGGGAAAACGCCCCCGTTTTGTGCTAGCCGTTGGCGGGGATCTTCAAAAACTGGTTCACTTTGGGCTCCAAGTCCTTGATTTCACAAGGTATTTGCAGGAAATTCAGAATTTCTGTGGATAACTTTGTTGATATCCCCTGGATTTGGCTTGCAAGCCCTTGAAATTACGTGCTCTGGCTAGATTGCCCAGAAAATAGGCAATGCAATTAACTCGTTTGGAATCAATCACTTAGATAAAACTTTGCGAGCTGTCAAAGATTGTTTCGACGGGGCGCACGGGGCAGGGCGTGGTGGCGGCCGCTGCGCCCGGTTTGTGCATAACCAGGGCCGGGACGCCCCCGGCTGGTGCACGGGGCGGTTGCCCCTGTGTTCACCGCTGGCGCTGCGCCCGTGAGTAGCCATGCACTGCCTCGACCAGCGCCGCCACATGCTCGGGTGGCGTGAACTGGCTGATGCCGTGGCCCAGGTTGAAGATGTGCGTGGGGCCGGTGGTGGTCTTGTCGGTGTGCGGCTTGCCGAAGCTGTCGAGCACGGCATGCACCTGGGTCACGATCTGCGCGGGCGGGGCAAACAGCACATTGGGATCGATGTTGCCTTGCAGCGCCTTGCCGGGGCCGCCCACCTGGCCGCCGACAATGGCGCGCGCCTTGCCCAGGTTGGCCGTCCAGTCCAGGCCCAGCACCTCGCAGTCGATGTCCTTCATGTCGTCGAGCCAGATGCCGCCGCCCTTGGTGAAGACGATGCGCGGCACGTCCTGGCCGTCCACGCCGGTGCGCTTGAGCTGCGCCAGCACGCGGCGGGTGTAGGCCAGGCTGAATTCCTGGAATGCGCCGTCGGCCAGCACGCCGCCCCAGCTGTCAAAAATCATCACGGCCTGGGCGCCCGCGTCGATCTGGGCGTTCAGGTACTGCGCCACGGCGTCGGCGTTCACGGCCAGGATGCGGTGCATCAGGTCGGGGCGGCTGTACATCAGCGTCTTGACAAGGCGGTAGTCGTCCGAGCCCTTGCCTTCGACCATGTAGCAGGCCAGCGTCCAGGGGCTGCCCGAGAAGCCGATGAGCGGCACGCGGCCGTTGAGCGCCTTGCGGATGCTGGTGACGGCGTCAAACACGTAGCGCAGCTTGTCCATGTCGGGCACGGCCAGTTGGGCCACGTCGGCCTCGGTGCGGATCGATTGGGCAAAGCGTGGGCCCTCGCCCTCGGCAAACGTCAGGCCCAGGCCCATGGCGTCGGGCACGGTGAGGATGTCGCTGAACAAAATGGCCGCGTCGAGCGGGAAACGCTCCAGCGGCTGCAGGGTCACTTCGGTGGCGTAGTCCACATTGGTGGCCAGGCCCATGAAGCTGCCCGCCTGGGCGCGCGTGGCCTTGTATTCAGGCAAATAGCGGCCCGCCTGGCGCATCAGCCACAGGGGGGTGTAGTCGGTGGCTTGGCGGCGGCAGGCGCGCAAAAAGGTGTCGTTGGTGAGGGGGGCGAAGGTGGTGCTCATGCCCGCAATTGTCGCAGGGCGCGCTGGCGCAGGCCACTGGCCCGGGTTTCGGTCTGGAAGAAGCGGTCCTCCTGCTGCGTCGGCCCGCTCGCGGGGATGGGCCGCAAACGCTGTACATCCAGCGGGTTGTGGTTCGAAGTTTGGGTGTTTTTGGCTTCTAGCCATTGATGAATAAGCGCTATAAGCTATTAATTTAATAGCGTTCCGATCTTGCCTGCCTCCAGCAGCCTTGTCAGCAGCGGGTGCATGACCTTGCGTGCGCTGTAGATCAGGTGAAACTGCTCCTGCACCTCGGGCGTGCTGCCCACCTGCACCAGTCCGTGGGTTTGCGCCAGGTGCTCGCCCAGCGATACCGGCGCGGGCATCACGCCCATGCCGGTGGCGGCAAAGGTGCTCAAGAGGGCGCTGTCTTCAAACTCGCCGGCAATGCGCGGGCGGATGCGCTCGCGCTCCAGCCAGTGGTCGATGCGCGCGCGCATGGCGGCGTGGTCGGTGGGCAGCAGCACCGGCACCACGGCCAGGCTGTGCGGAAAGCCGTTGGCCGCTGCCTCGGCCCATAGCGGCGGGGCATACCAGGCAATGGCGCTGCTGCCCAGCAGCTGGCTGGTGGTGCGCAGGGCGGGGTTGGGGGGCGCCGCGCGGTCGGCCAGCACGGCGTCGAGCTTGTGCAGTGCCAGCTCGCCCAAAAGCGGCTGAAATTCGCCCTCATGGCACAGCAGCCGCAGGTGGGGCTCGTCCAGCACGGGCGTCAGCAGCCGGTGCACGGCCAGCTTGGCAATGCCGTCAGAGATGCCCAGGTTCAGCCGCAGCGTCTGGCCGCTGGCGGCCTCGCGCACGCGCACGGGCAGCAGCTCACCCAGCGCAAAGATGTGGTCGGCCTCGTGCAGCGCCGCCACGCCGGCGTCGGTCAGCACCAGGTTGCGCCCCTCACTGCGCAGCAGGCTTACGCCCAGCGATTTTTCCAGCTCGCGCACCTGGGCGCTGATGGTCTGCACGGCCATGTCCAGCCGCTCGGCGGCGCGGGCAATGCCGCCTTCCTTGGCCACCACCCAGAAGTAGAAAAGATGGCGGTAATTGAAGCTTTGGCTCATGGGGGGCTTTCGGTGGGTGAAGCGGTGGGGTTCGTAAAAACCGAACCAATGCTACCAATATGACAGGTTTTTAAGAATCGATGCCGCCCCTACAGTGCAGCCCTGTGCCCGAGGCGAGCGGTGGGCAAAACAAATTCCCTTTCGGAGAAAAAGCATGGAAACGATAGGAACCTGGTGGATGTGGGCGGGCTTTGCCGTCTTTGTGGTGGTGGCCATTGCCGTCGACCTGTTGGTGATGGAGCGCCAGGGCGCGCACAAGGTCACGATGAAAGAGGCCGTGCGCTGGAGTCTTTTGTGGTTCTCGCTGGCCTTTGTGTTTGTGGCCATCCTGTGGTGGTATCTGGACGGCAGCCAGGGCCGTGAGGTGGCCAACACGGTGTCAATGCAGTTCATCACCGGCTATCTGGTGGAAAAAAGCCTGTCGATCGACAACATCTTCGTGTTTCTGATGCTGTTCAGCTACTTTGCCGTGCCGCCGCAATACCAGAAGCGCGCGCTCATCATCGGCATCATCGGCGCCATCGTGCTGCGCACGCTGCTGATTCTGGTGGGCGCCTGGCTGTTGGCCACCTTCCACTGGCTTTTGTATGTATTTGGCGCATTTCTGGTGTTTACCGGCGCGAAAATGTGGTTTGCCGCAGGGCAGGAGCCCGACATTGCCACCAATCCGGTGCTCACCCTGCTGAAAAAGCGCATGCGCATCACCGACCGGTTTGACGGCGAAAAGCTCAGCACCATGATCGACGGCGTCAAGCACTACACCCCGCTGTTCGTGGTGCTGGTGCTGATCGGCACCACCGACATCATCTTTGCGGTGGACAGCATTCCCGCCATCTTTGCCATCACCAGCGACCCGTTCATCGTGCTCACGGCCAACATCTTCGCCATCCTGGGCCTGCGCGCGCTGTACTTCCTGCTGGCCGACCTGGCCAACCGCTTTCACCTGCTGGCCTATGGCCTGGCCCTGGTGCTGGTGTTCATCGGCGGCAAGATGCTGCTCATCGACCTGGTGAAGATCCCGATTGGCTATGCCCTGCTGGTCACGGCCTCGCTGATTGCCGGCTCCATCGTGCTGTCGCTGCGGGCGTCGAGCCAAGGCTCGCCGGCCCTGCCCCCCAAGGGTTGAGAAGGCGTGAACGAACCCACCATGCCCGCTCATCCCGCCAAAACGCACCCCCTCGTCGTTGCAAATGCTCGCCATAGCCCGAGCTATGGCTGCGCTTTGCGCCTCGACAGGCCGCGTTTTGGCGGCCTGCTCGGCCACGCCGGATTCATTCACACCTTCTAAGTGTTCGCCGCCATGCAGATGCTGTGCCGCTTGCGCCGCTGGTTGCGGGGGCTGGAGCCCCGCGTGCGGGGCCACATGGACCGGCCCTGGCTGCTAAGCCTGCAGCCCTGGCTGGAGCAGCGCGCGCTGTTCCGTTTTCAGCGCCAGCCGCTGGCCCGGGGTGTGGCAGCGGGCATGTTCTGCGGGCTCATTCCCGGCCCGCTGCAGTTGCCTGGCACCCTGCTGGCCTGCGCCTGGCTGCGCGGCAATGTGGTGGCGGGCGGCATGACCACGTTCTATACCAACCCCCTGACGATCGTGCCGCTGTATGCGCTGGCCTTTTACCTGGGCGCGCTGGTGATGCCCGGAGAACAGGTCATGCCCGCCTGGGGCAGCGTGGCACCCGACGGCGCGTTTTCAGTGCAGGCGCTGGCCGCATGGATGCAGGCCCTGGGCACCCCGCTGCTGGTGGGGTTGCCCACGCTGGGGCTGCTGCTGGCAGCGCTGGGATATGTGGCCGTGCACATCCTGTGGCTGGCGCCAGCCGTGCAGCGCGGGCGCCGCTGGCAGCGGTGCCGTGTGGCAGCCCAGCGCATGCCGCCGCAGGAGTATTGACAGCCCCCAGGTTCCTAG
>ERZ1023750.98-NODE-98-length-10732-cov-7.489182_pt1 | contig 10732 bp, 10 predicted proteins | sample MGYA00521086_ERZ1023750 | MGnify/ENA primary metagenome ERZ1023750 (study PRJEB33180, sample SAMEA4059229) | wastewater metagenome | place: Denmark | collected 2016-05-16 | study: EMG produced TPA metagenomics assembly of the PRJEB13832 data set (Local surveillance...
ATCTATCAGCCTGCCCTTTTCCACAACTGCATCTTTGTCGATGCCGGGTCCGGAAACCATCAGCGTCGTGGCATATTTTTTCTTTTTTGGACTGAAGCCGTGCGTTGCGCTGTGTAATTTTCTGTCGGGAAGATTTTTGGCGGTACTTTCCATGAAAGGATAGAGCACATCGCTTTCGAAATAATAACCCGGCTTTGCTTCCAGAATGAAGAGACAATTCTCATCCGCTCCCATTTTTCTGGCTTCTGCAGCCGAATAAATGGTCTCGACCCTGTCTTCGATACCTTTCAATGCATCCAGGATCATTTTATTGGTGACACTGAGATCTTTCCGGTAAATATAGCAAGCCCCATCTGCGGCTTTTGCCAGCACTTTCCAGTCCTTGATATTCCTTTTGCGATCAATCGTCTGCCACCCTTTATCCAAAAATAAGTAATTTGGGCGAATGACTGTGTGCGTATCGATCTGGTAATGATCGCCCATCACTGCCAACACGGTATCTTCATAAATGTTCATTTCCTTCATTGCATCAATGATCTGTCCGAGATGGCGATCCATCCTGATAACAGCTTCTTTTGCTTGATCGCTCAAAACGCCATACTCATGGCGCATGCTGTCCAGATCCACCAGATGGACAGCCAACAGATCCGGCTGCTTCGTCTTGATTGTATCGACCGCTATCGCAGTCACAAATTCATCCAATTCCGGCTGGGCTATCCCGTTCCGCAATGAACCATATTTTTTATTCATCTCCAGCGCATATTTTGTGCTGGAGGCAAAAGCAGAAACCATCACCTGGTTTTGCCAAGACCTATTCGGAAAAATTTCAGCTAGATTGTAATCGATGGAAGGGCTTTTCCCCGTGACCGGCCAAAGCAAAGTGCAGATTGTGTATCCCGCCTGCTTGGCGACATCAAACATCGTTGCCTTCTTTATTTCTTTGGCGTACCAATACCAGTCGGGTGACTGCCTTTCCGGTTGCCGATGGGTATTATGGATGATTCCATGACGGTTTGGATTCATCCCTGTTGCAATTGAAGTATGCGCTACGTATGTCAAAGATGGATAGACCGACTCCACTTCTTTGACGCGTGCGCTTCTGTTAAAAATTTCCTGGAAATGGGGCAGCGTCTTGGCAAATTCTAAGTCACTGGCACCAAATGCATCTAATGAAATGATATACAGTTTTCTTTTTACCATAATATATACCCTCCTATCCTACTATTTTACCATATATCAGAACCCGCATGGATACCGCAAAAGATTTAATTTCAGTATTCTTGCGAATGTGACAGCATTCATTTCGGAAGCGTCTTTCAAAAACGAAAACAGTAGTCTATTGTTCACTGCTTTTCTTTCAAAAAAAGCTATTCTAATTTTGTTCAGGAAGGAGTAGAATGTATATTGTTCATCATCTAACAATAAGATAGCGGACTCACCAAGCTTGCTGCCTCTGCCCAATAAGGAATCCGGCTGTACTTTGCAGCCTTCCGAAATGAAAGCGGATGGTTTCATTTAATTGAGAACGCTACGAAGAAAGCGTGGAAGTGCAATCTATGACAATTACATTTTCGGATTTTATCGACAGCATCCAGACGAACCCTATTCTTTTGATCATAGTGGTATTGACTTTGGGTGTGATTTTAGTGAACGGTTGGACCGATGCTCCGAACGCAATCGCAACGTGTGTATCCACCCGATCCATCGCTCCAAAAAAAGCCATTCTTATGGCTGCCGTATTCAACTTTCTGGGCGTGTTCGTGATGACATCCATCAACGCGACAGTTGCCCAAACAATCGCAAATATGGTCGATTTCGGGAACGACCCAAAACTTTCGATTATCGCTCTCTGTGCTGCTCTTTTCGCAATCGTGCTTTGGGCAACGGCAGCCTGGTATTTCGGAATTCCGACCAGCGAAAGCCATGCGCTCATTGCAGGCATTTCAGGGGCTGCGATTGCACTTCAAGGTGGGTTCGGCGCCATCAACGGATCAGAGTGGATCAAAGTCATCTACGGTCTGTTCCTCTCCACCATCTTGGGCTTCGGCTTCGGATTTGCCGTATCGAAGATCACCACCACAATCTGCAAAAATAAGCTGCGGCAAAAAACGGGGCCTTTTTTCCAAAAGGGACAGGTCTTAGGAGGAGCGGCGATGGCCTTTATGCACGGCGCTCAAGATGGTCAAAAATTTATGGGGATTTTCATGCTGGGAATTTTCCTTGGCCAAGGAAATAGCGATACAACGCAATTCATCATCCCACTTTGGCTCATGATTCTCTGTTCATTCGTGATGGCCTTAGGTACGTCCATCGGCGGCTATAAAATTATCAAAACCGTGGGCATGAACATGGTTAAGTTGGAAGGTTACCAAGGCTTCAGCGCGGACGTCGGCGCGGCAGCCTGTCTTTTACTCTCTTCCATCTGGGGATTACCGGTCAGTACCACACATACAAAAACAACTGCCATCATGGGCGTTGGGGCTGCCAAAAGACTATCATCGGTAAATTGGATCACGGTTAAAGAAATGGTGTGGGCTTGGGTACTGACTTTCCCGGGCTGTGGTCTGGTCGGCTATCTGATGGCGCTAATATTCATGAATATATTCTGAGGAGATTGCAATTATGCTTAAGAGAAAAAAAACAAAAGAATACAGTTACTATCAAGAATTTATCGAAGTTTCCGCAATGGGCGTTGCCGCAGCCAAGCTGATGACCAGTATTTTGAATGACTATAATCTTGAGACTCTGGAAGCACGGCTGAAGGAACTGCACGAGATCGAACATGCAGCGGATCAGAAGAAACATGAGATGATGAGCTACCTGTACAGTGATTTCCTGCCTCCACTCGAACGTGAGGATATCATCAACTTGGCTGGTGAATTGGACACAACCATCGACACAATCGAAGATACGCTCATCCACATCGATATTTATCAGATCAAAGAAATCACGCCGGAAATGCTGAAATTTATGGACATCATCGAAAAAAGCGCATTGAGTCTTGACGAAGCCATCAACGACCTGAAAAATTTCAAGAAATCAAAAGTGATCAAGGATGCCATCATCGCAATTAATCGCCTTGAAAAACGGGGAGATTCCCTGTATACTCGTTCGGTCAAAAAATTATTTGTCGAACAGAAAGATGCACTGGCGACAATGGCGACGACGAACATTTACGACCGGTTCGAACGGGCTACCGATTCCTTTGAGGCTGCGGCCAATGTCATCGAAACGATCGTCCTGAAAAATTCATAATATTTTTTTGATTATGCAATCCGCATAGCCAAAAATAAAGAAGCAGCTACCGAATCCGCTGAGATTCGATGGCTGCTTCTTCTGTTTCATAGGCGTGCTTGCTGAATTTAAGGTTCCAATGGGTCTTCCTTATCGCCTTCTTCAGTCGCATTTCCCTTTGCGTCTTCATTTTTTGCTGTCGGAGTTTCCGGAATGGGTGGCACGACATCTGTCGGCGATGCCGGCGGTGTCACTGTGGTCTTGGATGCAACAGTTGTTCCTCCCGGTTTTCTTGGGTGGGTCCGGTCAAACCGTTCTTTCCGGCGCGCTTCGATCCGTTTTCTTTCCAGAAGCTGCTTTTCAGCTCTTTGTTTGCCCCAAATCGTTTTACCGAACAGTTTTTTGATTACCCATAAAAGCAACAACAACAATAGAACGGCTACAAAGAAGGGCAGTGCATAGATGAACCAGATTGCGGCATCCTGCAACCAATAGTAGAAGGAATAAAGCGAATCGGTGAACGCATCCTTGACGCGACCCCAGAAAGGCGTCGATCCGCCTTGGTTATTCGAGATGCGCGAACGCTCGGAAACGGTCAGATACAAAGCCGTATAGTCGATCAAGTCATCGATGTTGTCCAACTCAGCCTGAAGTACTTCCCTTTCGGATATGGCAGCACTGAGACTGTCTTCGATAGCCAGGATCTCCTCGACTGTTTCTGCTTGATCGAGCAGCGCCAACAAACGCTCTTCTTTCCTTTGCAGTACGCTGATGCGCGTTGTTGTGTCCTCGTAATATTGCGTCACGTCCTCATTGCCCTGCTGCTCGCTGACTTTTGTGCCCAAGCCGCCCTCCAGATCATCCAAGAAGGCCGTCACGGAATCTTTCGGGATCCTTATCGTGTAACTGCCTTGGCGATAGCTTTGACTCAATGAAGAGGTAGTATAGAACATGTCGCCGCCGCTGGATTCGTAGGAGTACTCAACATAGGCCCCGTACTTAGCGACAATTTCCTTCAGATAAGCGATGGAATCATCATATTTCAACGTTTCATAGGAAAGGTGGACGGTGGTCACTACCTTTTCGCCGATAAGCAAACCCGCTCCTACTTCTCCATCCATTTTGGATATTTCGGTCGTCACGTTGTCTACTCCGACAGCGTCCTGTTGCGAAACACTCGTTTTTTCCGTCGTTATGAATGAGCAACCCACCAGCGAGAATGACAGCAGCGATAGTATCAATAATTTCAGTTTTTTCAATTGAGGCGCCTCCAATCTTTCCTGAATTTCCTACTTAGATTATACCGCAATGAGGCCGCACCGCCTAATAAAGCCCTTGCAGGTTTGGGGTCCGGCTGTGGTTGATTTAGTTGGCTTGGCTGGAGAACATCTGAAGAAACCGAAGGACCGAGCGCTTCTCCGGTAAAGCGGCCTTTATCGGAGGTGGTAAGACTTTGACGTTCCCTCTTCCGGCGAAGCGATCTTCGCAGAAGGAGCGGTTCTTTGGCGGCCGTCAGCTCCGGTGAACCACCCCTCGCCGGAGCTGACGGCCCCCGCCCCCACTACTGAAACCACAAAAAGAAAGGGCCGGAAAGGCAAACACCTAAGTGTTCATCTTTCCGACCCATTCTTCTGATACGGCATGGGTAAACCCATGGATGGGACTGTTCACAGCAGTCACCATCAAACATCCACATCCTGTGGTTGTGCAAGCACGTATGTCCCGTTTGATTTGCAATCACTTCGCCGCTTGCGCGGAATGGGCGAACCCACCTGATTGCTCGTCGCCTCATCGCATGTAAAACATCTTATCATGCAGAAACCAAGAAAGCAAGTCTTTTCTTTTAGTTGCATACACCTGACGAACTGGCCCTTACTTTTTGCCCCCCTGGTCAAATTGCTTCAGCCAAGCATCGGCGATGAGCTGGTGGCCTTTTTTGGTCGGATGGACGCCGTCATTCGATAATGTTTCATAGCCATCGATAGCACCAATTGCATTCAGATAAGCATCCAACCCAATCCATTCAGCATCGAATTCTTCGGCTAGGCGTTTGACGATTTCCTGTTTCGGATCCAAATCAACCCGCCAAGTTTTGCGGTCTTCCGGATAAGGGAAGACAAAGGGCTCCATCAGAATGAGCCGTGCATCCGACTTTTTCCGCAAGGAGGCCAGCAAGTGGCGGTAATGCATCTCGAACTGCTCAGCCCCCGCCTCGGTCGCGAACACCGCTTCATCGCCGACATTGTGCCACGTATCATTAATGCCAATCAACAAAGTGACGACATCGGGTTCGAGCGAAACACAGTCTGCGTGCCATCTTTCCGCTATGTCCAAGATTCGGTTCCCGCTGATGCCGCGGTTGATCAGCTGGTAGCGTTCGGAATCATCCCTGTCCGCAAGAGCCTTCGCTATCAAAGCTACATAGCCTTTTCCCAACGAATCAGGATTGTTTCGGTTGCGGCCGACGTCGGTGATGCTGTCGCCGATGAAAAGCAATTTCCGCTTGGTCGTTTTCTCCATAAGGCCCTCCTAATTGTTCTGGATGACTTCGACCTTATAGCCATCCGGATCGGTGATGAAGTAATATCTTACTGAAGAATCAGGCAAACCTTTATAGTCGGTCACATTGAATCCGGCTGCCACCTGTTTGTCATGAAGGGCTTCAAATTCGTCCACCCCGATTGCGATATGTCCATAACCGTCACCGATGTTGTAAGGTTCGTGATCGTAATTGTAGGTCAGCTCCAACTCATAATCATCGCCTTCCAAGCCTAAATAGACGATAGAAAATTTGTGCTCAGGGTAATCCAGCTTCTTTTTCTCGCGGAAATCAAAAGCCTCTTTGTAGAATGCAATCGATTTGTCCAAGTGCTGCACGCGAATGCAAGTATGTAACATTTTCATTATGCTGTCATTCCTCTCATTTATACTGTCTTTATCATACCGAATTATTGCCTCCAATACAAAATGTTTGTCGGAAAAATAACCTTGCTATATCCAACAAACTGAATTATTCTAGAAGTTAGTTACTAGCGAGAAGGAGAAAATCCAATGAAGATATGTATCTATTGCCATAATCGTATCCCGAAAGAAGCTTTAATCTGTCCCATGTGCGGGTCGGATGTTTCCGGTTCGGAAGCGATCCCTCAAGATGCGTTTTATCAGTCCACTTTGTTCGAGGAGTCTACAGAACATATTTTAGATGTTATGGCTGATGATGAAGCGTACTCAGAAGCGACTTCGCGCGCTGAAAAACAATCCTTCACTTTTAATGAGGCCAAACATAAAGCCACCCGCTACATCCGTTTTCTGTGGAAAAAAATGAAAGACCCCGCGGAGACCAGAAAATCACGCAGAGAAAGTCACAACCTTTACGGTTACTTCACCTTCGTCCTTTCAGCATTGCTTTCGGCCGGATTAGTGACGCGCATTGCAGTCGCATTGACAAAACAATATGACCTGCTTTCGCAGATTTCCTTGTTGCCGTCCGTCACTTTTCAAATCGAACCAGTTGTTTGGTTCATGAAGAATTTCCTGCTGTTCCTGACATTCTATTATCTCTATCCCCTGCTGGCGTATCTGATCAAAACATTCTTTTTGCACAGACGTCATGCCTTACACAACTGGATGACGCAATATGCGGGAATGAACGCTTTTGGCTTGTTGCTGTTAAGCGCTGCGTTTGTGATTAGCCTGATTGCCCCAATTTTGATGGCGATACCGGTGCTTTTACTGTTTTTGGTTCATCTATCCAGCTATCTGGTGACATTCATCGCAAGCCTGTACCAAACAATCAATGAAACCAAACGGGATACCCTTTACCTTTGCCTCGGCGGCATCAGCGCTCATTTGCTGCTGGTGATGACGTTCGCCTACTTGCTGTTTCTGAAAATGTAGGATCACAAAACGACGCATCCGCTCCAAAACAAAACAACTGCTGCCCACCTTGGACTGGTGGGCAGCAGTTGTTTTTACATATTTAATTCTGTAAAGGCATACGGAACCAGTTCTTTGATCGTCAGATCCTTGATTTTCCCGTGCTTGTTGGATAGATAGACTGGTGTTTCATAGCCGCACAACTCCACCATCACCTGTCGGCAGATACTGCACGGTGGAAGGAATGTATCTGTGTCGCCCGCTATGGCGATGGCAGCTACATCCTCTTTACGGTAGCCTCGTGTCACACCTGTGAATAAGGCAGTCCGTTCTGCGCAGTTGGTGGCGCCGAAGGAAACATTTTCCACATTTACGCCTTCAATCACTGCCCCGTCCTTGTAGAGGACTGCCGCCCCTACCGGAAAATGCGAATAAGGGCTGTATGCATGCTGCATGGCGACTCTTGCTCTGGACACTAATTCTTCACTGTTCATCGACGTTCCCTCGCTTATCATATATGGGTATTTTTCTGACGGTAAATGTTCGTGTTTACAGTATACCGATTATTTCAGAATTTGCCAAATCGAAAAGACCAGCAACCCGGTTAAAACAGTGGACGTTCGGATACTGAGCGCTTGGATCAAAGTTTCGGCAAATTCGCCATGTACTTATCAAGTGCTTGAATTGCTTCCGCCATCAAACCGGCAGTGACTTCATACGGCAGGCCGTGCACCGGTGCTTCAGGTTTGGTCGACAGACGGGCGATTTCCATGATGTCTTCTGCATCCAGTCTGTCCAAATGCAGATCAGAAAGGCTCTTCGGAATATCTAGATGTTCATAGAACGGGATAAGATTGTCGATTTCCGCCCATTTCTTCTCATAAGCCAATTGCACCATGATGCCATAGGCTACTTTATGGCCGTGCAGGAAATGATGCGATTCGGGGAAATTAGTGATGGCATCGTGGATTTCATGGGCGATTGTCGTACGCGCAAAAGCGTCACCCATCCCCCCGACCATTCCGCTTATGGAAGTGATCACTTCCGTCAGTTTCACAAAAGCTTCCGTCACTTCGCCTGCTTCCAGGCTCGCGATCGCCAATTCAGCGTGATCCAAAATGCTTTGTCTGCAGATAGAAGCTGCTTGGCGCGCCATCATCAGCATCGGCTGCTGTGCATTCTCAGGCAGCGAAAGGATTTCATCCGATTCGTACCATTTGGCCAGCGTATCCGCCAATCCGGCCACAAAGAAATCCTTCGGCGAATCGATGATCAAGCGCGGTTCCAACAACAAAAGCGAAGCTTGTTGCTGCAGGAAATCATAGCGGATAAATACGCCTTCCTCAGTGTACATGACACTCAACGGCGTCCAAGGCGCGCAATTGCTCGCCAATGTGGGAATCATCACACTCAGGATGCAACCCGCTTTCGCGGCAGCGTATTTCACGGCATCCATGATTTTTCCGCCACCGACACCGATGATTGCATCGCAATCGTTTTGTGAAGCCAAGCGGACAATGCGATCGACTTCTTCATAACTGCATTCGCCCGAAAAAGCCAGTTCAGAAATCGAAAAGTCAGTTTTGTAGAGAGCTTCAAGGTACGGGCGGGCTTTTTGCCAAGATACGGCTCCATGCACAATCAAAATATTTTTTACGAAGCGTTCTTCCAAACGTTTCGGTAAAGTCGACAGAACACCCTCTCTGCATTCGTATTCTTGCGGTCCTGTTCTTACGATCAATTCTTTAGTCATTGCAGATTCTCCTTTCTCGTTATCTAGACTGTGCGCGTGAAAGGGTCGCGGCTGATACCGGCTGCCAACACTTGCTTCGCGTATTCTTGTGCGCCGAACAAGGAATGATCGCGGTAATTTCCGCATTCCTTTGCGGTCGTTGCCGGAACGACTGTCGTTTCCAATACAATCTGCAGCACTTTTTCCAAAGCAGAAGCGATTTCTTCCGGAGTATGTTCACCCCAACAGATCATGTAAAACCCGGTACGGCAACCCATCGGTGACAAATCGATGACGCCATCCACATAATCACGGATATTGATCGCCAAAAGGTGTTCCAAGGTGTGCAGAGCCCCTGTCGGTAAAGCATCCTGGTTGGGTTGCACAAAACGCAGATCGAATTTTGTGACGATCGCTCCCGTTTGGTGCACTTCATAGCCTGCTTGGCGGACATACGGAGCCTTCACCAAATCGTGGTCCAATTCAAAACTCTCTACTTTAGCCATTTATATTTCTCCATTCCTCAGCTCAACTCGCTGTTGTTTGTTTTACGATGCATACCAATACATTATACTAGACATTTATGAGATTTTCCTTAAAATTATATCACGTGGTGTGTTATCATGTTAGGAAAAGAAAAAAGACTGAACCTAAGTTCTCGTAGACGAAAGGAGTGCCGCACCACTTTGATAAGCATCGTTTTTCAACAATTGCTGACCATGTTCAGCATCATGTTCTTTGGTTTTCTTCTGATCCGATCAAATGTCATCAACAGCGAGGGTACGCGTCAGATATCGACCATTCTTTCCCTGTTTGTGATGCCTGCGACTATGATCACCTCGTTTAACGCCGATTTTGACGCAAAGCGGTTGAAGCTGTTGTTATGGGCGACTTTAGCGGCTTTTCTGACGATTTCCATCCGCGCAGCCATTGCCCATGTGCTGCTGAAAAAAGAGGATCGCATCGATAAATATGCCACAATTTTCCCGAATGCTGGCTTCGTCGGTATACCATTGGTACTCGCGACGGTGGGCTATGAGGGCGTCTTTTTCATGTCCGGCTACATCATGGCAAACAACGTCACCCAGTGGACTTATGGCCAATATCTGATATCCGGCGACAAAAAAGCGATGACGCTGCGGCAAACCATCCTTAATCCCGGCATGATCGGGGCTGCCATCGGTTTGTACATCTACATCAGTCGCCTGCCGGTACCTGAGTTTCTCTGGAAGTCAGTCGACAGCTTGGCAGCGTTGAATACACCACTGGCCATGATCATTCTTGGTAGCTACATCGCCAACAGTAATTTTTCGGAATTATTGGCGTTCCCGAAAGCGTATTGGACTACTTTCCTCCGTTTGATCGTCACCGCCCTCATCTCGATCGGCATCATTTATTTGCTGCCAATCGATGACTATATGGTGGAAATCGTCCTGACTATCGCTTCCTGTGCACCGGCTGCAACGAATACCGCCATTCTTGGCCGGCTGTTCGGCGGCGACTACGAATATGGAGCGCGTCTCGTAGTATTGACCACTTTATTGTCCTTATTCACCATCCCGATCATCGTGCAATTCGCACAAGTGTTGTTCGGATAATTATTTCAGAAAGAAGGTATGAGCTTGGATAAGTTATTAAAAGGTATCGTCAATTTCAGGAGGAGGGATTTTGAATCTCATCGTGAGTTGTTCAAAGGATTAAAAAGTTCCCAAAAACCTCATACCCTCTTCATTTCCTGTTCCGATTCACGCATCGATCCGAACATGATTACCGGAACGTTGCCAGGCGAATTGTTCATCATCCGCAACATCGCCAACATCGCTCCGCCTTACCGGGTCTCTTCGGAATATTTGGCGACGACATCCGCCATCGAGTACGCTGTGCTCGTAC
>ERZ1023750.100-NODE-100-length-10661-cov-7.501226_pt1 | contig 10661 bp, 10 predicted proteins | sample MGYA00521086_ERZ1023750 | MGnify/ENA primary metagenome ERZ1023750 (study PRJEB33180, sample SAMEA4059229) | wastewater metagenome | place: Denmark | collected 2016-05-16 | study: EMG produced TPA metagenomics assembly of the PRJEB13832 data set (Local...
GGCCATGATCGCCTTCAGCAATAAAATGAATCAGCCATACGATGAGCTAAGGAAAGCTTATCCGCGTGTGGCGGACTTGCCTTTCGATTCGGAACGCAAACTGATGTCGACGGTCCACACAATCAACGGGGAGCATCTGTTGCTGACGAAAGGCGGCCCGGATGTGGTTTTCGGGCGCAGTACCAAAGTTTTGATTGATGGAGAAGTGGTGCCGTTGACGAATGAAATCCTTGAAAACATCAAGGAAAAGAATGAACATTTTTCGGATCGTGCCCTCCGCGTATTGGCTTTCGCCTATCGGCCGATGGAGGCAGCAGAGGCGCTCGATTTCGATGCGGAGCATGATCTGATTCTGGTCGGGCTTATGGCGATGATTGATCCACCGCGCGAAGAGGTTTATGGCGCTGTTGCGGAAGCCAAGAAAGCAGGCATCAAAACGGTGATGATCACCGGCGACCATAAAACGACAGCGCGCGCGATTGCCCGCGATATCGGCATTTCGGGAGAGGACGACCTTGCTTTAACCGGACAGGAGCTGGACAACCTAAGTGATCGGGAATTGGATGCTGTTTTGGAACGTGTATCCGTCTATGCTCGGGTATCTCCTGAGAACAAAATCCGGATTGTCCGCGCATGGCAGAATAAAGGTCATGTCACTGCGATGACGGGTGACGGGGTGAACGATGCTCCGGCTTTGAAGCAAGCAGACATCGGCATCGCCATGGGCAGCGGAACGGATGTCGCCAAAGAGGCGGCAGCGATGGTGCTGACCGACGATAACTTCGTTTCCATCGTCAGCGCGGTCGGAGTAGGCCGCAACGTCTATGACAACATCAAGAAAGCCATCGCCTATCTCTTCTCGGGCAACTTGGGGGCCATCATCGCCATCATCGCAGCGCTGCTGATGGACTGGGTAAATCCATTCACAGCCCTGCAACTGCTGTTCATCAACTTGGTCAATGATTCGATTCCCGCGATTGCATTGGGTATGGAGAAGGGCGAGCCTGATGTGATGAGTCGCAAACCAAGGGATCCAAACGAGGGCATTTTCTCCGGAGATACGCTCGTTTCTGTCATCTACCGAGGGATACTGATCGGGGGAGCCGTCATCCTTTCGCAATTCATCGGTATGGTTTATTCTGCCGAAATTAGTGTGGCGATGGCCTTCTCAACTTTGATCATCGCGCGTACTTTACAGACGTTTCCAGCGCGTTCTAATTCCCAGACCGCTATCGGAGCGGGTTTCTTTTCGAATAAATATGTCCTTTATGCTGTAGCTTTCTGCAGCACATTGTATGCGGCGACTTTGTTGCCAGCGGTGCGCGGCATCTTCTCGATACCGGCCGACTTCGGCTTGGTGCATTTCGGGATAGCAGCAGGACTGGCCTTGACCGCCGTCGCGTTGATGGAAGCGACGAAACTGATCATCAAACGAGTCAGAAACTGATGAATTCCTGAAATTAAAAAAAACGGCCGGGGAAATTGGATTCCCTGGTCGTTTTTTGCGATTAAAGCTATCATCAAGAAAAAAGGCGTTCTTTCGGCTGAGCCGGTACTTTGAACAGCAAGGCAATCACCGCAGCGAGAACCGTAAAGACGAAAAGGATCAAGTAGAGATAATTGAGCCCTACATTATCGATTACCGGACCCGCCATCAATTGGAAGAAGATGGTGCCGATGTTCCTGGAAAGCATGGCGACGACTGCAGTTCCTGTAGCGATCAGTTTCCGGTTCAGCAAGGTAGAGACCATCTTGAGGTTCAGCATGATGAAGGTTCCGGAAGCGAAAAACTTGGTCAATACGGTCGCTATCGAAAGCACTAAAAAGTCATCCGACAGGAAATTGATCAGATATTCCGTTCCTGAAAGGAACAAAACGGCCAGAAGCAGCTGTTTATTCGTGAAATGGTCCATGAAGCGGTGTGAAAAAGCCATCGCGATGACTTCCGCAAACAGGGCTACGGTCAAGGTCGTGCTGACAATTGCGACCGGGGCTCCCGTATCGGTCAAAAGCAGCGGAAGATAACTGGTGTTGACCGTGTTCGTGCCGAAAATGATGAACGCCAAAAGCAGATAAGTGATGAAAAGTTTGTTCTGGAATATATTTCTGATTGTATGCCCCCCGGAAATTTCTTCTTTCTTCTCGGCTGGCTGTTCTGAAGAGACAATCGGTTGCTCCGGTTTTGGCAACGTATAAAGGAACACGATGCTTGCGAAGTAGCAGGCGAGATAGAGAATAAAAATGGATTTTGGAGACAGAAAATCATAGATGATCCCTGAAATTTGTTGCCCGGCCGCATAGCCGATTGTTCCCCAGAGGCGAATTTGGCCGAATCTGTAAGGACTGTTGGCCGCGAGCACATCAAACAGAGGTGCGAGTCCCAAGGTGATGGCGTTCGCCAATCCGTAAACGAGCCCAAAGAGCCAGTTGCCTGTGAAGAAAAAGAGTCCCATGCTGATGACGGCTGAGATCAGGACGTAGATGGTCACCGTTTTACGCGTTCCCCATTGCTCGTTTGAATAACCGATCAGTCCTTGGATGATGAGTGCGATTATGTTTGAAAGGATCAGGATGAATGAAATTTCCGACCCGTTTTTTCCTATGTCGCGCATGTAGACGGTGATCAATGATGACAAAGCCGCCATGGACATAAAGTAGAAGATGAATAATATCACATATTGCTGATACAAACGCTCCTTAAAATACCCCATCGAATTACATTCCCCCAATAAGTTCACTAGTATACAATATTCTAACACATGATCCGGTGATAAAGCTGTTTCTTTCTTAATTTGAAAAGTGCTTCGCAAATCTCACACCAATTCTCCATAAAATTGTAAAAAGCGTTCGAAATCGGCCGTGCATCAAGCTAGGGATGCGCTATAATGATAGACAACTATACTAACGGAAAGGTGATGTCTGCTGATGTATCCACAAACCCAAAAGAAAATCGCTGAAATGCTGAAAGGCAATGTTTTCCCAGGAGTGAGCTACACCTTCATCGACATGGACAAAACAGAAACGCGAATGGTCGGATCGGCGGCGATCCTGCCTGAACGGGAATCCTTACGGGAAGGCATGCTCTATGATGTGGCATCTTTAACAAAAGTGATCGTCACGACGACGCTGCTGCTCCAGCTACAAGAAGAAGGGGCAATCAACTTCGAAGATCCGGTGCAGGCGTATCTGCCCGAGTTCCCTTCTGCTGCGGTGACGATCCGCCATCTGCTGACGCATACTTCAGATCTGAAAGGCTATATCAAAAACCGCGATGCGTTGACTGCCGATGAACTCATTGCCGCCTTGATCGCCCTTACGCCAGGAGAGAACCTAGGCAAAAATGTGGTCTATACCGATACCGGATTGCTCCTTGCGGGCTTCATCATCGAGAAGCTGACCGGAAAATCGGTGGAAAAAAATTTTGAAGAACGCATCAAACGTCCTCTTGCCATGACGGAAAGTACCTTCCATCCGACCGATCCGATGCGCTGTGTTCCTACGCAGAACCACCCGACAAGAGGCTTAATCCGGGGCGTTGTGCATGACCCCAAAGCGCTGTCTTTGGGAGGACATTGCGGGAGTGCCGGCTTGTTCGCACCAATGAAAGATTTGATCCGCTTCTCCCGGATGATGCTGCATTTTGGGGAATGGGAAGGCCAACGGATTTTGCGTGAAGAGAGTATCCGTACATTGCTGAGGGATTGGGGGAATGTCCCGAGCCAGCCACGCTCTTTGGGATGGAATCTGATTCAGGAAGGGGAAGATTTTGTATTGTGGCACACCGGTTATACCGGAACGTTTATGATACTGGATCTGAACCAGCAAACAGCGTTCATACTGCTTTCGAACCGGGTCCATCTCAAAGACCACAGACCCGAGTGGATCGCGGTCCGCGACGAGCTGATCGCCATATATAGGAAGGAAGCCCGGAAGGAAACAGCAGAATAGCAAAAAAACGCCACTTTTAGGATGGCGTTTTTTTGCTGTCCTTGGATGGACAAAGTTCTTTAGAAAGTGGGCGGCGAAGTTGCAGCTTCACCGATCCGGTTCGGAGATCCAAAGAAAAAGAGTAGTTTCTCTCAGTAACTAAAGAGTATACAGTGATACTCTGAATATTGTATGACAGCTGATTAACATTTTGGATAGTATCAAATGAGAAAATTCACATGAAAACTGCTATTGAAAATTCCACTGACAATTGATAAGATAGTGAAAGCAAAGTCCTTTAATATGATTCAGAGAGATCATGAAGGGTAACAAATCACATACATTTGATACCTTAGGTCCTTTTGCAAATAAACGTCAAAAGGGTATTTTTTTGCCCAAAAACTAGGAGGAAAAGGTATGGCAATCAACCAAAAACCGTTATTATTGGACGTGGACGAAAAACCGGAAGTTCTGAAAGGCATTCTGTTGAGTTTTCAACACGTTTTTGCAATGTTCGGAGCAACGATATTAGTTCCGTTAATTTTAGGGATGCCCGTCTCGGTCGCTCTGTTCGCGAGCGGAATCGGCACCCTGATTTATCAGGTGGCAACAAAAGCGAAAGTTCCCGTCTATCTGGGATCTTCGTTCGCCTACATTACAGCAATGGCTGTGGCCATTGAACAAATGGGCGGGGACATCAAGGCCGCACAGACAGGCGTCATCATGGTGGGGCTTGTCTACGTCCTGATCGCTGGAATTGTCAAAATGCTGGGTACGAAATGGATCGACAAATTGCTGCCGCCGATCGTCATCGGACCGATGATCATGGTCATCGGATTGGGACTGGCTTCGTCTGCAGTAACCAATGCCGGCTTCGTGGCGGATGGGGATATCCGTCATATCATTGTGGCGATTGCAACGTTCCTGATCACTTCGTTCATCAACACGAAAGGGAAAGGCTTTTTCAAAATCATACCTTTCCTGATCGGAATCATCGGAGGATACGTCATCGCACTTTTCATGGGTCTGGTCGATTTCCAACCTGTATTGGATGCGAAATGGTTCGAACTGCCGGGATTCTATCTACCGTTTGAAACACCTTGGTTCAATTCTTACGATCTGTATTTCGGACCGGAAACATTGGCCATCATCCCAGTCGCATTGGTTACGATTTCTGAACATATCGGCGACCATACTGTTTTGGGCAAAATCTGTAACCGTCAATTCCTGAAAGATCCGGGTCTTTCCCGGACGCTTATGGGCGATGGTGTAGCGACTGCGGTTTCAGCTTTCATCGGTGGACCGGCGAATACGACTTACGGTGAAAATACCGGCGTCATCGGGATGACGCGCATCGCATCCGTTTCCGTCATCCGTAACGCTGCCTTCATCGCAATCGGTTTGAGCTTCTTCGGAAAATTCACTGCGCTGATTTCAACCATCCCAACATCTGTATTGGGCGGGATGTCCATTCTGTTGTATGGTGTCATCGCCAGTAATGGCCTGAAAGTATTGATCGAAGAACAAATCGATTTCAACCACGTCCGCAACCTGATCATCGCCAGCTCGATGCTAGTGCTGGGACTGGGCGGCGCGGTTCTGGATATCGCAGGCGTGGTTACCTTGTCAGGTACAGCATTGAGCGCTATTACCGGTATTGCGTTGAACTTGGTTCTGCCGCATGAAGAAGCGTATAATCCAAAACATCCGATTCATAAAAAAGAAGAGCACAAACATTAATGCAAAAAAGGCATCGCCGCTCAATTACAGAGCGGCGATGCCTTTTTTCTATTGGGATTTTTGGGTGCTTAGACCAAAAAAACTATGCGAACTATCAGTCGCCCCAGACTTCGTCAGCGATCTGTTTGACCAAAGCCAATTTCGCCCACTGTTGCTCTTCCGTCAGATTGTTTCCTTCTTCGGTCGAAGCGAAGCCGCATTGCGGGCTCAGGCATAATTGCTCCAACGGCACATACTTGGTTGCTTCAGTGATGCGCGCTTTGACTTCGGCGATATCTTCCAATTCCGGTGTTTTTGAAGTGATCAAGCCTAGGATAATTTGGCCGTCGCCTGTGTAGTAGCGCAATGGTTCGAACCCACCAGCACGGTCAGTGTCGTATTCCAGAAAGAAGCCGTCAAAGCCGGTTTCGCCGAACAATTCTTTCGCAACAGGCTCATAAGCGCCTTCTTGCGAGTAGGACGAGCGGAAATTGCCGCGGCAGATATGCGTCGTGACGACCAGATCTTCAGGCAGACCGATCTGGATATTTTTGACGTTTTCAGTAGCGACGCGTTTCAATTCATCGTAAGTTTCCTGAGAACCGAAGATTTCCAATGCTTTGTCCGAGCAAAGGTCGCCCCAGAAAGTGTCATCGATCTGGATGTAACGGTTACCCAACGAGTAGAAGTGCAGGATGGTGTCGCGGTATGCTTGCTGCAGATCGGCAGCATCCTCCTCCAATGTAGGATAAATTTCTTCATTGCGGAAACCGAGGCGGATCAATTGGTTCGGGCTCGGGATCGATACTTTCGCAACGGCTCTATCGCCGACTGCTTCAGCCAAGAAAGCATAGTCCGCAAAGAATGGATGTTCCGGATTAAAGGCGATTTTGCCGATGTTGCGGACGCTGTGGGCGCTGGTCACAACGTTGTGGAATTGTTTGCCTTGAGCCGCAAGGTAACCTTCAAAGCCCAAGAGGTTCTCAAGGAAATCGAAATGCCAATAAGAGCGTCGGAACTCTCCGTCGGTGATGCCTTTGTAGCCAAGCGCAATCTGTTTGTCGACGATGCGCGTGATTTCAACATTTTCGATTTCGCGCAGGGCTTCCTTCGTGATTTTGCCTTCAGCCAGCTCTTTGCGGGCTTTTTTGATGCTTTCGGGACGCAAGAAACTTCCTACGTGGTCTGCGCGGAATGGCGCCTTCGTTCTGCTTAAAGTTGTTTGGGTTGTCATGATATTTTCCTTCTTTCGTTTGTTTTTTTGTAAAAAAATACGTCCTTGCGCAATATGTTGCGCAAGGACGTATGAAAAATTCACCGTGTTACCACCTTGATTCAGAAAAACCTCTCGATTTTCCCCTTAACCAGTACGCCGCAACAAATCGCTGTTCCGGGATACTGTGATGCTGTAACGGGCATTCCCGTGGAGAGCTAAGGTTCTAAAAAGAGCGTTCGCCGTCCACTCACTCGAAGACCATTTTCCGGATAGCATCCCTGTCCTCTTCTCAACTGCCGAGGTTCTCTGTGCATTTCGTCCATCCGTACTTATCTTTTCAATGTGATTTTATTTTGAAATTTATATATATATAATAACAAGCGAATAAGAATGAGTCAAACCTTTTTTAATTAATTTTTCATTTTGGTGTATTTTCATTTCGATTCTTTCTGTTCAAGAAGGAAATTGCAATTCATACCGTGAGGGTATATACTTCATATAGATAGATGTCTATGTGAAGGGCTCAAGGCTGAAAGAGTGCGCTGGAGTGCCTCAAAGGGCATCAGGAAAAGAGGATCTGAATATGACGATTGAATACAAAACATACGCAAAATGCCTGAAAGTCTTATCGGACGAAACAAGATTGGAAATCATGGATTTACTGTCGGAAGGGGAAATGTGCGCCTGTGCGTTATTGGATCAGTTTTCGATCACACAACCGACTTTATCCTATCACATGAAAATGATGAAGGATTGTGGCTTGGTGGACAGCAGAAAAGACGGCATTTGGGTCAAATACTCCGTGAATCATGAAAAGTTGGATGAGTTGAAGGACTTTTTCCAGACTATGGCCAAACAAAACACCACGGTATAATTCATTCGAAAGCAGGGGATGGAAATGGAGATCAAAATTTTGGGGCCGGGCTGCCGTAACTGCGAGAAGCTGCAGGCCAATGCAAATGAAGCACTGAAGAAGATCGGCATGGAAGCAACCATCATCAAAGTGGAGGATCCGAAAGAAATCGCAAAGTACGGCATCATGCAGACTCCGGGGCTGGTCATCAACGAGAAGGTCGTCTCCTATGGGCGGATCTTGACACCCAAACACATTGCAGAACTGCTGCAAAAGTGAAGAACAGAGAAAACACCTATCTTTGGATGAACAAGCTGCGAAACTGGGGTTCTGCTCCTGCATTATCGCAGCTTTTTTGAAGCCTTTCACTACCCAAAAACAACACATTGACACTTATCTATGTGTGGGCGTATACTGATATATAGATAAACATCAATGTCTTGGGTAGTAAAAATACAAACTAGAAGGTGCAATTCGTTATGGGAATTTTTCAATGGTTAAATGATCAGTTATTAAAAATGCAGTGGCTAAGCGATTTGGTTGGTATACTTGTCCGGGATGTCTTCGGATTGGACCTCGCCAGTAGGGTAGGCGGCAGCATCCATTTCTTCATCTACGACGTCATCAAAATCTTCATTCTGTTGTCGGTGCTGATTTTCTCGATTTCATACGTGCAAAGCTTTTTCCCGCCTGAGCGGACGAAGAAAATTCTAGGACGTTTTGATGGGATCACCGCCAATATTCTGGCGGCGTTGCTGGGGACGATCACACCATTCTGTTCCTGTTCTTCGATTCCGCTTTTCATCGGCTTCACCGGTTCGGGACTGCCGTTGGGTGTGACGTTTTCGTTCCTGATTTCTTCACCGCTTGTTGACTTGGCATCGATTATCCTCTTGGCCAGCATCTTCAACTGGAAGATTGCCATCGCCTATGTTGTTGTGGGATTGATTCTTGCGGTTGTCGGCGGAGCCTTCATCGGGAAAGCGCATCTGGAGGACCAGGTCGAATCTTTTGTGTTCGGTAGCCCGACAATTGAACTTGAGGAAGCAGAGTTGACGAGGAGGGATCGTGTCGATTATGCAGTTGATCAGGTGAAGGAAGTTGTCCAAAAAGTATGGCTTTACGTGCTCCTTGGGGTCGGTATCGGGGCGGCCATCCACAACTGGATTCCGGAATCCGTCATCACAGCTCTGTTGGGTCAGGATAAATGGTATTCAGTATTGGTGGCAACATTCGTCGGGATTCCGATGTATGCGGATATTTTCGGGACGCTGCCCATTTCCGAAGCACTTGTCGCAAAAGGGGTCGGATTGGGAACCGTGCTTTCCTTCATGATGGGCGTGACGGCATTGTCCTTGCCGTCGATGGTCATGCTGAAACAGGTCGTCAAACCGAAATTGTTGGGCCTCTTCTTCGGAATCGTGGCAGTCGGCATCATCATCATCGGCTATGTGTTCAATTTCTTGGGACCTATTTTTATGTGATCAAAAAAATAATAAACAGGAGGAATATCATCATGGAAATCAAAATTTTGGGTATAGGCTGCAAAAATTGCGTGAATTTGGCTAAGAACACGGAAGAGGCATTGAAGGAACTGGGGATGGAAGCAACCATCACAAAAGTGACCGACATGAAGGACATCGCAAAATACGGCATCATGCGCACTCCGGGATTGGTCATCGACGAAAAAGTTGTTTCCTACGGTAAAGTCGCCAGTACGGAAGAAATTACAGAATTGTTGAAAAAATAAGCAAGTTACCAAAAGTGCGGGAATAGACACATTTATCCCCGCACTTTTTTTGTTTCATGTTGAATTCAGCATTGACTATAGATAGAAGAAAATCTATATTATAAGAGTACCAATATTTAAATGAAAACAATACAAGATTCATCTTCAAATAGAAAGAGAATGAGGAGATACGAAAAATGACAAACATCACTATTTTTGAACCGGAAACAAGCAGCAGCTTGTTCAGCAGTCAGGATGCCAAGCGCATTGCAGCAGTAATGCAGGCCTTGGAAGGACTGGAGAATTACGAGGCATTGCTTTTTAATTTAACCGATGATGCGGATCAATTCACGCTCAACAAGGCCGTTAAAGAAAAAATCGAGGCGGAAGGCAATAGCGTATTGCCGATCACTGTTGTGGATGGAGCAATCGTGAAAAGCGGCAACTATCCGACCAACGATGAAATCACAAGCTACATCGGCGTCCGCTTCATTGAAGAAACGGAAGGTTCATGTGGTTGCGGCGGCTGTGGTTGTGGCGGTTCGGAGGAATTTGCCGAAGCGGAAAAAGAAGAAAAAGAAGAATCCGGCTGCTGCGGCGGCCATGGCGAAAAAGGCGGCTGTGGCTGCGGTGGACAGGGGCACCATCATCACCATAAACATGAGGAAGCTGCAAAAGCAACTAAGGGCTCGTGCGGTTGTGGGAATGGCGGCTGTTGCTAGCAAAAATAAAGAATACTCGTGTCTCGGGTTACCTAGGCTCGAGTTTCTTTTTCCACGATAGATAGAAAAACTTCTATGTAAAAAGGGGATTCAGCAATCATGGATTATGAAAATTATGCAAAAGTCGCAAAAGCTTTGGCCGACCCGAAGCGCGTCAAAATTGTCGATATGCTTTCTTGCGGAGCCATGTGTGCCTGCGACATACTGGAACATTTCGATTTTACCCAGCCAACTTTATCCCATCATATCAATCTGTTGGTGAAGGCGGGATTGGTGACGACGGAAAAATCCGGCACGTGGCATTATTACGATCTGAATAAAAACGCCTTTGAAAAATTTAAGACGGACACAGCGGAACTGACGGCTGATACACCGGCCTGCATCTGTGAACCTGTACGGTCAAAAGCGGTGTGTGCAATAGAAAAAAGAGCTGATCAGGTGACGCAAAAATAGAGCTGTAAAGAGCGTAAAACAATAAATGGGGGTGTAATAAAA
>ERZ1023750.101-NODE-101-length-10640-cov-4.873500_pt1 | contig 10640 bp, 7 predicted proteins | sample MGYA00521086_ERZ1023750 | MGnify/ENA primary metagenome ERZ1023750 (study PRJEB33180, sample SAMEA4059229) | wastewater metagenome | place: Denmark | collected 2016-05-16 | study: EMG produced TPA metagenomics assembly of the PRJEB13832 data set (Local surveillance...
GCGTTAAAGTGTGCTTAGCAAAATCTGCGGGTACACCTGCAGAAGTTGCCTCACCTTCACCATTCGTCAATAAACCTGAACCAGCTTTCACCAAAAGCGAATCTGAATGACCATGATAACAGCCTTCAAATTTTACAATTTTGTCACGACCTGTATAACCACGCGCTAAACGAATAGCAGTCATGGTCGCTTCAGTACCTGAGTTGGTCATACGAACCAGCTCAATTGACGGCATAATTTCGCAAATAATGTCAGCTAAAGTCGTTTCATGTACCGTAGGTGCACCGAAACTTAAACCATCTACTGCAGCATTTTGAACTGCTTGAATAATTTCAGGATGAGCATGACCTAAAATCATTGGTCCCCATGAGCCCACATAGTCTACATAGCGCTTACCATCCACATCGTACAAGTATGCACCTTGCGCCTTTTCAATAAAGACAGGCGTTCCGCCTACGCTATTAAATGCACGTACAGGTGAGTTCACACCACCCGGAATATGTTTGCTTGCTTGTTTAAACATTTGTTCTTGCTTTGGAGTTAAGCTCATGAAGTTCCTCAACTCAAAAAATAAAAAAACATCTAAAAACGCTTAAGCTTTAGATGCAAATAAATCAGCCCACTGTTCTATACGATCAGGAATCGCAGACATTGATAGCCCTAATATATCACTAATCACTGCGCAAAGGTCGGCACCAGCTTCGATCACTTCACCTGAATTTTCAACTGTTAAGCCACCAATCGCACAAATCGGCACATTCAATTTGGCTTTGGCTTCTTTTAAAGTCTCTAAGCCAATATTGCCTGCTTCTGGCTTGGTCTCAGTTGCGTAAATTGCACCAAAAGCGACGTAAGTTGCACCTTCAGCAATCGCCTTTTCAGCCAGCTCAATCGAGTTCAAACAGGTACGACCAATCACCGCATCTTTTGGCAGGCGTGCGACAGCTTCGGCAACTTCGCCATCACCTTGCCCTAAATGCACACCAACGCCGTATTTAACGGCCATTTCTAAGTCATCATTGATCACAAAAGGAACACGATACTCAGCGCACATCGCTTTCATATACTCGACTTCGTAAGCCTGTTCTTCTTTGGGTACTTTTTTACGGCGATACTGCAAAATGGCAACTTCACGTGTTGCCATTGCACCTTCTAATTTAGCCAAAAGTAGCTCTAAAGGATCATCATTTGTAATTAAATATAAACCGCGCATTTAACTCTACCTTTGGGTTATGTCGTTCTATTATAAAGCTAAAGGCTACTGATGCTTTAATGAATTGGAACTGAAAATGCGTTGCTTTGCACAAAAATCCCGCGACCAAGCTCAGGCTATGTAAAAATACCTATTGTCAGTGATAGTCGCCCCACCGCTTTCGCAGTTTAATGGATACAGAAAGCAACAAGAATAAAATAAAAATAACAACTTTATAACAAGAATAAGAGACACGCAGCGATCTGATACGGCTTTTTAGCTTTTTAAACCAGTGATGTTGAAATAACATCATAAAAGCTAAAAAGCCGCATATTTTATTTAAAATCCACATAAAAAAAGCCTAGAGAAGGTCGCTCTAGGCTTGGAAAACTAAAAGCACTTTAAAGTTCAAAGCACTTATATATTATTTGATGAAAATATAATCAACGACCTCATTATTAGAACATTAACTCATACTTTGCAACTGTTAATTTCAAGCTTTTAATAAAACTTTCATGATGACGTCACAAAGTGCTTCACTAACTTGGAATTTTATCCAAAGCACGATCTTGTAAGCTTAAATTTCCACGTAAAACATCGGAAAACATGCGCCAGTCAGAAATAAAACTATACAAAGGCTGTTTAAAACTGGCTGGCTTATTTTTTTCAAAAACAAAATGACCTACCCACGCACAGGCATAGCCAGAGACTAAGCCGTATATAAAATAACGCGGCTTGCGTTTAAGTATAGCTTTAGAGAAAAAGTACAGCCCAATCGAACTGCCCGCGACGTGTAGCCGACGACTCATGATGTTGCGGTGCTCTGTTAGATAAAAACGATAAAACTGGTGATAGTCCTTAATCGGCAATTGAAAATTAGGTTCAGCGTCATGTTCCTGTTTCGGTTCAACCTGAGCATTCATCTGTCATCATCCTGATAGTTTTTTACCAACATAGCTGAAAATATGCAATCTGCAAAGTGCAATCGCCTCTAGGCGCGTGTCCACTAAAAACAGAATTGTATTTGATCAATCTCACGCTGCAACTTTGTTTTATTGTGTCGTCAAGTCTTACATACTGTCTCTTTTTCGCTACAATCCAGTGGTCCATTGGTGTGCCTTTAGCGCACATAAAAACAAACTACAGATCATGCATCTCAATACATAAAGGCTTGGCATTGACCTAGCCCCTCAAATTAGGAATTTTTCATGGTTGAAATTGAATTAAAATTTCAGATTAGCGAAGCACGACGTACCGCCCTTCTTAAAGCTTTAGATCCTAAAAAATCTGAAACGATTCAACTTCAAGCCAAGTATTTTGACACGCCTGATCGCCTCTTGGCCCAACATGGTGCTGCTTTGCGTCAGCGTCTTGAAGGTGCTTGCTGGATTCAAACACTCAAAGCCGCAGGTAAAAGTCATTTACACCGTTTTGAACATAATCATAATTTGGGTGAGTTAGAGTCATCTCCTGAACTGGACTTAAGCATTTATCAAGCTATTCCAGAGGCTCAGCAAATTTTAACCCAAGCTTTAGGCTCAGATGCAGCTGCGTTAAAGCTCACCTTTGAAACGGACATCCAACGTACCTATCGCGTCATTCAGTTTGAAGACGCTGAAATTGAAGTCTGTTTGGATGTAGGAGTGGTTCGTGCATCTGGTCGAGAACAGACCATCCATGAGGTAGAATTCGAACTCAAATCTGGCTCTGTTCAGTCACTTTTGGCCTTTAGTTTTGAATGGGTGAAGAAGTATCAACTGTGGTTAGATGTCCGCAGCAAAGCCGAAATGGGTAATCTACTGGCACTTGAGCAAACAGTGAGTCCAGCACGTTTTGAAAAAGAGTTTGTCTTATCGAAAAAAGAAAGTGCGGCACATAACCTGAGTTTGTTGATTGGTCAGCAAATGCAGCATTTACTGCCGAATATTGCTGCAATTTCAGCAGGTGTTGCTGAGCAAAGCCATATTGATCAAGCACAAACTGCTTTAGAGCACTTACAACTAACCTTAGCTTTGTTTAAGGACTGGAATAGCAATATTTCTGATAAATGGGCGATGCAACTTGCCGCATTCAAACATCAGTTTGATCATTTACAACATTTGCAGCATATGCAAAGTACCCTAGGCGCTTTTCTTCAGAATCCAACCACTACAGAAAATCTTGCCAAAGACATTTTATATGCTCAAGAAAAGCTTGGAAATTTAGTTAAATCGACGCAGAACGTACATCATTATCTTGAATTATTGACCTTTAGTTTAATTTCGCATGATCAGGTGCAAAAGCAGGATTTAAAAACCTATGCACACAACACCCTGCAAAAACAATATCGACAGCTACAAGAAAGCTTAAATGCTGCGGATATTAGTCACTTTGAAAGCTTAGACGTATTGGCACAGAAAATTAAGGAATTGAAGTTTAGCTTTCCTATTTTAACGTCAATTTATGATGTGAAAAATTTGCAGAAATACAGTAAAGCGTTGAATGATGCCCAACAAGCCGCACATGAATATCAAATCTTGGCGACTTCTGCTGCGTACATTCAACAGACAGAACTTGAAGCCAGTGATTGGTTTGTTTTGGGTTGGCTCACGGCAAAGCTTGAAGTTTATGCCGATAAGCTTTTAGAAGCGACAGAACAGTTCTTAGTCAGCCGTAAATTCTTAAAATAACGCTCTATATACCAAAGCAGTCATGTTAAATACATGACTGCTATCCATCCTCCACAAGGCCTGACAAGCCGAAAACCACGATAGAAGATCGTGGTTGGTATATCTAAACCACTAATTTATCTATGACAAAGCGGCCTATTATCAGAACAATACAGGCTTTATATTCATTTTTATTCTTAAAAAGTAAACCTATACATTCCTACTCAATGTAAATTTATTATCACTTCGAAGTAACCATCTGTACTTATTAACTCTGCATATTTCTAACCACCATCTCATTTTAAAAGTGACATCTAGCACACTATTTCTGCTCTTTTAGCTTATACCTATTCAAAGCTGGTCTTTTTTTACTCAATTTAGCATATAGTAAAACGTAGGTTGTCATGAGTCAGGGCTATGCAAGAGATTGAGTTTAAGTTTCAAGTTCCAGTTAAGAAGCGTAAGGCCTTGCAAAAAGCTTTTACACTACTTAAGGCCGAGCCGATTCATTTGGCGGCCCAATACTTTGATACAGCGGATCAAACACTTGCTAAGCATTGCATCGCGATTCGACGTCGGCAGGAAAATGATGAATGGAAACAAACCTTCAAAGCAGTGAACAGCGCAAAAGTATTGAGTCGCTTGGAACTTGAATTTGATATAGCGCCACCTGAGACGACTACACTCGACTTAGATAACTATAAAGATTATTCCGCTATCTACAAAAAATTAAAACGCGCTTTGGGGCTTCCACTTCCAACCCTTGAATTGCTCTTTGAAACCAACATCCAACGTTTACGCGTTTTGCAGGATGTTGGAAGCAGTACAGTTGAAATTGCTCTCGATATTGGCAAAATTTTTAAAGAACAAAACAGTGTTGATATTTTCGAGATCGAATTTGAATTAAAACAAGGATCAATAGAAGATCTGATCGCATTTATACGACCTTGGGTTCAAAAATTCCAACTGACTCTCGACACACACAGTAAATCTGACTATGGCCTTCTAGCTGTTCGTCAGCAAAGTTACTTTTCTGCGCAGTATCAAACACCTCTTGTACTGAACAGAAGCTCAAGCGAAGTTGAGGCTCTACAAAGCATAGTGGCCAATTGCTTACAGCACTTACTTCCCAATGCCAGTTCAATTGCTCGACAGCAGTACTCCAGCGAGCATATACACCAAGCCCGCGTGGCAATTCGCCGCTTGCGTAGCGCACTAAAAAGTTTTGCTGCATGGTCGGACGCCATTCAACCACACTGGAAAGCGGAACTCACCACTATTTTTCAAGCCTTAGGTGGAACACGTGACATCGATGCGCTAAACGAAGACTTACTCCCTCAACTGATTGAGGCAGGTTATCCATTAGACCATCTTGCCCCAAGTACAGAGGCTATCACTGATGTCTGCGCCCTGTTCCAACGACCAGAAACAACGCAACTTTTGCTTGAATTAATTTTATTTACGGAGCAAGAACTAGATTCGCCCTCAAAAACCAAACTGAAAAAGCATGCACTCAAAGTGATACATGGTTTAGACCATAAAATATGCGCGCATGCCGAGCACTTTAGCCAGCTTGAGGATGAGGAAAAACACCGCATTCGTAAACAAGTCAAACAACTGCGTTATAGCATTGAGTTTGTGGCATTTTTACTCGATGCAAAAGCATTAAAAACCTATTTAAAAAAACTCAAAGCAGTTCAGGAAAGCCTAGGGCACTATAATGATTTGGTGGTTGCAGACGCTTTATTTCAACAAGCCCCTGAACCAGAAGCCGCTTATAGTTTTGCCACAGGATGGATCGCCGCGGAAAAAAATAGAATGCTGAAATTGGTTGAACAACAGCTGTTGCTGCTCAGTCAAACCAAAAAGCTGAAATAGCCTTTAAACCAAAATATACATCAACAGTGAAAAGCTCTTCTATAAGTGAATTTCCTGCCGACACTTAAGTTAACGATACTTTCCGTACACCTTCCACGTATTGTTGTCTGCTAAGGGGTCGTTATAGCTATCACTGCGCTGTTTACGTGGTTTGTCTCGAGCATCGACCAATTCAAAGTGTGCTTCGGTACTTAACACGATACCATTTACATAAAATCGGGTACGGGTATATTCACTCTGCCCATGCTGAAACACATAGGTTCTGAGATCAATAAACTCACGATGTGCAACCAAGGCGGCATTATCATCGCTGTCTAACCAAGCGCGCATGGCTTGGACTTGCTCTGGTTCAAACTGCCCACATTTTTCGATTAGGCTCGCAATGCCACGAAAACTTTTAGACTCTTTGGCACGGGTTTTATTAATCCGAATACGATCGACGTGAAAATAAAATAGCGGCAAATTTAAATGACTGGGTAAATGAATTGCATCCAACACTTCATCTTCCATAAAAGGTTGGAACAAGTCTTGTGCCCGCTCAATCAAACCCGTCCACTGACGGTAGTAATCCTCAACCTCTGTTTTCGTTCCGTAATAGATCGGTAAGCCTTCGACATTGGCTAAATTTTGTGGTGGCCAAATGTTTTGACGCAATAATGCAATATCACTTTTTAAACTTTGTACCGCAATCGCGTCTTGCATGGATATTCTCTATTTTATTGCTTAGGCTATTTTTAGATTAAGGCAAAGGTTTAGTTTCTGCAAGGCTTTGCCTATAATGCAGTCTGAGTTATTTATGTATTTTAGGACAAGTTCATGGTTCAGAAGATTGAAGCAACAGATGTAACCGAAGAAGAAGCGTTGAATGCTGCTTTTTTTGAACGTGCAGATGAATTTATTAAGCAAGCCAACGATTTTTGTCGCACTGAAAAAGGTTCACAAGTGAAACCTGCTGAAATACGTGGCCAAGTGAGTGCCGCGATGTTGTTTGGTACAGCCCGTTTTAACACGTGGGTGGCAGCCAACAACTTTAAAGATGGCGATGAAATGCGTGATGCCAAAGAGCAAGTGATGTCTTATATTTTGCAGCAGTTCCAAATGATGCTTGAAGACAACTATGACGAATATTGTGAACAGTTTGAAAACTACCTTCGTTTCCGTCATAACGAAGAATTTCATGCCAACAAGCATGACCACAAACACGATCACTGATCAATCAAAGCCTGCCTTGCGCAGGCTTTTTTCATTTCGTCGTATTTGAAACGAAATACAATGTTGCAACACCTCAATTTACAGTAAGGTAATCGCTAAGGAAAATGACTTAGGGAAGAATATGCAGCATTTGGACTTTGCACTCATCGATCCACACATCCACCAGTGGGACCCCTATAACACGCCACATGCAGCGGCTTTGGCAGTCAAATTATTGGGTAAACATCCTAAGCTTTTGGACAAAATGGTTCGTTTGGTGAAACCTAAAGACCTGATTGAAACCATCGGTCTAACCCGTCATATTACACGTCCTTATTTGCCCCAAGACTATAAACGCGATACTGGCCCATACACAGTAGAACAAGTGGTGCATGTCGAAGCCAGTTGGCATCACAGCAAAGGCAAAGGTGTGGTTGAGGAAACTCAGTTTATCGAGTCTTTAGCTTTTGGGGTAGATACCGTCAAATTGGGTGGCATTGTCGCAACAGCTGACCCACGTGATCGTAACTTTAAAAAGATCCTAAAATTACATCATAAAGCTTCACCACACTTTCGTGGTATTCGTAAAATGGCGTCTTTTCATGAAGACAAACAAATCCATGCGTGGACAGATGAGCCACAGTTATATCGCAATAAAAAATTTCTCAAAGGCTTCGAAGTGCTGTCCCAATACAACTTGAGTTTTGATGCTTGGGTTTATTCCACACAGCTTGAAGATGTGATTTATCTGGCCAAGCAGTTCCCTGAAACTTCCATTGTGCTAGACCATCTAGGTACACCCGCAGGTTTATTTGGCCCAATTGGTGCAAATACAGGGATGACGCAGACGGCATGGGAAAATATTCTCTTTCGTTGGAAGGACGACTTAGCTGAGCTTGCAAGCTGTCCAAATGTCTATACCAAAATGTCGGGGCTTTTCATGCCGGTATTAGGACATCGCTTTCATAAAGAAGACCGACTGGCGTCCAAACAAGAAGCCTTTGACCTTGCACATCCCATGATTACACATGCCCTCGCCTGTTTTGGCACCTATCGGGTAATGTTTGCATCTAATTTTACGATGGATTCGGTGAGTACCTCATTGATCATTATTCTTGATGCCTTAAGTGAAGTTGTCGCAGCCTATGACCCTGATGCTTTAGAGCGCGTATTCCATCACAATGCCAAACAGTTTTATCGGCTTTAATTGAAAAAATAAGAAAACTAATTTCTAAAAGCTATAACAAAAAGAACCCCTCAATTTTGAGGGGTTCTTTTAAATGAAAACTGAAATCTTTACTTTTTCAGCGCTGGTTGCGCTTTGCCATATTGGTCAGCCATCACTTCAACCAACTGATCCAGCTTAATATACTTCTGAATCACCGCATCAACATCGGCTTTGCCAATTTTTGCCAATGCTAAATCACGCTGCTCACGATCCAGTAAAGTACGATTACGCTTCATTTGAGGAATCAACATGCGATGGATATTGCGACTATCTTCAAGTGCAGTCACACGCTTTTTCAAAATATCAGCCTTGGCAGCTTCCACTTCCTGTTCAGTAACGCCTTTTGCCAGTAACTCATTCAACACTTTATACACCGCCTGAGACACTTGAGCCGATTTGCCTGCGCTATAGTTCGCATCAATCGTCAGCGCTCCTGACTCCGTCCAGTCATCCAGCGAAATACTACTACCAAAACCATAAACCAAGGCATTCTTTTCACGTAGCTCTTGTGCCAAACGAGAAGATAACTGCGACTCACCTAAAATGTGCTCGAGTACCTGTAAAGCAGGTGCATCTGGGTGGTATGTACCCACAGGGAACGTCATAATGCTCTGATAGCTACCAAACTCACGCTGCTCTGACAGTGCATGTACACGCTGCGCTTTATATGCAGTAAAGTCAGAAGTAATTCGCTGATAAGGCGCTGCCGAATTCCAGTTTGCAAAAGCCTGATTTAAAGTCTTTTTCATCTTTTTCGTATCAATCACGCCCGTTACCGAAATTTGTGCATGATTCATCGCAAAAAACTGCTGATACAGCTGTTTAACCTGTCCTTGTGTTGCGGCCTGATACTGCTTCTTGACATATTCAGGCTCGAAGTGATGTCGAATATCCCCAATTGGATAAGTTTCAAGTAACCGAGCAATGGTTAAAGCCGCTACAGTTTCAGGCTCAGTATACGGTCGATCCAGACTTGCTAAGCTTTGTGACTTAATCAAATCAAACTGGCTTTGTTCAAAGGTTGGATTTTTAAGGACATCAATCACGAAGTTAAAAAATTCATCAAACTTTTCTTTCTTCGCCACGATTGAGATATTGATGCCGTTACCATTACTTGCTGCACTTGCTCCACCGCCCGCATCGATCGAATGATCTGCAATATCTTGCAAGCTATATTGAGTTGACGCTCTGAGCAGTAAATAAGAAGTCAGATCTAACAACTCTGCTTTATTAAACAAACTTTCTGCAGTACCAAAATCAATCGAAATGGTGGCATAAGTCTTATCATCACGCGTGGTACTTGGGTACAGCGCATATTGCATGCCATTTTTTAACTTGCCACGCTGAATTTGTTTTTCAGCACTTTCTAAATACTGCTTTGAGCTTTTTACATATCCAGCCACTTCTGCCTTATACGCACTGACATCTTTCAATGGTTCTTCGGCAACGGCTTGTTGGTCTAAAGTTTTTGCTGGGGTCGCTGCTGCCGCTTGTTCAAGTGCTTTTTTCTGATCTTCTGGGGTCGGTAAAATAGTGCCTGAAATACGATGCTCGGGTACTAAAAAGTCATCTAAACGTTGGTTCACATCAGTAACGCTGAGCTGTTGTAACTGTTGCTGATCTTTAAAGTATTGTGTCCAATCACCATTGGCAGAAACCACATAGTCACTGAGCATGCCACCGACTGCCGTTGCACTGCTGAACATGCTTTCTTGTGCATTTTTAATCATGCTCTTCACACGGTTGAGCTCAATCTCGTTGAAGCTTGGTGTTTTTTCTACACCAGTAACCAAAGCCGACTCGACTTTTTTCACATCATGGTTGGGGGCATAAACTGCGCCCATAAACACCATATTGAAATCTTGGTCTAACCATGTGGTCGACTGAACTGCTGTCGCCGTTCCCGTTTCTACAATGCTTTGGTACAAATGCCCACTGGGTTGCATGGTGTATAAATACGGTGACACCGCCAACGCAGTCTTAATGTTCTCGTTTTTACCATTCAGGTAGATATTGTATTTGGCTAAGTTACTGCCTTTTTTTACTACAAACTGGCGTTCTTTAATCTTACTGGCATCTAAGACAGGCACTTTAACTTTCGCAGGCACAGCACGCGCTTTAATCGCACTAAACTTTTCATCAATCTGCTTCAATACAGCTGCTTGGTCAAACTTACCCGAAATGACAAACACCGCATTATTCGGTGCATACCAGTCACGATAAAACTTATTCAGCTCAGCCATTTTGATTGACTGTAACTCATTTAAATCACCAATCGGTAAACGCCCTAAATATTGATTGCCATAAGCGGACTTCCACATCTGATCCATGAGTACCGAAAATGGCTGATCCATACGGACTTCACGCTCACGTTTCACAATCGCGATTTCAGACGGTACATATTTTTCTTGGAGCACCAAACCATCCATACGCTCGGCTTCAAGATGAATCAGCTCATTAATCGCATTTTGTTCAGGACGAACTACATTAATATATTTGGTTG
>ERZ1023750.108-NODE-108-length-10423-cov-15.451292_pt1 | contig 10423 bp, 9 predicted proteins | sample MGYA00521086_ERZ1023750 | MGnify/ENA primary metagenome ERZ1023750 (study PRJEB33180, sample SAMEA4059229) | wastewater metagenome | place: Denmark | collected 2016-05-16 | study: EMG produced TPA metagenomics assembly of the PRJEB13832 data set (Local...
GGCCGCAGCGGCGGCGCTCAGAACTCCCGGTTGTCAATCAGCCGCGTGGCCCCCAGGCGCGCGGCGCCCAGGGCCACCAGCGTTCCGGGCGCATCCAGTGCGGTGGCGGGCTGCAGGTCGGCGCGGCGGCGCACCGTCAGGTAGTCGGGCAGCCAGCCGCGTGCGCGCAGCTGGTCCAGTGCCTGCTGCTCCAGGTTGGCTGCCTGCAGCGTTCCAGCGGCGTGGGCTGCGGCCCAGCGGTCAGACAGTTGCTGCAGCGCTTGCGACAGCGCCACGGCCTCTGCGCGCTCTTGCGGGCTCAGGTAGCCGTTGCGCGAGCTCAAGGCCAGGCCGTCGGGGGCGCGGCTGGTGTCGCCCGCCACCACGTCGATGGGCAGCGCAAACTGCCGCACCATCTGGCGGATCACCATGAGCTGCTGGTAGTCCTTGCGGCCAAATACCGCCGTGCCGCCGCCGCTGGCGCCAAACACGCAGCTGAACAGCTTCATCACCACCGTGGCCACCCCAATGAAAAAGCCGGGCCGGAACTGGCCTTCGAGCAGATCGGCCAATTGCGGGTCGGGGTGCACCTTGAAGGTCTGTGGCTCGGGGTAGAGGTCGTTTTCGCGCGGGGCAAACAGCACGTCGCACCCGGCTGCCTGCAGCTTGGCGCAGTCGGCATCCCAGGTGCGGGGGTAGCTGTCAAAGTCTTCGTGGGGCAGAAACTGCAGGCGGTTCACAAAGATGCTGACCACGGTGGTGTCGCCCAGCGGCCGGGCCTGGTGCACCAGCGACAGGTGCCCCTCGTGCAGGTTGCCCATGGTGGGCACAAAGGCGGGGCGGCGGCCGACCAGGGCGGCGCGCAGTTCGGGAATGGAGTGGGCGATGAGCATTTTGGGATGTCGGGGTGAAAGAGGCCCTTACCAGGCGTGCAATGTGTTGTCGGGGAAGCGGCCCTGCTTGACGGCCTGCACATAGGCCTCCATGGCGCCGCGCACGCTGCCAGCGTCCTGCATGAAGTTGTGCACAAACCTGGCCATCTTGCCCAGGTTCACGCCCAGCATGTCGTGCAACACCAGCACCTGGCCGGCCGTGCCGTTGCCCGCGCCAATGCCGATGGTGTGGCAGTGCGGCAGCTCGGCGGTGATTTCGGCGGCCAGCGCGGCCGGCACCATCTCCAGCACCAGCATGGCGGCGCCAGCGTTTTGCAGCTCCAGTGCCTCTTTGCGCAGCGTGCGGGCGGCGTCTTCTGTTTTGCCCTGCACGCGGTAGCCGCCCAGGGCATGCACGGTTTGCGGCGTCAGGCCCAGGTGCGCGCACACGGGTACGCCGCGCTGCACCAAAAACTCCACCGTGGGCGCCGTCCAGCCGCCGCCCTCCAGCTTGACCATGTGCGCGCCCGCCTGCATCAGCGTGCAGGCGCTGCGCAGGGCCTGTTCGCGGCTTTCGGCATAGGTGCCATAGGGCAGGTCGGCCACCAGCCAGGCCGTGCCCTGCACGCGGTGCAGGCCGCGCGCCACGCTGGCCGTGTGGTAGGCCATGGTGTCCAGCGATACCCCCACGGTGCTGGGCAGGCCCTGGCACACCATGCCCAGCGAGTCGCCCACCAAAATGCACTCGACGCCCGCTGCATCGGCCACGGCGGCAAAAGTGGCGTCGTAGGCGGTCAGCATGGTGATTTTTTCACCGGCCTCGCGCATCTGCGCCAGGCGCGGCAGGCTGACGGGCCGGCGCTGGGGCAGGGGCGACGCAGGCGGCAGCGTGCCATAGGGAGTGGTGGGCGTGGCGGGAGTGGCCTGCGTAGGTGTTTGGGGCGATGTCTGGGTCGGCTCGGTCATGGCGTCACTCCTTGCAAAGTCGACAAAAGCGCGCAGTCTAAGTCACAGCGGGGCCGTGGGTGGCGCAATACAGGCCTTCAGGGATGACCTGCACAACTCCCTGCGGTCGGTGGCAGCGCGGTCTCGGGCGATCCGCTGCGTTGCTTTTCTTGCCAATAGCCGGGCTATTGGCTGCAAAAAGACGCCTTGCGGCCCATCCCGATCCGCACTGCCACCGACGCGCGAGGGTTATGCAGGTCATCCCTAACACCATGTGGCCTTGCGCTACATTCTTTGTTCAGCGGGCCTCACAAGGGGAAGGGGGCCGCCAATGCAACACAAGGACTCCCGTGGAACCACAGCCCGTGCAAGTGCAAGCCCAAGCGCCTGATGCCAGCAAGATTTTTGTCTTCGAAGAGGTGTATCCGTTCCGCGCGGCGCAGGAGCAGGCCGAAAAGAAAAAACTCAGCGCCTTCGGCATGATGGCCAAGTTCAACCCCCTGAACCGTCCGCGCGAGGACACGGTGCAACTGTCGCGCCAGGAAATGCGCCTGGAGCCGTTCTGGCACGTTGTGGCGCAGCGCTCGGTGGACTACACCTGCCAGATCACCTACCAGGTGCCGGTGCACAACCTCTATGCCCAGACCCTGCAACTCGACGACAAAGTGTTTGAGGTGACGCGGCAAAAAGACAAGGCGCGCATCGAGTTCGTCGCCATCGAGCACTGCCATCGCAAGATCCATTTCGACCAGATGATCGATGGCATGCAGCGTGACATCAAGCCCGCGGTGCTCAAGGCCTACATCGAAAAATACAAGTTCACCGAGACCGAGCGCGTAGAGCGGCCTGACGAGCTGCTCAAACCCTTGATCTCCATGGCCGCCGCCAAACAGTTGGCCACCGCCAGCCTGACCTCGGAGGCGGTGAATGCCTACGAAATCCAGGCCGACCTCACGCACTTCGAGCGCACCCACCTGTATCTGCGGCCCGTGTTTGCCTTCGAATTCCGCTGGAGCAGCGCGGACAAGGTCGGGGTGATCGAGGTCGATGGGCTGACGGGGGAAGTGGTGGAGAACGGGCGCTGGTTCAAGGACAAGGTCAGCCAGGCGCTCACCCGCGACATGCTGGTCGATATTGGCGCCGAGATGGCGGGCACCCTGGTGCCCGGGGGCGGTGCCGCCGTCAAGCTGCTCAGCAAGCTGGTGGCACCCGGCGCGCCCGGTCACTGACCACGCGCTCCACCAGCGCAGGCCCTCACCACCGGGGGCAGATGGGCAAGGCGAAGCCGCTATGCTTCACGGCCATGACCTATCCAGAAGACGAAACCCGCCAGTCCCTGCACACCCAGGTGCTGCTGGACGTGGCCCGTGCCCTTGAAGAAGACGTGGGCAGCGGCGACCTCACCGCTGGCCTGATCGACCCCCAGCGCCGCACCCGCGCGCGCATCCTGGCGCGCGAGGCCGCCGTGATCTGTGGCGCCCCCTGGGCCGAGGCCGCCTTGCGTGCGCTCGACCCTTCCGTGCAACTGACCTGGCATGTGGCCGAAGGCGCCCGCTGCGCTGCCGACCAGGTGGTGCTGGAGATCGAGGGCAACGCCCGCGCGCTGCTCAGCGCCGAGCGCACGGCGCTCAACTTTCTGCAACTGCTCAGTGCCGTGGCCACCAAAACCCGCACCTACGTGGACGTGGTGGCTGGCACCCGCGCGCACATCGTGGACACCCGCAAGACTCTGCCCGGCCTGCGCTTGGCGCAAAAATACGCCGTGCGGGTGGGTGGCGGCACCAACCACCGCATCGGCCTGCATGACGCCGTGCTCATCAAAGAAAACCACATCGCCGCTGCCGGTGGCGTCACGGCCGTGCTGCGCGCTGCCCAGCAGGTGGCGGCGCAAGCCAAATTCATCGAGATCGAAGTCGAGACGCTTGAGCAGTTGCAGGAGGCTCTGGACGCTGGCGCCAAGATGGTGCTGCTCGACAACATGCCGCTGCCTACGCTGCGCGAGGCCGTGCGCATCAATGCTGGTCGCGCCATCCTCGAAATCTCGGGCGGCGTGACGCTCGATGGCCTGCGCGCCCTTGCAGAAACCGGTGTGGACCGCATCTCGATTGGCACCCTCACCAAAGACGTCAAGGCCACCGACTTCTCGATGCGCCTGCAGGAGTTAGAGTGACCAACCCCCTGTGGCGCTGCGCGCCTTCCCCCTTCTCTCGCGCGGAGCGCGGGAAGGGGGACGCCACCCGCGCGGCGGGGCGGCCCTTGCGCGGTGGCCGCTGGCCTGGGCCGTGCCTGTTGTACGTGCCGAGACTGGCGCAACGCACACTGAATGACTGATATGAACACTGTGATTACCCTCAAGGAAGTCGATTACGAGCAGCCCGAAGGCGGCGGCGTGTGCGCGACCAAGCACGCCTGGGCGCGTGTGCCTCCCGAGCCGTCGCAGGACGAGCGCGCCGCGCTCAAGGACAAAATCCGCCGTTTGCTGAAGGAAAAGAACGCGGTCATGGTGTCGCACTACTACGTGCACCCCGACCTGCAGGACCTGGCCGAAGAAACCGGCGGCATCGTCAGCGATTCGCTGGAGATGGCGCGCTTTGGCCGCGACCATGCCGCGCAGACGCTGGTGGTGAGCGGAGTGCGCTTCATGGGTGAGACGGCGAAGATTCTCTCGCCGGAAAAAACCATCCTCATGCCCGACCTGGACGCCACCTGCTCGCTCGACCTGGGCTGCCCCATCGACGAGTTTTCGGCGTTCTGCGACCCGCACCCCGACCGCACCGTGGTGGTCTACGCCAACACCAGTGCGGCCGTGAAGGCGCGGGCCGACTGGCTGGTCACGTCGAGCTGCGCGCTCGACATCGTGCGTGCACTCAAGGACCAGGGCCACAAAATCCTGTGGGCGCCCGACCGCCACCTGGGCGACTACATCCGCCGCGAGACCGGTGCCGACATGCTGATGTGGAACGGCGCCTGCATCGTGCACGACGAGTTCAAGGCCTTTGAGCTGGAATCGCTGAAAAAAGAGCACCCGAACGCCAAGGTGCTGGTGCACCCCGAAAGCCCGGCCGACGTGATTGCCCTGGCCGACGCAGTAGGCTCCACCTCGGCCATCCTCAAGGCCGCGCAGACGATGGACGCCCAGGAGTTCATCGTCGCCACCGACAACGGCATGATGCACAAGCTGCGCACGCTCAACCCCGGCAAGGTGTTTTACGAAGCCCCCACCGCCGGCAACAGCGCCACCTGCAAAAGCTGCGCCCACTGCCCCTGGATGGCGATGAACGGCCTGGCCGGTGTGGCCCATGTGCTGGAGACCGGCAGCAACGCCATCGACGTGGACCCGCAGATCATCCCGCGCGCGCGCCTGCCGATTGACCGCATGCTGGCCTTCACCGCCGCGCTCAAAAACGGCCTGCCCACCAGCGGCCTCGTGCCGAACATCGGCGCGGCCTGAGGTACCCCACGCCTCTGCGCCACGGCCGGGGCGTGCATCGGTAGGGGCACGCTGTACACGGCGGCGTTTGCTTTGTTTTTAATAGCTGTTAGCGCATGTCCCATAAGCGCTGGAGGCCAATTTGACCCTTACTGCGCACATTGACTTTGCCGACCCGCACGACCGCAGCGCGCCGCGCCTGCGCCAAGCCTTTGGCGCCCCGCGCGAGGTGCTGCAAGCCCACCAGCTGCAGGACGTGCGCGCCGTGCTCGACGCCGTGCATGCCGCCGCACAGCGCGGCCACTGGTGCGTCGGCCATGTGCGCTACGAAGCCGCAGCGGCCTTTGACGCCGCCCTGCAAACCCACGCCGCCGACGGCCCGCTGGCGTGGTTTGCCGTGTACGACGCACCGCTGCCCTGGCCTGCCGATGGGTCTGCGGATGCAGCCGATCCCGCCGCGCAGGTCGAGTGGACCGGCGGCCCCGACCGCGCTGGTTTTGACGCCGCCATTGCCCACATCCAGCAGGCCATCAGTGCGGGCGAGCTTTACCAGGTCAACTACACCGCCCCGCTCACTGGCAGCTTGCGCCAGGGCAGCGCCGCCGCGCTGTTTGCCGCGCTGCAGCGCGCCCAGCCCGGCGGTTATGCCGCGCACATGGCAGCGGGCCCCGAGCAGGTGCTGTCGGTCTCGCCCGAGCTGTTTTTTGACTGGCACGATGCGCCCGGCGGCGGCCGCATCCTGGCCCGTCCCATGAAAGGCACCGCCGCGCGCGGCGCCACCCCCGCAGACGACGCCGCCCAGGCCGCCCACCTGCGCGCATCGCCCAAAGAGCGCGCCGAAAACGTCATGATCGTGGACCTGCTGCGCAACGACCTCTCGCGCATTGCCCAGCCGCACAGCGTGCGCGTGCCCGCGCTGTTCCACACCGAGGGCCTGCCCACCGTGTGGCAGATGACGTCGGACGTGCAGGCCCGCACGCGCGCTGGCATTCGGCTTTCCGACGTGTTTGCTGCGCTGTTCCCCTGCGGCTCGGTCACCGGCGCGCCCAAGGTGCGCGCCATGCAGATGATTCGTGCGCTCGAATCCGCGCCGCGCGGCGTGTATTGCGGCGCTGTCGGCGTGGTGCGGCCGGCGGGCGTGGCCGGGCCCGATGGCCTGTGCAGCGTGGCCGCCACCTTCAACGTGCCCATCCGCACCGTGGTGCTGCGCGCCGGGGCCGACGGCGCCACCACCGCCACCTGCGGCATCGGCAGCGGCATCACCTCGGGCGCCACAGCCGACGCCGAATGGAGCGAGTGGCGCCACAAACGCGCCTTTGTCGAACGCGCCAGCGCGCCGTTTGACCTGCTCGAAACCCTGGCGCTGGTGGATGGCCAGTTCCGCCACCGGGCCGAGCACCTGGCGCGCCTGCAGGGCGCGGCCGCGCATTTCAATGTGCCGTTCGACGCCGCTGCCGTGCAGGCTTGCCTGCAGGCGCTGGCAGGCAACCACCCCGCCGGTGCCTGGCGCGTGCGCCTGCTGCTGCGCGCCAGCGGCCAGCCCCACGCCGAGGCCTTTGCCCTGCACCCCACGCCCGAGCCCGTGCGCCTGCAACTGGCGGGCCGCCCGCTGACAGAGGCCCATGGCGAATTCGTGCGCTACAAGACCACGCGCCGCGCGCACTACACCGCGTTGGCGCCCACCACGCCCGGTGTGTTCGACACCGTGCTGTGGAACGAAGCGGGCGAGATCACCGAAACCACGTTTGGCAACATTGCCATGCTGCTGGACGGCCGCTGGGTTACCCCCCCGCTGGCCTGCGGCCTGCTGCCCGGCGTGGGCCGCGCCGTGGCCCTGCGCGAGGGGCGCCTGACCGAGGCCGTGGTGCGCCTGCAAGACCTGCCGCGCGTGCAGGCCTGGGCATTCGTCAACAGCCTGCGCGGCTGGCTGGCCGCCGAACTGGTGCCATGATGTTTGGGTGTTTTTGGCCTCTAGCGCTTATCTGGTAAGCGCTAGCAGCTATGTTTTTAATAGCTTTTTGCATGGTCTGCGGCTTGCCCGCATGACGGCCTTGCAGCCTCCCTACCGGCTCTGCCAGGCCGCTTGCTGCGCCACAAACCCGTCGAAGGCGCTGAGCAAGGGCTCGAACTGTTCGGCGCTGCCTTCGAGTTGCGCCAGCGCCGCGCAGGTGGCCTCCAGGGTAGAGAGCTGGTGCGGCTGGTGCGCCGTGCGGATGCGGTAGCGCGATGCCGGTAGCTCGCGCAGCGGCAGGCGCGGCAGTTGTTGCAGCAAAGGGTTCTGGTGCAGCATCTTGCGGCTTTTGCGCCAGGTGCCGTCCAGCACCACCAGGCGCAGGCGCTCGGGTGATTGCAGCCAGGCGGGGTTGAGTGGCGGCGGGGTGGCAATGCCCAGGGTGGCGTCTTGCGGGGCTTCGGGGTAGAGCAGCAGGGCGTGGCGCGGGGCGATGGCTGCATCTGTTGCGTCAAATGGCGCGGTCAGCAGGGGCTGCAGCGCGCTGGCGTCAAACCGCTCGCCCGTCACCATGCGGCTGTGCGGCAGGCTCAGGTGCAGCAGCCGCGCCGTGCCTTTGGCCTCGTGCACTTCCAGCGGGTGCTGCAGGATCAGCACCTCGGTGCGGTGCGCCACCGGCGTGGCCCAGCGGCAGATGCAGGCACTGTGCGGGCGCAGGCAGGCGGGGCAGCGCGGGCGGCTGGTGCTGAGTGGAGTCACTATAAAAAAAAGAGCTGCTAGCGCTTGATGGATAAGCGCTACAGCCCTGTTTGGCTAAAAAATGGCGGCGAGGCCGGTGGCTTACAGCCGCTCTTTGACGTAAGAGCCCCGGTCCATATCGACGATTTCCACGCTGAGCTGCACCATCACGCCCGCTGGCTTGGGCGACAGGCGGCGCAGCACCTCGGCCACGCGTTCGGACAGGTCTTTTTTGGCCTCGGGCGTGCGGCCCGACAGCAGGCGCAGCTGGGCGTGCACAAACGCGCGGTTGGCGGGGGCGGTGCCAATTTCAAAGCTGTCCACCAGCACGAAGCGGCTTTTGAGGTCGGCCTCGTCCAGCACTTCGGGGCTGCTGGTGACGGCCTGGTTCAGCTCGGTGAGGGCTTGCGCCTCGGGAAAACCGGCAAGGTTTTGCGAGTATTCGACGATCAGGTGGGGCATGGTCTGCTTTCGGCGGGGGTGGAAAAAGCGGGCGTTACAGCGCCTGGGTAGGCACGTGGTGGCGCAGTTCGGTCTGGCGATTGTGGCCGTCGACAAACACCAGTTGGGGTTCGTGCGTGGCCACCTTGTCTTCGGGCACCTGGGCAAACGCCGCAATGATGAGCAGGTCGCCCACGGCAGCGCGTCGCGCGGCCGAGCCGTTGACCGAGATCATGCCGCTGCCGCGCTGGCCCTTGATGGCGTAGGTGATGAAGCGCTCGCCGTTGTTGATGTTCCAGATGTGCACCTGTTCGTTCTCGCACAGGTTGGCGGCGTCGAGCAGGTCTTCGTCGATGGCGCACGAGCCTTCGTAGTGCAGCTCGCAGTGCGTGGTGGTGGCGCGGTGGATTTTGGATTTGAGCAGGGTGCGGTACATGGCGGTGCAGGTGTGTTGACGGTGGTGTTCCATGCCGCGCTCAGTGGCGCGCAACGGGCGGAACCAGGATGGTGGGCGCTGCGGGCGCTGCCAGCGCGGGGTAGTCGCGGCTGTAGTGCAGGCCGCGGCTTTCGCGGCGCATTTGCGCGCTCTTGATGATGAGGTCGGCCACCTGCACCAGGTTGCGCAGCTCCAGCAGGTCGCGCGTGATGTGAAAGTGGGCGTAGAACTCCTGGATCTCGGCTTGCAGCAGGGCGATGCGGTGGGCCGCGCGCTCCAGGCGCTTGTTGGTGCGCACGATGCCCACGTAATCCCACATGAAGCGGCGCAGCTCGTCCCAGTTGTGCGAGATGACCACCGACTCGTCGGCGTCCTGCACGCGGCTGTCGTCCCAGCCCGGCAGCTCGGGCACGGGCGTGCGCGGCGTGGCCGCAATGGCGTGCGCGGCGGCGCGGGCAAACACCATGCATTCAAGCAGCGAGTTGCTGGCCAGGCGGTTGGCGCCGTGCAGGCCGGTGCAGGCCACCTCGCCCACGGCGTACAGGCCGGGCAGGTCGGTGCGGCCGGCCAGGTCGGTCAGCACGCCGCCGCAGGTGAAGTGCGCCGTGGGCACCACGGGGATGGGCTCTTTGGTGATGTCGATGCCCAGCGACGCGCAGTGCGCCAGGATGTTGGGAAAGTGCTCGTGCAGAAATTCGGGGCTCTGGTGCGAGATGTCCAGATGCACGCAGTCGAGGCCGTGGCGCTTCATTTCGTAGTCGATGGCGCGGGCCACCACGTCGCGCGGTGCCAGTTCGGCGCGCTCGTCGTGCTGCGGCATGAAGCGCGTGCCCCCTGCCGATGCCGGCAGCAGCAGCTTGCCACCCTCGCCGCGCACCGCCTCGCTGATGAGGAACGACTTGGCGTGCGGGTGGTACAGCCCCGTGGGGTGAAACTGGATGAACTCCATGTTGCCCACGCGGCAACCGGCGCGCCAGGCGGCGGCAATGCCGTCGCCGGTGGCGGTGTCGGGGTTGGTGGTGTAGAGGTAGACCTTGCCCGCGCCGCCGGTGGCCAGAATGGTTTGCGGCGCGCGGAAGGTCACCACCTCATCGGTGGCGCCATCCAGCGCATACAGGCCCAGGCACTGCTGCGGGCCCGCCAGGCCCAGCTTGTGGCTGGTGATCACGTCCACCAGCGTGTGTTGCTCGAACACCGTGATGCCTTTGGTTGCGCGCACCACGTCGATCAGCGTGCGCTGCACGGCGGCACCGGTGGCGTCGGTCACATGGGCGATGCGGCGTGCGCTGTGGCCGCCTTCGCGCGTGAGGTGCAGCTGGTCGCCCTCCATCGAAAAAGGCACACCCAGCTGGCGCAGCCACGCGATGGCCTCGGGCGCGTTTTCCACCACGAAGCGCGTGGCGGCCAGGTCGCACAGGCCGGCACCGGCCACCAGGGTGTCTTCGATGTGCGCGGCAAAGCTGTCATCGTCGGCCAGCACGGCGGCAATGCCACCCTGCGCCCAGGCGCTTGCACCGTCCTGCAGCTGGCGTTTGGTGATGACAGCCACGCGGTGCGTGGGCGCCAGGTGCAGGGCGGCCGAGAGACCGGCGAGGCCGCTGCCTACGATGAGTACGTCAAAGTCGTGGGAT
>ERZ1023750.110-NODE-110-length-10349-cov-6.908393_pt1 | contig 10349 bp, 7 predicted proteins | sample MGYA00521086_ERZ1023750 | MGnify/ENA primary metagenome ERZ1023750 (study PRJEB33180, sample SAMEA4059229) | wastewater metagenome | place: Denmark | collected 2016-05-16 | study: EMG produced TPA metagenomics assembly of the PRJEB13832 data set (Local surveillance...
ACCTTGTTGCATGCAATCGGATTGAAATTTCCGGAAGCTACTGATGGTAGGGTCATCAACAAAATATTCCTGTAATCAGTAGGATTCAATCCTCGCATGATTCCGATTAAATTGGGGAGGCACCGGAAGATGTGCCTTAAGTCAAAGGCCACTGTTTCAAAGCTCGTTAATATCAAGTAAAAATAATCCTGAATTGTAAAAATTATGCCACAATCTTCGCAAAACAGGTTTTTTCTTCCTTGTATATGTAAGCGGCAACAAGTTTGGAGCTTCTCAAATTATTAAATGGGAAATATAAAACAAACTTTTTCTGTATGTTTTCTTGTTTCTGTTTATAAAGAGAGATTGTCAGAGTGTTGCTGCAACAAGCTTTTTTGATCCATTTCTCATCATTATCTAACTTTTTACTCATTTTTTAGGAGTCAGTCGAAGTCTACAAAGTGATATTTATAGCTTACATTAGTATAGCGTTTACAATGTTGTGTTTGTATTAAAAATCGATTAAGGCTGATAGATTATTACTGTTTATAAAACACGTTGAGTTTCAATATATTTATTATGAATTATGGCAAAATCATCTTTAACATGGTATTATGGATATATATTAATGAAAGGGCCTGACATGATTAAATAAATCATTATTGGATCGTTTTGTTACAGCAATATAATTGTAAGGGAAGTGTCTGGATGAGTGCAAAAATGAACATACTTAAAGAGTTGGAAAAAGAGATGTATTTGTTCAACATCGGGGAACATCTTGAAAGTTACCGCTTTTTAGGAAGTAAACAACGGACCGAAAATGGGATTGAAGGATGGCGTTTCACAGTCTGGGCACCCCATGCAAAAACTGTTTCCTTGGTCGGGGATTTTACTGAATGGAAACCCGTAGAAATGCAAAAAATCGGCAAGACCGGAGGGTGGTCGCATTTTACGGGGGCTGCTGCGCAAGGAGACTGTTACAAATATTATATCGAAGACAAAAACGGCAAGAAAAAATATAAAATCGATCCTTATTCTTTCGCGTATGAAGTTCCTCCAAAAGACGCGTCAGTTGTGTTTGACATGCCTGAGAAAAAATGGAAAGACGGCAGATGGGCGGCAAACAAAAAAAGAAAGTCCATTTATCAAAAACCGCTTAACATTTATGAAGTGCATTTCAGTTCATGGAAAAAGCATGATGATGGCAGCTGGTATTCCTTTAAAGATCTTACTGAAACGTTGATTCCATATGTGAAGGAAATGGGCTACACGCACATCGAATTCATGCCTTTGATGGAACATCCGTTGGAAGCTTCTTGGGGCTATCAAATCACCGGGTACTTCGCGGTGGCTGCGCGTTACGGGAATTTGCTTGAGCTGAGGGATTTTGTGGAAGAAGCGCATAAAGAAGGAATCGGCGTCATCATGGATTGGGTTCCCGGCCATTTCTGCAAAAATGATTATGCGTTGTCCTATTTTGATGGTACACCGACTTTTGAATATGCCGATCCGAATCGCGCCATCAACAACCGTTGGGGGACATTGAATTTTGACTTGGGAAAAGCACAAGTGCACAGCTTCTTGATTTCGAACGCCATTTTCTGGCTGCAAGAGTTCCATTTTGATGGAATCCGTGTCGATGCCGTTTCGAATATGCTTTATCTTGACTATGATGAAGGTCCATGGACACCGAATGAAGATGGCAGCAATCACAATCGCCAAGGAATCGAATTCCTCAAGAAGATGAACACAAAAGTATTCGAACGCCAGCCGGACACATACATGATCGCGGAAGAGAGTACTGCTTGGGCCAACGTCACGAAACCAATCGAGGCAGGTGGGCTTGGGTTCAACTATAAATGGAATATGGGGTGGATGAATGATACCTTGCGCTTCTTTGAAATGGATCCTTTGTTCCGAAAAGACAATTTCAACCTGATCACCTTTTCGTTTATGTATGCTTTCAATGAGAACTTTATACTGCCTATTTCTCATGATGAAGTGGTCCACGGGAAACAATCCCTTTTGGCCAAAATGCCGGGAGACCGCTATAAGCAATTTGCGGGCTTACGGACGCTGCAAGCCTATATGATGGCTCACCCAGGCAAAAAATTGAACTTCATGGGGAATGAAATCGGTCAATTCCTGGAATGGCGCTTCTATGATCAAATCGAATGGGGTGTCCTGAACAACGAGTTCAATCCGGAGTTCCAGCATTACATCAAAACCTTGAACCATCTTTACAAAGATACGAAAGCTTTGCATGAAGTCGATGATGCAAATACGGGTCTGGAGCTTCTTGACGCGGACAATAACCAGGAGTCAGTCCTTTCTTTCATAAGAACTGGTGATAAACCGCGCGATTTTCTGATTGTCGTGTGCAACTTCACGCCTGTCGAGCGACGTAAATTCCAGGTAGGCGTACCGTACGAAGGCCACTACGAAGTATTATTGAATACTGAAATGCAGGAATTCGGCGGTACATGGACAAAAAATATTCCGGAAATGATCACCAGCCTGGACGGCATGAACCGTCAGCCTTTCTCGATCGAATTCACATTACCCGCATTAGGAGTTTTGTTCATCAAACCAAAACGCGTTTTTGGTGTTAATAAATAGATAAACAGATAGATACGATGAGAAGGAGGGGAAGGGAAGAGGCATTCTTCCTGATACTATGAAAAATGAAATGGTAGCAATGATATTAGCCGGAGGGCAAGGAACTCGGCTAGGAAAATTGACGCGCGAAACAGCCAAACCGGCTGTCCCGTTCGGCGGGAAATATCGGATAATCGATTTTGCTTTAAGCAACTGTGCGAATTCAGGCATCAATAAAGTTGGGGTAGTGACGCAGTATCAACCATTGGAATTGAATGAGCACATCGGCAACGGTGAATCATGGGGACTGAATGGCGGTAATGGGGGTGCTACGATTCTGCAGCCGTATTCGAGTGCTGATGGCGAAAAGTGGTTCAAGGGAACTGCGCATGCCATTTATCAAAATATCGCCTATATCGACAGATACAATCCGGAATATGTCCTGGTATTGTCCGGTGACCATATCTACAAGATGGACTACTCACATATGCTGGATTTCCATAAAGCGAACCATGCCAGCTTGACTGTCGGCGTCATCCCTGTTCCGATGGAAGAAGCACCCCGCTTCGGGATCATGAACACGGATCAGACGAACCGCATCATCGAATTCGATGAGAAGCCAAAAGAGCCGAAAAGCAATTTGGCATCGATGGGTATCTACATCTTCAACTGGCAAGTGCTCCGTAAATATTTGGTGGAGGATCAAGCGAAACAGCGTGAGATGGAAGATTTCGGCAAGAACGTCATTCCGGCCTACCTTGAGAACGGCGAAAACTGCTTTGCGTACGCTTTCGACGGCTACTGGAAAGACGTCGGTACAATCGAAAGTCTTTGGGAAGCGAATATGGAATTCCTAGATCCGGATCATTCCTTGAATATCCGTGACGAAGAATGGCGCATCTATTCAAAAAATCCGGTATCCCCTCCACAATTCTTGACGGAGACATCCAATGTGACGGATTCCATGATAGTGGATGGTTGTTATGTAGCAGGTGAAATCACCCATTCGATCCTTTCCCAAAATGTTCGGGTCGGCAACGGATCTGTCGTGCGTGATAGTTTGATCATGGCCAATGTAACGATTGGGGAGAATGTCACAATCGAGCATGCCATCATCGGTGAAAATGCAAAAATTGCTGACAATGCCAATGTCATCGGCAAAAACGGTGAAATCGAAGTTGTCGGATATGCTGAAGTTATAGGAGGACTGAAAGATGAAGATGAATAGTATCTGTGCCATATTAAACCTGACCGAGGACGAAAAAGCGTTGAAACCTTTGACGCAGGCCCGCCCGATTGCTTCACTACCGTTCGCTAACCGTTACCGATTGATCGACTTCAATCTTTCAAGCATCAGCCATGCTGAAATCAACTCAGTGGGTATTTTCATCGCGGGCAGTGGCCGTTCAATCTATGACCATATCCGCAGTGGATCTGTATGGAACCTGGAATCCGGCTTGACAGGCGGAATCTTCACTTATTCCCAACAATTGCTTAAAGAGATCCAAGAGCACAATGGCGACGATATGGATTACTATATGAACCATAAAGAATTCATCGCACGTTCAAAAGGCGAATACGTCATCGTGATGGGCAGCAAGATCTTGGCGAATGTCGACATCAAAGCCATCATGCAGCATCATCTGGCAAAGGATGGCGCTCTAACGGTAGTCTACAAGACCGTTCCTAGATCCTTCCTTGAAAACAGACCGGATGAAAAAGTTTTGAAGATCGATCGTGATGAATATTTGGTGCGCTTGACGGATGCCAAAGATGCACCTGAGGATCTCGAACGTCTGGCAATGTCAATGAACATGTACTTCATGAGAGCGGACAAAATGCTCGAATTGATCCAACGTGCCGAAGCGGAGGATGTACAACTGGATTCGGGCAAACTGATCGAACATTACATGCCTGAATACCAAATCAATACTTACGAATACACAGGCTATATGGCCAATATCGATTCTATCCCTGCCTACTTCAATGCGAATATGGAAATGCTGGAAAAGAACAAATTCTCATCTTTGTTCCACGGAAGCCAAAACGTCATCACTAAAGTGAAAAACGGGGCACCGACTTATTATTCTAAAGAGGCCCATGTAAAGAATGCCCAATTTGCAACAGGCTGTTTTGTTGAAGGGACTGTCGAGGATTCCTTGATTTTCCGCAAAGTCAACATCGCGAAGGGTGCCGAAGTCCGCAAATCAATCATCATGCAGGGTGCAGAAATCGGTGAGGGCGCAATTCTTGAATATTGTATCCTGGACAAGAATGTGACCATCGGGCCCGGCGTGACTTTGAAAGGCACGAAAGATAATATTGTAGTGATCGAAAAAAATAAAACACTCACAGTTTAGAAAGAAGGATGCGCACGATGAAAATATTATTTGCCGCAAGTGAGGCTGCTCCTTTCTTCAAAACAGGCGGGCTCGGCGATGTCGCGTACGCACTGCCGAAGGAGTTAGTCAAACAAGGCGTGGATATCAGGGTGGTGCTTCCGTACTATTCGACGATGCCTGCAAAATACAAAGCAGATATCAAGGAATTGCTGCATTTCCGTGTGCAAGTCGGTTGGAAAAGCATGTATTGCGGCGTGAAAACTTTGGAATTAGATGGCGTAACCTATTATTTCATCGATAATCAAGCCTATTTCGATCGTCCGTCCTTGTACGGCCAAATGGATGATGCCGAAAGGTTCGGCTTCTTCTCGCTGGCGATCTGCGAAATGATGGAAAAAATTGATTTCATCCCGGATGTCGTCCATGTGAATGATTGGCATACCGCCATGGTTCCTGCCCTGCTAGTGGACAAATATCATTGGATCGAAGCGTATCAAGGCATCCGCAAAGTCATCACGATCCACAACATCCGTTTCCAGGGTGTCTATGATCCGTCCGTTCTTAACAGCATTTTCGGGACCGGCATGAACATCTACCATGAAGCCGGTGTGAAATATTATGACAGCGTCAATTTCATGAAAGGTGGCATCAACTTCTCTGACGTTGTCACAACTGTCAGCCCATCCTATGCCAATGAAATCCAGACACAGGAATTCGGTGAAGGCTTGGAGGGGACTTTGGGGTACAACAGCTGGAAAATCAGAGGGATCATCAACGGAATCGATTACGATGTCAATGATCCGGAGACCGATCCGAAACTTGAATACCATTTCACAGCCGATGATTTGACCGGTAAGGCAAAAAATAAAGCAGCCCTGCAGGAACGTTTGGGTCTGGAAGTGAATCCGGATATTCCATTAATCACGAGTGTAGGACGCTTGACTGACCAAAAAGGCTATCAGCTTGTGCAGGAAAAAACCGAGGAACTGTTGAATGCGCGCGATGTGCAGATTGCCATTCTCGGGACCGGCGAAGAGCAATACGAGAACTCGTTCCGTTATTTTGCCGCAAAATATCCTGACCGCTTCGCGGCGGTCATCGATTTTGACATCTCCTTGGCGCAGCAGATGTACGCAGGAGCAGATCTGTTCCTGATGCCTTCCGCTTTCGAACCATGCGGGTTATCGCAGATGATTTCGTTGCGCTACGGAACTTTGCCGATCGTACATGAAACGGGCGGTTTGAAAGACACGGTGATCCCTTACAATTCCTACACAGGAGAAGGAACCGGATTCACCTTCATTGATTTCAGCGGGTATGCACTGCTGGGAACCATCTACCGAGCGCTGGACGTATATGAAAATCAGCCGAAAGCCTGGGCAAAAATGGTGCGCGAAGCGATGAGCCAGGATTTCAGCTGGAAAGAACCGGCCAAAGATTATCTGGATGTTTATCAGTCATTAGTAAACGAATAAGAGGAGTTGCAAACGTAAATGGCATTTGATGTTCAAGAATTCAAGAAAGAATTCCAGAAGAAATTCGAGGAATTATTCGCTTACGGTTATGAGTCGGGTTCGAAAACGGAGCAGTACATCGCTCTGGGGGATTTGGTGCGGGGCCTCTACTCTGACGACTGGATTCAAACCGTGACGGATTACAACAAGAAAAAAGAAAAACAAGTTTTTTACTTTTCCATGGAATTCCTTCCTGGAAGAATGCTGAAAAGCAATCTCCTGAACATGGGGATAATGGACTGCGTCAAACAAGGCTTGGAAGAGCTTGGGTTGGATTTGGATGAGGTGGCGCGCGCTGAAGTCGATCCGGCTTTAGGGAACGGCGGCCTCGGAAGATTGGCTTCCTGCTTCATGGATTCGATCGCATCGACCGGACTTGCCGGCAACGGGAACGGTATCCGCTACCGGTATGGACTTTTCAAGCAAAAATTTATAAACGGTTACCAAATCGAATTGCCGGAAAACTGGCTGCGCAATCGGAACGTATGGGAAGTACGGAAAGAGAACAAAGCCGTCATCGTCCGTTTCGGCGGAGATGTCAGTTTTACGCAGGATGGGGACGGCAAGTTGCGTGTGCATCACGAAAACACCAGGGATATCCTGGCGGTTCCTTACGATACTGCTCAAATAGGCTACAACAACGGAATCATCAACAATCTGCGCCTTTGGTCAGCGGAAATTCCATACGGCGATGAGGCACGTTTTTCTACAGAAGAACAGCGCGAGGAAGTCAAACGCATCACTGAGGTACTGTATCCGGACGATTCCAATTATGAGGGCCGACTTTTGCGCGTCCAACAGGAATACTTCTTCTCTTCTGCCGGCGTCCAAAGCATTGTCCGCTATTTCAAACAATTAAAGCTGGACTGGAGCCTTTTCCCGGATAAAATCGCCATCCATATCAATGACACGCATCCGACTTTAGCGATCCCTGAATTGATGCGGATCCTGTTGGATGAGGAAGAGTTGACTTGGGATCAGGCGTGGGAAATCACGAAGAAAACTGTCAGTTATACCAACCACACGATCCTCCAGGAAGCCATGGAGCGTTGGCCGGAAACGATGATTTCAGATCTGTTGCCGCGTATCTATCAGATTATCCAGGAAATCAACCGCCGTCATATCGACAAAAAGATGCCATTGTACGGTGAAGAATTAACCCAGCGCACCGCCATCATCGCAAATGGCCAGATCAAGATGGCCAATCTCGCCATCATCGGCAGCCATAGCGTCAACGGCGTCGCAAAATTGCACTCGGATATTCTGATGGCTGACACGCTGCACGATTTCTATGTGATGTATCCGCAAAAATTCAACAACAAAACGAACGGCATCACGCAAAGGCGTTGGGTTCAGATCGCAAATGAAAACCTGACCGAAATGCTTGATGAGACGATCGGTACGGAATGGAAGAGCGATCCGGAAGAAATCAAAGTTTTGAAGGCCCACCGTGATAACAAAATTGTTCTGGACAAACTGGAGCAAGTCAAACTGGCAAACAAAAAACGTTTCGCGGATTATGTGCTGAAAGAGATGCATATCGAAATCGACCCGAATGCTTTGTTCGACGTGCAGATCAAACGATTGCACGCTTATAAGCGCCAATTACTGAATGTGCTGCATATACTGGACAGATATCTGCAACTGAAGGATGATCCGAAGGCAAATCTGCAGAAGCGCGTCTTCATTTTCGGTGCTAAAGCTGCCCCAAGTTATTACTACGCAAAACAAATCATCAAACTGATCAACGCGATTGCGGATCTTGTCAACAACGACCCTGCCATCAATGACAAGATCAAGATCGTTTTCGTCGAGAACTACGGGGTATCCTTGGCGGAATTGATCATTCCGGCTGCTGATATCAGTGAACAGATTTCTCTTGCCGGCAAGGAAGCTTCCGGTACAAGCAATATGAAACTGATGTCGAACGGTGCTGTAACGATGGCTACTTTGGACGGGGCCAACGTCGAAATCCGGGACAATGTTGGTGATGAAAATATCTTCATCTTTGGCCTGAAGAGCGATGAGGTGCAAGAGTATTACCGCAATGGCGTATACAATTCAAGGGAAATCTATGAAAAGAATCCGCGTCTGAAACGGATCCTGAATCTGCTCATTGACGGGTCGATTCCTGGCGTTGAAACGGAAGGTCGCGACATCTTCGATTCGCTGGTCATGTACAATGATGAGTATTTCCTTTTGAAGGACTTCGATGGTTACCTACAAGCGCAATATGAGGCGGATGTGGCCTTTTCCGACAGAGACAGATGGAACAGGATGGCATTGATGAATATCGCAAGCTCAGGGCCGTTTTCATCGGATTACACGATTCTGCGTTACGCAGACGAAATCTGGAAGATCAAACCGCAGTCCTGATCAAACATTAACTAAAAGCAAGGGCTGCCCCGAAAAATGGGGTAGCCCTTGCTTGTGGTTTAGCGGTGTAATTCCCGACAAAAAAAGCCCTGATCAGGGGCGTGGTGTTGCGTCAACGATTCGTTATTTATCTATTTCACGTTTGAAGTAGAATTCTTGTTCTTCCGCCTCATCATAGATGGTTAGTGTAGGGGATGTGTCTTTTTTAAGAATCAAATAATAGCCGAAATGGTCGCGGAAGACCAATTCATTGGGCTTGGCTTCTTCGAGAGTCGCCTTTAATTTTTTGTTGTTCAGGAGAATTTCCAGATTATCAGTAATTTCAACCTTCAAGGACTGTGCGTCGTTTTTCCAGGTGCCGATGTAAGGGGTATACGTTGTTGATGGGCTTTTAGCGGCATTGCGATTTGACTTGAACAAAGCAGAGCTGATGCTTGCGATTACGGACAATCCGACGACGATCCTCCAAGGATTATTTTTTTTCACTGATTTGAAACCTCCCACATTAAGTTAACTCATAGTATATTCCTTTTTTTGCAAATGGCCATAGTATTAACAATACAAATATGTTACAAATGATGTAAAGTTTGAAAAGGTAATTGCCATAGGCGTGATATGATGCTATTCTAAAGCATAAATGAAAATACAATTACAAAATTAAAAATTCATTAAAGAAATCAAGCGAGGAAGTGTTCGGTTTGAAGGTTATTAAATTTGGCGGGAGTTCCCTTGCGAATGGGACTCAATTGAAAAAAGTATTGCAGATTGTAAAAGATGATGCAGACAGGAGAATCGTGGTCGTTTCAGCACCAGGGAAGCGCAATGACTCGGACGAAAAAGTTACGGATCTGTTGATCAAGCTGGCTGATGAGGTGAAAAACAAAGAAGATCACAAAAAAACACTAAAGACGATCCTGAAAAGATATCAAGATATCGTCGAAGAATTGGAGATCGATCCGAGTGTCATGGAAATCATTTCCCAAAACTATGAAGAATTGATCCAGGCGAAGTTTTACAACGAGCTGTATGCGTTGGATGCTTACAAAGCAAGCGGTGAAAACAACAGTGCCATTCTTGTGGCTGCATTTTTCAACAAAGAAGGCATTCCGGCCAAATACATCAACCCGAAGGATGCCGGACTTTTGGTCACCGACAACCCAGGAAACGCACGGGTATTACCTGAGTCATACAAGAACCTTTACGCATTACGGGATTCAAAAGAAGTCATCATTTTCCCTGGATTCTTCGGTTACACGAAAGAAGGCCAACTGTTGACTTTCTCGAGAGGCGGATCGGACATCTCTGGCGCAATCGTCGCGAACGGGGTCAAAGCCAGCCTGTATGAAAACTTCACGGACGTTGATGCCATTTATGTTGCAAACCCGAAAATGGTCAAACATCCGAAAAAAATCAAACAACTGACTTATCGTGAAATGCGTGAATTATCCTACAGCGGATTTTCCGTATTCCATGACGAAGCTTTACCTGTCTCTTATACACCTCCGAGCCCACGAGACCTCTCTACATCTCGTATGCCGTC
>ERZ1023750.116-NODE-116-length-10184-cov-6.256096_pt1 | contig 10184 bp, 5 predicted proteins | sample MGYA00521086_ERZ1023750 | MGnify/ENA primary metagenome ERZ1023750 (study PRJEB33180, sample SAMEA4059229) | wastewater metagenome | place: Denmark | collected 2016-05-16 | study: EMG produced TPA metagenomics assembly of the PRJEB13832 data set (Local surveillance...
GCCATTGCAGAATTTAATGGTAAAGGCACACCTGTTGCCCCTCACTTGTCTTGTATTGGTGATGACAAAGCACGTATTGCTGAGTTACTCGACCTTTATAAAGATCAAGGCATTGACCGTATTGTGGCGCTGCGTGGTGACTTACCTTCAGGTCAAGTTGGCCTAGGGGAACTACCTTATGCTACTGATTTAGTACGTTTTATCCGTGAACATTCGGGCGATCATTTCAAAATTGAAGTTGCCGCTTATCCAGAAATGCACCCTCAAGCAGATAGTTTTGACCTAGACATTCAACGTTTTTGCGACAAAGCCAATGCAGGTGCGAATGCCGCACTGACTCAGTTCTTCTTTAATCCAGATGCCTACTTCTACTTTGTCGATCGCATTCAAAAAGAAGGCGTGAACATTCCTGTTGCACCAGGCATTATGCCAATTACCAATGCCAGCAACTTGATTCGCTTTGCAGATGGGACAGGCGCTGAGATTCCACGTTGGATTCGTAAGCAACTGGCAACCTATGGTGATGACACTGCCAGCATCAAAGCATTTGGTCATGAAGTGATTGTGAAACTTTGTGAACGCCTGATTGCAGGTGGCGCACCGAGTTTGCACTTCTACACCATGAACACGACTGACCCTACCCGCCAGCTTGTACTAGACCTCGGTTTAGCATAAGCATTTAAACTAGATTCACCCTATTTGAGAGTAAAACCGAATGCCTCGTTTTTTTATGGAAGCAGAACTCAATGTTGATCACACTGTCGAACTGACTGAAACTGTGTTTCACCACTGGGTAAAAGTTTTGCGTGCTCAAGTCGGTGAAACGGCTACCTTGTTTAATGGACAAGGCGGCGAATATGAAGTGACCTTAAGTGACGTTGCTAAAAAGTCAGCATCAGTTCAGGTCACTGCTTTTAACCCAACCAATCGTACACCTGCGTTTAAAACTTTACTCGGTCAAGTCATGAGTAAAGGTGATCGTATGGACTATGTCATTCAAAAGGCAGTTGAATTAGGCGTTTCCGAAATTCAACTATTAACGTCTGAACGTTGTGAAATGCGTTTGAAATATGACCGCGACCAAAAGAAGATTGATCATTGGCAAGGCATTGCTATCGCGGCATGCGAACAATGTGGCATGAACATTGTTCCCACTATCCATGCTCCAGTCAGCTTAGACAAATGGCTCGCATCCGAATTACCTGCGACTCGGCTTGTACTCGCCCCGAATAAAGAAAAAATCGACGTTTTGGGACATGCGACACCAAACATTGCACTACTCATTGGGCCTGAAGGTGGTTTAAGTGAGGCTGAAATTACAACAGCCAATGAGCACGGTTTTATCAGCTGGTGTATTGGTGAGCGTGTATTACGTACAGAGACAGCACCAGTTGTCGCTTTGTCAATCCTCAACTACAATTTAGTGATTTAAATCACATAAACAGCAGAGTCACCCTTTTGTTCTGTTAATATATTGATTATGATGTACAACAATATTACCCTTGACTTATATCAAAATATAAATTGATTGTGTTTTACACAATGTATTTAAATTTGAAAAAAGACACAACACAACGCCATTGGGTCATAAAAAAAATAAGGTTTCGCGATTCATGCCAGATATTTCTACAGAAAATCTTGATCGGCACTTGCAGACTGCGCAAATATCGCATTCTATTAGCCATCTTCGTTTCCTCATCAGTAGCTTACTGATTCTTAATTTTTATATTTTCTGTGCATATCACTATAATTTTTCTCAAGATTCTTTTTATTTTAACCTGTGGTTTTTTGTTTCTGAGTTTATTCTCAGCATTTTTTGGCTCGTGAACACCGTGTATTTCAACCCGAAAAATCACTCTGCCAAACATGCGCACCACTGGATTCAAGGCATCTGTTTAAGTATTGGTCTTTTGGTTGCAGCAGGCGTCATCTGTATCTACTACTACTTACCAAGCCTATCCGGCAATTTTAACTATACAAATGCCCTACTCTTATCTGCACTCTTAGTGATTGTCACACAGACCGTTTGCCTCACCTATTTAACGCAACGCATCAGTTATTTTTGTTTGGTTTTTATTCCGTCTATCACCCCTTATGTCCTCTCGCAATTTATCAACTTCGATGCCAATCACACTCTTTTTCACCTCACTGTAAACTTTATTCTGATTGTGATTTTGCTTTGTGCCAACGCCACTAACCGTATTAATCAGCACTTATCCCGCCTCTCAATTAAAAATCGAGAGTTGAAAAAAGAAGCTGAAAAACAAGTCGCTTGGACCGATGATTTATGCAAACAACTACAAAACGAAGTGAATAAATCCAAAGAAATTGAACAACAGTTACAACTGAATAATCAATTGCTTGAGCAAAAAGTACGTGAACGAACCTTTGACGTAAATCAAATCAATAAAGACTTAAAAAATAAGCAAGAAAACCTATCGCTTGCCCATGAAATTTCAGGTATTCGTCCTTGGGATTGGAATATTAAAGACCGGCTCATTTCCTTGACCAATCACAAAAAAGAAAAAGTATTTAAAAATTCCACAGAGCATCAACTTCAGCTTCAGTACCTGATTCATCCAAATGATATTGCCCCGTTTAAATCTGCAATGAAAAGTCATTTACGGGGTCATTCAGACCGCTATGAAGCCACTTACCGTCTGCAACACAATAACGGGAAATGGTACTGGGTACATGACACTGGGCGTGTCATTGCTCGCGATCCAATCAATCAAAAACCGTTACAAATGGTCGGTATTCGACGTGACATTCAACATGAAAAAAGCAACCAAGAACGTCTGCGACTAGCAGCGAGCGTACTTGAACAAGCTGAACAAGGGATTTTCATCTTAGATGAAGACCTGCGTTATATCGACGTAAATCCGTTCTTTGAACGTTTGGCTGGCTTTGAAGCTGTACAAATTAATGGTAAGCATCTGTTTGATATTGTTGCGAATTATAAGTCACATCAACGCACCACACATAACCAAATCATTGGGCAACTCCTAAAAAAAGGTGAATACGACGGTGAACTTAATGAAAAGTTCCTGTCAGGCAAAGAGCTGTGTATTTGGATGCATCTGAATGCCATTACCGATGAGCAAGATCGTGTCACGCATTATATTGGTATCGTGTCCGATTTAACCGAGCGCAAACTGCAAGAACAGCGTCTGTCTTATTTAGAGAACTACGATACGCTGACCGACTTACCGAACCGTTTTTACTATAACTATCAGCTTCATCAGTATTTGGTTTCTCAGCAAGACAGTATTAAACAACTGGCGATTATTCGACTCAATATTGACCGTTTCCGCCCATTGAATGAATTCTTAAGCAATAATGGCGGCGATGAGCTGCTGCGCCAAGTTGCTCAGCGCCTTCGTTTAACCAATGCTGAAGCCTTGATAGTGGCTCACTTAAATGGTGACGATTTTGCAATTGTATATGAGGTCTCTCATATTCGCCCCTCCGTTCAGGAACATATTGATCGCATTAACAAAGCCTTTAGCCTACCTTTTGATATTTTTGGTCAAGAGCACATTATTACGCTTTCAATGGGGATTTCGCAGTACCCTGAACATGGTCGTCAGCTGGACTACTTAAACAACTGTGCAGAACAAGCACTGAGTGAAGCAAAACGTTTAGGTGGAAATGCCACCAAGTTCTACAGCCTGAGCAATACCGTTGCATTAGAAGAAGGAATTTATTTAGAACGCGATTTAAGGCTAGCAATACAAAACAATGAGTTGGTGGTTTATTACCAACCCAAAATCAACTTTCACAATCAGAAGATTTATGGTTTTGAGGCGTTGGTACGCTGGAATCACCCAACCAAAGGCATCGTGCCGCCGAGTCTCTTCATTCCGATGGCAGAAAAAACCAGCTTGATTTCAGATATTGGCCGCATTGTAATTTTACAAACCGCTAAGCAAATCAAAGAATGGAATAAATTGGGTTTTGATAATATCTGCGTTTCGGTCAATGTGGTTGCCCAACAATTACAACGTGGACAGCTTTTAAAGGACTTAGATGAAGCCCTTGATCGATATAAAATCAGTGGTAGTAGCCTCGAATTAGAAATTACAGAATCCACTTTGGTTGAAAACTCAGAAGCAGTGAAAAACCTCCTTGAAACCATCAAATTGCGTGGCATTCATATTTCTTTAGATGACTTTGGTACAGGTTATTCATCACTGTCTTACCTAACTGACTTCCCTATCGATACTTTAAAAATTGATCGAAGCTTCATTTCAAAAATTGGACACTACAAACAAGAAGCGATTGTGAGCGCCATGATTGCCATGGGGAAAGCCATGGGTATGACCGTGGTGGCGGAAGGAATTGAGACCGAACAACAACTGAGTTACCTACAAAACTTAGAATGTGATATCGCGCAAGGTTATTTATTTTCCAAACCTCTTCCGCAGCTCGATGCTACCCAATATTTAAGAGATCATCTCGACACACCCTCGTATACATACTCAATATAAATCAGACTGTTTTAGCTCTAAGTTTGCTTAAAAAGCACCAGCTATCACTGGGATATACCAGCAACTAATGGTATATTTGGTCTTGTCTACTAAAAACTACCAGCTCCGCTGGCTAACCCACGCTACAAAGAGATTCAGATGGACGATCAATCATTAAAACAGCAAGCTTTGTATTATCACGAATTCCCAACCCCAGGGAAAATCAGCGTTACACCTAGCAAGCAGCTGGTCAACCAACACGATTTAGCCTTGGCGTATTCACCTGGTGTCGCAGCACCATGTCTTGAAATTGAAAAAGATCCTTCAAAAGCAGCGCTTTATACTGCACGTGGGAACCTTGTTGCTGTAATCACAAATGGTACTGCCGTTTTGGGTCTAGGTAAGATTGGTCCACTTGCGTCTAAACCTGTCATGGAAGGTAAAGGCGTTTTATTTAAAAAATTCGCAGGTGTTGATGTATTTGACATCGAAATTGCTGAAAATGATCCAGACAAAATTGTCGATATTGTTGCTGCATTAGAACCGACTTTTGGTGGTATCAACCTTGAAGACATCAAGGCACCAGAATGCTTCTATATTGAACAAAAACTTCGTGAACGTATGAATATCCCTGTGTTCCACGATGATCAGCATGGTACATCCATTATCGTTGGATCTGCTTTACTGAATGCTTTGCAATTGAATGGCAAAAAAATTGACGAAATTAAAATCGTCGCTTCAGGTGCAGGTGCTGCGGCTCTGTCTTGCCTAGATTTACTTTGTGCCATTGGTGCAAAAAAAGAAAATATTATTGTTGCAGACTCACGAGGTCTACTTACAACAAAACGTGAAGGTCTAGACGACTCTAAAAAACGTTATGTACAAGATGTTGAAGGCACTCAACTGGCTGACGTGATTGCAGGCGCAGACATTTTCCTCGGCTTATCTGCTGCGGGTATCTTAACCAAAGAAATGGTTAAGCTGATGGCGAAAGATCCGATTATCTTCGCACTTGCCAACCCAGATCCTGAAATTCTGCCTGAACATGCACACGAAGTTCGTGATGACGTGATCATGGCGACAGGTCGTTCAGATTATCCAAACCAAGTGAACAACGCACTTTGCTTCCCTTACATTTTCCGTGGTGCTCTTGATGTAGGCGCAACCACTATCAATGAAGAGATGAAAATTGCATGTGTCTATGCGATTGCGCGTATGGCACACATTGAAGCAGATGCGGCATCTTATGGTGAAAAATCTGCATCTTTTGGTCGTGACTACTTAATTCCACGCCCACTTGATCAGCGTCTGATTTTAGAAATTGCACCTGCTGTTGCACAAGCGGCCATGGATTCAGGTGTTGCAAGTCGTCCAATTCAAGACTTCTCTGCATACCGTCAACGTCTTTCTGAGTTTGTTTATAACTCAGCACTGATGATGAAACCTATTTTTGCTCAAGCAAAATCTGATCCGAAACGTATTGCTTATGCTGAAGGTGAAGACCTACGTGTACTTCGTGCAGTACAAATTGCGGTCGATGAAGATCTTGCAAAACCAATTTTAGTCGGTCGTACTGCGGTTATTGAGGCAAACATTAAAAAGTTAGGCTTACGTCTTGAACATGGTGTGAACATCACTATTGTCGATCAAGAAAAAAACCCTGACTATGAATTGTTTGCAGATGACTACTACACGCTTATGCAGCGTAAAGGTGTAACACCTGAATATGCACAACGTGAAGCACGTCGTCGTTCGACCTTGATCGCGTCGATGTTAGTGAAACATGGTAAAGCAGACGGGATGCTATGTGGTACGTATTCAAGCTACGACATTCACTTAGACTTCGTTAAAAACATCATTGGTAAAAAAGAAGGTCACAACTCTTTCTTTACATTGAATGCTTTAATGCTTGAAGACCGTAACCTGTTCATTGCTGACACTTATGTCAACACCAACCCAACAGCTGAACAGTTGGCTGAAATGACAATTTTAGCCGCTGAAGAAGTACGTCGTTTTGGTATGACACCACGTGTTGCTCTACTTTCTCACTCAAGCTTCGGTTCAGATCAAACGGACCCAAGCGCGCAAAAAATGCGTAAAGTGTTTGAAATTTTGACGCAAATCGCGCCAGAACTTGAAGTTGAAGGTGAAATGCATGCGGACGCGGCATTGGATGAAAACATCCGTAACTTTGCATACTCAAACTCGCGCTTCAAAGGTTCTGCGAATCTATTGATCATGCCAAACTTGGATGCAGCCAACATTTCATTTAACCTGTTGAAATCAACTTCAGGTAATAATGTTACCATCGGCCCTATCCTACTTGGCGCAGCGAAACCAGTTCATATTTTGACACCAACAGCAACAACACGTCGTTTAGTGAATATGACTGCGCTGACTGTAGCGGAAATTCAAGAAGCGGAGAAAAACGGCGACTAATTGTTTGTCGTTATACACGTATCTTGTGACTTGAGAAAACCTCTATTCTGTAGCATGATGGCTGCAAGAATAGAGGTTTTTTCATGCAAGTTTATTTAGTAGGCGGTGCGGTCCGAGATCAGCTTCTGGGTCACCCCTATCACGAAAAAGATTATGTAGTTGTCGGTGCAACACCTGAACAACTGCTTGCCCAAGGTTTCCAACCTGTAGGTAAAGATTTTCCTGTTTTTTTACATCCTGAAACCAAAGATGAATATGCGCTTGCCCGTACTGAACGTAAGTCAGGGCATGGGTATCATGGCTTTGAGTTTTATACCGACACTACCGTTACCTTAGAACAAGATTTAATTCGACGTGACCTCACCATCAATGCTATTGCCATGGATGATGAAGGCACTCTGTATGACCCCTATGGCGGCCAACGCGATTTAGAGCTCCGTGTTTTAAGGCATGTTTCTGATGCTTTCGTAGAAGACCCACTACGTGTCCTGCGTGTTGCACGATTTGCTGCACGTTATAAAACCCTAGGATTTACGGTGGCTGAAGAAACGTTGGCACTGATGCAGCAACTCGCAGACTCGGGTGAACTGGAGGCACTAACCCCTGAACGCGTTTGGAAAGAAACCTCTCGTGCTCTGATGGAAGATCATGCCGATGAATACTTTGAAGTACTACGTCACTGTGGTGCTTTAAAAGTGCTTTTTCCAGAAATCGAGGCGCTTTACGGTATTCCACAGCGCCCTGAGTATCACCCTGAAATTGACTGTGGCATTCATACCATGATGTCCTTACAGCAAGCATGTCGTGCCAACTATGCACTGGATGTTCGTTTTGCTGTTTTGGTACATGACTTAGGCAAAGCTTTGACACCTGTAGACGAGTTACCGCGTCATATCATGCATGAAGAACGTGGGGTCAAGCCTGTGACAGAAGTGTGTGAGCGTCTAAAAGTCCCAACGCAGATGAAGCAGCTCGCAATTACGGTCTGTAAAGAACATTTAAAATGTCATCAAGCCCTGACCTTAAAACCAGGCACTTTATGGCGCTTACTGCAACGCTTAGATGTACTACGCCGCCCAGAACGGGTCGAAGCCTTTGTGCAGGCCTGTGAATGTGACTCACGTGGTCGTTTAGGACTGGAAGATCGTGAATATCCACAGTCTGCATATATTTTAAAGGTGATGGATGTGGTGCGAAATATCAAAGCACAAGACCTGCCTGCGGATATCAAAGGCCCTGATATTGGTGAAATGCTGATTGAGCGTCGAATACACGCAATTGGAGAGCTGAAGGCTCAATACAGTTAAACCTTGATCGACTCAAATAAAGCGCCACAATCGGCGCTTTATTTAATTTCACTTAAGAAATGGATGCGGGAAAAGTAATTACTTTTTCCAACTGCATGTGTTCTGTTGCAATCATTAACAAACGATCCACACCTAAAGCAATACCTGCACATGCGGTCATTTGAGGCAAAGCAGCCAATAAAAACTCATCGATCGGCATCACATGTAAGCCTAACTTTTCACGTTCAGCATTATCGGCTTCAAAACGTGAACGCAACACCTCCGCGTCGATCAACTCATCATATGCGTTGGCGAGTTCCAAACCTTCAATATACAGCTCAAAACGTGCTGCAACCCATTCACCGTCTTCATCCGTTTTAGTTTTGGCAAGCGAGGCTAGCTCTGGCGGAAAATCGGTCAAAAAGACGGGCGTATCAAAACCTAGGCTTGGCTCTACAAAATGCGAAAAGAGCAAATCGATATAGCCAAGGCGGTCATCACCCAAGTCCAAATTTAAACCCACGCGATTACAGCAGTCTTTTAACTCCTTCAAACTGGCTTGCAGTGGGTTCAAATCCAAGCGATCCATAAACGCATGCTTATAGCTCAAAATGGTAGGGCGAACCTCACCAAAACGCTGCTTTAATGTGACATTCAATAAATCTGTCACTTCAAACATCAAATCCTTCAAGCTGAAATTCGGTCTATACCATTCCAGCATGGTAAATTCACTATTGTGTTTACGACCATGTTCATCATCACGGAAGACTTTACAGATTTGATAAATTGGCCCACTACCGCTGGCCAATAAGCGCTTCATGGCAAACTCAGGTGAGGTCTGCAAATAATGCGTTTGTTGCTTACCTTGTACATGGCGCTGCGCTTGAACCGAAGCCAAATGCACATCGGTCACACCAGCTTGAGATAAAATCGGGGTTTCAACCTCAAGCACTTCACGTTCAGCAAAAAACTGGCGAATTTGGCTATACATTTGCGCGCGAGCACGCATGGCTTTTAAGTCACAGGTTGGCTGATAATGGATCACGTCCTGACTCATGCCTTCGGCCCTCCGTGTGCAGCCCATTCACGGCGTAATGGATAGGTCTTTCTTAAATGATCAAAGGCTTTTTGATCGATCATCCCCTCTTTTAAGCAAGCACGTAAGGCTTGGTCATCCCGTGCAATCGGGTAGATTTCACTTAAATGCTGTTGAAGTGCAGATTTCAAATCTTGCCCTTCAAAATACTGCGCGCACAAAGGCAACTGCGACTCGAAACTTTTATGGGCTTCAAACTGAAAGGTTTTACAAAAGGCTTCATAGATCATTTGTGTACCACGCGCTTTGCCTTCTAAGCTATAACCTGCGATATGTGGCGTCACCAGACTCACAGCTTTCAACACTTGTTCAGAAATCACAGGCTCATGTTCAAAGACATCTAATACCACTTTGCGCTGTGTTTTTTCGATGTCGGCCAATAAAGCTTGCTCTTCAATTACAGGTCCACGCGCAGAATTAATCAGTATTGCTGTCGTTTTCATCGCAGCGAAAGCTTCGGCGTTGAACAAATGGTAGGTTGGATGTGATCCTGTTTTGGTTAAAGGCACATGCAATGAAATTGCATCGGAAGTACTTAATAAGGTATTAAAATCGACCTGCTGAATCGTATCTTGCTGTACAAAAGGATCATGACCGATCACATTCCAGCCCAATAGTTTGGCCATATAAGCTAAGCGAGAACCGACATTTCCTAGGCCAATAATGCCCAAAGTAAAACTTTCTTCAGCGTTCAGCAATGCTGGATTGAGATGGAGCAAAGCCGTAATCACATATTCAGCCACCGCCTGCGCATTACAACCTGCGGCATTCGCCCATTGAATATTCTGCTTTTCAATAGCGTTAATATCTAAGTGGTATGTACCAATCGTTGCACTACCCACATATTGAAGTGTGGTGTTATTGATTAATGCTGGATTGACTTGAGTTACGGAG
>ERZ1023750.119-NODE-119-length-10128-cov-6.725305_pt1 | contig 10128 bp, 8 predicted proteins | sample MGYA00521086_ERZ1023750 | MGnify/ENA primary metagenome ERZ1023750 (study PRJEB33180, sample SAMEA4059229) | wastewater metagenome | place: Denmark | collected 2016-05-16 | study: EMG produced TPA metagenomics assembly of the PRJEB13832 data set (Local surveillance...
TTTTGTTTCAAGCAGAAGACGGCATACGAGATGTAGAGAGGTCTCGTGGGCTCGGGGTGTGTATAAGAGACAGGATCAAAGGCATGCGCAAAAGGTGGAATTACAACATTCATGGATATGCCAAACACAAATCCTGCAACAATAACATATGAATCATTATTGTCAAAAAAGAAAATTGCCAAACAGAAGAGTATAGTTAATTACGGGTTTCATTTCGGTGGGAGCAGATCTAATAACATTGAAGAAATCAAAAAAGTAATAGAAAAAAATGCAGCGTGTGCAGTAAAAGTATTTTTAAATGTATCAACAGGTGAAATGCTAGTAGAAGATGATGAAATATTAAATGGAATATTTGAAAATTCAGAATTAATAATGGTACATGCAGAAAATGAAATGATAGATAAAGCAGCAGAGTTAGTAAAGAAACATAAAAAAAGACTATATGTATGCCATATATCATCAAAAAGTGAAATGGAAAAAGTTATAAAATATAAAAATGATGCAGTAAATAATGACTATGAGGTGTATGCAGAAGTTACACCACATCACCTTTTTATAAACGAAGCAACGAGAGAGTCAAATGAGACAAATAAGAAATTATTAAGAATGAAGCCAGAATTAAAGACAAAGGAAGACAATGAGTATTTGTGGAATGCCTTGTTAGATGGCCAAATAGACACAATTGGAACAGATCACGCACCGCATTTATTAAGTGAAAAAGAGAAGTCAGTTGTGTTTGGGGTACCAGGCATTGAGACATCGTTAGCACTTATGATAGATGCATATAATAAAAATGAGATTTCACTTGAACTTATAGAAAATGTAATGAGCAATAATGCAGCTAAAATATTCTCTCTAGATAAAAAAGGTAAATTAGAAGAAGGATATGATGCTGATATTATAGTTGTGGATACTAATAGGCAATGGACTGTAAAAAAGGAAGAAATAGAAAGTAAGTGTGGGTGGTCGCCATTTGAAGGATACGAATTATTAGGGAAAAATTATATAACAGTGGTAAATGGGAATATAGTTTATATAGATGGTGAATTTGATTTAACAGTTAGAGGAGATGATGTTAGTGAGTAAAGATTATAAAGTTGAAATAGCAAATATATTATTAGACACAAAAGCTGTAAAAATAAATGTATCTGAGCCATTTACTTTTGCTTCAGGGATAAAGAGTCCAATATATTGTGACAATAGAGTAATTCTAGGATTTCCAGATGCATGTGATGTAATAGTGGATGGATATATAAGTCTAATTGAGAGTGATGTTGAGGTTATTGCTGGTGTTGCAACAGCTGGAATTCCATGGGCTGCATTCATAGCAGCAAAGATGAAAAAGCCACTTGCGTACATACGAAACAAGCCAAAAGAACATGGTGCTGGAAAGCAAATTGAAGGTGCGGATGTTAAAGGTAAAAATGTAGTAATAATAGAAGACCTTATATCAACAGGAAAGAGTAGCCTAGTTGCAGTGAATGTAGTTAAAGCAGAAGGTGCTAAGAGTATAGACGTCAGATCAATATTCTCATACGGATTTGAAGATGCGAAACATAATTTTGCAGAAGCAGAAGTTGAATTTAAGAGCATCTCAAATTTTGCTATTTTGATAAATGTACTTAAGGAGAAAAAATATTTATCTGATAAAGAATCAGAAATAGCACTTAATTGGAGTAAAGATCCAAAATCATTTAAAAATTAGAATGAAATTTTCCTTGCAAAAAAGTGAGAATTTTGGTATATTATATTTAGTCGTTAAACAGTATAAATAAATTTTAAGCTCATATAATTCCCTAATATGGTGGGAAGTCTCTACCGGTAACCGTAAATTACTGACTATGAAATTAAAGTAACTCTTTTTGTGTTACTTTTACTTTTTAGTGTATATTATATTTATTTTATAAATTATAATGTAACGTAGTAAAAAAATATGAGTAAGAGGAGGTAGAAGTGAAAACATCTAATAACTTTATAATTTACGTACTACATAAATTGCATAGGTTGCAAATGATAGGCGAAGTTTACACTAATACTAAAATATACAAAGACTACAAAATGAAAAAGATTACAGGAAAAGAATATATAAAAATAAGAGCGCTTGGAGTATAACCATATACTTCCAAGCGTTTTTATTTACAATTAAGCTTTTGGAGGGAAAAATGAATTATAGAATTTATGTAGAGAAGAAGAAAATATTTAATGTTGAGTCAGAAGAATTATTTAATGAAATAAGAAATGATATGCTTATTACTAATATTGAAGATGTTAAAGTTATAAATATATACGATATTTTTAATATTGATGGAGCAGTTTATTTACAAACTAGAGATATTGTGTTCTCTGATAAAGTAAGTGATATTGTTTATGATAAGTTAGAGTCATTAGAATGTGAAGGAGCACAAATGTTTGCTGTTGAATATTTGCCTGGTCAATACGACCAAAGAGCAGATTCAGCAAAGCAATGCATTGATTTATTATTGGAGAATACGGATTCAAATACCAATATAGAAATTAGAAGTGGTAAATTAATAGTTCTATATGGTAAATTAACGAATCAAGAAATTCAAAAAATAAAGAAATATTATATAAATGAAGTTGAGATGAGAGAAAAACAATTAGACAAACTAGAAATAGTAAACGAAGTCCCATCAAATGAAACTATTGAGACAATAGACGAATTTGAAAAATTATCTGCTTATCAATTACAAAACCTTAAAAATGATATGGGCCTAGCAATGACAACAGAAGACTTAAAACACATTCAAGCATACTATTCCAAAGATGAGAAAAGAAATCCAACAGAGACGGAAATAAGAGTATTAGATACGTATTGGTCAGATCATTGTAGACATACAACATTTGAAACAATACTTGAAGACATACAAATAGAAGACGGTAAGTACAAAAAAATATTTGAAGAAAATATAAATGAATATTTACTTAGCAGAAATTATGTATACGGAGAAAATGCTAAAGATAGAAGTATAACATTAATGGATTTAGCAACGATTGCAGCAAAAGAGCAAAAAAGAAAAGGAAATCTGTCTGACTTAGAAGAATCAGATGAGATAAACGCATGTTCAATATATGTTGATGTGAATGTTAATAATAAAATAGAAAAATGGATATTACAATTCAAAAATGAAACGCATAATCATCCAACAGAAATAGAACCATTTGGTGGTGCAGCAACATGTATTGGTGGTGCAATAAGAGATCCATTATCAGGACGAACATACGTTTATCAAGCATTAAGAATAAGCGGTTCTGCAAATCCAAATGAAAAAATAGAAGATACAATGAAAGGTAAATTACCACAGAAAATAATAACAACAAAAGCAGCACATGGTTATTCTTCGTATGGTAATCAAATTGGACTAGCAACAACATTTGTAAATGAGATATATCATAGTGGCTATAAAGCTAAAAGAATGGAACTAGGGGTCGTTGTAGGCGCTGCACCAGCTGAAAATATAAGAAGAGACAAACCAGAAAAAGATGATGTTGTCATATTACTAGGTGGAAGAACTGGAAGAGATGGAATTGGTGGAGCAACAGGATCATCAAAAGAACATACAGAAAAATCTACAGAACAATGTGCAGCAGAAGTACAAAAAGGAAACGCTATTACAGAGAGAAAAATACAAAGATTGTTTAGAAATAAAGAAGTTACTAGATTAATAAAGAAATGTAATGATTTTGGTGCTGGTGGAGTATCCGTTGCAATTGGAGAGTTAGCTGACGGACTTATAATAGATTTGAATAAAGTACCTGTTAAATATATTGGATTGAATGGAACAGAACTTGCAATATCAGAATCACAAGAAAGAATGGCAGTTGTCATAGATAAAAAAGACAAAGATAAATTCTTGGAATATGCAGATAAAGAAAATTTAGAAGCAACAGAAGTTGCAGTTATAACAGAAGAAAAAAGGCTTGTTATGGTATGGAATAACAATAAGATAGTTGATTTATCAAGAGAATTTTTAGATACAAATGGAGCAAAATCAAAAATTAATGTAACAATTGATGGATATAAAAATATAAATAATTCGAGTGAATTCTTCGAAAGAAGTGATATCACAGCAGACAAATTAGAAAATAAAATAGAGCAAAATATGGCAACAATGAATGTTGCATCACAAAGAGGATTAATAGAAATGTTTGATTCTAGTATTGGATCAACAACAGTATTAATGCCATTTGGTGGTAAATATCAAAAAACACCATCAGAAGTTTCTATACAGAAGTTACCAGTGATGAATGGGACAACAAATACTGCATCAATAGTTGCACATGGTTATAATCCTAATATATCATCATTATCACCTTATCACGGTGGATTGTATGCTGTAATTGAATCAATGAGTAAGGTTGTAGCCGCAGGTGGGAATTATAAAAATATAAGATTTACATTTCAAGAATATTTTGAAAGATTAGGTGAAGATAGTAAAAAATGGTCTAAACCATTACTAGCATTATTAGGGACAAATAAAGTATTGAAATACTTCAACCTTGCAGCTATAGGCGGGAAAGACTCAATGAGTGGAACATTTAATGATATAAGTGTACCGCCAACATTAGTCTCATTTGCAGTAACAACAATGAGTACAGAAGACGTAATAACAACTGAATTTAAGTCTTCAGGAAACAATGTTTATTATATAAGATGTCCAAAAGATGAGTTAGGATTACCGAATCTTGACAATGTTAAAGCAATTTTTGATTATGTTAGTAGTAATATAAATTCGAAAAAAATAGTATCAGCATTTGCGTTGAAAGATGGCGGAATAATGGAAGCAATATGTAAAATGTCGATGGGGAATAATATTGGTGTAAGAATAGATGGTAAGAAAATTGAAATAGAAGAAGAACTATTTGAAAGAAATTACGGTTCATTTGTAATAGAAACAAGCGAAGAATTAGAAGAAACAAATACAATCGATATTATACATATCGCTGAAACAATAGAAGAAGGAATTATTAAATTAATTGATAAGAAGAGAAATCCAACAATCGTTGAGATAGACGATTTAACTGAGATATGGGAAGGAAGTCTAAAGGATGTTTTTCCAATTGAATATTCAGAAATAAAAAAAGAGAAGATAGATAAGTATTACAAAGAATTTAAAGAGACTGAAAAAATAGATATTGAGAAGAAAATATACATTAATTCTAATAAAGTGGCAAAACCAAAAATAATAATTCCTGTTTTCCCAGGTACAAATTGTGAATACGATTTACGAAAAGCATTTGAAAATGAAGGTGGTATCGTAAGTGAGGCAGTGTTTAATAATCTTAGTAAAAGTAATATTCACAACTCAATAGATAGTTTAGCAAATGAGATAAGAAATTCTCAAATATTGATGTTACCAGGTGGATTTAGCTTAGGAGATGAGCCAGACGGATCAGCAAAATTCATAGCTGCAATATTGAGAAATACAAAAATATCAGATTCAATAGATGATTTGCTAAAACGAGACGGATTAATATTAGGAATATGTAATGGATTCCAAGCACTTATAAAATCAGGGCTACTACCTTATGGTAAAGTTACTGAATTGCAAGAAAATTCGCCAACACTTTCATTTAATAAAATTGGAAAACATATGTCAAAAATGGTAGATACTAAAATAATATCATCAAACTCACCATGGTTAAGTGATATGGAAGTGGGAGACATTCATACAATACCAATTTCACACGGTGAAGGAAGAGTTGTTATATCGCAAGAGATGTATAGAGATTTATTAGCAAATGGACAAATAGTAACAAAATATGTAGATCTTAATGGAAACGAAACAATGAAGATTGATTATAATCCTAATGGATCAGAGTATGCAATTGAAGGGTTAACATCACTTGATGGTAAAATTCTAGGTAAGATGGGTCATTCTGAACGAGCGGGAGAAGGATTATACAAAAATATAAGCGGAAATACAAATCAGAATATATTTAAAAATGGAGTAAAATATTTCAAATAATTATAATAATTAATTACAATAATTTCTAGGAGGATATCGAATTATGAAAGTAGCAATCTTTTTTGGTAGTAAATCAGATATTGATAAGATGAAAGGTGCAGGAGAGTGTTTAAAAGAATTTGGAATTGAGTATAAAGCGCATATTCTATCAGCACATAGAGTTCCAGAGAAATTAGAAGAAGTACTTGCTGAATTAGAAGGGCAAGGATTACAAGTGATAATTGCAGGTGCAGGATTAGCAGCACATTTACCAGGAGTTATTGCGTCAAAGACAATACTACCAGTAATTGGAGTGCCACTTGATGCAAAATTAGGTGGATTAGATGCGCTGTATTCAATAGTTCAAATGCCAAAATCAATTCCAGTTGCAACTGTCGGTATAGATAACTCATATAATGCAGCGATGCTTGCAGTACAAATACTAGCACTTAATGATGAGTCAATTAATTCAAAACTTATTAGCTTTAGAAAAAATATGAAAGAGCAATTTATAATAGAAAATTCTGAAGGATTTACATTTTAATTGGTATAACTAAACTATAGAAGATAATTAGGAGGAATAATGAAAAAAGACTTTTTGTATGAGGGAAAAGCTAAACAAATATATTCAACTGAAGATGATGACAAAGTTATTATTCACTATAAAGATGATGCAACAGCTGGGAATGGTGAAAAAAAAGGAACTATAAAAGACAAAGGTGTTATAAACAACAAGATAACTGCTAAATTATTTGAAATGCTAGAAAAAAAAGGAATAAAAACGCATTTTATAGAAAAATTAAATGATAGAGATCAACTTTGTCAAAAAGTTGAAATATTCCCATTGGAAGTAATAGTTAGAAATATAATTACTGGATCAATGGCGAAAAGGGTTGGAATTGAAGATGGGACAAAACCTGAAAACACGATATTTGAAATTTGTTATAAAAATGATGCATACGGAGATCCATTAATAAATGATCACCATGCGGTAGCAATGAAACTTGCCACATATGATGAACTAGAACAAATATATGCAATAACAGCAAGAATAAATAACTTATTGAAAGATATATTTGATAAAGAAGGAATAATACTAGTTGATTTTAAGATTGAATTTGGAAAAAATAAAAATGGTGAAATATTGTTAGCAGATGAGATAACACCAGATACATGTAGATTATGGGATAAAGCAACTAATAAGAAGTTAGATAAAGATAGATTCAGACAAGATTTAGGGGACATCGAAGAAGCTTATATTGAGATACTAAAAAGACTAGAGGATTAGTAGGTGAGGACTGACTATATGAATGTATATAATAATGAAAAAATGGAAGAGGAATGTGGAGTATTTGCAATGTATTCACCAGTTTTAAGATCGGATTTAGCGCCACTTACATATTATGGGCTATATGCACTTCAACATAGAGGACAGGAAAGTGCAGGAATGACATTGTGTGATTCATTTGGTGAGAATAGAGTTCGTCATAAAACAATAAAAGGCATGGGATTAGTATCGGAAGTATTTTCAGTTGAAGACTTACGTAGTTACACTAACAATATTGTAATAGGTCATGTTAGATACTCGACAACAGGAAGCTCGAACATACAAAACTGCCAACCACTTGGTGGGGAATCAATGATGGGGAAAATATCAATAGCTCATAACGGAAACCTTGTTAATATACAAAAACTTAAAGAAGAATTACTCGAAGAGGGGTCACTATTTCAAAGCACGTCGGATACAGAACTTATATTGAAATTATTAGGAAAAAACTCTAAATATGGTATAGAAGAATCAATTAGAAGAATGCTTTCAAGAATAACTGGGTCATTTGCATTAGTGATGATCATTAATAATAAATTAGTTGGTATTCGTGACGCACAAGGAATTAGACCACTCTGTCTAGGAAAGAAAGACGATGGTACATTTGTATTATCATCAGAGACATGCGCGTTAGATACAATAGGTGCAGAATTTGTAAGAGATATAGAGCCAGGGGAATTTGTTATTATAGATGAAAACGGTGTAGGATCATATAGATTTAATACTAGTGCCATAAAAGCACCATGTTCATTTGAGTATATATATTTTGCTAGACCGGATAGTGTTATAGATGGGATAGATGTACATTCTGTTAGATATGAAGCAGGAAAGTGTCTTTATAGACAACAACCAGTAGAAGCAGATGTAGTTATTGGTGTTCCTGATTCTGGAATTACATCGGCAATTGGATATGCTGAGGAAAGTGGAATCCCATATGGGGTAGGATTAGTAAAGAATAAATATATGGGTAGAACATTCATATCACCAACACAAGAATTAAGAGAGATATCTGTGAAAGTAAAGCTTAATCCTATTAAAAAAGTAGTTGAAGGAAAGCGTGTAGTAGTTGTTGATGATTCATTAGTTAGAGGAACAACATTAAAAAAACTGATACAAATGTTAATGGATGCAGGGGCAAAGGAAATACACTTTAGATTAGCATCACCAATCGTAAAAAGTGAGTGTTATTTTGGGATTGATATTTCAAGTAAGAAAGAACTTATAGGAAGTGTAATGTCTGTAGATGAAATAAGAAATGAAATTGGAGCAAGTACATTAGAATATTTGTCGTTAGCTAATCTAAGGAAAATACTTAAAGATAATGACTTTTGTATGGGATGTTTTACTGGAAAATACCCAATTGCGAATGCTGATAAGTAGAATGCTGATAAGTAAATAGAATGTTGATATGAATATAGGAGGAACTATGATAACGTATAAAGATTCGGGTGTTGATAAAGAAGAAGGATACAAATCAATAGAAAAAATAAAAGATAAAGTGGCAAAGACACATAGTAAAAATGTATTGAATAATCTAGGAAGTTTTGCAGCATTATATGAATTAGGGAAGTACAACAATCCTGTGTTAGTATCAGGTACAGATGGAGTTGGAACAAAACTAAAAGTAGCATTTGAAATGAGAAAATACGATACAGTAGGTATTGATTGTGTTGCAATGTGTGTTAATGATATTTTATGTCAAGGTGCAAAGCCTTTATTTTTCTTAGATTATTTGGCATGTGGTAAGTTAGAATCAGATGTTTTTGCTAAGATGTTAGATGGTGTTGTAGAAGGATGTACACAAGCAAATATGTCACTTGTAGGTGGAGAGACAGCAGAAATGCCTGGATTTTATCAAATGGGTGATTACGATATTGCAGGATTTGCAGTTGGTGTAGTTGAGAAAGATAATATAATAGATGGAAGCGCTATACTAGAAAATAACGTTGTTATAGGAATCGCATCAACAGGCGTTCATAGTAACGGATTTTCATTAGTTAGAAAAGCGATAACGGATTTTAACGAAGATTTTGAAGGTGAAAAAATAGGATACAAGTTACTTACACCTACAAAAATATATGTTCCGACAATTTTAAAATTATTAGAAACATTCACATTCAATGGAATGGCACATATTACAGGTGGTGGGTTAATAGAAAATATTCCACGAATTATACCGGAAGGATTAGTTGCGAATATTGATAAATCTAAAATAGAAATACCAAGTATATTTAACTACATTAAGTCAAAAGGTGTTCCGGAAGATGAAATGTGGGGAACATTTAACATGGGAATTGGATTTGTAGTAGTAGTAAATAAAGAAGATGAAGAAGCTGTATTATCAAAATTACAAGAAATGAATGAAAAAGCGTATACAATAGGATATATTGGAAAAACATCTGGAGGAGACAGTAAAATATGTTTAAAATAGCAGTTTTAGTATCTGGCGGTGGAACAAATCTTCAAGAAATAATTGATAATATAGAAAATAAACGATTGAATTGTAAGATTGAGTATATAATAGCAGATCGAGATTGTTATAGTTTGGAACGAGGAAGAAAGTACAATATAAAGTCGGTACTTTTAGATAAGAAAGAGTACGGAAACAAATTATCAAATGAGATAAATAAAGTTTTAGAAAATAAAGTTGATTTGATAGTATTAGCAGGGTATTTATCAATTATTGACAAAGATTTTATTAGTGACTGGAATAATAAAATCATAAATATTCACCCATCACTATTACCGAAATATGGTGGGAAAGGGATGTATGGAATGAAAGTGCATGAAGCAGTTATTGCAAATAAAGAAAAGGAAAGTGGAGGTACAGTGCAT
>ERZ1023750.132-NODE-132-length-9796-cov-19.534339_pt1 | contig 9796 bp, 9 predicted proteins | sample MGYA00521086_ERZ1023750 | MGnify/ENA primary metagenome ERZ1023750 (study PRJEB33180, sample SAMEA4059229) | wastewater metagenome | place: Denmark | collected 2016-05-16 | study: EMG produced TPA metagenomics assembly of the PRJEB13832 data set (Local surveillance...
GAAAGAGAAAATCGCTGTCCCGGTTGCGCTGGCGTTCTGGCGCCGTGGGGATGATGGCGATGCCGCCTTCGCCCAGCTGTGCGGCAAGGTGTGCGCGACGCTGAGCGTAGACGGAAGGGGGCACGGAGATGTTCATGGCAGATGCGGGGCAATGGTGTTCAGTTCGGTCAACCGTTGTGGAGTGCCCACATCGGTCCAGCGGCCCGTGTAGATCGCAGCAGTGACCCGGCCATTGTCCATCGCACATCGCAGCAGCGGCGCCAGAGGGGCTTTGACGCCCAGTGGGTTGCCTGGCGCAATGTCGCACCACGGCGGCGCGAACAGTTCGGCCCGCAGCAACGCGATGGTGCTGTAGGTGTAGCGCGGCGCGGGGTCGTCTGCGGGCAGGTTCAGCGCCAGGCCTTGGGACGACAGGCCGAAGTCGCCGCGCGGGTTGTGCGCCGGGTTGGGCACCAGCCACAGGTGGGCGAGCTGGTCGCTGGCGGCAAAAGCCTGCACAGCGGCGCTGTCGAACACAAAATCGGGCGCGAACACATCGCCCGCAGCCAGCCAAAAAACGGGCCCCAACTGCGGCAGGGCACGGGCAATGCCTCCCGCCGTTTCCAGCGCACCACCAAAATCCACACCCTCTTGCGAGTATGAAATTGATAGCTGCTTGCGCTTATCCCATATGGGTTTAACGCCATTTTTATCTGAAAAATAGGCAGGTATCTGCTCTCCCAGCCAGGCGGTGTTGATCACCACGCGCGAGACTCCAGCATTGGCCAGGGCCTGCAAATGCCACTGCAGCAGTGGCCGGCCCTGCACCTGCAGTAGAGGTTTCGGGGTGGAGTCGGTGAGGGGCCGCATGCGCTCGCCGCGGCCTGCCGCCAGCACCAGCGCAGGCACTTGCACGGAAGGGTTGGATTGCGTCATCGCACGGCCCCAGTGGCTGACTCCACGGCGCCGCGCTGCAGGGCATGGCGCTGCACCTCGGCGGGGTCAAAGAGGGCCAGCAGCGCATCCATCAGGGCCTGCGCCTTTACCGAATGATCGGCACCGAAATTGCACACGTACACATCCAGCGTGACGGCGTTTTGCTCGGGCCAGGTGTGCACGCACAGGTGCGACTCGGCCAGCAGCACCGTGGCAGTGACACCGCCCGGGCCGTGGGCTGTGGGCGGGAAGGTGTGAAACAGCTGGTCCACCGCCTGTAACCCCGCAGCGCGCACGGCATCCGTGCAGGCCAGGGACAGTGCGGCGGCATCCAGCATGCGCTGGGGAGCGCAGCGGCAGCCACGCAGATCGGCAGTGAGATGCAGTCCTTGCATGGCCAGCACTGTAGTGCATTGGCCGCGACGCGACGGCGTGCGCGGGTGCCCGCAAGCCCCCCAGCTGGCCGCACCGGTAAAATGCCGGGTTTCCCCTGAACCTCCCACCCGGAGCCGCCCATCCCATGGCCAACACCCAGCAATCCCACCAGATGGCCAACGCAATCCGCGCGTTGGCCATGGACGCAGTTCAACAAGCCAATTCCGGTCACCCCGGCGCCCCCATGGGCATGGCCGACATGGCCGTGGCGCTGTGGGGCCGCCACCTCAAGCACAACCCGGCCAACCCCCAGTGGTTTGACCGCGACCGTTTTGTGCTGAGCAATGGCCACGGTTCGATGCTGCTGTATGCGCTGCTGCACCTCACGGGCTACGACCTGCCCATGCAGGAGCTCAAGAACTTCCGCCAGCTCGGCTCCCGCACGGCGGGCCACCCTGAAGTCGGCCACACGCCCGGCGTCGAAACCACCACCGGCCCGCTGGGCCAGGGCATCACCAACGCCGTGGGCTTTGCACTGGCAGAGAAGCTGCTGGCGGCCGAGTTCAACCGTGAAGGCCACACCGTGGTGGACCACCACACCTACACCTTCCTGGGCGATGGCTGCCTGATGGAAGGCATCAGCCACGAAGCCGTGTCGCTGGCCGGCGCCTGGAAGCTCAACAAGCTGATCGCGCTGTACGACGACAACGGCATCAGCATCGATGGCCAGGTCGCTCCCTGGTTTGCCGACAACACCCCCCTGCGCTTCGTGGCCAGCGGCTGGAACGTGATCGGCCCCATCGACGGCCACGACGCCGACAAGGTGGACGCCGCCATCGAAGAAGCCAAACAACAGTCCGAGCGCCCCACCCTCATCGTTTGCAAGACGCACATCGGCCAGGGCAGCCCCAACCGCGCCAACACGGCCAAGGCCCACGGCGAGCCGCTGGGCGCGGAAGAAATTGCACTCACCCGCGAAGCCTTGGGCTGGACGAGCGAGCCTTTCGTGATTCCTGAAGACGTGTACGCCGACTGGGATGCCAAGGCCAACGGCGAAGGTTTTGAGGCTGTCTGGAACGAGCGCTTTGACGCCTACAGCAAGGCCTTCCCCGAGCTGGCCGCCGAGTTCAAGCGCCGCATGGAAGGCAACCTGCCAGCCAACTTTGCCCAGGTGGCCGTGGACACCGTGGTCGCCGCCCACACCAAGGGCGAGACCGTGGCCAGCCGCAAGGCCAGCCAGCTGGCGCTGGAAGCCTTCACCGCCGCATTGCCCGAGCTGCTGGGTGGCAGCGCCGACCTGACCGGCTCCAACCTCACCAACACCAAGAGCACCCCCAACCTGCGCTTTGACGCGCAGGGCGCCGTGGTCAAGAACGAGGCCGGCGTGGGTGGCCGCCACATCAACTACGGCGTGCGCGAGTTCGGCATGGCCGCCATCATGAACGGCATTGCGCTGCATGGCGGTTTCATCCCCTACGGCGGCACCTTCCTGACCTTCAGCGACTACAGCCGCAACGCCATCCGCATGGCCGCGCTGATGAAGCAGCGCGTGATCCATGTGTTCACGCACGACTCCATCGGCCTCGGTGAAGACGGCCCCACGCACCAGTCCATCGAACACGTTGCCAGCCTGCGCCTGATCCCCAACCTCGATGTCTGGCGCCCCGCCGACACCGCCGAAACCGCCGTGGCCTGGAGCGTGGCCCTGTCCAACCGCGACAAGCCCACCGTGCTGGCCCTGTCGCGCCAGAACCTGCCCTATGCACCCAAGCGCGACCTGGGCGACATCTCGCGCGGCGCCTATGTGCTGTCCGACCCTGCGGACGTGGGCCTCAAGAAAAAGCCCGTGGCCGTGATCATTGCCACCGGCTCTGAAGTGCAGCTGGCCCTGAAGGCCCAGCGCCTGCTGGCCGACAAGAAGGTGGCCGTGCGCGTGGTGTCCATGCCCAGCACCACCACGTTCGACCGCGAAGACACCAAGTACAAAAAAGCCGTGCTGCCCACGGGCCTCCCGCGCGTTGCCGTGGAAATGGGCGTGACCGACGGCTGGTGGAAATACGGCTGCGCCGCCGTGGTGGGCATCGACACCTACGGCGAGTCGGCGCCCGCACCCGTGCTGTTCAAACACTTCGGCTTCACCGAAGAGAACGTGGCCGACACGGTACGGGCGGTGCTCCAGCGCCAGCGGTGATCGCAGAACACTCAGAGCCTGCACATGAACAGCCGACTTCCATTTTTTGACGCGGACAGTGCCACGCGCTTGGAAAACGCACGCCATCCCTATCCTGTTGTATCGCTGTTCTCGGGTGCTATGGGCCTGGATTTGGGGCTGAATGAGGCAGGCTTACGCGTAGCCGTCTCGCAGGATATGGACAAGTGGTGCATCGAAACCATGCGGCGCAACTCCCATCTGGCCATTGATGGAGACATACGCGATCTGATTGAAAGCGATCCTAGCTGCGAGTTCTTTCTGCAGGCCAGTGGTGTCACACGCGAAGCACTGTTTGCCGTGGTGGGCGGCCCCCCTTGCCAACCCTTCTCCACGGCAGGCAAACGCAAGGGGGTGGAGGACGCACGCGGCCAGCTGTACCAAGAGTTCATCAAGGTCGTTTCTGCCCTGCGCCCGCGATTCTTCATCATGGAGAACGTCAAAGGGCTGGCGTCCATGCCCTGCGACCCCGCAGACAAGCAATCCAAGCCTGTGCTGGACACCATCTTGGAGTCCTTCAAAGCCATCGGGTACCACACCGTGCACGGCATTTTGGATGCCGTGCACTACGGCACCCCGCAGTTTCGGGAGCGGCTGGTGATTGTGGGCAGCCGCGACGGGGAGGATGTTTTTTTACCGGCACCCACCCACTTTCAACGCCACCAAAACCCGGCCATGCGCTGGCAAACCCTAGGCAGCGCCATCCACGACTTGCAGGAGATTGGCCCATATGCGCAGTTCTCTCCAGCCGTGCAACGCTACTTGGCCATGCTGGGCGAAGGCTGTAACTGGAAGCATCTTCCTGCCCACGTGGTGCAGGAAGCCATGGGTGGCGCGTTTGAGTCCGGCGGTGGCAAGGTGGGGTTTTATCGGCGACTCAACCGCGCTGAACCGTCGCCCACCCTGGTTACCAGTCCCATCCAGAAAGCGACCATGCTGTGCCACCCCACGGAGTTGCGGCCGCTGTCCGTCCGCGAATACGCACGCATTCAGAAGTTTCCTGATCACTGGAAGTTTGAAGGCAAGACTGCTGATTGCTACCGCCAAATTGGGAATGCCGTCCCCACGCCCTTGGGCTGCGCCCTTGGACAAATGCTGGTGTCGGTGGCGCAAGGGAATGCCAAGGTCAATGCCAAACGCATGCGTGGAACATCGGTGCATAGAAAGCTGGATCAACCAGAGGAAGACTGGGGCGATGATTCCTGACGCACAACTCCATGCAGAAGTGGGCAGGCTGCTTGGTATTCTTTATGCCAAGCGTTTTGCAGCCCTAGACAAACTCAGCCTAGGCAGGCTGTTAAGCAAGAACCCATACCTCTACAGGGCGTTAGGCATTGCAGACTCTCTGGAGTTCATACAACAGCTCATGATCGCTTTTGTGTCCAGCTCGGATGAAACCATTTTTGGTAACGACTTCATCGAGCCGCTGGCCATTTTTGCAGCTACACATGGCACAGCGTCCGATGGCGAGTTGCGGAACGTGACCGTAGGCGCAGGTGCGGGACAGGACATCGCGATCGAGACGGCCAATAGTTATTTGGCCATTTCCGTCAAGTCCAGCAAAAACATCTTCAACTCCCAAAGCGCGAAGGGGCAAGGGAGCGAATTTCAAGCCCTGCAAGCCCGGCTTAAAAAGCTGAACAAAGGGTTCCGCCCCATCATCGGTTATGGCTATGGCCGCAAAACCGAGCGCAAGGCAACACCGGTAGAAAAATTAGCAGGCCAGGTGTTTTGGGAGCTGCTGTCTGGCGAGCGGGATTTTTACCTGCGCATCTCCCATGCAATGGAGCAGTTCGCAGGCCAGCACGGCCCCGCTTACCAACAAGCCTTCGCCACCAAGCACCAGCAACTCCTACGTGAATTCATGCTGGAATATGTGCAACCCAGCGGAGTGATTTCATGGGACAAGGTCGTCGAGTTCAATAGTGCCCAGGCGAAGCCCAGAAAAACGCCTTTGACCACCAGCGCACGCAAGAAAAAGAGCGCCCCACCTGCAAATGCCTGACCCGAATTTCCTTTGTTTTTTGTTTTAACTGAGAGACTACAAGCTATGACGATCAAGATTGGTATCAACGGTTTCGGCCGTATCGGCCGCAACGTGCTGCGCTCGGCCATCCAGAACTTCAGCGACATCGAAGTCGTTGGCATCAATGACCTGCTGGAGCCCGACTACCTGGCTTACATGCTGCAGTACGACTCGGTGCATGGCCGCTTTGACGGCACCGTGGCTGTCGAGGGCAACACCCTCATCGTCAACGGCAAGAAGATCCGCCTGACGCAAGAGCGCGACCCTGCCAACCTGAAGTGGAACGAAGTCGGCGCCGACGTGGTGATCGAATCCACCGGCCTGTTCCTGGACAAGGCCTCGGCCCAGAAGCACATTGATGCCGGCGCCAAGAAGGTCATCCTGTCGGCTCCCTCCAAGGACGACACGCCCATGTTCGTGTTCGGCGTGAACCACGACACCTACGCTGGCCAGGCCATCGTCTCCAACGCCTCGTGCACCACCAACTGCCTGGCCCCCGTGGCCAAGGTGCTGAACGACAAGTGGGGCATCAAGCGCGGCCTGATGACCACCGTGCACGCAGCCACCGCCACGCAAAAGACCGTGGACGGCCCTTCCAACAAGGACTGGCGCGGCGGCCGCGGCATTCTGGAGAACATCATCCCTTCCAGCACTGGCGCTGCCAAGGCCGTGGGCGTGGTGATTCCTGCGCTCAACAAGAAGCTGACCGGCATGTCCTTCCGCGTGCCCACCTCCGACGTGTCGGTGGTGGACCTGACGGTGGAGCTGGAAAAGGCTGCCACCTACGACGAGATCAAGGCCGAGATGAAGGCCCAGTCCGAAGGCGCCTTGAAGGGCGTGCTGGGCTACACCGAAGACAAGGTGGTGGCCACCGACTTCCGTGGCGACACCCGCACGTCGATCTTTGACGCCGACGCCGGCATTGCCCTGGATGGCACCTTCCTGAAAGTCGTGAGCTGGTACGACAACGAGTGGGGCTATTCGAACAAGTGCCTGGAAATGGTGCGCGTGGTGACGGCCAAGTAAGCACGGCGATCCCCCACAAAAAAACGCGCCCCAGGGCGCGTTTTTTTGTGCCTGACCCCGGCAGACCGGGCTCAGCGTGCAGGGGCCTGTGGTTTATTCCTGTGCGTCACGGATGGTGTCGCGCCCGTGGCGATCTTTCACCCGGCCCAGGTCGGCATCCAGTGCGCGCGTGAGTTTGTCCACCGCACTGATGAACGCAGTGGCCATCTTGTCGGCCTCGGCCGTCACGGCCACCGGCTGGCGGCCGGCCACGCGGGCCTCGATGCGGCAGCGTTTGTCTTCTGCCCCGGACTTGCCTGCATCCACATCGGTCAGAAACACCTCCAGGCGCGTGATGTTTTCGCGAAAACGCGCAAGCCGGGTGCCCGACTCGTCTTGAATCCATTGCGCCAGGGACTCGCCGCCATGGATATGGTCATCGGTGTGTACTTGTACTTGCATCGGGCACTCCTTGTGAAGTTGAAACGACATGGCAGCGCAGTCACGGCCATCGGTATGTTGGCATCATGCACGCATCCGGATTTTGAAGCTTGACGCCAGTCAATGGCGCACCAGCCAACAGGGATCAAGACGCCATGGCGCAGCAACGCGCTGACCGCCGCACGGCGAAGCCAGAGAAACGGCCGATGCCTCCTGGCGATCTCATGACAAACGCCCCGCCGCGCGCCCGAACTGGCACTGCGCGGGGCAAGCACGGCGCCTTCCTACAGACGCTGCGGGCCGGTAGTGCTACAAAGACAATTGCACGATTCCCCCACCGGGACTTGGTGCAAACCGCCCTGCGTCCCCTTCGGAGCTTCTTCATGCCCGCCTCCCGCCGCCTCAAGATTGGTCTTTCAGCCTGCTTCCAGCACGCCGACCCCGCGCGCCCGCTGTTCACTGGCAAGACCCTGCAGTATGTCGAGCAGTCCATTGCGCACTGGATCATGTCCGCCGGGGCCATGGTGGTCATGGTGCCCTGCCCCACGGGCGAGACCGCGCGCGGCGATGTGACGCTGGCGCACTATGCCCAGTGGCTGGACGGTGTGGTCATGCACGGTGGCGCTGACGTGTGGCCCGGCAACTACGGTGAGGAGGCCCTGCGCGAGGAGTGGTTGGGCGACCGTGTGCGCGACCTCTACGACCTGGCCGTGGTGAAAGCGTTTGCCGAAGTGGGCAAACCCATTTTCGGTGTCTGCCGGGGCCTGCAACTCATCAACGTGGCGTTTGGCGGCGCGCTCTACCAGGACCTGCAGACCCAGCACCCCGGTGCACTGCAGCACCGCAATGCCACCACGTACGACCAGCACTTCCACGATATCCACATCGTGGCCGACTCGCATCTGGCAAAGCTTTACCCCAACACACCGCGCGCGCGCGTGAACAGCATCCACCACCAGGGCATCAAGCGCGTGGCGCCCGACTTTGTGGTGGAGGCGCTGAGCGAGCCCGACGGCGTGCCCGAAGCGATTCGCCTCAAACCAGCGCCGGGGCGCGGCTACATCGCGGCCACGCAGTGGCACCCCGAGTTCCACCGGGCCGGTTCGGACACGCTGGACGACACTGCCATCCTCAACGACTTTCTGGCGGCGTGTGCACAAGCCAAGGCGAACCCGCTGGCGCGGCGGGACCAGCCTGCGGGGCTACGGGATCGGGCGACGAGGCTGCTGCGCAGTGCGTTGCGCAGAGACAAGGCGGCGGCGCCATAGCGGGCCGACGGACCGGTCTGAAAGGCGCGCCGATGCGGCGCAGACTGCGCCCGCCGATGTCACACCTCGTGGGAGTGAATTGCGCTGCATCCCTGCCATTGCGTGCAAGCCGCAGCCAAGCACCGAGGCCGCCCTGAACCTCAAGCGCCCAAGCCCGACGCGGCGCGCGCACTGCCGCTGATTGCGCCACGACCCGCTGCACGCCGCCCGCCTGCAGGCGCACCACATGGCCCGCGCTGTGTGGCTCACCGACTACTGCCACCTCTTCACCCCCGCGCGGCCCAAGCCGAACATGGTGAAAAGAAGAGATGCCCACGCGCTACTGGCGCAATCTGCCCGAGGCGGCCCGGATCAGCGCATTGACCCAAACCGCGCACCAGCGCAGCGCCCAGATGGTGGCTGCCAAGACCACCGTGCCCCAGCGGCGGATTGCAGGGGCACCGGCCGCCAAGCCTGCGCAGCAAACCAGCCACCACAGTTGCGACGGCCACGGAGACTTCTACAACAACAACGAGAGGGGGGGACTGGCGAAGAGGTTGCCACCACCACGGCGGCAATGCACTACCGCACCTCAGGGTGCCAGAAACGTCGCGCCCAGGTGCCCCACCTTCACCAGAATCAGCGCGCCCTCGGCCTCGGTGAACGGCGCGTGCTGGCTCCAGCGCGGGCTGCGCAGCCAGCTGCCCTGCGGGTAGTGGCCCCATTCGTCAGAAAAAACCCCTTGCAGCACCAGAATCTCTTCGCCGCCCGGATGGGTGTGGGGTTGAAACCGGGTGTGGGGCGCCCAGCGCACCAGCGCGGTGTCAATGCCGTCATGCGAATGCAGCGGCAGTACGGTCAGGCCGGGCACCAGGCCCTGCCGCCACTCTCCCGCGCGGGTGTCCAGGGCGCAGCGCTGCCGTGTCACCCGCGGTGAACTGCCACAGCTTCACGAACAACACACAGCCCTCGCGCGAAAACGGGGCATGGGCGCTGCCCGGCGGGTTGCGCAGGTAGGTGCCCGCCGGGTGGTCACCCGACTCGTCGGAGAACACACCTTCCAGCACCAGAATTTCCTCGCCGCCGCCGTGAACATGGCGGTCAAAGCGCGCACCGGGTGCATAGCGCACGATGCTGGTGGCCCGCGCCACCTCGCCACCCGATCGGTCGAGCATGCGGCGCTCGACACCCGCCAGGGGCGAGGGCGCCCACTGGGCATCGGCAGGCAGTGCGGTCACCCGCAGGGTCATGTCGTCGTGAAGTTGCATGGGAGCGATTGGAGCAGCCCGCAGGCTATTCGGTGCGCAGCCCCCACAAAAACCCCAGGCACCACTTCACCTCGTGCCTTCGCGTGTCGATGGGGTTACGCGTCAATGCGGACGGTTCATCGGGCGAAATGCTGCGCTCCCGACCTTCGGACAGATCAGCCAGGCAGAGGCTAGGCTGCACCAGCCCGCCCGGCAAAACGCCCCGCCGTTCGCCGTTACCCGGCAGCCGGGGCACACCAGCGGACTCAAGCGGCAAGCAACTTGGCCAGCTCGCCCGAGGCGATGAGCGCCCGCACATCGTCACACCCGC
>ERZ1023750.135-NODE-135-length-9739-cov-6.628356_pt1 | contig 9739 bp, 10 predicted proteins | sample MGYA00521086_ERZ1023750 | MGnify/ENA primary metagenome ERZ1023750 (study PRJEB33180, sample SAMEA4059229) | wastewater metagenome | place: Denmark | collected 2016-05-16 | study: EMG produced TPA metagenomics assembly of the PRJEB13832 data set (Local surveillance...
GGTAACAAGACTTGTAGAAGGAAAAGGACTAGATTTAGTTTCTGCTAAAATAGAAGATTTACTGTTGCATGATGCAGTTCAAGTATTAATATTAGGAAGTGGAGATAAGTCTTATGAAGAATATTATGAGTACTTAACTAAAAAGTATCCTGATAAATTTAAAGTTTATTTAGGATATAATGTAGGTCTTGCTAATAGAATATATGCTGGAAGTGACATGTTCTTAATGCCTTCAAGATATGAACCATGTGGTCTAAGTCAAATGATTGCTATGCGTTTCGGAACGGTTGCAATAGTTAGAGAGACAGGTGGATTAAAAGATACAGTAATTCCATATAATGAATTTAATGATTCAGGAAATGGATTTACATTTACAAATTTTGTTGCAGATGATATGTTATATACTATCAAAAGAGCAGAGATGTATTACTATGATGATAAACCAACATGGGAAAAATTAGTTAAACGGAACATGGAAATTGATTTCTCATGGGAAAAATCAGCAAGAGCATACATTGATATATATGAAAAAGCACAACAAGGTTGGTATTAATAAATATAGAATGGCTATCTCAAATAGGTGAAAATCTATTGCGGGATAGCTTTTTATTTTACAATAATTATATATAAAAGTTTGAAAATAATATATATAAATGATATAATAATAAAAAAATATTAGGAGGAAATAGAATGAATTATAAACTTTCAAATGATGGAGCATTTCCATTGGTAATAGTAACTTTAGAGACAGGTGAAGAAATCAAATTAGAAAGTGGCGCAATGGTTTATCACAACGGTAAAGTAGTATTAGAAGGAAAAATGAACAGTAATGGTTCAACAGGATTTGGTGGATTATTAAAAGCTGCGGCAAGAACAATGGTTAGTGGAGAAGGATTCTTCATAACAACAGCAAAAGGAACAGCAGCAGATAGTTCAATCGCAATAGCACCAGCATCTATTGGTGGGATAAAAGAATTAAATGTAGGAGCATCAAAATGGTGCGTAAATGATGGAGCATTCTTGGCATGTGATTCATCAGTTACATATAACATGAAAAGACAATCAGTTGGAAGAGCACTATTCGCAGGAACAGGTGGATTATTTGTAATGGAAACATCTGGTGAAGGAACAATGTTAGTAAATGCATTTGGTGATATTATAGAGATAGATTTAGATGGAACAGCACCATTTATAGTTGATAATGAACATGTTGTTGCTTGGGAAAGTACTTTACAATACAACATAAAATCAGCTTCTGGGATATTTGGATTTAAAACAGGAGAAGGACTTGTAAATGAATTTGTAGGAAAAGGTAAATTATACATTCAAACAAGAAATACAGCATCTTTAGCTTCTCTGTTACGTCCATTTATAGCAACTGGTAAATAATAATATGAATAATAAAGTTACAAAGCAAGCGATTATATCGAGTGTACCAATTTTTGGATATGTTGGAGCAGGGTTTGCATTTGGAATACTAGCTAAAAAATATGACATATCATTGCTCCATTCTATCATGATGAGTATATTCATATATGCAGGTGGAATGCAATATATTGCACTTGAATTTTTCAGTAAGCAGATTGATTTATTATCATTATTTCTAATAGCTATTTTTGTAAATATAAGGCATGTTGCGTATGGAATTGCAATGTTAGATAGATATAAAATAATGACAGGATTATCAAAGATATATGCTGTTTTCTCTTTAACAGATGAGACATTTGCAGTATTGCAAGGGAATCCAGAGAAAAAGTTAAGCGAAAAAGAAAAGAAGAGTTTTTATATTATATTGAGTTTTGCTAATCAAATGTATTGGATATTAGGAACAATTATAGGAAGAGTTGCAGGAAGTTATATTACATTCTCTCTAAAAGGTGTAGAATTTGCATTGGTTGCATTATTTACAATAATATTTATAGAGCAATGGAAAAATAATGTAGATCATAAGCCTGCGATTTTAGGATTTATAATTGCGGCAGTAGTTGTTATATTCAATCAAGGAAGTAACATGATAACAATCTCGATAGCTATATTGCTATTGATTAGTATATTAACAAAAAAAAGAACGAATCATTATAGTTAAGATTCGTTCTTTTAAATTTATTGATTTTTCGTAAACAAACCTGCAACGAAAACGAATATTGTAGCAAAAATAGCAGATATGATTATTTTAGTGAAGAATCCATCTCCTCCTAAATTTAGAAAGTTTGCTATAAAACCTCCGACTAGCCCTAAAATAATATTCATGATGACACTTCTAGATTTACCAGTCGCCAGACCTGATAGCCATCCTGCTAGACCACCAATTAACAAAGTAATAAGAAAATTCATATATACCGCCTCCTGTTTTATCTCAACTCAATTATACTCTTATTCCAACAATATACAAGTTATATTTTATTTATATTGAAATTATGCTATTATATTATAAAGTAGTACACTAATAAGGAGTAAATAATGCCATACATAATCTTAGCAATAATGACCGTATCACTAGGTATGATAGTAGTGAGATTCTTACCATTTGTAGTATTTAGAGATGATAAACATATCCCTGAAATTGTAAGACATTTTACTAAAATATTGCCAACAGCAATAATACCAATGTTAATAATATATAGCCTAAAAGAAACTAAAATTTTGAAATACCCATATGGGATTCCTGAAGTAATTGGTGTAGCATCAGTTGTTATTTTACAAAAGTTATTTTCAAATGCATTTCTTTCAATCATTGGAAGTACTGTTATATATATGCTTTTAGTACAGATCATATTTAAAATATAAAAAATGCTTGCATTATTTTGAAAAAACTGCTATTATTTTGGAAGTTTGGATACACGAAGTTTATTCGAGGAGATGATGACAAATGAAAATTATAATAGATGAACTATGTAACCAAAAAAAAAGTAAACGAAGCGGAATACACAATATACCTATCACTGGGAATAATGACATTTCTTAATGAAATGTTGCTATTCCCTTTTTTATTACAAAATCAAGAATTTATAACTATTACTAGGAGGAATGATGAAAGCTAAGCTAATATTGGAAAATGGAGAAGTTCTTCATGGGAAATCATTTGGACATGTAGAAAAAACAGTTGGAGAATTAGTATTTACAACATCAATGACTGGTTACCAAGAAGTATTGACGGACCCTTCATACTATGGGCAAATTGTTGTAATGACATACCCGTTAGTAGGAAATTATGGTCTTAACCTTGATGATGACCAATCAAGAGGAGCAAAAGTCAAAGGATTTATAGTAAAAGAAGATGCTAAATTACCCAATAATTTCAGATGTGAGATTAGCTTGAAAGGATATCTCAAAGAGAATAAAATAATGGGGATAAAAGGAATTGATACTAGATATTTAACAAAAATAATACGTGATAATGGTGCAATGAAAGCAATTATAACAACAGAAGATTTACTTCAAGATGAGATAGAGAGCATATTTGCGAATTCTACTAACAATGAAGCAGTTAAGAATGTAAGTCGAAAAGAAATAATGAAAATTGAAGGTAAAAATGAAAAAATAGCAATATTAGATTTAGGAATAAAGCAGAATATAATAAATTCATTTGTAAAAAGAGGATGTGAAGTTACTGTGTTTCCAGTAACAACGTCTAAAGAAGAAATAGATAAGTATAATCCAGATGCGATATTTCTTTCGAATGGACCAGGAGATCCTAGAGATATACCAGAAATAATAGAAATGACAAGAAAATTCATTGAAGAGAAAAAAACTGTAATTGGAATTTGTCTTGGACATCAAATTGTAGCTTTATCACTAGGTGGTGAAGTGAGTAAAATGAAATTTGGACATAGAGGAAGTAATCATCCTGTTAAAGATATAGACAGAAATAAAATATTCATAAGTTCACAAAACCATGGATATGTCGTAACGAAAGTACCTAGTATATTACGAGAAAGTCATATTAACCTAAACGATAATACTAATGAAGGTATGAAAAGTATTAATACAGATGAGTATAAAATAATGACAGTACAGTTCCATCCAGAAGCATCACCAGGACCAGAAGAAACAGCTTACATATTTGATGAGTTTTTGTCACTAATACGAAAATAGGAATAGGAGGATAATTACATGAAAAATAATGATATAAAGAAAGTTTTAGTAGTTGGATCTGGCCCTATAGTAATAGGTCAGGCTGCGGAATTTGATTATTCTGGAACACAAGCGTGTGAAGCACTTAGAAGTGAAGGAATTGAGACAGTCTTAATAAATTCTAATCCTGCAACAATAATGACAGATAAAAAAGTGGCGGATATAGTTTATATAGAGCCTATGAATATTGAAATAATTGAAAAAATAATAGTAAAAGAACATCCAGACTCAATATTAGTTGGTATGGGTGGTCAAACAGCGTTAAATTTAGCAGTAGAATTACATGATAAGGGAATACTTGAAAAATATAATGTGAATGTTATTGGAACATCTGTTGATTCAATAAAAAGAGGTGAAGATAGAGAACTATTTAGAGATACAATGATAAAGATAGGCGAACCAATCATAGAATCTGCAATAGTTACAACATTTGAAGAAGGAACAGCATTTGCTAACAAGATCGGGTATCCTGTTGTAGTCAGACCAGCATACACACTAGGTGGATCAGGTGGTGGGATAGTAAAGAATCCTGAGGAGCTAAGAGATACGCTATTAAAAGGATTGAAGTTATCAAGAGTTGGACAAGTTTTATTAGAGAAATCAATACTTGGATGGAAAGAAGTAGAATATGAAGTAATGAGAGATCAAAATGGAAATTGTATAACAGTATGTAATATGGAAAATATAGATCCTGTTGGAATACATACTGGAGATTCAATAGTAGTGGCACCATCTCAAACACTATCAGATAAAGAATACCAAATGTTAAGAACATCATCAATAAAAATAATAAATGAGATAGGAATTGTCGGTGGTTGTAATGTACAGTTTGCACTAAATCCGAATTCTTTTGAATATGCAATAATAGAAATAAACCCAAGAGTATCAAGATCATCAGCATTAGCATCAAAAGCAACTGGATATCCAATTGCAAAAGTTGCAACAAAATTATCATTAGGATACACACTTGATGAAATAAGAAACGATGTAACAGGGAAGACATTTGCGTGTCACGAACCTGCAATTGACTACGTAGTTGTTAAGATACCAAAATGGCCATTTGATAAATTTGATAAAGGTGTTAGACAATTAGGAACTAAAATGATGGCTACAGGTGAGATAATGGCCATAAGTAGTAATTTTGAGTCAGCATTTTTAAAAGGAATAAGATCATTGGAAATAGGTCAAGAAAATCTCGAACATCCTAGAGCAAAATTAAAAGGAATAGAAGATTTGAAAGAGCGAATTCAAAATCCTGATGATGAACGAATATTTTATCTAGCAGAAATGTTAAGAAGGGGATATATTAAGAAAAAACTATCTGAATTAACTGGGATAGATATATTCTTTGTAGAAAAAATAGAATGGATAGTAAGACAAGAAGAATTAATTAAGATGTTAGAAGTAAAAGACTTAACAGAGGTAAACCTTAGAAACTGGAAGAAAAAAGGGTTTTCTGATAAAAGTATAGCGAATCTTATGGATGTGTCAATTGTAGACATTCAAAATAAAAGAAAAGAATTTAATATTAATCCGACATACAAAATGGTAGACACATGTGCAGGAGAATTTGAAGCAGTATCACCATATTACTACTCAACGTATGATTATTATGATGAAGTGAAGATTAGTAACAAAGAAAAGATAATTGTTATTGGATCGGGACCAATAAGAATAGGGCAAGGAATAGAATTTGATTATTGTACAGTTCATTCGATATTAGCGCTGAAAGAAAAAGGAATAGAGACAATTATAATTAATAATAATCCTGAGACAGTGTCAACAGACTTTACAATAGCTGATAAACTATACTTTGAGCCGCTTACATTAGAAGATGTAATGGAAGTTATAAAAAAAGAAAATCCATTAGGTGTAATATTACAATTTGGTGGACAAACATCAATAAAACTAGCAAAAGATTTGGCAAAAAACAATATAAAAATAATCGGCACAAGTGCTGAAAGTATTAATGCAGCAGAGGATAGAGAAATATTTGATGAATTGATGGACAGATTAGAAGTAAGAAAGCCTAAAGGAAAAGCAATATGGACAGTTCAAGAAGCATGTGAAATAGCTCAAAATGTAGGTTATCCAGTATTAGTTAGGCCATCTTATGTACTAGGCGGACAAGGAATGGAAATATGCTACGATGAGGAGAATTTGATTAAGTACTTAAGCAATGCATTTGAAAAAGATAGCGAGAATCCAGTCTTAATAGATAAATATTTGAATGGTATAGAAGTTGAAGTAGATGCAATTTATGATGGTGAAAATGTATTAATACCAGGAATAATGGAACATCTTGAAAGAGCGGGAGTACATTCAGGAGATTCAATGACAGTTTGTCCACCGCAAAATCTTAATCAGAAGACTATAGATGACATATGTGATATAACGTTGAAAATAGCAGAAGCACTAAATGTAAGTGGAATGATAAACATACAATTTATAGCATTTGAAAATAATGTTTATGTAATAGAAGTTAATCCAAGATCATCAAGAACAGTACCATATGTATCAAAACTAACAGGAATACCAATAGTTGAAATAGCAACAAGGGTAAGTTTAGGAGAAAAACTTACAGATATGCCTTACGGAACAGGACTTAATACAAATATAAAATTAGTAGCAGTAAAAGTACCGGTATTTTCAACAGAAAAAATAGATGGTGTTGAGATTTCATTGGGACCTGAAATGCGGTCAACAGGAGAAGTCTTAGGAATTGGAATAGACTATAATGAAGCAATGTACAAAGGGTTATTAGGGCTGAATAAAAATTATGATATTGGAAACATAGAAAATCTCAAAGCACTAGTAACATTGAAAGACAAGGATAAACTAGAATTCTTACCACTAGCAAAAAAAATGCAAAATTTAGGATACGAAATATTTACAACAGAAGGAACGCATCTATACTTCTTTGAAAATGGAATTAATACAACAAAAATAGAAAAAATATCAACAACTAATGGAAAAGATGGGATACTCGACAAATTAAAAAATAGAGAAGTAAACTTCTTAGTAAACACGCCTACAAAAGTGAATGATTCTCAAAGAGATGGATTCAAGATGAGAAGAACAGCTATAGAACACGGAGTTGAGGTATTTACATCACTCGATACATTTAGAGTGCTTCTAGAAATCCAAGAAAAGTCAATGAGTACAGCAGAAGTTAACATATATGACATAAACAAAATTTAATAGGAGATGGATATATGATTGCGAGAAATATAATATCAATTGATGATTTAACTAAAGATGAGATACTTGAAATACTAGATAATGCGAAGAAGTTGGATTTAATGGAAGATGAAAAGAAATCGGAATATCTTAAAAATAAAATAGTATCGACAATGTTTTTTGAAGCAAGTACAAGAACCAAGTTATCATTTGAGTCAGCAGCACAAAAATTAGGTGCACAAATATTACCATTTGATTCTATTGCATCATCACTAAGTAAAGGAGAATCATTCCTCGATACAGTGAGAATGTTAGAATCATATGCAGATATATTAGTCATAAGACATCCGAATGACGGAGCAGCAAGATTAGCAACGGAAGTGTCAAATAAACCTGTATTAAATGCTGGTGACGGAGCAAATCAACATCCAAGTCAAACATTACTCGATCTGTATACAATAAAAGAAGAAAAAGCAACATTAGAAAACTTAACGATAGCATTTGTTGGGGACTTAAAGTATGGACGAACAGTACATTCATTAACAAAAGCAATTATACACTTTAACCCTAAAAAAATATATTTTGTATCGCCAGAATTACTTAAATTGCCGAAAGATTTATTAGAGGAATTAGATAGTAATAATATAAATTATGATATCCTTGATGATTATAGAGAATGTTTACATGAAGTTGATGTATTCTATATGACAAGAATTCAGAAAGAAAGATTCCCTGACATTGAAGACTACGAGAAGCTACGTGGAATATATGTTATTAATAAAGAAAATATTGAAGGAAAGACAAAAGAGGACATGATAATTATGCATCCACTTCCAAGAGTTGATGAGATATCAACAGACTTAGATAATACTAAGCACGCATTATATTTTAAGCAAGCAAAAAATGGGATTCCTGTTAGGCAAGCAATGATGCTAAGAGTACTAAACATGGAGGTGAAGTAATGGAATTACAAATAACAGCAATAAAAGATGGTATTGTAATTGATCACATACCTAGCGATAGAACATTCAAAATATTTGAATTACTAAAACTTAAGGATTACCAATCAGTGATCCTTATTGCAGAAAATATAAAGAGCAGCTCACTAGGAAAAAAAGGGTTAATTAAAATAGAAAATAAGAAGTTATGTAAAGAAGAACTAGGTGAAATTGCACTTATTGCACCTACTGCAACAATAAATATAATAGAGAATTTTGCTGTAATAGAAAAATTAACATTAGAAATACCAGATGTCATAAATGATTTGATAATTTGTAATAATCCTAAGTGTATATCGAACCATGAAAAAATAGAAACAAAGTTTCATAAAGTGGAGATAAATAAGGATAACCATAAATTCAAATGTCATTTCTGTGAGAAAACAGTATACCAAGATGAGTTGATTCTAAAATAGAGGAGGAGCAATGACAAAATATTTAGAGGAAGCAGAAATTTTAGAAAATAAAGAAGTTTCAAAAGATAATTTTTTACTAATACTTAAGTCTAATAATTTACTAGAGAAACTTGTTATTCCTAAAGCAGGGCAATTCTATATGATAAAAGGTAAAGATAATGCAAACATACTGAGAAGACCGATTAGCTTACACTCGTATGATGAGCAAACAGGAGAATTACAATTTTATTATAAAGTTGTTGGAGTAGGGACGAAGGATTTTACGAGATTTGAAAAAGGTGAAAAGATTGATATTCAAGGGCCTTTAGGAAATGGGTTTACAACGGATTACAAAAACAAGAAAATAGTTGTAATTGGTGGTGGAATAGGACTTGCACCATTTAAGCAATTAATAAATGAAATGAAAAAGGATAATGAAATTGTGTTCATTGGTGGTGCTAGAAATAGAGAAGAAATAAAAATAATTGATAATTTCGGGATAGTTGAGTCCGATAATATTAAAGTAAAATTATGTACTGATGATGGAAGTGTAGGGCAAGAAGGATTTACAACAAATATATTAGAAGAATATATGATTAATAAAGAAAATAAGATTGATATTATTTTTGCATGTGGACCACATGCTATGTTAGAAGCTGTCGGAGCAATTGCTAACAATAATAAAATCAAATGTGAATTATCGCTTGAAGAACGAATGGCATGCGGTGTTAGGGCATGTGTTGGATGTTCAATTAAGACGCTATCTGGTATGAAAAAAGTATGCCATGATGGGCCTATATTTGACTCTACAATAATTATTCAAGATAAGAATATAGAAGTATTAGAACAAGGAGGTTGTGGTTGTGATTAATAATGTTTTAGAGACAAATTTTGTAGGAATTACAATGGCTAATCCTCTAATGACTGCAAGTGGATGTTTTGGATTTGGTCTTGAATACAAAGATTATTTTGATCCTAATGAATTAGGGGGAATAGTTGTTAAGGGCCTAACTCTTGAGCAAAGAGATGGAA
>ERZ1023750.155-NODE-155-length-9324-cov-17.239400_pt1 | contig 9324 bp, 10 predicted proteins | sample MGYA00521086_ERZ1023750 | MGnify/ENA primary metagenome ERZ1023750 (study PRJEB33180, sample SAMEA4059229) | wastewater metagenome | place: Denmark | collected 2016-05-16 | study: EMG produced TPA metagenomics assembly of the PRJEB13832 data set (Local surveillance...
GCAACTACAGAGACACACACCGAATCCTTCGGCGGCGGCGTCAGAGGGGTATAAGAGACAGCTGCGCCGGGGGCTGCCCCACCGACTTGCGCACCATGGCGCTGAAGGCGCTGGGACTGTAGCCCAGTTCGGCGGCAATCTGCCCCATGGGCATGCGGCCCGCAGCCAGCGACACGGCCTTGGCCAATATCACCTGCTGGCGCCACTGCGTGAAAGTGCTCGAGAGCTCGGTGCGAAACAGCCGCGCCACCGTGCGCGGGCTGGCGCCTGTGTCCTGTGCCCAGGCGCTCAGGGTTTCGTGGCGTGTGGGGTCGGCCAGCACCGCCTCGCACAGGTGGCGCAGGCGCTTGTCGTGCGGCAGGTCTACGCCCAGCTTTACGGCGGCGGCGCGGCGCAGCTCACCGAGCACCAGGGCGTTGAGGTGGCGCTCGCGCGTGCGCTCGTCGGGGCTGGATGGTGGGGTGGAGGTGGGGCCGTCGTCGGGCGTGGTGGGCAGCTCGCGCACCAGGGCGCGCAGCAGGTCGGACACCTCCAGCACCCGGCACTGGCGCCAGGCGGCCTCTTGGTGGCGCGGCACGCCCGGGCCGCAGCGCCCGCGCGGCTGGTGGAAATACAGCGTGCGCAGATCGGCGTCTTCCACCATGGTCACGGCATGTTCCACGCCGGGCGGAATCCACAGCGCGCGCGAGGGCGGCACGATGTAGGTGCCCCGGTCCACTGTGAGCCGGATCACGCCCGTGGTCGAGATGGCCACCTGCGCCCACGGGTGGCTGTGCGGCATCACCTGCGTGTCGGCTGCCAGCTGGCGCACCTTGGCGCGCACCGGGCGCTCGGCGCTGGGTACAAACAGATGCGGCGTGAGCGAATCCACATACGACAGCGCCCGCCGGGGGCGCGGTGGCGGTGCGGTGTCGGCGGGCGGGGCTGCTTTTGGCATGTTGGCGATAGAAATTGGCAGGCTATCGTAAACCTGCCGCGGCCGGCTTGCCTAAGATCAGCGCCATGACCCCCATTTCCCCTGGCGCACCCAGCGCGGTTCCCCTGCGGCAGGATGCCCGCACCATCGCCCTCATCGGCCTGGCGCATGGCAGCTCGCATTTTTTTCACATGCTGCTGCCGCCGCTGTTTCCGTGGCTGATTGGCGAGTTTGGCTACAGCTATTCCGAGCTGGGCCTGCTGGTATCGGTGTTCTTTGTGGTGTCGGGCGTGGGGCAGGCGCTGTCGGGCTTTCTGGTGGACCGCGTGGGCGCGCGCCCGGTGCTGTTTTTTGCGCTGGCCAGCTTTGCCACGGCCGGGCTGGTGGCGGGCACGGCGCAGGGCTATGCGGGGCTGCTGGTGGCGGCGGCGTTGGCCGGGCTGGGCAATGCGCCGTTCCACCCGGTGGACTTCACCATTCTCAACAAGCGCGTATCGCCGCAGCGCCTGGGCCATGGCTTTTCGGTGCACGGCATCAGCGGCAACCTGGGCTGGGCCACGGCGCCGGTGTTCATGGCGGGCATTGCCTCGGCCACGGGCTCGTGGCGTGCGGCCTGCCTGTGCGGCGCGCTGCTGGCCTTGGTAGTGCTGGCCGTCATGGTGTGGAACCGCGATGCGCTCGACGACCGCCAGGGCGCCTGGGCGCACCAGGCGCCGGGCGCCAAGGCCGTGGCCGATGAGCATCCCATGGCCTTCCTCAAGCTGCCTTCGGTGTGGCTGTGCTTCTCGTTCTTTTTCTGGAGCACCTGCGCGCTGAGCGCCATCCAGAGCTTTGCCAGCCCCGCGCTGCAAAGCATGTATGGCCTGCCGCTCAGCGTGACGGCCCTGGTGGTCACCGGCTACATGCTGTGCGGCGCGGCGGGCATGGTGGTGGGCGGCTTTCTGGTGGGCCGCGTGGTGCGGCTGGAGAAGATCATCTCGGTGTGCCTGCTGGCCTCGGCCGCCCTGTTGGTGCTGGTGGGCACGGGCTGGCTGCCCGGCATGGCGGCCGTGGTGGTGGCGGCGCTGGCCGGGGTGGGCACGGGGCTGGCGAGCCCGTCGCGCGACATGCTCATCAAGCGCGCGGCCCCACCTGGTGCGACGGGCCGGGTGTATGGCACGGTGTATTCGGGGCTGGACCTGGGTTTTTGCCTGGCCGCGCCGGTGTTTGGCGCGCTGCTCGACCGGGGCATGACCTCGGGCATCTTCTACGGCTCGGCCATCACGCTGGCGCTGAGCGTGGTGTCTGCCGCGCTGGTGGGCGTGGGCGTGGCGGCACGGCTGCGGCGCGCTGCCGCAGTGGCGGCCTGATGCGGTAGGGCCTTCAAACGTCTAACGTCGTTGGTCGCCTTGCCGTGCTGCACGTACGACAGCACTGTCTGCGGCGCCCCGCCTGGTTATCCGATTGAATGCAAACCGTACCGGCAGGGATTTGAATGAAAAGTGGCTCTGGCGCACGCCCATCAAGCGCAATAAGCTATTAAAATAATAGCAATTTGTGTCAGATCGCCAGCCAGCGCCGGCTGGCAAAGCTCAGCGCATCCACCAGCGCCACCAGCGCCAGCATGGCGACCAGCACGCTGCTGGTCTCGCCCATCTGGAACAGCCCCATGTGGAACGCCAGCATCTGTCCCAGCCCGCCGGCCCCCACCACGCCCAGCACGGCGGCGGCGCGGATGTTGTTTTCCCAGCGGTACAGCGTGTAGCTCAGCAACTGCGGCAGCACCTGGGGCAGGGTGGCATACAAAAACACGCGGCCACTGGCCACGCCGCGCACGCGCAGGGCAAAGCCGGGGCCCGGCGGGGCGTTTTCGATGGCCTCGGCAAACAGGCGGCCCAGCACGCCCGAGGTGTGCAGCGCCAGCGCCAGCGTGCCGGCAAACGGCCCCAGCCCGGCCGCGATCAGCAGCAGCGTGGCCCACACCAGCTCGGGAATGCTGCGCAGGGCATTGAGCAGCAGCCGCGTGGGGCCGCGCCAGCGCGCCGGGTCGCCCTCAAACGCGGTGCTGGCGGGCAGGGCCAGTGCCAGGCCCAGCAGTACCGCCAGCAAGGTGCCCAGCGCCGACATGGCCAGCGTCTCCAGCGTGGCCCACAGCAGTTTTTGCAAAAACGCCGGGCTGGTTTCGGGCTGCAGCAGCTCGGCCAGAAACCGGCCCATCTTGGCCAGCGCCGGGGCGGACACAAACTGCGCCCACTGCAGGTCCAGCGACCAGAAACTCAGGCCTACCAGCGCCAGCGCACCAGCGGCTACGCACCAGCAGGCCAGGCAGCGGTTGGCAGAGGGTCGGGGCGCTGAAGTGCCGCGCGTATTCATGCCAGCCTTTGCCGCAACCAGGCGCTGATGCGGTCTGCCAGCCAGACCAGCGCCATGAACACCAGCAGCATGGTGGCCACCTCGGCGCCTTCGAACATCTTCATCGAGGCGTCCATCTGCTGGCCCAGCCCGCCCGCGCCGACAAAGCCCAGCACGGCCGACGAGCGGATCGCGCATTCCCAGCGGTACACCGTGTAGCTGGTGAGCTCGGCGGCGTTTTGCGGCAGCAGCGCATACAAAAAGGCTTGCAGCCGGCCGCTGCCGTTGCGCAGCAGGCTGGCGGCGGCATGGGGCTCGGCGCTGTCCAGGATTTCGGCATACACCTTGCCCAGCATGCCGGCAAAGGTCAGCGCAATGGCCAGCACGCCGGCCGTGGGCCCCAGGCCCACCACGCGCACAAAAACCAGCGCCCAGATCAGCTCGGGCACGCTGCGCAGCACCACCAGCAGCCAGCGCACCAAGAGCCGCACCAGCGCCGGCAGCGGCGCCATGGGGCCGGTGAGCGCCGAGATGGACAGCACCCGCACCGACAGCAGCGCCAGCGGCACGGCCAGCACCAGCGCCAGCGTGAGGCCTGCGGTGGCAATGGCCACCGTGCGCCAGGTCTCGCGCGCCACCAGGGCCAGAAACTCGGCGTCTAGCCGGGGCGGCACAAAATCTGCCAGAAACCGCAGCGAGGGCGTCAGCGCATCCGGCGCCAGCAGCAGCCAGGGCTTGAACTCGGTAAGCACCAGCATGGGCCACAGCAGAAACAGCGCCACCGCGGCCCCGGCCAGGCGGCCGCGCCAGGCGGGGTCGCGGCGCTCGGGCGAGCGGCCTTTGCCGGGGGGCGCAGGCATATCAGGCGACAGGGCAGTCATGGCGGCGAGATGGCCCGTGGGTTAGCGGCACTGCATGGGCACGGGTGCCGCCGCCACAGGCACATCGGGGGCGGGCGGCGCCGTTTGCGCCAGCTCGTCCAGGTGCTGGGCATACAGCTGGTGCAGGTGCGCGGGCGTGACCTGCGCCGCAGGCAGGTCAAAGGCCAGCGCGCCATCGCGCAGCCCGATCACGCGCGGGAAATGCGCCAGGGCCATGTCCACATGGTGCAGCGTGGCGACCAGTGTGGCGCCGCGCTCGTGGGCCGCCTGCGTGAGCGAGGCCAGGGCCTGCTGCGCACGCGCCGGGTCAAGCGCGGACAGCGGCTCGTCCACCAGCAACAGACTGGCCTGCGAAGCCAGCGCCCGCGCCAGACCCACCCGCTGGCGCTCGCCGCCCGAGAGCCGGTCTACCCGGTCGAACAGTTTGTCGGCCACGTCAAAATGCGCCAGCGCGGCCTCGGCCAGCCCGATGCCGGTGGGATAGACCAGGCTGCGCACGCTGGCCCACAGGCTTTCGTGCGGCAGGCGCCCCGCCAGCACCGCCGTCACCACACGCTGCCGGGGTGGCAGCGGCGGCACCTGGGGCGCCAGAAAAAGGCGACCGCGCAAGCGCTGCAATGCGCGGCGCGGCAATGCCCAGGGGTCGATGCCATCGAGCTGCAAGCTGCCCTGGTCGGGCCGCTGTGCGCAGGCCAGCAGCTGCAGCAGCGTGGTCTTGCCCGCGCCCGAAGGGCCGATCACCGCCACCTGCTCGCCCTGCGCCACCACCAGATCCAGGCCACGCAGCGCTGCGGGTGCACCGGCGCGTGCGGCCGGGTGGCGCACGGTGGTGTTGTCCAGCTGAACTTTCATGAGCAAATCAGGCTGCAGCGCTTATTGCAAAAGCGCAAGCAGCTATTAAAATAATAGCAAATACCCGTTCACTTGATCAGGCCCGCGCTGCGCGCTGCGGTTTCGATGCCCTTGTAGTTGCTGGCCTGGGTGGGAATGAAGCGCGTGGCGCGCTGCAGGTCCAGAATTTCCTTGCCCTCGGGGGTGTTGCGGTTCAGGTCGAGAAAAGCCTTGGTGAGTTTCTCGCGCTGGGCCACTGGCATGTCGCTGTGCACCGTCCAGTTGTAGTCAAAGTAGGCCGGGGTGGTGAAGATCACCTTCACTTTGCCGGTGTCCACCTTCTTGTCGGCCACAAACTTTTCCCACACCGAAATGTTGAGCGCGCCCGCGTCCACCTTGCCCGAAGCCACGGCGGCAATGGTGGCGTCGTGTGCGCCCGAGTAGGCCACGCGCTTGAAATCCTTGTCCGGGTCGATCTGGGCCTGCAGCAGGTAGCTGCGCGGCATCAGGTGGCCCGAGGTGCTGGATTGCGAGCCAAAGCTCACAGTCTTGCCCTTGAGGTCGGCCAGCGCCCGGATGGCGGGGTCGGCGCTGATGAACACCGAGCGGAATTTCTCGTCCTCTTCGCGCTGCACCAAAGGCACCACCTTGCCGCCCGAGCGGATGCTGGCCTGCACAAAGGTGAAACCGCCATACCAGGCCATGTCCACCTGCTTGTTGGCCAGCGCCTCCACGGCGGCGGCGTAGTCGGACACGGGCGTGAATTCCACCTTGGTGCCCAGCTTGTGCTCCAGGTACTTCACCAGGGGCGCGGCCTTGCGCGCCAGTTCGGTGGGCGATTCATCAGGAATCGCCGTGATCTTGAAGACCGCCTGGGCCTGCGCCAGGCCGGTCAGTGCCACCGCAGCGCTGGCGAGCACCGCTTTGATGAGGGTGCGGGTCGAAGGGGATGAACAGGTCATGAGGGTTTCCAGAAAGTGGGGCCGATGGGCCAATAGGCCAACGGGCTGGGGGAGGTCGGTGATTGTCGCGGGTTTGGCCGTACCGGCGCCGCACCCGACGAAGCATCTGCGATGCTCAGTTCATGCACTTCGCGGGGCAAACATGATGACCCCCATGCCTGCAAGCGCCAGTGCCGCGCCGGCAATGTCCCACGGCGTGGGGCGAACACCGTCCACCGCCCACAGCCAGACAATGGCCACAAAAATATACACGCCCCCGTAGGCGGCATACACCCGACCAGACGCCGTGGGGTGCAGCGACAAAAGCCAGGCGAAGGCCGCCAGGCTCAGTGCACCAGGAACGAGCAGCCATGCACTTTTGCCGTGGCTGAGCCAGAGGCTGGGCAGATAGCAGCCCACGATTTCTGCCAGCGCAGTGACAAGAAAGAGCAGGACGGTTTTGGTTTCAGGCATGGCTTTGATCGCGCGGGGAAAGGCAAGGGCAGGGCAGCGATGCAGCGCAGGCGCCAGCACCGGCGCGGGGCACATCGGGTGTGCGGTGCGTGGCCGGGTCGCAGGGCCATCGTACCGCGTTGGTGGGGCTCTGTTTTAAGGTAAAAGTGCCTGTGGCGCTTATGTTTAAAGCGCTACTAGCTATCAAAAATGGAGTGTTTCGCGTGCGGGCTGCCTCGCACTCACAGCGCAAAAATCTTCCCCGGATTCAGGATGTTCTTCGGGTCCAGCGCACGCTTGATGGCACGCATCATGTCCACCGCGCCCGCACCGGTTTCGTCGAGCAGAAAGCCCATCTTGTGCAGGCCCACGCCGTGCTCGCCGGTGCAGGTGCCGCCCATGCTGAGCGCGCGCGCCACCAGCTTGTGGTTCAGGGCTTCGGCGGTGATGCGCTCTTGCGGGATGTTGGGGTCGAGCAGGTAGCCGAAGTGAAAGTTGCCGTCGCCCACGTGGCCGACCAGAAAGTAGGGGATGCCGCTGGCCTCGGCCTCGTCCACCGATTCGAGCAGGCAATCGGCCAGGCGGCTGATGGGCACGCAGGTGTCGGTGCTGATGGCGCGGCAGCCGGGGCGGCTTTGCACGGCGGCAAAGTAGGCGTTGTGCCGCGCGGTCCACAGGCGCGTGCGCTCTTCGGGCGTGCTGGCCCATTCAAAGGCGTTGCCGCCAAACTCGCTGGCGATGGTCTGCACGGTTTCGGCCTGCTCCTTCACGCTGGCGGGCGAGCCGTGGAACTCCATCAGCAGCATGGGTTCTTCGCGCAGATTCAGCTTGCTGTGCGCGTTGACCATGCGCACGCTGTGGCGGTCGATCAGCTCCACGCGCGCAATGGGCACACCCAGTTGAATGGTCTGGATGGTGGTGCGCACGGCGGCCTCGATGCTCGGAAACGAGCAGATGGCCGCACTCACGGCTTCGGGCAGCGGGTATAGGCGCACGGTCACTTCGGTGATCACGCCCAGCGTGCCTTCGCTGCCCACCATCAGGCGCGTGAGGTCGTAGCCCGCGCTGCTCTTTTGGGCGCGCGTGCCGGTGCGGATGATTTCGCCGCTGGCCGTGACCACTTCCAGCGCCAGCACGTTTTCGCGCATGGTGCCGTAGCGCACGGCGTTGGTGCCGCTGGCGCGCGTGGCGCTCATGCCGCCAATGCTGGCGTCGGCGCCGGGGTCGATGGGAAAGAACAGGCCTGTGTCCTTGATGGCTTCGTTGAGCTGCTTGCGTGTGATGCCGGGCTGCACCGTCACCGTGAGGTCGTCGGCGTTGATGCTGAGCACCCGGTTCATGCGGGCCACGTCGATGCTGATGCCGCCTTGCACGGCCAGCAGGTGGCCTTCGAGCGATGAGCCTGCACCGTAGGGAATCACGGGTACGTCGTATTGACTGGCGAGCTTCACTGCATCGGCCACATCTTGGGTGCTTTCGGCAAACACCACGGCGCTGGGCGGGGGCGCCTGCAGCGAGCCTTCGTCGCGCCCATGCTGTTCGCGCACCGCTTGCGCCAGCGAGCACTGCGCGCCAAACCGGCTTTGCAGCGCGTCGATCAGCGCCTGCGGCACATCGCGCAAGTGAATTTGGGGCAGCAGGTGCGAGGCGGTGGCAGGGGCGTTCATGGCGGTCTCCGGGTAACGCAAAAGAATACCACCGGGCACCCGCAAATGCGCCGCGATGGGGCGGTTAAGCCCGATCGCGGCGCTGCGCTTTCAACGGGAGTGGCGGCTATCGCGCCGCCGGCGTATCAACGGTCAGGACTTGGCGCCTTTGTCGAACTCGGTGTGCGACAGGCTCCCGTCACGGTCGGTGTCAAGCTGCTGGAAACGGTTGCCAATGGCTGGCAGTGTGGCGGCTTCCTGGGGGCTGAGCTTGCCATCGGCATTGGCGTCGGCCCGGTCAAAGGCGGCTGTGGCCGATGAGCCCTTGCCGGGGCCAGTGGAGTAGTTGGGAGAGCTGGCAGAAGACGAATTGCCGGGTCCGAAAGACGCCCCCCCTTGTGCCTTGGGCGCTGCGCCCGGTGCGGTCTGCGCCTGCAGGGCAGCGCCGCCGCCCAGAGAGAGTGCGGTGAACAGCAATACGCTGCGGGTGTCGAAGGCAAAGGTGCGGCGTGAGGTGGCTTTCATGGGATGAAGAGCTCCGTCAAAGTTGAACAGGGTTTCATTGCACCGCAGCATGCCGTGCCTGACCAGCACTTTTGCCTGCTGTTGCCCCAGCCAACATTTTCCTGCGCGGTGTAAGGGCCTGCTTACGGTCTATGGCCCTGTGCAACACGCCTTCCAACGCGGTATCGGACAATGCACGCTGCAGCACAAGGAACACACATGGGCAACCGACTCACACAGATCGCCACGCGCACGGGCGACGATGGCACCACCGGCCTGGGCGACAACACGCGCGTGTCCAAAGACAGCCCGCGCCCCCACGCCATGGGCGATGTGGACGAACTCAACTCGCACCTGGGCCTGCTGCTGTGCGAGCCACTGCCGCAGGATGTGCGCGAGCTGCTGATCGATGTGCAGCACCAGCTGTTCAACCTGGGCGGCGAGCTGTCGATTCCGGGGTTTGAGTTGCTCAAGGACGAGGCCGTGTTGCAGCTCGATGAGGCGCTGGCGCACTACAACGCCGCGTTGCCGCGCCTGCAAGAGTTCATCCTGCCCGCAGGCACGCGCGCCGCCGCCCAGGCCCATGTGTGCCGCACCGTGGCCCGCCGCGCCGAGCGCTCCGTGGTGGCGGTGGGCAAGCAGGAGGCCGTGCGCGAGGCCCCGTGCCACTACCTCAACCGGCTTTCCGATTTGCTGTTTGTGCTGTCGCGTGTGCTCAACCGCATGGATGGCGGCGACGACGTGTACTGGAAGAGCGAGCGGTTGGCACGCAGCGCATCGGAGAGTGCTGAGTAACGCTATTTTTTTGATAGCTGTTTGCG
>ERZ1023750.156-NODE-156-length-9311-cov-11.576599_pt1 | contig 9311 bp, 8 predicted proteins | sample MGYA00521086_ERZ1023750 | MGnify/ENA primary metagenome ERZ1023750 (study PRJEB33180, sample SAMEA4059229) | wastewater metagenome | place: Denmark | collected 2016-05-16 | study: EMG produced TPA metagenomics assembly of the PRJEB13832 data set (Local surveillance...
TCGAGCGCGGCGACGCGGTGCAGGTGCGGGACCACGGTGACCACGGCGTCGAATAGGCTGGCCAGGAAGGGGCCGACGATGCGCTGGGCCAGGGGCTCGCCGGGGTGGAAGGCGATGTCCTGGCGCATATAGGCCAGGTAGGGCGCCACCAGCGTGAGCTGCCGCACGCCCAGGCTGCGCGCGCTGCGCGCGGCCAGCAGCAGCTCGATGAGCTTTTCGTTGGGCTGGTCCAGGCTGCGCAGCAGCACGGCGCGCGCGGGCAGTTGGCCCGCGGCGTCCACGGGCAGGGTGAGCTTGAGCTCGCCGTCGGGGAAGCGGTGGCGCGCGATCTCCAGCGCGGGAAGGCCGCAGGCGGCGGCCAGGCGGGCGGCGGCGGCGCGTTCGTCGCCGAAGTGCAGCAGGCAGGCCGCGGGGGCGTCGGGCGCGGCCATGCTCAGAACTCCACGAACACGTGGGGCACCTCGTCGGCGCTGCCGATGCGGTAGCCGCTGGCGCGCTGGCTGGCCTGGCGGGCGAACTCCAGGTCGGCCGGGAAGCCCGCATGCACGCGGTACATGGGCTGGCCCGGGGCCACGGCGTCGCCGAGCTTGCACAGCAGGTCCACGCCCGCGCCCTGCACCTTGGGCGCGCCGGCCAGGCGGGCGATGCGGGCGATCTGCTGGTTGTCTATGCCCGCCACCACGCCGGCGGCGGGTGCGCAGATCTCGAAGTGCAGCGCGCCCAGGTTGGGGCTGTTGTGGTCGAACTCCTTGGCGCCCTGCGCGGCGATGATGTCGCGCATGCGCGCCAGGGCGCGGCCGGAGTCGAGGATGTCGCGCGCGATGGCATAGCCATCGCCGCCGCGCACGTCGGGGTCGCATTCAATCAGGCGGCCCGCCAGGCGCAGGGATTTCTGGCGCAGGTCGTTGGGTGCATCGGGGTCGTTTTGCAGCACGCGCATCACATCGCGCGCCTCCAGCACCGGGCCAATGCCGTTGCCCACGGGCTGGCGGCCGTCGGTGATGACCACGTCCAGTGACAGGCCCATGCGCCGCGCCACATATTCAAACAGGCGGCGCAGGCGCTGGGCCTCGGGCATGGAGCGCACCTTGGCCGTGGGGCCGATGGGAATGTCGAGCACCAGATGGGTGGCACCGGCGGCCACCTTCTTGGACAAAATGGAGGCCACCATCTGCCCGGGCGAGTCGATCGACAGGGGGCGCTCCACCGAGATCAGAACGTCGTCGGCCGGGGAAAGATTGGCCGTGCCACCCCAGGCGAGGCAGCCGCGGTAGTCCCGCACGATGTCGGCCAGCTGTTCAAACGGCAATTCCACCTTGGCCAGAACCTCCATGGTGTCGGCCGTGCCAGCCGGGGAGGTGATGGCACGCGATGAGGTCTTGGGGCACAACATGCCGTGCGCTGCCACGATGGGCACGACCAGCATGGTGGTGCGGTTGCCGGGAATTCCGCCGATGCAGTGTTTATCCACCACCAGCGGCTCGTGCCAGTCGAGCCGTCGGCCGCTGGCCACCATGGCGTCAGACAGGAAGAACACCTCTTCGCGGTCCAGTTCGTCGCGGTTGCAGGCCACGACAAAGGCCGTCAGCTCAATCTTGGAATAGTGGTGGCCGGCAATGTCGCGCACGATGGCCGCGTAATCGGCCCGTGTCAGGCGCTCGCCGGCAATTTTGCGAAACAGCGCGCCCATCGATTCGGGCGGCTCTGCCTGCGTGACCGATACGGTGTGGCCGTTTTCCACATCGAGTTGGGCAAAGGCGTCTTGCGACAGCCCCAGTTCGTTGCAGCCGACGATGGAGGCGTCATCCACCACATTCACGGTGGCCAGGACGTGGCGCCCGTTGGCGCGCACCTCTATCTTGGACAGCGCCTGAAAACCCTCGGCCCGGTACACCGCGCAATCGCGGTGCAGGTAAGCCACGTTTTCGCGCCAGGTGTCGATGGCCACACGGCGCAAGGCCAGTCGTGAGGGGGTTTGGTTGGTAACGGGTGCAGGGGGAAGATCCCGGGGTTCGCTGGTCTCGATATGCATGGGCATCAGCCTACACCGGAATGACGGGCACCCAAGCGGGAAAACGATGATGCACATCAAGCGCTGCCATCCGGTTACAGACCCTTGCGCAAAGCGTGTTACCCTCCGCCCCCATGTCTCGCTGGATCATTGCCTTACTTCTCACCTGTGCCTCTGCTGCGCAGGCTGCGCCTGCAACGGCTTCCCCCGAAGAAATTGAGCGCATCGAACGATTTCTGACAGACAAAGGTTTGTTGGTGCAACTCGATGATGTGCGCCATTCGGTCGCAGACAAAGCCCATGTGGTCGCAGACCGCACCGCCGATCTGATTGGCAACGCCATGGGATTCATTGGCGTGCCTTACCGCCGTGGCGGCACCAGCGCCTCCACTGGTTTTGACTGCAGCGGCTTCGTGCGCGCTGTTTACGAAAAAACCGTGGGCATGGTCCTGCCGCGCAAGGCCGCTCAGCAAGCTGCCAGCACCCAGGTCATCGACAAAAAAGAACTGCAACCCGGCGATCTGGTGTTCTTCAACACCATGCGCCGCGCCTTCAGCCACGTGGGCATTTATGTGGGCGACGGCAAATTCATCCATTCACCCCGCACAGGCAGTGAAGTGCGCGTGGAAGACATGCGCCAGTCCTACTGGCAGCGCCGCTTTGACGGCGCGCGCCGTGTCACGGTCGAAGCAAAGGCCCAGCCCTAAGGCACGGACTGCAGTGCCTGCAGCGCTGCCGTTGTGCAGCGCCCACCCCGGTCAGGGTTTGACTACCGTCACCGTTTCAGTGCTTCGAATGGGTCCACCGGTGATGTTGACCGGGCCCAGATTCGGGTTGCTGCGCATGGCCCGCGCATCGGCCATGTCCTGCTGATAGCGCGACCGGGCATCACCCTCGCACGCCTTGCGATCCTTGCCTGCGGGCAGGGTCTTGCACTCCTGCAGGCTGATCTTGAGCCCGCCTCCCGCCTCGCGGATAGCAGACTGGTAACGCTGCTGCGCGGTGGTATCGGGTGCCGCACCACGCTTCAGCGATGCCTCATCGCCACCTTGCGCAAATGCTGGCATTGAAAAAACGCCCGCCACCACCCACGCTGCGGTGGCCAACAGGCCGGTGGTCGAATAGTTCTTCATGCGGTTTCCTTTTGATTCCATCAGAGTGCTTGACTCTAGGGGCCGCACTGCACCGCACGCCTAGGCCAGCCCCCAAGCCCAGCGAAGGCGAGCAGCGCGCCGGGCTGTCAGACAAACACCCACGCACCGCTGCCATGCCGCTGCCCTAAGGCTGCTACAAAACAACGACCCGCGAGCCTTTGCGGCCTCCATACCCCTTGCCGCATACCCGAAGCGCCTCGCCTGCCAATCCGGCGGATACAACCGCTTCGCACCCGCACAAACGGTCTTGTCTGACAACCCTCCGTGCAGATATGTCTTAAAGTGACACCCATCTTTTTCATCGGGTGCACACATGCTTTCTATTCTCGGAACCATTCTTGTCGGACTCGTTGTCGGCTTCATCGCGAGGGCGGTCAAACCGGGCGACGACAAGCTGGGCTGGATCATGACCGCCTTGCTGGGCGTGGCGGGGTCTTTTCTTGCCAGTTACGTGGGTACCGCCATGGGCTGGTATGCGCAAGGTGACGCCGCAGGCTGGATCGCCTCGGTGCTGGGCGCCGTGGTGCTGCTGGTGATCTACAGCATGGTCAAAGGCAAGTCCTGACCCACGGCTGCGTTCGAAAGAACGGGCTCTGACCCCAGTTCAACCACCACAGGCAAGGCACGCTTCATGGCATCTGCCCAACAAATGGCTGCTGACAACCCCCAACTGGCTGCGGCCGTGCAGCGCAGCCGCCGCCTGCTGCACCGGCGCGCGCTGGTGGCGGCAGCGGCCAGCACCGTTCCGGTGCCGGGGTTGGACTGGGCGGTGGATGCCGCCCTGCTGTCGCGGCTGCTGCCGCAAATCAGTGCCCAATTCGGGCTCACCCCCGAGCAGCTCGATCAGCTGGACCCCGGCAAGCGCGAACAGGTACAAAAAGCGGTCACCCTGGTGGGGTCGGTGCTGATTGGCAAGTTGATCACCAAAGAGCTCGTGCTGCGCATCACCCGCACGGTGGGCCTGCGCCTCACCACCAAGCAGCTCGCCAAATATGTTCCCCTGGCAGGCCAGGCGGTGGCCGCCACTGTGGGCTATGCCACCTTGCGCTACCTGGGAGAGCAGCACCTGCGCGATTGCGTTCTGGTGGTGCAACAGAGTCAATTGCAGCTGCCCGTGCCCCGCTGATTGCTCCTGAAAAAGGAGCTACTGGCGCTTTATGCGCAATGGCCAGAGGCACTTTTAGCCATTAACTTATCGCCCAGGGGCCAGTGGCACGCGCTGCGTCGCACCAGGTCGCCCGCCAGCGCCCTGCCCCAAGGCAAAATCGCAGCCCATGGCCACCGCAGGCAAAAGTGCCCCTTCCCTCTCAAACCAAGACCCCGCGGTGCACGAAAACGCCGTGGCAATGTGGCTGACAGCCCTGCGCAGCCATGCGGACGCCGCCACGCTGCAGCAGCTCCCGCCCTTGACCGATGCCGACGCCGCCCGCGTGATGGCACGGCTGCGCCACGAAACGCCAGGTGCCACGCCTCCCGCACACCCCACACAGCCAGCCGCCACGCCCGGCATTGCCACGGGCCACTTTCGCCCGCGCATCACCCTGATGACCCTGGGGCGGGGCGACGGCCTGCTGGGCCTGCGCCCGCAAGGCCCGCTGGGCCCGCGTGGCGACAGCGTGACGCTGGCGCAGATCGACTGGACGTACACCACCCATGCGGGAGAGAGCGCGGCGCCCAACACCATCGCCTGGCACACACCTGCGCCTACCTCGGTGCTCAACTCCCGCCCACCCGCCATACAAGAGCTGTTTGACACCGGCGGCCCGGTGCTGCGCATGCAGCGCAACCTGGCTGCCGAGGCCGACGCCATGGACCGCGTGTGGGACCTGGGCCTGATCCCTGTGGACGCCAACAAGCTGCAATGGCGCCACCGCGCAGCCGCCGCCACACTGGGCCCCGTGTGGACGCTGGCGCAAGAGGCGCACTTTGGCGACTTCTGGGCCGAGCAGATTCCAAAGCTGCGTGCCGAAGGCTGGAGCGTGGTGGTGCAGCCCGGCTTTGCACACGAAAGCGTGCCCGTGCAGCGCTGGAAGCTGCACATCGCCCCCGACACCGGCGAGCTGTTGGGCAAGGAGGTGGATGGCCCTCTGGGCGTGCGCGAGCGCCCCGTGCAAAAGCTCATGCTGCCCGAGCGCGAAGGCGCCTGGCTATTGAGCCTGGGCATAGAGATCGACGGGGAAACGCTGGACCTGGCGCCCATGCTGGCCGATCTGCTGCGCCGTGATGCCCGCTGGCTCCATGCGCAGCAGATGGCGGCCATTGACGACATCGCCATCATTTCACTGCGCGCACCGGGCGGCAAACGCATCGACGCGCCCGCTGGGCCGCTCAAGGCCATCGTGGGCGCGATGGTGGACCTGCTGACCGACCCCACGCGCAACCAGCGCAAGGACGGCGACCCGCTGCACCTGGGCGCATGGGAAGCCCGCCGCATCGAAGCCCTGCGTGCGGGGCTGGTGCAGGCCCACCGCGTGGGCACGGTGAATGGCTGGAACAACGCCTGGCAACTGCAGGGCGACGCCGGCCTGGCGCAACTGGCCCAGCGCCTGCGCACCATCGGCACCCCGCAGCCGGTGCATGCGCCGCAGGGCCTGCAGGTGCAACTGCGCCCCTACCAGCTCGAAGGACTGGCCTGGCTGCAATACCTGCGTGCACAAGGGCTGGGCGGCATTCTGGCCGACGACATGGGCCTGGGCAAAACCGCACAAGCCCTGGCCCATGTGCTGACCGAAAAAAATGCCGGGCGCCTGACCCGCCCCGCCCTGGTGGTGCTGCCCACCTCGCTGCTCTTCAACTGGCAGGCCGAGGCCGCGCGCATGGCCCCCGGCCTGCGTCTGCTGGCGCTGCATGGCCCCCGGCGCGCGCACAGCTACGCCGACATCGCGCGGCACGACCTGGTGCTCACCACCTACCCCCTGCTCTGGCGCGATGTGGACGCGCTGGCTGCCCAGCCGTTTCACCTGCTCATCCTGGACGAAGCCCAGATGGTGAAAAACGCGGGCAGTCGCAGCGCCCGCGCCCTGCGCAAGCTGCAGGCCCCGCACCTGTTGTGCCTGACGGGCACGCCGCTCGAAAACCACCTGGGCGAGCTGTGGGCGCAGTTCGATTTTTTGATGCCCGGCTTTCTGGGCGACGTGCGCAGCTTCAACGCCCGCTGGCGCAAGCCCATCGAGGAGAACGGCGAAACCCTGCGCGCCCAGCTGCTCGCCCAGCGCGTGCGCCCCTTCATCCTGCGCCGCCGCAAGCAGGACGTGGCCACCGAATTGCCGCCGCGCACCGAAACCATCCTGCGTGTGCAGCTCCAAGGCAAGCAGCGCGACCTGTACGAGGCCGTGCGCGCCACCGCCGACAAACAGGTGCGCCGCGCGCTGGAGCGCCAGAGCTTCGAGGGTGCGCAGATCACCATCCTGGATGCGTTATTGAAACTGCGTCAGGTCTGCTGCGACCCGCGCCTGGTGAAAGGCATCCAACAAGGCCCCCACGCTCCGCCGCATCTTCGTGAAGGGGAGGCCTTTTTGCCTGGGGGCGGCCCAGCGGCAAAAAGAACCGCACAGACGATGGAACGCGCCAAGCTCGAACTGCTGGCCGACATGCTGCCCGCCCTGGTCGATGAGGGCCGACGCGTGCTGGTGTTCTCTCAGTTCACCGAAATGCTGACGCTCGCTGCCGAGCTGCTGGACGCTTTGGCCCTGCCCTACCTCACCCTCACCGGCCAGACGCCGCCCCGCCAGCGCGGCGCGGTGGTGCGGCAGTTCCAAGCGCAGGACGACACCAGCGCGCCCATCCTGCTCGTCAGCCTCAAGGCGGGGGGCGTGGGCCTGAACCTCACCGCCGCCGACACCGTGATCCACCTCGACCCCTGGTGGAACCCCGCCGTGGAAGAACAGGCCACCGCCCGCGCCCACCGCATCGGACAGTACCAGCCGGTGTTTGTCTACAAGCTGGTGGTGGAAGGCAGCATCGAAGAGCGCCTGCTGGAGCTGCAGACCCGCAAGGCCGCGCTGGCGCAGGGGGTGCTGGGGCACGACGCCGAGGGCGCAGTGAAATTTAGCGAGGCCGACCTGCACGCGCTGCTGGCGCCGTTGAGCGAGCCGGCCAACAACCCGCTGGGCTTGCCGGGCGAAGACGCGCTGCGCTGGGGCGGCACCGGCCAGCGGCGGACCCGGCCGATGCAACCGCCAGAAGTTTGAGTGTTTTGTGGCTCTAGCGCTTATCTAATAAGCGCAAGCAGCTATCAAAATTGAATCTAATGAGGCCTATCACCGCACCAGCGCAGGCCTCAGCAAGCCGGGCAACCCACCTGCCCGTTTGCCACAATGGCGCCATGACCGCGCCTGCCATTACTCCTTCTAGCCCCCCAGTCCGCGCCCCGCGCTACTGGCTCATGAAGTCCGAGCCCGCAGAGTGCTCGATTGACGACGCACTGGCGGCAAAGGACGCCACCGTGCCCTGGACCGGCGTGCGCAATTACCAGGCCCGCAACTTCATGCGCGACGACATGCAGGTGGGCGATGGCGTGCTGTTCTACCACTCCAGCTGCCCCGAGCCAGGCATCGCCGGCCTTGCGCGCGTGGCCAGCGGCACGCGGCCCGACCCCGCGCAGTTCGAACCCGCATCGCCCTACCACGACCCCAAATCCTCACCCGATGCACCCCGCTGGCTGCTGCTGGATGTGCAGGCGCTGCGCAAGACACGGCTGCTGCCCCTTTCTGAACTGCGCAGCCATCCTCCACTGGCCGACCTGCGCGTGCTGCAAAAAGGCAGCCGCCTTTCCATCACCCCGGTGGACGCTGTGCACTGGAACCACATCGTGGCCCTGCTCGGCAAAGGCTGCGCCTGAAAACGGCCGCTGGTTGCGCCAGCAGCCGTGGCCAGAACGCTGTGCGAAAGCGCTGGCGCACCGCAGCGCCCGGCGCAAGGCGGTGGCAGCAGGGCTGGTTGACGGGTTTTTTGCGGATGTGCGAACAGGCGTTGCGCTCTCACCCGCCCTGGCCGGGCAGCTCTGGCGCCTGGTACACCAGCACCTTCAGCGCCCGCCCGTCCTGCACATCCGCAAACACCGCCGGGTTGGCCACACGCTCTACAAAACCCAGTTCGGGCGCCAGCTCGCGCATCTGGTCTTGCAAAAAGTCCACGCCCAGCTCGGGTGCGTTCAGGCACAGCAGCGCGTGGCCGCCGGGCGCCAGCAAATCCGGCAAGCGGCGCATGAGGCGGGCGTAGTCTTTGGTGGCCACAAAGCTGCCTTTTTGGTAGCTGGGCGGGTCCACGACGACCAGGCCATAGGGCCCGCTGCGGGTGATCTTGCCCCAGCTGCTGAAGATGTCGTGCGCCAGAAAGCTGGCGCCCGTGGTGATGCCGTTGAGCTGGTGGTTCTGCTGCCCAATCGCCATGGCGCCGTGGCTCATGTCCACGTTGACCACCTGCCTGGCGCCCGCCTGCAGCGCCACCACCGAGAACGCGCAGGTGTAGGCAAACAGGTTCAGCACCTTGAGGCCATAGCGGTCGGCGCTGTGCGCGGCCGCGTAGTCGCGCACCCAGCGGCGGCCCTCGGCCATGTCCAGAAACAGGCCGTGGTTCTGGCCGCGCAGCACATGCACCTTGAACTGGGCGCCCTGCTCGGTCACCACATGGGGGTCGGGCACGCTGCCCGCCATCAAGCGCGTTTCGGTGCGGCCCTGGGTGCGCAGCGCCTCGTTGCGGCACTGAAACACCCAGTTCAGCGGCTGGCCCGGCGCCAGGGCCTCCCAGCGCTTGGCCAGCGCGGCACCAATGCTGGCCAGTTGCGCCTCGGTCTCGTCGCCCGCGGGCAGAAAGCTGGTCAGCACCCAAACGGGCGGGTAGGCATCGAGCGTCCACTGCTCGCAGCCGGGGTAGCGCCCGCCCCGGCCGTGAAAGATGCGGCAGGCGTCGGTGGGCAAGGGCATGGCGGCAATGGCGTCGAGCAAGGGCTGCATAAAAATATTAGATGTTTCAGGCCTCTAGCGCTTACTGGATAAGCGCAGATAGCTATAAATAACGTAGCATCTCAAACCACTATCAATCAGGTTGCCGTGGCCCGGTGCGGGGTCTGCCAGAGGCCTCCACTGCGTTGTGACCACAGGCAGCGCGCGTTCAAAAACTGCCGAACACCGTGCCCAGCACAATGA
>ERZ1023750.166-NODE-166-length-9094-cov-16.315632_pt1 | contig 9094 bp, 4 predicted proteins | sample MGYA00521086_ERZ1023750 | MGnify/ENA primary metagenome ERZ1023750 (study PRJEB33180, sample SAMEA4059229) | wastewater metagenome | place: Denmark | collected 2016-05-16 | study: EMG produced TPA metagenomics assembly of the PRJEB13832 data set (Local surveillance...
AATCAGTCGGTATGGCTGGGTGTGCCGGGGCTTGCCCTTATAGCCAAAGCGACATTCATGGTGGCATTCGATGGCGCCTTGCAACAGTGCGAAGACAGGGCCTTGTAATCGTAGATCTTCGTGCGGCATGGGCTGCACGTGCATTGTCTGGCGGGAATTCTGGTTTTTTAGTTGGGTAAGCAGGTAGGGCAAGCTGGTGTCTGGGAACAGGTGCGCAGCCCCCACCAAGCGGGTGTATTCGTTGAGTTGCGTGGTGGGGATGGTGCTGCGATGTGGGTGGGCGAGTTGCCAATGACCATCGTTGGTTTGTTCTGCAATGCCGTGCAGGCGGTCTGCCAGATCGCGTTCTATGGTGCGGACACTGACTTCGTATTGCTTGGCTAATGAGTGTTTGTCTATGCCGTTGCCTTGGTGTAGCAATGCCAAAATTCTGCTCAGTCGCCGTGCAAGTTTGGTGGCCGTGGGGCTTTTGGAGGAGGTGGGCTTGGGGATGCCATTTGCAGAGGGAGCGAGGGGCATTAGTGTGTGCACTGGCCGATGGGGATGCTGCGGGAGTCTATCTGTGGAATGCAACATTTTGTGTCCTGAAGTGGCTGCGACTTTGCTTCAATCCAATGTTTTTGGAACTTGCGTGACTTGCGTCTCCGTGCGCTCTGAGCTTGCCGCAGCTCGCCATGGCGACTTGCAGTTTGGGCTCTGGGCCCGGTGCTTTGTCGAGCGTGATGGTGGCAATGTCGATGCAGGTGCCTAATTCGCATGCTGCGTCCTTCGAAGTGGATGGTGTTTGGGTCGTTTGGCCCCGCCCAGCAAGCGCAAGTAGCGCTCATTTTTTGATCAATCTGGCTGCTTGGCACCCCTGTGGAATGGACTGTAGAAGTTCAGTGCGTCAGGGTGTGTCGCGATGCGCCGATGTGCAGAGGTGTCTTGCTACATAAGCATCGGCGGGCTGCATGCCCACCCAGGCGGGCGGCGCCTTCCGGCGTCTGCTACAAATAGGCGTGGCTTTTCTTTCCTTCTTCTTCTTTCCCCACAGGCGCGCACCGATTGCCATGTTGGCATTGGCAGCCTGCATCCCTACCGCCTGGGCCCTACCCACCTACGACGAAGTCCGCGCCGACTTTCGTCCCTCCGACACCGAGATCCTCTCCGCCGAAGGCGAGGTGTTGCAGCGCCTGCGTACCGACGCCACGGTGCGGCGCGGCCAGTGGGTGCCGCTGGCCGATGTGTCGCCCGCGCTGCGCCAGGCGCTGGTGCTCAGCGAGGACAAACGCTTTTACGAACACAGCGGCGTGGACTGGCGCGCCGCCTCGGCCGCTGCCTGGGGCAACCTGTGGAACCAGCGCACGCGCGGGGCCAGCACCATCACCATGCAGCTGGCGGGTTTGCTCGACGGGGACTGGCGCCAGGGCCCCGGCGGGCGCACCGTGGTGCAAAAGCTGGGGCAAACCGTGGCCGCGCAGGTGCTGGACCGCCGCTGGCGCAAGGACCAGATTTTGGAGGCCTACCTCAACCTCGTACCGTTTCGCAGCGAGCTGGTGGGCATTGATGCGCTGAGCCGCACGCTGTTTGGCAAGGCCGCCCACGGGCTGGACGACCGCGAGGCGGCTGTGGCGGCGGCGCTGGTGCGCGCGCCCAATGCGCGGCCCGCGCTGGTGGCGCAGCGGGCCTGTGGCGTGCTGCGCGACATGCAGGCCAGCACCAGCGCCTTGCACCGGCGTGCCAAGGGGCAGGCACCAGCGGCCGGCCCGACGGTCGATTGCGATGCGCTCGAATTCTTCACCACCGCCGCGCTGCAGCGCCGTGCGTTCGATGCCAGCGAAGGCGTGGCGCCGCACTTTGCCCGCCATCTGCTGCGCCAGCGGTTCAAGGACGGGGCGGTGCCCCCCGAGCGCGTGCCCAGCACGCTGCGCGCCCCGCTGCAGCGCTTTGCCGTGCAGAGCCTGCAGCAGCACCTGCGCGAGCTGCGTGGCCGCAATGTCGAAGACGGCGCCGTGCTGGTGCTGGACAACGCCACGGGCGCGGTGCTGGCCTGGGTGGGGTCTTCGGGGGCGCTGAGCCAGGCCAGTGAGGTCGATGGCGTGCTGGCGCTGCGCCAGCCGGGCTCCACACTCAAGCCATTTTTGTATGCCCAGGCGATTGCCGAGCAGCGGCTCACGGCAGCCTCGCTGGTGCATGACTCGCCCGCGCAAATCACCACGGCCAGCGGCCTGTATATCCCGCAGAACTACGACCGGCAGTTCAAGGGCTGGGTGTCGGTGCGCACGGCGCTGGCGGCGTCGCTGAATGTGCCGGCGGTGCGCGCGCTGGTCATGGTCACGCCCGATGCGTTTCATCGCCAGCTGGCTGCCGTGGGCCTGCCGCTGCGCGAAAGCGGTGATTATTTTGGCTACAGCCTGGCGCTGGGCAGCCCCGAGGTGCCGCTGCTGCACCTGACCAATGCCTTTCGCACGCTGGCCAACGGCGGGCGTGCCAGCGCGGTGGCGGTGGCGGCCGATGCCAAGCCGCTCTTCACCCCCGCACTGGATGCGCGGGCGGCTTTCATCGTGGGCGACATCCTGTCGGACGGCAATGCGCGTGCGCGCACCTTTGGCACCGACAGCGTGCTGGCCACGCGCTTTTGGAGCGCCGTAAAAACCGGCACCAGCAAGGACATGCGCGACAACTGGGCGGTGGGCTGGTCTGAGCGCTACACCGTGGGCGTGTGGGTGGGCAACGCCAGCGGCGCCGCCATGCACGACGTGAGCGGCACCAGCGGTGCGGCGCCCATCTGGGCGGCGGTGATGGGCTTCTTGCATGCGCGCGAACCCAGCCGGGCGCCCAGGGCGCCCCCAGGTCTGATGCGGGCGCCAGTGCGGTTTGGCCCGGCACCGCTGGCACCCGCCGGCAGCCCGCCGCTGGAGGCTGCGCGCGACGAATGGTTTGTGCCGGGCACGCAACAGGCTTTGTTTGCTATTGATTCAATAGCTTATAGCGCTTATGCAGAAAGGGCTAGAGGCCAAAAAGACCAAAAATCATCCGTGGGTAGCGCCACAACGGCCTCAGCAGCCACGGCAGCCACAGTCATCACCACGGGCGCCCGCATCACCGCGCCTGCGCCCGGCACCGTGGTGGCGCTCGACCCCGATATTCCGCCCGCGCGCCAGCGCCTGCACCTGCGGGCCAGCGGGCAGGGTCTTTATTGGCGCATGGACGGCAAGCCGCTGGGGCGTGGGCCGCAGGTGGCGTGGCTGCCGTGGCCAGGGCGCCATGTGATACAAATCACCGATGCAGCGGGCACCGTGCTGGACGAGGTGCGCATCGAGGTGCGAGGGGCCGGGGTGTTGCCCGGCGCCGCACCCGGGCGGTAAGCGGGCCCGCGCAGCGCGCCTTGTGCCGGGTGTCGGGTCTGCACCAAGCCAGTGCTTACAATTGTAAAAATCTATTTCCATCGCTGTTTGTGCGCCTACCTGCCACTTCCCGTCTGATCTTGCTGGCCCTGCTGCTGTCCTTGGGCATTGGCGGGCTTTTTGCCCGCAGCATCTGGACGCTGCGCGAAGAGGCATGGAACAACGCCGAGCGCACCAACACCAACCTGGTGCGCGCGCTCGACCGCAGCATCGCCCGCACGATGGAGGCGTTTGACCAGTCGCTGCAGGGGGTGGTGGAGGGCATGACCGACCCGCGCGTGATGGCCCTGCCGTTGGCCATGCGCAACCTTGCACTGTTCGACAACTCGCTGCGCGTGCAAGGCGTCGGCTCCATTTTGGTGCTGGACCCGGCTGGCAATGTGGTGATGGATTCCGAACACGCGGTGCCCCGCAACGCCAACTTTGCCGATCGCGATTACTTCAAGGTGTTTGAGAGCGGTGCCCACACGGGCCTGTATGTGGGCGCGCCGGTGCGTGCGCGCCTGAGCGGCCTGCTCAGCCTGCCCGTGAGCCGCGCTTTTTATGATTCCCAAGGCCAGCTGGCCGGGGTGGCGGTGGGCACCATCCGGCTGGCGCATTTTCAGGGTTTATTTGAAGAGCTGAATGTGGGCGCTGGCGGGGCCCTGAACCTGTTCCGGGCCGATGGCGTTCTTGTCGCGCGTTACCCCTACAGCGAGGACGTGCTGGGCCGCAGCCTGGCAGGCACGCCCACCATGCGCAATCTGCAGGCGGCCCGCAGCGGCACCTTCACCGGCCGTGCGGCGCTCGACAAGGTAGAGCGGCTTTACGCCTTCCGGCATGTGGGCGACTACCCCCTGATGGTGAACGTGGCCCAGTCGGTCGATTCCATTTTGGCCGGCTGGTACCGCAGCGCCTGGCTTTCAGGCAGCTTTGCCCTGGTGCTGATGGCCGCCTGCGTGGGGCTGGCGGTGCTTTTTGCACGCGAGTTGGGCCGCCGCCAGGAGGTGGGCGCCCAGCTGCAACAGGCCGAGCACGACCTGCGCACCATCCTGAACAACCTGCCGTCCATGATTGGTTACTGGGATCGCGACCTGCACAACCGCTTTGCCAACCACGCCTATGTGGAATGGTTTGGCAAGGCGCCCGACGAAATGCGCGGCAAGCATATCCGCGAGCTGCTGGGTGAAGAGCTTTACCAGAAGACCCTGCCTCACCTGGGGCACGCGCTGCAGGGGCATGCACAGATTTTCGAGCGCACCATCGTGGACCCCGCGGGCACGGAGCGCTACGCCATCGCCTCTTATGTGCCCGATATGGATGGCGACGAGGTGCGTGGCATTTTTGTGCAGGTGACCGACATCACCGAGCGCAAGCGCATGGAAGAAGCGCTGTTCGAGGAAAAGGAGCGCATGCGCCTGACACTCAAGTCGATTGGCGATGCCGTAGTCTGCACCGATGCACAGGGCGTGGTCACCTACCTGAATCCCGTGGCGCAGCGCCTGACCGGCTGGCAGGGGTTTGACGCCGCGGGCCGCGATGTGGACGAGGTGATGCGCCTGGTCACCCCGGACGGACAGGCGCCCCAGACCAGCCCGCTGCGCCAGGCCCTTGCGCAGAAAAAAGCCGTGGAGCCCACGCGCGGCGTGCTGCTGCACCGCACCAGTGGCCAGCGCTTTGATGTGGAGGAAACGGCCAGCCCCATCACCGACCGCCACGGCCACATCACCGGCGCCGTGGCCGTGCTGCGCGATGTGACCGAAAGCGTGGCCATGGCCGAACGCATGGCGCACCTGGCGCAATACGATGCGCTGACCGATCTGCCCAACCGCCTGCTGCTGCAAGACCGGGCCCGCCAGGCGCTGGCCCATGCGCGGCGCGACGGCAAGTCTGTGGCCGTGATGTACATCGATCTCGATGGCTTCAAGCAAATCAACGACACGCTGGGCCACGACATGGGCGACAAGCTGCTGGTGCAGCTGGCCAAGCGCCTCACGGGCGCCGTGCGCGTGTCCGACACGGTGTGCCGCCAGGGGGGCGACGAGTTTGTGGTGATGCTGCCAAGCATCGACACCGCAGAGCAGGCCTGCCATGTGGCCAACAAGATCATGGCGGCCTGCAGCCCGGCGTATGTGATCAATGACCAGGTGCTGTCGGTGGGGTTGAGTGGCGGCATTGCCCTGTTCCCCCAGCATGGCGAGAACTTCGATGAGCTGTCACGCCATGCCGATGCGGCCATGTATGCCGCCAAAACCGCAGGACGGCGGCAGTTTCGCCTGTACGCGGGGGCCGATGCCCAGCCCGTGCTGGTGACGCAAGGCGATGTTCAGGCAGTAGAAAACTCCTGAAATAATAGCTGCTAGCGCTTGATGCATAAGGGCTGGAGTCGGTTTTTGCTTGTGTTTTTTGCTGGGGCCCCGTGCCGTTGGTGGTTGGGCGCGAAATTTGTTGCAAGGCCGCGCAAATAATTTTGATGGCCCCGCCGTGCGCAGCCACCTACCATGCGCAGTCAAACCCTTTGTTACCCGGAGTGCCCAAGTGCCCAATCTGTCCACAGTTACCTGCATCGAAGACCTGCGTGTGGTTGCCAAGCGCCGTGTGCCACGCATGTTCTATGACTATGCCGATTCGGGCTCGTACACCGAGGGCACCTACCGCTCCAACACCGCCGATTTTCAGGGCATCAAGCTGCGCCAGCGTGTGGCCGTGAACATGGAGGGCCGCAGCACCCGCACCACCATGGTCGGCCAGGACGTGGCCATGCCGGTGGCCATTGCGCCCACGGGCCTCACGGGCATGCAGCATGCCGATGGCGAAATTCTGGGCGCGCGTGCGGCCAAGGCGTTTGGCATTCCGTTCACGCTGTCGACCATGAGCATCTGCTCCATCGAAGACGTGGCCCAGCACGCCGGCCCCGGCTTCTGGTTTCAGCTGTATGTGATGCGCGACCGCGACTACATCGAGCGCCTGATCGACCGCGCCAAGGCTGCTGGCTGCTCGGCGCTGCAGCTCACGCTGGATTTGCAGATCCTGGGCCAGCGCCACAAGGACATCAAAAACGGCCTCTCGTCACCCCCCAAACCCACGCTGGCCAACCTCATCAACCTGGCGACCAAGCCGCACTGGTGCCTGGGCATGCTGGGCACCAAACGCCGCACGTTTGGCAACATCGTGGGCCATGCCAAGGGCGTGGGCGACATGTCGTCGCTGGCATCGTGGACGGCCGAGCAGTTTGACCCGCAGCTCAACTGGGGCGATGTGGAGTGGATCAAAAAGCGCTGGGGCGGCAAGCTGATCCTGAAGGGCATCATGGACGCCGAAGACGCGCGCCTGGCGGTCAACAGCGGTGCCGATGCGCTCATCGTCAGCAACCACGGCGGCCGCCAGCTCGATGGCGCGCCTTCGTCCATTGCCGCACTGCCCGCCATCGCCGAGGCGGTGGGCAAGGACATCGAGGTGTGGATGGACGGCGGCATCCGCAGCGGCCAGGACGTGCTCAAGGCCCGTGCCCTGGGCGCGCGCGGCACGCTGATTGGCCGCAGTTTCTTGTATGGCCTGGGTGCCTATGGCGAGGCGGGCGTGACCCGGGCGCTGCAGATCATCCAGAAAGAGCTGGACATCACCATGGCGTTCTGCGGCCACACCAACATCAACACGGTGGACCGGGGCATTTTGCTGCCGGGCACCTACCCGCTCGCCTGAGCTGTTTTTATCATCCCTGCCCATGACAACCTCCCGCACCGGCGGCCAGATACTGGTCGATCAGCTCCTCATCCACGGCGTGCAGCAACTGTTTTGCGTGCCCGGCGAAAGCTACCTGGCCGTGCTCGATGCGCTGCACGATGCCCACATCGCCGTTACCGTGTGCCGCCAGGAGGGCGGCGCGGCCATGATGGCCGAGGCGCAGGGCAAGCTCACGGGGCAGCCGGGCATCTGCTTTGTGACGCGCGGGCCGGGCGCCACCAACGCGGCCGCAGGCATCCACATTGCGCACCAGGATTCCACCCCGCTCATCCTGTTTGTGGGCCAGGTGGCACGCGGTGCCATGGGGCGCGAGGCGTTTCAGGAGCTCGACTACCGCGCCGTGTTTGGCACCATGGCCAAGTGGGTGGTGCAGATCGACGACCCGGCGCGCATGCCCGAGCTGGTCTCGCGCGCCTTCCACGTTGCCACCTCGGGCCGCCCCGGCCCCGTGGTGGTGGCGCTGCCCGAAGACATGCTGGTGCAAGCCGCCACGGTGGCCGATGCCTTGCCTTACCAGGTCACCGAAACACACCCCGGTGCGGCGCAGATGGCCGAGTTGCAGCAACGCCTGCAGGCGGCACAGCAGCCCGTGGCGATTGTGGGCGGCAGCCGGTGGTCTGCGCAGGCAGTGCAAGCGTTCACGGCGTTTGCCCAGGCGTGGTCCATTCCGGTGTATTGCTCGTTTCGCCGGCAAATGCTGTTCCCGGCCACGCACGCTTGCTACGGCGGCGACCTCGGCCTGGGCGTGAACCCCAAGCTGTTGGCACGCATCAAGGCGTCCGACCTGGTGCTGGTGGTGGGTGGGCGTTTGTCCGAAGTGCCTTCGCAGGGCTACGAGCTGTTCGACATCCCCACACCCGCGCAACCCTTGGTGCATGTGCACGCCGATGCCGACGAGCTGGGCAAGCTTTATCGCCCCGCGCAGGCCATTCATGCCACGCCGCAGGCCTTTGCTGCCGCGCTGAATGCCGTGCGTCCCCAGGCAAACGTGCCATTAAAAGCCCACACCGAGGCTGCGCACGCCGATTACCTGGCCTGGAGCGACCCGGCGCCCATCCGCATCCCTGGCGCGCTGCAAATGGGCGAGGTGATGCAGCACCTGCGCGCCACACTGCCGGCCGACACCATCTTTTGCAACGGCGCCGGCAACTTCGCCACCTGGGTGCACCGCTTCTGGCCTTTCACCAGCTATGCCAGCCAGCTGGCGCCCACCAGCGGGTCCATGGGCTACGGCCTGCCTGCGGCCGTGGGTGCCAAGCGCCTGTGGCCACAGCGTGAAGTGGTGGTGTTTGCAGGCGACGGCGACTTTCTGATGCACGGACAGGAATTTGCCACCGCCGTGCAATACGGCCTGCCCGTCATCGTGGTGCTGCTCGACAACGCCATGTACGGCACCATCCGCATGCACCAGGAGCGCGAATACCCCGGCCGCATCAGCGCCACGGCCCTGAAAAACCCCGACTTCCAGGCCTACGCCCAGGCCTTTGGCGGCCACGGCGAGCGCATAACCACCACCGAAGAATTTGCCCCCGCCCTGGCCCGCGCACGCGCCAGCGGCCTGCCCAGCGTGCTGCACTGCCTGATCGACCCCGAGGCCATCACGCCCACGGGCACGTTGCAGGGGATTCGGCGGGCGGCGCTAGCGAAAGCCTGAACCCGGCGGGTGCTGAGGGCACCGCGCAAAATAGCGGCTGTGACCGAAGCCGCTCCTGCTTTTTCTGCGCCCGCCGCTGACCGCCCCGCACCACTGCGCCGCATTGCGCACCTGGACATGGACGCTTTCTTTGCGTCTGTGGAGTTGCTGCGCTATCCGCAGCTCAAGGGCCTGCCCGTGGTGATTGGCGGCGGGCGGCGCACGGTGGACGATCTGCTGCTGCAAAGCCCTGATGGCTCGGGCCCACGCGAGCCGCGCTTTATTCCTGTGGCCGATTTTCCCTTGCTCAAGGACTACGTGGGCCGGGGCGTGATCACCACCGCCACCTATG
>ERZ1023750.176-NODE-176-length-8857-cov-16.656555_pt1 | contig 8857 bp, 7 predicted proteins | sample MGYA00521086_ERZ1023750 | MGnify/ENA primary metagenome ERZ1023750 (study PRJEB33180, sample SAMEA4059229) | wastewater metagenome | place: Denmark | collected 2016-05-16 | study: EMG produced TPA metagenomics assembly of the PRJEB13832 data set (Local surveillance...
CTTCTATCACGCCACCTTGCGCGAAGCGCGCGATCACCACAGCATGCTGGAAGTGGGCGAAGCCCTGATTGCAGAGGTGGCCAAGGTGGCCGGAGATGAACGGGCCCACGGCATCCGCGAACGCCTGGAGCAGTTGCAGCCGCCGGAACGCGCGCTGTCAGCCGCCATGAGCGACTGAGCCCATCGCGCAGCCCCTTCATCCCATCGAACGGGATCGAATCAGGCCGCAGCCAAGCGCCACAGCGAGGTGACTTCCGCCGCACGGGCAGCGTGCAGGGCATCGCCCGCATCGGCCGCCTTGGCGTGGTGCGGGCGAATGTCCTCACGGCCCAGCACCTTGAGGCCGGCCTCGGCAATCCAGCCCAAGAGCTGTTCGCGGCTGCGCAAACCCAGGTGCTCGGCCAGGTCCGACAAGATCAGCCAGCCCTCGCCTGCGGGCTCCAGGTGGGCTGCGAGCCCTGCAAGAAAGCCGCGCAACATGCGGCTGCCCTCGTCATACACCGCGTGCTCGATGGGCGAGCTGGGGCGGGCCGGCACCCAGGGCGGATTGCACACCACCAGCGGCGCGCGCCCCTCGGGAAACAGGTCTGCCGACTGCAGCTGCACCTGCGCCAGCACGCCCAGGCGCTGCAGGTTGTCGCGGGCGCAGGCCAGCGCACGCGGGTCTTGCTCGGTGGCCACCACGCGCTGCACGCCCCGGCGCACCAGCAGGGCCGACAGCACGCCCGTGCCCACGCCGATGTCAAAGGCCAGCGCCTTCGATGGCAGCGCAGCCGCTGCCACCAGGTCCACATATTCGCCGCGCACGGGCGAAAACACCCCGTAATACGGATGGATGCGGTTGTTGGGCGCGGCGCCCAGCGCGGGCACTTCCACGCCCTTCTTGCGCCACTCGTGCGCTCCCACCAGACCCAGCAGTTCACGCAGCGAGGCCACCGAGCGTTCGCCCGTGGCCGCGCCCCAGGCTTCGGTGCAGGCCTGGCGCAGGTCGGGCGCACGGCGCAGGTCAATGGCGTAATCGCCTTCCAGCGCAATCAGCAGGGACGACAGCACGCGTGCGCGCTGCGCCTGCGCCTGGCGGTGCAGGTGAAACGCCTCGGCCGCCGTGGCCTCTGCCATTTTTTGTGCTGCCTTGGCTGCCGCCTTGGGCGGCTTGCGATCCACCCGCCGCATAAGGGCCTGCAGCAACATGCGGGCGTTCTGAAAGTCGCCCTGCCACAGCAGGCCGGTGCCTTCGCAGGCCAGCCGGTAGGCCGTGTCGGCGGACAGCGTGTCATCGGCCACCACGACGCGGCGCGGCGCAGTGGCCCCGCTTTCGGAGCGCCAAAGGGCTTCGTGGGTCTGGCCCGAGTCGCTCCAGGAGATCATGGGATGGCCTTAGTTGATGGGGCGTTTGAGGCGCACTTCTTCGATCTTCACGCCACCCACCACGGCCGTCTTGGCGGTGGAGAGCTCGCGCTTGAAGCCGGCCATTTCGTGGAAGCGGATGGCGCGCTCGTTGCGCAAGGGCACCCAGGCGGTCACGTTGGTGCAGCCTTCTTCGTGCAGGCCATCGCGGGCGGCGTCCCACAGGGCCAGGCCTACGCCCTGGTTCCAATGGGTGGGTGCGGCGTAGATGGCCCAGATTTCACCGGTGGTGGGGCGGGATTTTTCATCGCGCGAGCGGTCATAGCCGACGAAGCCCACAATCTTTTCGCCATCAATGGCGACTTGCACCTGGGGCTCGCAATATTCAATGGCTTCGCGCCAGTAGGCCTGGCGCTTTTCTACCGACATGGATTTCAACTGCTCGTCTGGCACCAGACCTTTGTAAGCCTCTTGGGCGGATACGGTGTGGATCTGGGCAATGGCTTTGGCATCGCGAAGCGTGGCGGGACGAACCTGGATACTGGACATGGAAAAACCGAACGAAAACAGGGAGTGAAAAAACAAAAAGGATCGGCATTGTCGCCGCAAACGCTTTTTCGCCCTGTGCTGCTGGTTAATCCGGGGGCTCGCAACGCCCCCCCACCATCACCCTCAGGCCCTGCTGAGCGCGGCGTTCGATGCCGTGTCCAGGCCCTGCGCCCGGGCGCGTTTGTTGCGCGGGCGCGGCACCTTCACCGCAGGCGGCACACCGTTGATGGCGCCCATGCACAGCACCAGCGCCACACTGTGCGATGCGTCCTCGCGCTCATCCGGCGCATAGGGGCGATAGCTGCCATTGCCAGCGCCGTGGCCGCGCTGCACAGAGTGAAACACCACGCGCGCGCCCTCCCGGTTGCTGCCCGAGCACAGCACGCGCAAACGCGCGTCGCGGTCGAGCGCCAGGCCCGTGTGGCCGGGCCGGTTGATGAGGTCGGTGCGCACAGCGCGCCACGTCTGCCCGTCGTCCAGCGAAAATTGCCAGGTGCCTGCCTGCGTATCCAGGTATTCAATGACCACACCCGCCGATGCCCGCATGTCGGCGCAGTTTTCCTGCAGCAGTTGGGCCACGGTATTGCCCCCCACACCGGCCCCGCCAGCAGCTGCCACGGGGCGTTGATCGACGATGCGCTGACCGAGAACGGAAGAGCGGGCGACAGAATGGGAAACACTGGCACTCATGCGTAAACCTCTTTGTGGATAAGCTGGACAGGATCGGATGCGCCACGCGGTCCAGCCACAGACCATCACAACGCCTGGGTCACAGTCTAGAAACCGCACGCCCGTGCGTCCATCGCACAAATGGACTAGTCGCGCACCCCGGCGTTGTGCGCAATACTCGCCCCATGCCTGCCAGTCTGCTGCTTGTTGACGAGCACACCCTGTTTCGCACCGGGCTGCGCCTGATCGTGCAGGACCACCCCGGCGTGGATGCCATCTTCGAAGCCGGCACCGTGGCCGAAGCCTGCGCGCTGCGGCCAGAGACCGTGGACCTGGTGCTGCTGGACATCCAGATGCCCGGCATGAGCGGCCTGGACGGCCTGCGCCTCTTGCGCCAGGCATTCCCCCGGGCGCGCATCGTGCTGGTGTCTGCCAGCGTGGCGCCCGACGCTGTTTACGAGGCGCGCACGCGCGGTGCCGACGGTTTTCTGCCCAAGTCGGCCAGTGGCGCCGACATTCTGGAGGCCATCAGCTGCGCGCTGTCGGGCGCGCCCTGCTTTCCCGCCCACAGCGGCAACACCACCACCACACGCGCACCGGCAGCGCCCGCGCTGACCGCACGCCAGCTCGATGTGCTGTTCCTGCTGTGCACCGGCAAGCCCAACAAGGTGATTGCCCGCGATCTGGGGCTGAGCGAAAACACCGTGCGCGTGCATGTGGCCGCCATCTTTGCGCAGCTGGGCGTCAACAGCCGCAGCGCTGCCTTGCTGGCGGCACAGCGGCTGGGCCTGTCGTTGCCGCCGCTGCATGATGCCGCCTGAAACGCCAGGGACCGGTGCGCTCTGGCCCTGGCCGTCGCTGCGCTGGGAGCGCGACGAGGTGCTGCGCGAGCAGGTCGCACTGCTGCGCCAGAACTTTCCCATGACCCTGGCGGCCTCCCTGGCCACGGCACTGGGCACGATGTGGGTGATGGACGGCGCGGTCGACCCGCAGGCGCTGACGGCCTGGCTGATCTCGCATGTGCTGGTCGTGATGGGGGTCTATCTCTCGCTGCGCAGCATGGACCCGACGACCGATCCCGCCCGCTGGTCGGCCTACAAGCTGATGGTCTGCATGGCCGGCATGGGACTGAGCTGGGGCGGCCTGGGCCTGGTCGTGATGCACTGGGGCAACGCCAGCAGCGTGGTCTACGCCATTGGCATCGTCAGCACGGTGTCGTCCGGCGCCCTGGGGCTGGGAGCGCCGCTGTACCGCGCCTACCTTGTCTACCTGAGCTGCGCCATTGGCAGCGTGCTGCTGGCCATTGCCCTGGCCGGCGGGCCGGTGCTGTGGCCCGCGCTGTTCCTTGTGCTGGTGTATTTCAGCCTGACCTGCATGCAGGCCAGCACGGCCGATACAGCCACCCGCCGCAGCATTGCCCTGAAATTGGAAAACCAGCGCCTGGTGGGAGAGCTGCGCGCCGAGTCCCAGCGCGCCCAGGCGGCGCAGCAGATCGCCGAAAAAGCCGATCGCGACAAGTCGCGTTTCCTGGCGGCGGCCAGCCACGACCTGCGCCAGCCGCTGCACGCCATGGGGCTGTTTCTGGAGAGCCTGCAGCGCAGCCCGCTGAACGCCCACCAGCAGACGGTGCTGGACCATGCCCACGCCGCATCCAGCGCAGCAGCCGAAATGCTCACCACCTTGCTCGACTACTCGCGGCTGGAGGCTGGCGTGGTCAAGGTGCGCCCGTCGGCATTTGCCGTGCAACCCCTGCTCACGGCCCTGGAGCAGGAATTTGGCGTGCAGGCCGACAACGCACGCCTGGTGTACCGCACCCGCGAGACCTCACTGGCCGCGCATGCCGACCGATCACTGGTGGGCCTGGTGATGCGCAACTTCATCTCCAATGCGCTGCGCTACACCACCCGGGGCGGCGTGCTGATTGCGTGCCGTCGGCGCGGCCAGCGGGTGGCACTGGAGGTGTGGGACACCGGAATCGGCATTCCCCAGCACCAGTGGGACGACATTTTTCAGGAGTTCCTGCAGCTCGACAACCCGGAGCGCGACCGGCGCAAGGGCCTGGGCCTGGGCCTGGCCATCGTGCACCGGCTGGTGAACGAGATGGGGGGCACAACTGTCGAGTTGCGCTCGCAACCGGGCCGGGGCTCGGTGTTTCGCCTCTGGATGGATGCGTGGGACGGCGCGCTGGAGGATGAAGCCGCGCCGCTCCCCGAAGACCGCAGCCTGGAGGGCCTGCATGTGCTGGCCATTGACGACGACGAGGCGGTGCTTCTTGGAATGCAGTCGCTGCTGCAAAGCTGGGGTTGCCACTGCACCGTGGCCGGCTCGGGCGCCGAAGCACTGAAGCACCTGGGCGACGACACCCCCGATCTCATCATCACCGACTTCCGGCTGCGCCATGAGGAAACCGGCAAGCAGGTGCTGCAGGCACTGCGCACGCACCTGGGCACTGCAGTGCCGGCCATCATCATGACGGGGGACACCTCGCCCCAGCGCCTGCGCGATGCGCAAAGCACATCGGCCCTGCTGCTGCACAAGCCGGTTTCCACCGGCCAGCTGCGCGAAGCCATGGTGCAGCTCATCACCCAGCCGTAGCCCACCAACGCGGCCGGCTCCGCGATGCAGCCGGTTGACGACAACGCGGCTACAACCAGCGGCGCAGCAGGCCCATGATCTTGTCGAAGCGCGCGCCGTAAGGCGGGTAGAACAGCGAGCCCATGGCCCAGCGGGACTGCACCAGCACCGCCTTCTGGTGGCAAAAGCGCAGAAAACCCTGCTCGCCGTGGTAGGCGCCCCAGCCGCTTTCGCCCACACCGCCAAAGGGCAGGTTGTCGTGGGCGATGTGCATCAGCGTGTCGTTCACCGTGACGCCACCGCTCACGGTGCGGCGCAGCACATCGTCACGCACCGCATCGCTGCGGCCAAACCAGTACAGCGCCAGCGGGCGGGGCCCCGCGTTGATGTGGGCCACGGCATCGTCCAGCCGCTCGTACGAAATCACGGGCAGGATGGGGCCAAAAATCTCCTCCTGCATCAGCGCCATGGCGGGCGTGGCGCCAAACACCAGCGAGGGCAGCATCTGGCGGCTGGCCCCGTCGCCCAGCGTGCCCACGGTGGCCGCCACGGGCTTGCCGCTGGCGGGGTCGATGGTGTGTACCTCGGCACCTTGCGTCTGGGCCTGCTGCAGCATGGTGCGCAGCCGCGCATAGTGGCGCGGCGTGATGATGGAGGCGTAATCGGGGTTGCCCTCGATGCTGGGAAACAACCGCGCCACCGCGGCCTGGTAGGCCTGGGAGAACTCGGCCTCGCGCCCGCGCGGCAGCAGCACGTAGTCGGGGGCAATGCAGGTCTGGCCCGCATTGAGCAGCTTGCCGTGGGCAATTTTGAGCGCGGCGTCCTGCATGTCGCAATCGGCATCCACGATGCACGGTGACTTGCCCCCCAGCTCCAGCGTGGTGGGCGTGAGGTGCTGCGCCGCTGCCTGCGCCACCTTGCGCCCCACTGCGGTGGAGCCGGTGAACACCAGGTGGTCGAACGGCAGCGATGCCACCAGCGCTGCTGTGGCCGCGTCGCCCTGCACCACGCAAAACTCATCGGCTGCAAAAAACTGCGCCACCAACAGGGCCAGCTGGGCCGATGTGTGGGGTGTGAGCTCGCTGGGCTTGAGCATGACGCGGTTGCCCGCCGCCAGCGCCGTGATGGCGGGGGCCAGCGCCAGTTGCACGGGGTAGTTCCAGGGGGAAATGACGCCCACCACGCCCAGCGGCTGGCGCGCGATCCAGCCATGCGCAGGCTGCAAAAAGAGGGGCGTACGCACCTTCTGGGGCTTCATCCAGCGCGCCAGATGGCTCAGGGTGTGCGACAGCAACGTGCGCAGCACAAAAAAATCGGCCACCTCGGTCAGGCGCGGTGAACGCATGCCAAAGTCGGCCTGCACGGCGGCAGCCAGCACGGCCCCGTGCTCGTCCAGCATCTTTTGCACACGCAGCAGGCGCTCGCGGCGCACCAGCAGGGGCACGTCAATGTGCGCGCGGCTGGCCTGGTACTGAAGATCAAAAAGGGCGCGGATGTCGTCAGGTGTCATGGCCGCCATCATAGAAGACAGCCCGATGCCCCGGAGTCAAGCCCCTGCAACGCCCCCACGTCGGCGTCAGAAGCCACGAACCACAAAGCGCAGGCACCCGGCGCGGCTGCCAGCAGGCTCTTTCGCGCTACTGCTCTTCGCGAGGCTCGCGGGGTGCGCGGGGTGCGCGGGGTTCCACATCCACCACCTCGTCGGCCCCGGGCAGCACGCCCGCGCGGCGCGAGGGGGTGTCGGCAGCGGGCGCAGGGCGCGCAGCCGACCACCGCTCGGTGGAGCGGTAAACCGTGCTCCAGCCCGTGCGCGGATCAACCCGCAGGGTCCAGGGCATCACGGGCCGACCGGTGAGGCGCGCCCACAACGCGCGCAGCCCCCACACCAGCGCCAGCACCAGCACGGCGGCCAGCAAACTCAAAAATATCACCAGCCCGGCAACCACCACCACGGCCCGGATGAGCCAGCGGGTCAGGCCCGCCAAAAAATCATTCAAACAACCTCCTCGGTTCTCAGCCTTTGGGCGATGGGCAGGGATGTCCACTACCCACTGTCAACCACCAAAATTTATGCCAAATGTGCCGCTAGCGCTTATCCATAAAGCGCTAGCAGCTATCATTTTTGACAATTAAAATTGCCTGCCGCTCAGACCGGCGCGGATGCTCCAAAGTGGAACACCCCCGGCTCCAGCACCGGATCCACACTGACCTCGATGCGGCTCTTGGGCGGGAAGCGCCCTTCGAGCAGCAACTTCGACAGCGGGTTCTCGATGCGCTGCTGGATGGCGCGCTTGAGCGGCCGCGCACCAAACACCGGATCGAACCCCACCTTGGCCAGCTCGGCCAGGGCCGCGTCGGACACCTGCATTTCCAGGTCCATCTTGGCCAGCCGGGTTTGCAGCAGCTGCAGCTGGATCTTGGCGATCGAGGCAATGTGCGCGGCGTCGAGCGCATGGAACACCACGGTCTCGTCGATGCGGTTCAAGAACTCGGGGCGGAAGTGGTTCTTCAGCTCGCCCCACACGGCTTCCTTGATGTCGTCCGAGTCCTGCCCCACCATGGCCTGGATCAGGTGCGAGCCGATGTTGCTCGTCATCACGATCACGGTGTTCTTGAAGTCCACGGTGCGGCCCTGGCCGTCGGTGAGGCGGCCGTCGTCGAGCACCTGCAAGAGCACGTTGAACACGTCGGGGTGGGCCTTCTCCACCTCGTCCAGCAGCAGCACGCTGTAGGGCTTGCGGCGCACGGCTTCGGTCAGGTAGCCGCCCTCTTCATAGCCCACATAGCCCGGAGGCGCGCCAATCAGGCGGGCAACGCTGTGCTTTTCCATGAACTCGCTCATGTCGATGCGGATCAGGTGCTCTTCGCTGTCGAACAGGAAGCCCGCCAGCGCCTTGCACAGCTCGGTCTTGCCCACGCCCGTGGGGCCGAGGAACAGGAAACTGCCCGTGGGGCGGTTCGGGTCACTCAGGCCCGAGCGCGAGCGCCGGATGGCGTTGGCCACGGCGGCAATCGCCTCCTCTTGGCCCACCACGCGCTCGTGCAGCTTGGTTTCCATCTGCAAGAGCTTGTCTTTTTCGCCCTGCATCATCTTGGCCACGGGGATGCCCGTGGCGCGGCTCACCACCTCGGCGATTTCCTCGGCGCCCACCTGGGTGCGCAGCAGGCGGTTGGGGGCAGACGCGCCATCGGTGCCGTCTTCCTTGGCCTGGGCTTCCTTGAGCTGCTTTTCCAACTCTGGCAGCTTGCCGTATTGCAGCTCGGCCACCTTGTTGAAGTCGCCCTTGCGCTTGAGTTCTTCGATCTGCAGCTTGACCTGCTCAACCTGCTCGCGCACATGCTGGCTGCCCTGCGCCTGGGCTTTTTCAGCCTGCCAGATCTCGTCGAGGTCGGCGATTTCTTTTTGCAGCGACTCGATCTCTTCTTCGATCAATCCAAAGCGCTTTTGCGAGGCTTCGTCCTTCTCGCGGCGCACGGCCTCGCGCTCAATCTGCAGCTGGATCAGGCGGCGGTCGAGCTTGTCCATGACCTCGGGTTTGGAGTCGATCTCGATCTTGATCTTGGACGCGGCCTCGTCGATCAGGTCAATCGCCTTGTCGGGCAGGAAGCGGTCGGTGATGTAGCGGTGCGAGAGCTCGGCGGCGGCGACGATGGCCGGGTCGGTGATCTCCACGCCGTGGTGTACCTCGTATTTTTCCTGCAGGCCGCGCAGGATGGC
>ERZ1023750.179-NODE-179-length-8831-cov-17.268687_pt1 | contig 8831 bp, 7 predicted proteins | sample MGYA00521086_ERZ1023750 | MGnify/ENA primary metagenome ERZ1023750 (study PRJEB33180, sample SAMEA4059229) | wastewater metagenome | place: Denmark | collected 2016-05-16 | study: EMG produced TPA metagenomics assembly of the PRJEB13832 data set (Local surveillance...
GGCTTCGGCAAAGTCGCCCAAGGTGTCCACCATCGTGCCATCCAGGTCGATGATGGCGGCGTCGTAGCGGAGGTGGCTCAACTCCATGGCATTCATCACTCGCCCCGCAGCTTCAGCCAGCAAGCGCCCCGCGCATCGCGTCCACCACACCCTTGTAATCGGGTTTGCCAAAAATGGCGCTGCCCGCCACAAAGGTGTCGGCACCCGCATCGGCCACACGGCGGATATTGTCGACCTTGATGCCACCATCCACCTCCAGGCGGATGTCCTTGCCCGAGGCGTCGATGCGCTTGCGCACGGCTTCGATCTTGCGCAGGGCCGAGTCAATGAAGCTCTGGCCGCCAAAACCGGGGTTCACGCTCATGATGAGGATGAGGTCGATGTCGTCGATCACCCAGTCCAGCACATCCAGCGGCTCGGCCGGGTTGAACACCAGGCCGGGCTTGACGCCCTTGCTGCGAATGGCCTGGATGCTGCGGTGCACATGGCCCGAGGCGTCGGGGTGAAAGCTGATGTAGTCGGCGCCCGCGTCGGCAAACGCGGCAGCCAGGGCGTCCACGGGCTGGATCATCAGGTGCACATCAACGGGCACCGCCACGCCGGCAGCCGTTTTGGCATGCGGCTTGAGGGCCTGGCAGACCATGGGGCCAAAGGTGAGGTTGGGCACGTAATGGTTGTCCATCACGTCGAAGTGAATCCAGTCGGCACCGGCGGCAATGACGCTGCGCACTTCTTCGCCCAAGCGGGCGAAATCGGCTGAGAGGATCGAGGGGGCAATGCGAAAAGGTCGGCTCATTGCCCGATTGTCGCAGTTACCATTCGCCCATGCCCAAGTACCAGTTTGAAGTGGAAGTACAGCCAGAGTACCTGCCGGAGCAGTCCTCCCCGGACTCTGGCGTCTTCAGCTTTGCCTACACCATCACCATCACCAATGCAGGCGAAGCGCCCGCCCAGCTGATCTCGCGCCACTGGATCATCAGTGACGCCAGGGGCCACACCGAAGAGGTCAAAGGCCTGGGTGTGGTGGGCCAGCAGCCTTTGCTCAAACCGGGCCAGTCGTTCCAGTACACCAGCGGTTGCGGTCTGCGCACCGCCAGTGGCACCATGCACGGCACGTTTTACTGCGTGGCAGAAGACGGCGAACCATTCAGCAGCCCGATCCCCTTGTTCGTGCTGGAGGCGACCGTCCCCGGAACCTCGGGTCAGCCCATGAACGGAAGGGTGCTGCATTGAAGCGGCCGACCCAGGATTTGGCGGGCCTGCTGGCGGCCCTGGACCCACACGCAGGACTTGGGCAGCGCCATGTATGGCTGATTGACCTGCTCGACTGGGTGCGTGGCACGCGCGATTCGGTACCGGGTTCCACGTCCCGGGTTCAACTGTTTCTGGAAGCGGTCGAGGCGCGCCCCGATGTGCAGCGGCAGCTGCAAACCTGGTGGGCCACCCTTGTGGAGTCGGTAGACATCACCACGCTGCTGGCTGATTTTGGCTTTGCCAAGGACACGGCACTGCTCAGCGAAGCCGCAGAGCGACTGCGCAACAAGCTGCTGCCGCACAGCCCCGAAACCATTGACGCATCGGAGCTCTTCGTTCTGGCCCTGCCCAGTGCTTTCGATGCAAAGTGGCTCGGCGCACTGGACGAAGCCACGCTGAACCGGCTGGTAGCCCTGCTGACGCCGCAAAGCCCTCAGGGCGCATCGCGCTGGCAGCACGCACTGCTGGACGCCATCACCTACTGCGCGGGGCAGATTCTCTCGACCGGCTTTGCGCCGGGGTTGCGCCTGCGCATGAGTGAATCGGCCCGCGACGCACAGCCCTTTCATGCGCTGATCCGCGACGTGGAAAGCCTGCGGGTGGAAGTGCTGCATGCGCTGCGCACCCCCGACCGGCTGCAGGAGGCAGCCCGGCGACTGCGCGAGCGCCTGGAAGCCTGCCGTGCCGCCGCTGCCACCGTTTACACGCACTTTGAAGACAACGGAATTTCCGTGGACCTGGTGTTTCGGCTGCGCCAGTTGCGTGCGCGCATCCTGCGGGTGCGCGAGTTGCTCGACTGCCTGCTGTCCCCCCAGCCCGCCGTCACGGCGGCCCGCCTTCTGGCGCATCTGGTAGAGGTGGGGCAAGAGCGGCGCAGCCTGCGGGCGCTGCTGGCATCCAACTCGTCACTGCTGGCCGCCAAAGTGGCCGAGCGCAGCGCCGAGACGGGCGAACACTACATCACGCGCACGGCGGTCGAATACCGCTCCATGGTGAAGAAAGCCGCTGGCGGCGGCGCCGTGATGGCCTTCACCACGCTGGCCAAGTTTGCCCTTTACGCAATGGCGCTGTCGGCATTCTGGGGCGGCTTCTGGGCGGGGGCGAACTATGCCTTGAGCTTTGTGCTGGTGCAGTTGCTGCACTTCACCGTAGCCACCAAACAGCCGGCCATGACCGCCCCCGCCATGGCGGCCAAGCTCAAGGAGCTGGCCTCGGGCGAGGCCATTGAGTCGTTTGTCGATGAAGTCACCCACCTGGTGCGCTCACAGGTTGCAGCCGTGCTGGGCAATGTGCTGGTGGTGTACCCCCTGGTTCTGGGCCTGGCGCTGCTGATTGCATGGGCCAAGGGCTCGCCCGCCATCAGCACGAAAGAAGCCGGCCATGTGCTGGAGTCGCTGCACCTCCTGGGGCCGTCGCTGCTGTTCGCAGCATTCACGGGCGTGCTGCTGTTTGCCTCCAGCATCATCGCGGGCTGGACCGAAAACTGGTTTGTGCTGCACCGGCTCGACTCGGCCGTGCGCTACAACCCGCGCATCACCGCCCGGCTGGGCAAGGAGCGCGCGGCGCGCTGGGCGCACTTTCTCCGCGAGAACCTGTCCGGCTTTGCCGCCAACATCTCGCTGGGCTTCATGCTCGGCCTGGTCCCGGCGTTTGCAGGGTTTTTCGGGTTGGGGCTGGACGTGCGCCATGTCACACTGTCTTCAGGGCAGTTGGGCGCGGCCACGGCTGCGCTGGGCTGGGACGTCATTCACCAGAGTGCGTTCTGGTGGGCTGTAGCCACCATTCCCCTGCTGGGCGCCCTCAATGTCGGAGTAAGCTTTTACATGGCTTTCCGCCTGGCATTGCGAGCCCACAACGTGAGCGGTGTTGACCGCTCTCGCATCTATGCAGCAATGCGGCACCGCCTGCTCAAGGCGCCGTTGAGCTTTTTCGTGCCTGAACGCCAGGCCGCCTGATTCAGGCACTTCTGGCCTGCGCAAACACGGGCGCCGCTGTCCTACAGGGCACTGTCGTTTGCGCATGTAAATTCAGGTAACCGCCGGGAAGGACCGTGGCGCCAGCAGGCGCAGCCTGTCTTTCCCGCCCACCGGGCGCTGCCCGTCTGATGGAGAGGACCCATGACATGAACGAAATCCTGAGCTTCTGGGCGCAGTGGCTGCGCCCTTCGGCCGGGTTGCCTACGGTGCAATGGTCGCTGTTGCTGGCGGTGGCCGCCATCGCGGGTTATCTGTGCCAGCGCCACACAGGCCTGCCCAAAGTGGTGGGCTACTCCCTGGTGGGCACCGCTGCCGGTCTGGCAGGCTTCAGCGGGGCGGTGTGGCCGCTTCAGGGCATCGGGCTGTTTCTGCTGGAGCTGGGCATCTCCATCGTGCTGTTCGAGTGCGGCGGGCGCATTCCGCTGCGCTGGTTTCGCCACAACCCCATGGTGCTGGTGCAGAGCATGGCCGAATCGGCACTGACCTACTTTGCCGTCTATTGGGTGCTGGTGTGGCTGGACATGCCCGCGCATGTGGCTGGCCCGCTGGCCCTGGTGGCGCTGGCCGCATCGCCCGCCGTGCTGACGCGCGTGGTGGCCGACACCCGCGCGGCCGGCCCCGTCACCGAGCGCGCCATTGTGCTCGCCACCCTGTCCACCCTCTATGCGCTCACCCTGGGCAGCGCCCGTGCCGAGCAGATCAACCGCCAGAGCGTCACGTTGCTGGACACCATGTATCCCGTGGTGGTGGTGCTGGGCGTGTCGATCATCGTGGCGGCTGTGCTGTCGCTGGCGCTGCGCATGGCCTTGCGCTTCATGAGCCCGACCAGCGAAAACACCTCGATGCTGTTGCTGGCCCTGATCGCCGCTGCCACCGCCGTGGCAGCGCACATGGGTGGCTCCGCGCCGCTGGCGGCCCTGCTGGGCGGTATGCTGCTCAAGCAGCTCAACCCGCGCCCGTGGGCCTGGCCGCGCCAGCTGGGCAACGCCTCGTCGCTGCTCACCATGCTGATGTTCGTGCTGGTGTCCACCGTGGCGGCGCAGGCCGACTGGAGCGGCCCCGTGGTCGGCGTGGTGCTGACACTGATCGCCGTGCGACTGGCCGCCAAGGCCGTGGGCGTAGGGCTGGGCAATGTGGGCAGCGGTGCCAGCTGGCGCCAGGCCCTGTGGGTGGGCTGCGCCATGACGCCCATGTCGTCCATTGCACTGCTGATCGCCTCGCAGTTCGTGGTGGCATCCCCCTCCACGGGCCACCTGATTGCCCGCGTGGCGCTGCCCGCCATCTTGCTCATGGAAGTGCTGGGCGCCGTGATCGCCACGGTAGCCATCTACCGCGCGGGCGAGAGTTCCAAACCTTGGGCCCCGCTGTCGCGCGGCGGCAATGGAGACCGCAGTGAGTCTTGAAGCCTTTACCCATTCCGAACCGCTGACGCTGGGCGTGGAGCTGGAGCTGCAGCTGGTCAACACCCACGACTACGATCTGGCGCCCTACGCCGAAGACATGCTGCGCCTGATGCGCAAGGTGCCGCTGCCTGGCAGCGTGGTGCCCGAGATGACGAACAGCATGATCGAAATCTCCACCGGCATCTGCCATTCGGCCAGCGAGGTGCTGGGGCAGCTCAGCCCCATTCGCGATGCGCTGGTCAAAAGCGCGGACAAGCTCAACATTGCCGTGGTGGGCGGCGGCACGCACCCGTTCCAGCAGTGGCACGAGCGGCGCATCTACGACAAGCCACGCTTTCAGGAGCTGTCGCAGCTGTATGGCTACCTTTCCAAGCAGTTCACCATCTTTGGCCAGCATGTGCACATTGGCTGCCCCGATGCCGACGCCGCGCTCCTGATGCTGCACCGCATGTCGCGCTACATCCCGCATTTCATTGCGCTGTCGGCCTCCAGCCCCTACGTGCAGGGGCAGGACACGGCGTTCGACTCGGCGCGGCTCAACTCGGTGTTCGCGTTTCCCCTGTCGGGCCGCGCGCCGTTTGCACTGACCTGGGACGATTTCACCACCTACTTCAACAAGATGACCCGCACCGGCGTGGTCAAGAGCATGAAGGACTTTTACTGGGACATCCGCCCCAAGCCCGAGTTCGGCACCATCGAGATCCGGGTGTTCGACACGCCACTGACCATCGAGCGTGCCGCCGCGCTTGCCGGTTTCGTTCAGTCGCTGGGTGCGTGGTTTCTGGCCGACCAGCCTTTCATGCCTGAAGAAGACGACTACCTTGTGTACACCTACAACCGTTTCCAAGCGTGCCGATTTGGCATGGACGCGGTGTATGTAGACCCGGCCACGGGCGACCACATGCCGCTGCGCGACCATATCCGCATGACCATGGACCACATCGCAGGACATGCCGCCCTGCAGGGTGCGTCCAACGCCATGCACATGCTGCGCACAGAAGCCGAAGCCGGACAGAACGACGCCCGCTGGCTGCGCGAGCGCCAGCGCGAAGAACAGCTGCTGGCTGAAGTCAGCCGCCAGGCCGCATTGCGTTTTCGAGGCACCAACTGACCCGCCCGATGCCACTGTGCACAAGGTGCGGCGGCGGGTAACCGGCCAAGCCTGCGCCACCGCGCCGATGCCCGGATGCGCGACACACCGCACAATTCGTCCCCATGGGTGAATTCGACCTGATTGCACGCTACTTCACGCGGCCCGTGCGCCGCGCCGCCCTGGGCGTGGGCGACGACTGCGCGCTGCTGGCGCCCGCGCCGGGCATGCAGCTGGCCGTCTCCAGCGACATGCTGGTGCAAGGCCGCCACTTCTTTGCCGACGTGGACCCCGAACGCCTGGGCCACAAGGCGCTGGCAGTGAACCTGTCGGACCTGGCGGCCTGCGGCGCGCGCCCGCTGGCCTTTACGCTGGCCCTGGCACTGCCCCGCGTGGATGCGCCCTGGCTCGAAGCGTTTTCGCGCGGGCTGCTGGCCCTGGCCGACGGACACGGCTGCGAGCTGGTGGGCGGCGACACCACGCAAGGACCGCTCAATATCTGCATCACGGTGTTTGGGGAGGTGCCCGCAGGCCAGGCCTTGCTGCGCAGCGGCGCGCGGCCTGGCGACGACATCTATGTCAGCGGCACGCTGGGCGATGCCCGGCTGGCGCTGGAGGCATTGCAAGGGCACATCACCCTGCCCGCCGATGTGCTGGCCGCCGCCCGCCTGCGCCTGGAGCAGCCCACACCCCGCGTGGCACTGGGCCAGGCGCTGCGCGGCGTGGCCAGCAGTGCCCTGGATGTGAGCGACGGGCTGCTCGGCGACCTGGGCCACATCCTGCGCGCCTCGGGAACAGGTGCCTGCATCGACACCTCAATCACTACTGATTTGATAGCTTCTAGCGCTTTACCCATAAGCGCTAGAGGCCAATTTGACCCTGAACTGCTTCACCAGTGCACTCTGGCCGGGGGCGATGACTACGAACTGGCTTTCACCGCCCCGGTGGCCCGGCGTGCCGCAGTGGCCGCTGCGGCTCTGGCCAGCAGCACGCCCGTCACGCGCATCGGCCGCATCGAGGCCGAACCCGGCCTGCGGCTGGTGGACGCACAAGGCCAGCCCGTGGTGCAGCGCTACGCATCGTTCGATCACTTCGCCGCGGGCTGAAGCGGCGGCAGGATTCGGGATGCAGGGTCCAGCAGTTCGCACAGCAGGGCGACATGGCCCTGGCGGTAGTGCGCAAGTTCTTGTGGGTCTGCATCGCCCAGCACCACCTGCGACAGCAAGGCATGCACCACCGGCGAGACCACCAGCCACGGCTCTTGCGTGATCACGCTGGGAACCCACCCCTCCTGCACGGCGTGGGCACGCAGAATGTCGCCCAGCAAAGTCAGATGGGGCTGCACCACGTTGCGCTTCCATAAGGCAACGAGGTGCGGCACACGCGCACTTTCAGCCACCAGCAGGCGCAGCGTGGCCACCGCGCCAGGGCGGCCCAGCGAGTCATAGAGCTTGTCCACCACCCACTGCGCCAGCGGCCGTATGCCGTTGCCCAGCACCGGCATCTGCCCAAAGTCGGGTGGCGCGAGCGAACGGGTCAGCAGTGCCTCGAACACTTCCTCCTTGCCCGCGAAATGGGCGTAGAGGCCGCCTTTGGAGAGCCCGCAGCGGCGCGCGATGTCGTCCATCCGGGCGGCGGCAAAGCCCCGCTCGGAGAATTCGACCAGCGCGGCGTCCAGAATCTGCAGCACACGCACCTCGGGGGGCAGGCGCTGTCGCAGCGGCACGACGGCCGGGGCCGCGCCTGAGGGTGGCAGTTGCTGGGTCATCGTTTTGTCTCGCGTTCTGGCTATGCTCCGCATTATTATCTACCGACCAGTCGGTAAGCAGATAAAATTGATACATCTCAAGTCACTCATCGTCTGGCCTGCGTAAAGTGCAACGGCACCATCGGCCCGCTTTTCATCTGGGACTCCATTCATGCCAACCCCTGCGAACACCTCCCTGTCCATGGCCGAACGGCTCGACCCCACCGTGCACGCGGCTATTGCGCGCAGTGTTGCGTCGCTGTCGCACGCCTCTGCCCTGATGGCAGCCAGCGACTGGGCCCTGCATCTGGCCGCCTCGCCGGGCCACTGCATGGACCTGGCGCACCTGGCGCTGCGCCAGGGGCAGGAATTGGCCGCCTATGCCCAGGCACGAATGGCTGCCGGCCCTGACAAAGAAGCCCGCCATGCCGTGGCGACCCCTGCCCAGGATCGGCGTTTTGCCGACCCCGCGTGGCAGCAGTGGCCGTTCAACCTCGTGCACCAGTCCTTTGTGCTCACCGAGCAATGGTGGGCCGCCGCAACGCATGGTGTCTGGGGTGTGGACAAGCACCACGAAGACATGGTGGCCTTCGCGGCCCGGCAGTTTCTCGATGTGTTCTCACCCGGCAACCAGCTGGCCACCAATCCCGTGGTGCTGAACCGCACACTGGCGCAAGGCGGCGCCAACCTGGCGCGTGGCGCGCTCCATCTGCTGGACGACGCCCGGCGCCATGCCGCAGGCATGCCGCCCGCTGGCGCAGAGAATTTTGTGGTCGGCCGCGACGTGGGCATCACCCCCGGCAAGGTGGTGCTGAAGAACCGCGTGATGGAACTGATCCAGTACACGCCCACCACCAAAGCCGTGCACCCCGAGCCGATCCTGATCGTGCCGGCGTGGATCATGAAGTACTACATCCTCGATTTGTCGCCCCACAACTCGCTCATCAAGTATCTGGTGGACCAGGGGCACACGGTGTTTTGCATCTCCTGGATCAACCCCGGCGCAGACGACCGTGATCTGGGCATGGATGATTACCTGGACCAGGGTTTTCACGCCGCACTGAACGCCATCAACACCATCGTGCCCCAGGCCAAGGTGCACGCCGCCGGCTACTGCCTGGGCGGCACGCTGCTGGCGATTGCGGCCGCCGCCATGGCGCGCGACGGGGATGAGCGCCTGGCCTCCATGACGATGTTCGCGGCGCAGACCGACTTCACCGAGCCAGGCGAACTGGCCCTGTTCATCGACAACAGCCAGATCAGCCTGCTGGAAGCGCAAATGGCCGAGACCGGCTACCTCACGGGGGCCCAGATGGCCGGCGCCTTCCAGATGCTGCGCTCCTACGACCTGCTGTGGTCGC
>ERZ1023750.191-NODE-191-length-8627-cov-9.756066_pt1 | contig 8627 bp, 6 predicted proteins | sample MGYA00521086_ERZ1023750 | MGnify/ENA primary metagenome ERZ1023750 (study PRJEB33180, sample SAMEA4059229) | wastewater metagenome | place: Denmark | collected 2016-05-16 | study: EMG produced TPA metagenomics assembly of the PRJEB13832 data set (Local surveillance...
GTCATCCCTGCAACGGCCAAATCGGCATTTTTTGCTAGCACGGCATCGACCAGTTGATTGAGCTGTGCATCACCAAATAACGTCCACCATTGATCGGCATACAGGGCTTGTTGGCGTTGTTGCGATGTTACTTTGTCGTATTGAAACTGAGATGGCGTCTGTACCGCTGGCGCTTGATAAGGTGTTTTAACCACAGCTGCACAGCCAACCAAAGTGCTGCCAAGCAGCATCGCGGTACAAAGGCGCGTTAATAAAAAAGGCATATTTTTTCCTTATTCTCTGGCAAGTGCTGCAACAGGGTCGAGTTTGGCTGCATTTTTTGCAGGCAAGAAACCAAACACCACACCAATTAAAGTCGAGCATACAAATGCGGCGATAATAGACGTGGTTGAGTAGGCAACCCCAAAATTACCCCCAGCAAATTTTTGAATGATTTGTCCTAGACCCAGCGAGAGCAATACCCCTAACACCCCACCAATCAGGCAGACTAAAATGGCTTCAATTAGGAACTGTTGCAAAATATCACTTTGACGCGCACCCACCGCCATCCGAACTCCAATTTCTTGCGTCCGCTCGGTGACCGAGACCAACATGATATTCATTACACCAATACCGCCCACCACCAAAGAAATCACGGCAATTGCAGAAACCAATAGGGTCATGGTACTGGTGGTCTTTTCAATGGTTTGGCGAATACTGTCACTGTTCATGGTGAACACATCTTGTTGACCATGACGCAAGGTGAGTAAGTTCACAATTGCGTTTTCAGCCGCGCTGGTGGAGTACTTATCATTGATTTGCACCACGATATTGCGCACATTACTCTGACCGAGCATACGACTCATGACAGTGGTGTAGGGCATATATACATTCAACGTATCATCGGAACCCATAGCACTGGTTTGCGGCTCAACGACACCAATAATTCGTGCAGGAACACTGCCCAAAAGTACGACTTGCCCAATTGGATTGCTACCATCACTAAAAAACTGTTTTTGTGTGTTGGTGTCAATGACTACGTCTTGGGTACGGTCGCGGACACTTCGCTGGTCAAAGGTTTGTCCATTTTTGAAGGTCAGGCCTTTCACTGTGAAATAATCGCCACCGACACCATTAATGGTGGCATTGGCTTCACTTTGTTGATAGCGAATCGTTTTAGATGAACTCACCATGGGACTGACCGCACTCACATACGGTTGGGTGGCGAGCGCTTCAGCATCGGCAGGAACAAGGGTTTTAAAGTTGGCGGTTTTGGAGCTATCACCAAAACCGCGCCCTTGGAACACCGTAATGGTGTTGGTGCCTAAACTACTGATGTTACTTAAAATCTGTTGTTGTGATCCATTTCCTAAAGCCACCACTGTCACGACGGAGGCAATCCCGATAATAATGCCAAGCATGGTCAAAAAGGTTCGCATGCGGTGCGCATTCATCGACAAAAGTGCCATACGAAAGGCTTCACCTAAACGGTCGAGTAGGGAACGCCATGCGGAGACACTTTTATTTTTTTCTTGTTGGGCAGAAATCGCAGTTTCTGCATCAGGATCGCTATGCAGTTCAGTGTCGTGCTCAGGTTGATTGACACGGTCTGCAATGATTTGCCCATCACTGATCTCGATAATCCGCGAGGCATTTTTCGCCACTTGCATATCGTGGGTGACCAAAATAATAGTATGGCCTGCGGCATTTAACTCACGCAAAATCCTCATCACTTCCACGCCGCTATGCGAGTCTAGGGCACCTGTCGGTTCATCGGCGAGAATGACATCACCGCCATTCATCAAGGCACGTGCAATCGAGACACGTTGTTGCTGCCCCCCAGAAAGTTGACTCGGACGGTTTTGAGTTTTATTACCCAGTCCTAATTCTGTCAGTAAAGCAGTGGCACGTTGTTTACGCGCATACGGTGTTGCCCCTGCATAAACCGCAGGGACTTCAACATTACCTTCTGCGGTTAAGTCTCCTAAAAGGTGGTAACGCTGGAAAATAAAACCAAAATACTCACGACGTAATTCGGCCAATTGATCCGGTTCGAGTTTACCAGTTTCGCGACCATTGACCTGATAACTTCCTGAGGTTGGGCGGTCGAGACAGCCCAAAATATTCATCAGGGTCGATTTACCTGAACCTGACTGGCCGACAATGGCAACCAATTCACCTTCGTAAATGGTCAGATCAATGCCTTTGAGAATTTGGACAGTACTTTCGCCAGCTGGAAACTCTCGCACCAAATTACTGACTTCAAGCAAGGCTTTTTTGGTCATGCTTACATTCCCATTGGTGGACTGTTACGACGGCGGTTGCTGCTATTGGCAGAAGCCGCAGAGTTTTCCGAACTGTCTGCAATCACCACTTGATCGCCTTCTTTTAAGCCTGCAAGCACTTGTGCATTGACGCGGTTATTGATCCCCACCAAAATTTGTTTGGGTTGAGCTGAGCCGTCCGCTTGTAAGACACGAACCACGCTCAGCGTAGCTTTGCCTTCTTTAACCAATTGTTGTTGTGCTGCATTTAAATTCAGACGTTCAAGACGTGGACCTTGAGGTCGGTCTGAGTCCGATTTGCTTTGTGTCGATGACGCTGCTTGCGTATTTGAACCGCTGTTACGCTTTGCATTTGCAGGACGAGTTGAAATTGCAGAAGAAGGGACTAATAACGCATTTTTTGCAGAATCGAGCACGATGTAGACTTGTGCAGTCATATCAATACGTAGCTTGCCATCATGGTTGGGTACATCAAACAGAGCATTGTAGTAAATTGCGGTGCTGGTTGATGTGCTGGTGGTACTTTCATCGGTAATCGAGTCTGGCGCGGGCTCAACTTGACGTAGGCTAGCATAACGCTTGCTGTCATCACCTAAAGTGGTGAAATACACCTGTTGGCCTTTTTCAACTTTCATGATGTCCGCTTCACTGACCTGCGCCTTAATGGTCATGTTTTGCAATTTTGCAATTTTAACAATAGTCGGCGCACTTTGATTGGCGTTTACAGTTTGACCTTCCTCAGTCACGATCGCCACCACAGTACCATCAGTAGGTGCCACAATGCGGGTATAACCGATATTGGTTTGTGTGGTCGACTTGGTTACTTTTGCAGATTCAATCTGTGCATCAATGGCTTTAATCTGTGCTTGTGCTGTTTTATAGCTGGCCTCAGCCGATTCTAATTCTGCTTTTGATGTGGCATCTTGCGCATACATTTGTTGTTGACGCTTATATGCCAGTTGCGCCTCATTAAGACTGGCTTCTTGTTGTAGACGTTGTGCTTGCAAATTTTTAATATTGGCTTCTGCTGTTTTGAAGCTGTTTTCCTGAGTGGTTGAATCAATTTGCGCAATCAATTGACCTTGTTTAACTTCATCGCCCAGTTGCACATACATTTTCTGTACTTGACCTGAGACCTGTGCGCCGACACTCACCAGTTTGGTTGCATCTAAAGTACCTGTCGCCAATACCGTATTTTCAAGATCACCACGAGTGACAGATTCGCTAATATACTGTGGTTGTTCTTGTTTTGGTTTGAAATATGTCCACGCGACATAAGCAAGTACGGCAACACACAGTACCGCGATAACCATTTTGACAGCTTTTATTTTTTGCATTGGAATCAGGGAGTAAACAGAATTGCAGATAGTATAAAAGCGAAATACGGATAAATCGTGAATTTTTTGAACAAATAGAAATGATTATTATTTTTAAAAGACTCGTTGCGGTAATTTAAGCGGGAAAGAGTGACTTTCCACACAGCGTTGCAATGGCTTGCATCACGATATGTTCCGCATTTTCATGCCCCAAACCTTTGATCGAAGCATCGATGCGAAGCAGGAGACTGGGCCACGTTAAAAAGCACTGCGGATTCAGTCGACGTAAGGCGTGTTGATAGACGCTGACTTTATTCTTCCAAATCCCCAGTTGCAGTGCATTTTGCGGTTGCTCAAACAGTTGCATGAGTAAACGCATTTCTTTACTGATGCTCCACAAAATCAAACTGAGGGGTTCACCGGAGGCAATCAGGTATTGGTAAATTTTAATCGATTGCGCCAGATTGCCTTCGAGCAGAGCATCACTCAAATCGAAAGTACTATAGCGGGACTGATCTTGTAAGCAGGCATGTAAATGATCAATCTGAATCAGCTCAACCTCGGCAAAGGTGTCGCTGACACGCATTAAGCTATTTTTAGCTGCGAGTAAGTTGTGTTCATGGTGTTGTTCTAACCACTGCCATGCATCCTGACTCAGTTTAACCCCAAGCTTATCTGCTTCAATGCTTAAAATCTGCTGACGATCACGCGGATAATTCGCGGTCAGGGCAACATGCACTCCATTGGCTTCAACCGTTTGGAAAAAGCCCGTTTTTAGGCTGGCGCTGTCCTGTTTTGGCATCACCACCAAAAGCAAGTTCTGTTCATTGCTTTGGATATAGCTTTTTAGCAACTTTAAAGCGTTAGCATCGGGTTTAATATTGCCATGAACTTCAATGGCAAGCTGGCTTGAAAACAAGGACAAGCTGTTGAGCGCATTAAAGACATTTTTCCAGTCATTGACATTACTGATGTCATGCCGTTGTCGTTCAATCTCTTGCTTTTGCCAACTTGCTCGAAATGCATCCAGTAAGTTTTGTTCAAGCAATGGCTCTTGACCTTGCATAATCCACGCGCCGCGAGCTTCATCGACACGTTTTAAGGCTTGCAAATAGTCAAGTTTCATTGTTAATAAACCTTACTGCTGTGCAGGTGGTAGACGGTTCGATGAAATCTGACGCACAATTTGCTGCGCGACATCATCCACGATGACTTGATTCAAATAGTTTTTCTCTTGGTCATCGGTATTGACGGTTTCAACGTTGTATTGATAACTACGCGTTGCAACTACGGTGCGTGGTTCAGTGATTGGACGGCCTTGTGCGTCTTCAATACGGAAGGTGACATTGAGGCGTAGTAATACTTCAATCAGTTTACCGTTCAGCTCTAAACGCTGTGGTTTATAGTCTAGCACGCGAAGCACATAGGCATCTGAACCACTGCTCAGCTGTACACCCGACGCACCCAAATAAATGGCCAATTTTTCATGCAGTTCATCGGTGTTCTTCGGAAGCACCAAATTCATTTTTGAATAAGCAATCGGTGTTGCGCTTGGATTGGTGCCTTTTAAATGAAAGCCACACCCGACCAAGCCAGCACTTAGGCCACAAGTTAAAACAATAGCTGCCAAACGTTTGCCTAAATGCATGTGTTGTCCTCTGTTTGCTCTTTTTGATAAAAGAAAAATAATATGTCGTGATTGTATGTGCAAAGCCCGTTGACTGGCAACGGGCTTTGTTTGGGTTTTGTTTAGAAATCCCTCCCGACCTCCCTTTGAAAAGGGAGGAGTTCCCCTCTTTAATAAAGAGGGGTTAGGGGAGATTGAATTAAACCACCAAATTCACTAATTTATTTGGCACCACAATTTCTTTCTTGGTCGGACCTGTCAAGAATTGTTGAACTTCTGGCAATGCTTTAGCCAGTGCAAGCAATTCATCTTTCGATGTATCGACAGACACTTCTAATTTGCCACGCAGTTTACCATTCACTTGAACCACAATCGTTTGCGTATTACGTGTGAGTGCAGATTCGTCTAAAGTCGGGAACAATACGCTGGTTAAGTCTAGTCCGAATTCAGCCAATAAAGTCTGGCTTAAATGTGGTGCAAATGGCGCAAGTAAAGTTAAAAGCGTCGTAATCGATTCGCGAGCAACCGCAACATCGTTATCATTTTTCGCTTCAAATTTGTTGTTCGCATTTAATAGTTCCATCATCGCTGCAATAGCCGTGTTAAAGGCATGGCGGCGTTCGATGTCATCACCCACTTTTTGAATGGTTTCATGCGTTTTACGACGTAAGTCTTGTGCTTCTGTAGACAGTTGAGCAGTATCAATTGCAGAGGCTACATTACCTTTTTCAAGGAAGCTGGCAACCAAACGCCATACACGTTTCAAGAAACGGTTTGCGCCTTCTACACCTGCATCAGACCATTCAAGTGATTGATCTGGTGGAGCTGCAAACATCATGAACACACGTGCCGTATCTGCACCGTACTGATCAATAATGGCTTGTGGGTCGATACCGTTATTTTTCGATTTCGACATTTTCTCTTGGCCGCCAACAATCACGTCTTGACCATCACCTTGGTATTTCGCAGACAGAATACGACCTTTTTCATCACGTTCGAGGTCGATATCCGCAGGGTTAAACCAAGTTTTCTTGCCTGATTCAGCTTCACGGTAATAAGTGTCTGCCAAAACCATACCTTGAGTTAACAGGTTGGTAAATGGTTCATTGCCTTGTACTACACCTTCATCACGCATCAATTTGTGGAAGAAGCGTGCATAAAGTAAGTGCAGAATCGCGTGTTCAACACCACCGATGTATTGATTTACTGGAAGCCATGTTTGAGCAGCTTCAGGTTTAACTAAACCATCAGTAAAATCAGGAGATGCATAACGTGCATAGTACCAAGATGATTCTACAAAGGTATCTAAAGTATCGGTTTCACGACGCGCATCACCACCACAGCTTGGGCAAGAGGTTTGATAAAACTCAGGCATCTTGTTCAATGGGTTACCCGAGCCATCAGGTACGACATCAGTTGGTAAGACCACTGGAAGTTGCTCTTCAGGTACAGGAACCTGACCACATTTTTCACAGTTGATCATTGGAATTGGGCAGCCCCAATAACGTTGACGCGATACACCCCAGTCACGTAAACGGAACTGAACTTTGGTGCTTGCAAGAGTTGTTGGTTCTAATTTTGCCAAGAACGCATCATAAGCTGCTTGGAAGTCTAAACCGTCAAATTTAGCAGAATTGACCAATTTACCCTCTTTAGAGCCGTACCATTCTTGCCCTTGTGCAGCATCAAAGTCTTCATCGTCTTCACCTTGAGCATCAATCACTTGTTTAATGGTTAAGCCGTATTTATTGGCAAATTCAAAATCACGTTCGTCGTGTGCAGGTACAGCCATCACTGCGCCAGAGCCATAAGACATCAACACGTAGTTGGCAATCCAAACAGGAACTGCTTCGCCAGTGACAGGATGCTTCACAGACAGACCTGTTGCCATGCCTTTCTTTTCAGCAGTGGCAAGGTCAGCTTCAGCCACAGAACCCATACGGCATTCTTCAATAAATGCTTTAAGTTCAGCATTATTTTCCGCAGCTTTCAGCGCCATTGGATGTTCTGCTGCAACAGCAACATAAGTCACACCCATTAAGGTGTCAGCACGTGTGGTGAATACAGTAAGGCCGTCTGCGTAAATTTCAGGATTCGCTGAAGGGAAGGTGATATCCATTCCTTGTGAGCGACCAATCCAGTTACGTTGCATGGTCAAGACTTGTTGTGGCCAACCGTCTTTTAAGGTATCTAAATCGTCTAATAATTCTTGCGCATAGTCGGTAATGCGGAAGTAATACATTGGAATATCACGTTTTTCAACCAATGCACCTGAACGCCAGCCACGACCATTTTCAACTTGTTCATTGGCCAGTACCGTCTGATCCACAGGATCCCAGTTTACTGTTGAAAGTTTACGGTAAATAAGGCCTTTTTTATAAAGTTGCACGAACAACCACTGTTCCCAGCGGTAGTACTCAGGGGTACACGTTGCAAATTCACGATCCCAATCGACTGATAGACCTAATTTTTTTAATTGGTCACGCATATATGCGATGTTTTCAAAGGTCCATTTCGCAGGTGCAACTTGGTGTGCAATCGCAGCATTTTCAGCAGGTAAACCAAAAGCATCCCAACCCATAGGTTGCAGGACAGTTTCCCCTTTGAGACGGTGGAAACGGCTGATGACATCACCAATAGTGTAGTTACGCACATGACCCATATGCAGTTTGCCACTTGGATAAGGGAACATCGAGAGGATATAACGACGTGGACCTTCTACAGAGTCGGCAACTTTAAAGGCTTTACGAGCTTCCCAGTCTTGTTGGACGGTAGGTTCAATCGCGCTCGCTTGATATTCAGGGTCAATGTGAGTAGTCATATACGTATGTAGAACAATGGTTAAAAAGTTTGTTGCACAGCATAGCGCAAAATGCACCTAAAAGTGAATTTTGCGCTATGTTTTGTGCAGGAAATTAAACAAGCTGAAAATAAATCTGGAACCGTACGGAATGATTAAACCGCAGGGCGGACTTGTTGGCCTTGTTGAAGTGCTTCATTCGCTTCACGTCGTTGATTTTCTAAATCAACCGCTGGTGCTGGGACAGCGCTTGGTACAGCATTGGGGGGAGCTGGTACGGTATTTGGCATATTGGCAGGTGGAGGTGCTTCCGGTGAAGCAGCTTGTGGCGAATTTTTCCAACCATAGGTATCGACTTTGCCTTTTTTCTTTGCTGTTTTGGGTGGAGGTGTCGTGGTGTAATGTGTCGAGCCTTGGCTATCAACCCACTTATAATACGTCTTGGCAAAGCTTTGTGTACTGCCCATTGCAAGCCCCATCCCCACCAAACATGCTGCCATTTTTGCAAACTGAATACTCATCTACCATTGTCCTTTTTATATCCGTAATCATTGGATTTTATCGGGTTTATCGTTGTCGTTATTTTATGCCAATTTTAGAGCAATAAGCAGTGTTTGATG
>ERZ1023750.196-NODE-196-length-8544-cov-20.249499_pt1 | contig 8544 bp, 7 predicted proteins | sample MGYA00521086_ERZ1023750 | MGnify/ENA primary metagenome ERZ1023750 (study PRJEB33180, sample SAMEA4059229) | wastewater metagenome | place: Denmark | collected 2016-05-16 | study: EMG produced TPA metagenomics assembly of the PRJEB13832 data set (Local surveillance...
TTGCGCAGACGGCGGCTCGCACCCGTACCCTGCTTGGCGCGCTCAAAAGCGACGATGTTCATAATTAGCTCCTGAAAAGGGACGACCGCGACCAGTCATTCCCTGTTTAAAAAAGGCTTGTTGCGCCCAGATAGCGGCAAGCCCACAACAATGCTCCCGAACAGGCAAGCCTCCCGAAGGAGGCCTGCAAGCATCTGACTCAGCAAAGCCACGCCACACAGGCGCGACCGGCGCTCAGAAAAGATTCTCTTGGTCCGAGAACAAACTCATCACCGACTCTCCCTTGGCAATGCGCTGGATCGTTTCGGCGATCAGCGGAGCCACGGAGAGCTGGCGGATTTTTGCGCAACCTTTGGCGTTGTCGCTCAAAGGGATGGTGTTGGTCACCACCACTTCGTCGAGGGCCGAGCCCTGGGCGATGCGTTCAATGGCGGGGCCAGAAAAAATGGGGTGGGTGCAGTAGGCGTACACCTTCTTGGCACCGCGCTCCTTGAGCACTTCGGCAGCCTTCACCAGCGTGCCGGCGGTGTCGATCATGTCGTCCATGATCACGCAGTTGCGGCCATCGATTTCACCGATCACGTGCATCACCTCGGACACATTGGCCTTGGGACGGCGCTTGTCGATGATGGCCAGATCACAGCCGAGCTGCTTGGCCAGGGCCCGGGCGCGAACCACGCCGCCGACGTCAGGCGACACGACGATCAGGTCTTCGTAATTCTTCTGGCGCAGATCGCCCAGCAGAACAGGCGACGCATAGATGTTGTCTACCGGGATGTCAAAGAACCCCTGGATCTGGTCGGCGTGCAGATCCATGGTCAGCACGCGGGCCACGCCCACCGCCTGCAACATGTTGGCCACCACCTTGGCGGAGATCGGAACCCGGCTGGAGCGGGGGCGGCGATCCTGGCGGGCGTAGCCAAAATAGGGAATCACGGCGCTGATGCGTTCGGCTGAAGCACGCTTGAGCGCGTCCACCATGATCAGCAGTTCCATGAGGTTTTCGTTGGTGGGTGCGCAGGTAGACTGCACCACGAAAACGTCACGGGCTCGCACGTTTTGTTTGATTTCGACGGTGACTTCCCCGTCGGAGAAGCGGCCCACATCAGCAGCACCCAAGGTGGTGCCAAGGTGTTGGGCAATTTCAGCTGCCATGCCAGGGTTGGCATTGCCGGTGAAAACCATGAAGTCGGGTTGGTTGGCTTGCATGAGCGTCCCAGCAGTCTGAAAAAAAAGCCCGTACGCGAAAAGAAATTTGGCAGGGGAGAAAGGATTCGAACCTTTGCATGCCGGAATCAAAATCCGGTGCCTTAACCAGCTTGGCGACTCCCCTACACGGGTTGATTGCAAAAACAATCAACCGAAATTCTTGTCTGCTGCCCATCCTGCCAGAGGATGAATCATCAGATTCTCACATGTTTCGACCTGCCAATCGCCGGGGGCGTTTTGAAGATCAACGGCATGCGAGATTTGCGCAAACACTGCACTACCCGAACCGGTCATTCGACCTTGCAAACCGTGCGATTCAAGCCACTGAAGGGCCTGCGTCACTTCGGGGCATAAGGCCTGGGCAACTGGTTGCAAGTCATTACAACCGAAATTGTAGTGTGCTGCAGCAAAGCCTAAGATTGTAGCACGATCTGAATCACGCTTCAGATCTGGAGCAGAAAAAATTGATTTCGTATCCAGACCCGCCTCGGGTTTCACTACTGCAAAGCTCGCTCGCGGTAGCTGATGTGCATTCTCAAGCGGCGTGATTATCTCACCAATTCCCTCCACCCAGGCGTTGTGGCCGCGCAAAAAAAACGGCACGTCGGCGCCCAGTGTCAGCCCGATGGCTTCCAGCGCGGGGCGGGGCAGGTTCAGCTTCCACAGGCGATTGAGCGCCAGCAGCGTTGTGGCCGCGTCGGACGAGCCGCCACCCATGCCTGCCTGGGCAGGAATCTTTTTCAGCACGCCAATGTGAGCTCCCAGTCCGCAGCCGGTGGCCTTTTGCAGGGCCTGCGCCGCGCGCAGCGTGAGGTCGAGAGCGGGCAGTGTGGGTCCCAGGTCTTCGCGGGTGATGCGGCCATCGTGGCGCAGTTCGAAATGCAGCGTATCGCACCAGTCGATCAGCATGAAGACAGACTGCATCAGGTGGTAGCCATCGGGTCGGCGGCCAGTGATGTGCAAGAAAAGATTGAGCTTGGCCGGTGCCGGCACGTCGTACAGGTTTTGCATGAAACGGTGTCAGCGGGTCAGAACAATTCGCAGGGTGGCTTGCGGCGCAGGTGTATGGCGCTGTGCGACCAGTCGCCCAGATGCAATGGCCGATAAATCGACATGCCAGCCAACGGCTTCAACCTGGGTGCCTTCTAGCCAGCTGAACAGTGCTGCGACGGGAATACCGGTTCCCAGGACATCCTGCAGCAAGGCCTCCAGTGACTCAGACTTCCGGGTGTCCTGGCCCGTAGTAATCTCTGCGTGGCCGGCATTCCACTGGATTCGTGCGATGGTGTTGCCCAGAGGATTGAGCAAGACGAATTGGCCTTGTTGTGCCGACCCTGAGAGTTCGAACGACGCTGAAAAGGACTGTGACGCCTGATCTTCCACCTGCAACGCAAGGCGACCTGCCCATAGCGTGTCGTGTGAATGTGCAGGCCGCAGTTGAGGCTGCGCACAGCCGGCCAGCAACAGAACAAAAAACGCCAGCAGGCAAGCTACCCCGTAGGGCAGCGTCCGGGAGGGGCCTTGGGGTTGCTGGCCCGGAAAAATGGCGCGCAACATCAGGGCCTGGCCCCCAGCCTTTTCAGTGTGCCTTTGAGCGTTTCGTTGTCTGGATTCAGGCGCAGCCCCTCGCGCCAGATGCTCAAGGCGCGTGTGCGGTCTCCGGTGCTCCAGAGGACTTCACCGAGGTGTGCGGCAATTTCCGCGTCGGGCCGCTTCTCGAAGGCGGCTGATAGGAGTTGCAATGCCTGCGCGTTGTTGCCGAGGCGGAATTCGACCCAACCAAGGCTGTCCGTAATGAAGGGGTCGCCAGGAGCATATTCCAGCGCCTTGGCGATCAACCCTTTGGCCTCCTCCAGGCGCAGGCCACGTTCAGCCAGCGAGTATCCCAAGGCGTTGTAGGCGTGGTGGTAGTCGGGCTGCCGTGCTATCAGCTGCCGCAGCAGCTGCTCCATCATGCCCAGATCACCCGACTTTTCGGCCAGCATGGCCTGGTCGTAAATCAGTTCGTTGTCTTGCGGGTCCAGGTCCACCAGTTCGGTCTGAACGGCCAGGGCGTCTTTGTATAAACGCATCTCCTGCAACAACTGCACCTCAGCCTGCAGTTTCAAGCGGATCTGCTCTGAGGTATTGCCGGGCAGACCGCGAAGCAGGGCACGTGCTTGCGATATCTTTCCCTGTTGGGCGAGTATGGACGCACGACGCCGCTGTGCGCTGAGCAATTCTTCCGACTTGTCTATGCGTCCGAGCCAGGATTCGGCTGCTGCATAGTCTTTTTTCTTTTCAGCAAGCTGCGCATAAAGAAGATAGGCCTGAGTCAGACCGCGCTGCTGTATGTCGGGATCTGCCGTGATCGCATTTGTCAGTTCGATGTAGCGCTGCAGTGATTTTTCAGCATCGGGCAGGCGGTTATCCTGGAATTGCAGTGTCGCAAGAGCAAGCCACGCTTCCCTCAGATCCGGCTTGTCGCGTGTCACGATCTCCAGCTGCTGGCGCGCAGCGGGGTAACGCTGCTGGCTCAGCAGGACGCGGGCATATGCCGTGCGCAATTCGGGATCGGGCTGATTGGCAAGGCGGGTTGTCACCAGCGATTCCGCTTCCGTAACGTCCTCCTGCATCAGTTCAAGGGCCAATGGCAAGGCCACTTCGCTCGAGCCGTCCAGTGCCAAGGCCCGACGAGCCGCCTCAAGCGCTCCAGCCTTATCCCCAGCCGCCAGGCGCATGCGCCCCAATGCGGTCCACGCAGCGGGGCCTGTGGCGGGATGGCGCAGTTCATCGATTAGCGCTTGCTCTACCACATTGGCGGCCAATTGCTTGTTGCTGGCACGGCCATACACCTGAGGAAGGGCCGACAGGGCCGCAGCTTTGGCTGCAGTCGGCATCTGAGTCAACTCCTGGCGCAGCAGGTCCGCGGTCTCGCCTATTCGATTGAGTGCAATCAGTATCTGCAATGTGTAGCGGTTGGCTTCCCGCGATTGGGGTTGCGCCTCTTTCCACGCACGTGCTGCTGCCAGGGCGTAGTCACCTGATCGGGCCTGCAAGGCAATGTCTGCGGCACGTCGGTACAACGCGCTTTCTCCACTGCGCCGCGCCGCTTCCAACATCAGTGCATAGCCTGCGCCTGGGTCTCCTGACTGTGTGGTCAGCTCGCCCAAAAATATCTCATAGAAAAGTTCTGCATCCAACTGCGCGCTGGGCGTTGGTAGCGTTGTGGCTTCTGAGGTGTCGGGGCGTTTCTCATCGCCGGACTGTGTCCATCCCGTAGTTGCTGTTGCCGCCAGAGCGGCAGTGAGAAGGGCTGTTCGAAAGCGATGAGATTGCACCATCGGGCCATAATAATCCATGCTCCCAAACCTGTTTCAAAGGCTATTGCATGCCTGAGTTGCCCGAAGTGGAAGTCACCCGTCGCAGCTTTGCGCAGGCTATTGCTGGGGCCAGGATCGAGTCGGTATGTGTGGGCAAACCATTGCGGTGGCCTTTGGGGTGTGACCCACAATCGCTGGTTGGCAAAAAGGTGGTCGCGCTGCGCCGCCGGGGCAAGTATTTGCTGCTCGATCTGGACTCGGGCCTTCTGTTGCTGCATCTTGGAATGTCGGGCAGCCTGCGTTTCAGTCGTGATCTGCCCCCACCGGGTGGGCATGATCATTTCGACATCCTCACGTCAGAAGGAACATTGCGTCTGCATGATCCCAGGCGTTTCGGCGCCGTGGTCTATGCGGCCAGCGAGCAGGATGCCGTGGCGCAAAAGCTGCTGGGCGGGCTGGGAGTAGAGCCGCTGTCCGAGGACTTTACCTATCCTGCCTTCGAAGCGGGGCTCAAGGCGAGTCGCGCGCCCATCAAGCAGGTGCTGCTGGCGGGGCGTCTGGTCGTGGGGGTAGGCAATATCTACGCTTGTGAGGTGCTGTTTCTTGCAGGCATTCGACCCACCGTTGCAGCGCATCGCATCGGTCCCTTGAGAGTGCGCAGACTTTATTCAGCGATCACGACGGTGCTTGAGCGTGCAGTGGAATTGGGCGGCAGCACATTGAAGGACTTTTCCAGCGCCGACGGAAAGGATGGGCATTTCCAGCATGAGGCCAATGTCTACGGGCGTGTCGGTGCCCCGTGCCATCACTGCGGCACGGCCATCAAATTGGTTCGTCAGGGTCAACGCAGCAGCTATTTTTGTCCCCGATGCCAACGCGCATGACGTGGCGCGGATGGCCATCGGCATGGATATCGCTCCCAAGGGGCGGTCAATGCTATATTTTGAGCATGTCTACATGTAGACCGTTCATCGCATTCCGGGAGCAAAGTGGGACCATCATTCAACGAGCAGTTCGACCAGCACGGCGTTTGGCGGCGTGAGTTCGCCCACCAGATTCACCGTCTGTCCGAGTGGATGTCTGACCACGAACTCATGGACGCTGCAGTTCAGGAGCGGCTGAATCGCCTCGAAGCCCAGGTCCGCAGTGACAAGGTGATGGTGGCTTTCGTCGCGGAGTTTTCGCGGGGGAAGTCAGAACTGATCAATGCCATTTTCTTTGCTGACTATGGCCGTCGCATCATGCCTGCCAGTGCTGGCCGCACAACGATGTGCCCAACGGAGTTGGGCTACGACGCCTCGCTGGCGCCCAGTCTTCGGCTGCTTCCGATCGAAACCCGGTTGCAACTGCAAGGTCTTGCTGAATGGCGCGTGAAGCCCGAGCGCTGGATCGAAATCCCCCTGGATGTCAACAACGCCGATCAAATCGCCAAAGCACTTGAGAAGGTTGCGGAGGTTCGGAAGGTCACGCTGGACAACGCCCGGGCGCTGGGGTTCTGGCACGATGAGTTGGCGGACGAAAATCCGGTTCCTGATTCCGAGGGCTTGGTCGAAGTACCCATGTGGCGCCACGCCATCATTAATATTCCCCATCCCTTGCTCAAGCAGGGCCTGGTGATTTTGGACACCCCTGGATTGAATGCGGTGGGCGCCGAGCCCGAGTTGACGGTCAATCTCATTCCGCAGGCGCATGCGGTGGTTTTCATTCTGAGTGCGGACACGGGAGTTACCCGTTCGGATTTGTCCATTTGGCGAGAACACCTGGCAACCTCTGTGGACAGCCTCGATGCACGCCTGGTTGTGCTGAACAAGATTGACACCCTGTGGGACACCCTCAATTCGCCGGATGAAATCCTCGCGCAGATGAACCGGCAATGCATGACCTCCGCGGACATGCTGGGCGTGCCGTTGCAGCAGGTGGTGCCTGTATCTGCGCAAAAGGGCCTGGTTGCAAAAATTACATGCGACGACCTGTTGCTCGAATCCAGTGGCCTGCCCGTGTTGGAAGAGGCGCTGGCCAAGGGAATCATGGGCCGTCGCCAGGCTATCTTGCGGGCTGCCGTGGCAACGGGGGTGGGGAGTCTGCGTGCAGAAACTTCGCGTGTCATCAATATTCGACGAAGAGATCTTGACGACCAGATGGCGGAGTTGCGGAGTCTTCGCGGCAAAAACGCTTCGGTGATCGAGTCAATGCGGCACCGCGTGGAACAGGAGCAGCGTGAGTTCGATTTGAGCACTGCCAAGATTCAGGCGGTTCGCGCGGTGCATCTCAAGTTGCTGCGAGACGTTTTTCATCAGCTGGGTGCGAAGTCGCTCAAGATGGAGTTGACCGAGTTGGCGCAGATGCTCCAGCAAAGGGGCTTGAAGCTGGGCGTGCGCAAAACCTATGCTAAGACCTTCGACAAGCTAAGGGGCACACTGGACAAGGCGCAGGCCTCTGGTATTGAAATCCAGGCGATGCTGGGTGGCACCTTTCGTCAGCTGAATTCGGAGTTTGGTTTCTCCCTTCAGGTGCCGCCCCCGCCGCAACTTGAACACTTCGCCCAAGAGCTGTCACAAATTGAACAAAGCCATCTGCAGTACCTGGGTGTCGGCAATGCCCTGAAGCTGGTGCAACCGGAGTTCGCCGAGCGGCTGGTTCGTGCGCTGGCCATGCGCTTGCGCACTGTGTACGAGTCGGCGGCGAATGACCTGGAGCTGTGGAGCAAGTCTGCAACGGCGCAACTGGATGCTCAGTTGCGGGAACGCCGCCGCAGTTTTGCCCGGCGGATTGAAGCCGTCGACCGCATTCAACATGCTGCCACTGGCTTGGTGGAGCGAATCTCCGAGATCGAGGCGGGTGAAGAAGAGCTTGTTCAGCTGGAACGACGATTGGCGGAACTGACTGCCCAGTTGATAGCATTGCCTGTTCTGGCGGAAGCTGCAGAAAAAACCGGGCTTACGCCTGCATGATTCTTTCGGAAGCGGATGTCGCCACGCGCGTGGTTCGCTGGCAAGAAATCCATGGGCGCCATCACCTGCCTTGGCAGCAGACGCGGGATCCGTATCGGGTCTGGTTGTCTGAAATCATGCTGCAACAGACACAGGTCAGCACGGTGCTGGGTTATTACGCGCGATTTCTAGAGCGGTTTCCCGATGTGATTGCTTTGGCCCATGCGCCTTCAGATGACGTGATGGCGTTATGGAGCGGGCTTGGCTACTACAGCCGTGCACGCAACCTTCATCGCTGTGCCCAGGCCGTCGTGAGCGACCATGGCGGAAGTTTTCCCCGCACAGCGCAGGCATTGGCTACCCTGCCCGGTATCGGGCGCTCGACAGCTGGAGCGATTGCAGCGTTCTGTTTTGCAGAACGCACGCCCATTCTGGACGCCAACGTGCGCAGGGTGCTGACACGGGTTCTGGGGTTTGATGCGGACTTGGCAGTGGCCCGCAACGAGCGGATGTTGTGGACGCACGCGCAAGCTTTGTTGCCCTCGGTAGACATCGACTTTGCCATGCCGCGCTACACCCAGGGGCTGATGGATCTGGGGGCAAGCTTGTGCACGCCGCGCAATCCAGCCTGCTCCCAATGCCCTTTGCAGACCTTGTGCGTTGCGCACCGCGAGGGAGCCCCTGAGCACTATCCCGTCAGAACTCGCAAACTCAAACGCCGTGCGGAATCGTGGTGGCTCTTGGTGCTGAAAGATTCCGTGGGGCGGTTTTGGTTGTCTCGACGTCCTGCGGCTGGGATCTGGGCCGGGCTGTATTGCGTACCGGTTTTTTCGTCGCGCCCGGATTTGTTGGCGTTACTGCATGAGCTAGGACCTGCTTGTGTGCAGTCCATGGAGGAGTGCACCCCTTTCCTGCATGTGCTGACCCACCGGGATCTTCATTTGCACCCCGTGGTCGTTGGGCAAGCTGTTGAGTTAAAGCCGGATGATGGGGGAGGCTGGTTTACTGCTGAACAGATCGCGGCGCTGGGTCTTCCTGCGCCCGTTCGCAAGTTGTTGGCAGGGCTATAGCTATTGCAAAGCCGTCTTGATGCGGGCATCTAG
>ERZ1023750.198-NODE-198-length-8539-cov-6.520863_pt1 | contig 8539 bp, 7 predicted proteins | sample MGYA00521086_ERZ1023750 | MGnify/ENA primary metagenome ERZ1023750 (study PRJEB33180, sample SAMEA4059229) | wastewater metagenome | place: Denmark | collected 2016-05-16 | study: EMG produced TPA metagenomics assembly of the PRJEB13832 data set (Local surveillance...
CGAAGAACAGGGAAGCAAACATAAACTAGATTTAGTTAGATTTATGGCAACGGTGCTTCAAGATGCGCAATGAAATCATTATCGAAGATGTGAAACACATCGTCGCTGAAAAGCTGAGGAACGAAGCAACGGGGCATGATTGGTGGCATACGTTGCGGGTCTACAACACGTCCATGGACATCGCTGCAGCGGAGGGAAAAGGCGATCGGCTCATCATCGGCTTGGCGGCACTTCTCCATGACGTCGCCGACCATAAATTCGGCTATACTGACGCCGACCGCGAAGCCATCATCACCGACATCCTCACACCTTTCGAGCTGAGCGACTCCGTCATCGAGCAGGTCATCTACATCGTGAACAACCTTTCCTTCAAGCAAGGGAAAAACAAGCACGTGCTGGAAACGATCGAAGGCCGGATCGTGCAGGATGCTGATCGCCTGGATGCGATCGGCGCAATCGGCATCGCACGCGCTTTTGCATATGGCGGGCATAAAGACCGGCCTCTCTATGATCCCGAGCACAGTGAGGATCCGGACAGCGATACGATTGGCCACTTCCACGAAAAACTGCTCCTGCTGAAGGACGGCATGCACACAGAAGCCGGCAAACAAAAGGCGGTCGCCCGCCACACTCGGATGGAACAGTTCCTCAAGGACTTCCATTCCGAATGGGATGGCCACCAGTAACAACACAAATAAGAGTGGCTCCAAATCAGTTCGAATGATTTGGAGCCACTCTTTTCCATTAAAATGGCATTAGTAATCTGAAAATAAAGCAAGTTATTGATACTTACTCGCATGAGCCACTGCTAAATAACAGGCCCCGATAACGCCAGCATCGTTCCCCAATTCTGCAAGCTTCAATTTTGTTGATTGCTGTACATTCGGAAAAGCAAATCCCAAATAGTATTTATTGACTTTTTCAAGCAAAAATTCCCCTGCAGCAGAAACGCCGCCACCGATGATGATGGAAGCCGGATTCAACAGATTACCGATATGGCTGCATGCCAGACCTAAAAAATAGGCAAAGCGATCCACAACGATAACCGCTAATCCATCGTCATCTTTAGCGAAATCGAAAATCATTTTTGAAGTGATTTCCTGGCCATCGTCGATCAGATTTTTTAAGGTTGAATCTCCGGCATATTCCTCTGCATGTTTGCGCGCTAGCTTGACGACCCCGGTAGCGCTGGCAACGGTCTCCAAACAGCCCCTTTTCCCGCAAGTGCAGTCAAAACCATCAGGATCAACCGTCATATGCCCGATTTCTCCGCCCGAGCCGGCTGTTCCGTGGATCAGTTGGCCCTCAGCAATGATCCCTCCGCCGACGCCTGTCCCTAAGGTGATAAAAACGACATCCTGATTGTCCTCGCCCGCACCACGCCATTTTTCTCCCAGCGCAGCTACATTGGCATCATTGTCGATGATAAATGGTATGCCCGTTTCTTGTTCCATTGTCTCCCTTACCGGTTGCACATCTCTCCAATTCAGGTTAAATGCTCCCGTAACGGTCCCTTCGCTTCTGTTGACTGCACCAGGAGAACCCATGCCTATGCCCAAAAAGTCTTCAGAAGTGAGTCGGTATAAGTCCAAATGATGTTTGATGGATTCGATAATTCCCGGCACAATTTTAACCCCGCCGTCACTGTTGTCTGTCGGGATACTCCATTTCTGGAGCACGTCCCCTTCTTTGGATAATATGGCCAACTTCACTGAAGTTCCACCCAAATCTATTCCCAATACTTTTTTCTGCATCTCGTATTGCCTCCAAATCAAAACTTTTTCACCGTTTACGATGCTTAATTGCTCACATTTTCAAAATATGAATGCAACGGTCCAGCTGTTTTTAACGGCTGTAGCTGTGTTCCCGTACGTCAATAACTTGTCCTGTCTCCGCTGCCTCAAAAATGGATTCAATGATTTTCATCAATTGAAGAACTTCTTCATTTTTGACGATAGGTTCCGACTCGCCTCTGACGACTTTAGCGAAATTCGTATAGAACGGATCCATTTTGGTTGTCACTTTTTCAAATTTTTCTTTTATAATCGACTCTTCGGAAGGCGGAGCCATCGTTTTGGTCAGTCCTTGGCCAGCTTTGATCGGTTTGGGTGCTACCACAAATTCAAGTCCGCTTTGCTTCACGATTTTGCCTTTTAGATCCCAATCTTCTATCACCGCTGATCCTTTTGTCCCTTTTATGTACCAACGCGGGAGTTTGATATAATTGGTCGTCCCGACTTCTACAAGGGCGGTTACGCCATTTTCGAAAGTCAGATAGCTGATGAAGCCGTCGTCCACTTCATCGCCCAATATGTAACTCAAATCTGCAGCAACTTTCGCCAACGGGCTGTCGATCATATACAAAAGCTGATCCAACAAATGAACCCCCCAATCCAAGAGCATGCCGCCACCGTGCGCTTTCAGATGGCGCCAGTCACCCGGTATCCCATTGGCTCCCTGAACACGGGATTCGATGTGGAAGACCTCTCCGATTTTTCGGTTCTCGTACAAATCCTTGACCATCTGAAAATCACTGTCCCAACGGCGATTTTGATGGACCATAAACACGCGCTCGTGTTCCTTTGCGGTATGCATTATTTCCGACAGCTCTTCGCTGTTCAGTGTCACGGGCTTTTCACAAATGACATGTTTTCCTGCCTCCAACGCCTGGACAGCGATCTCTTTGTGCACATCATTCGGCGTTGCAATCAATATGGTATCTGCACAAGCATCATTCAAAGCTTCTTCCAGGCTAGCATAGGCGCTATACCCATCTGCTTCGCCAGCCTGTTGCCGACTTTCCAAAATATCGAATATCCCATGCACTTCTACTTCCGGATTTGCCTGAATCAGCTTAGCGTGAAAGCTGCCCATGCCTCCGTAACCAATGATCGTGACTTTTAATTTCTTCATCGTTAATCCTCTTTTCTACGCCCACCACATAGCGTGTGGGGTCTCTTTAATCAATACAGATTGCAGATTCGTAACAGCTCTGTTCAATCCTTCATCGATGGACATCAAAGGGTCTTCATGTTCAATGCTGACCACGTAGTCATAACCATACATCCGCAACGCACTCATCATATCTGACCATACTTTTACATCGTGACCGCAGCCAACCGATCGGAACGTCCATGCTCTCGTTTTGACCTCTCCATACGGTTGCATATCCAACAGACCATACATATTGATGTTGTCCTGATCGAGATAGGTGTCTTTCGCATGGAAATGATGGATCGCTCCGGCTTCACCCAGAATCTTAATGGCGCCGACCGGATCAATCCCTTGCCACCACAAATGGCTGGGATCGAGGTTCACGCCGATTGCATCACAGGTATTTTCGCGCAATTTCAAAAGCGTATACGGTGTGTGGCATAGGAAACCGCCGTGCAATTCGATGCCAATCTTGACGCCATATTCGCTGGCCATTTCTCCGATTTCTTTCCAGTAAGGAATAAGCTTATTTTCCCATTGCCATTTATAAATATCGGTGTAGACTTCCGGCCACGGAATGACCGGCCAATTCGGTGCTGTTGCCTCTTCACTGTCGCCTGCCGTTCCGGAAAAAGTATTGACGACTGGTACCCCCATCAACGCAGCCAATCTGATGGTTTTTCTTAGTATTTCATCGCTCGCCTTTGCCTCTACAGGATCTGGTGAAATCGGGTTGCTGTGGCAGCTGAATGCACTGATTGTTAAGTTCCTTTTTTTCAGTTCATCCAAGTACGCTGCTCGCTTCTCTTCACTTTCCAATAGTTCATCTGTGGGACAGTGATGGTTCCCGGGATTCCCACCGGTTCCGATCTCCACTGCGTTCAAACCTGCGCGCTGGACTTTATCCAGCATGTCTTCAAAACTTAAATTTGCAAATAAGGGGGTAAATACACCTAGCTTCATACCGATTCCTCGCTCTCTTCATTTCATGATTTGTCAGCATTGACCCTCTTTTTATACGGGTTGCTGCCCATTTTTTATTTCTTCCAACGCTTGGCTGTTTCCGTAAGCAGGATACGCCCGCTTTGACGGTCTACACCAATCGATTCCGTTTATGATGACTTTTTGGATATCTTTATTGTAGTAAGTCGGGTATGTCTCATGACCAGGCTGAAAATAAAAAATCTTCCCGTTGCCGCGTCTATAAGTCATCCCGCTGCGGAAAACATTTCCGCCTTCATACCATCCGACAAAAATCAATTCATCCGGCGTCGGCACATCAAAGTGCTCGCCGTACATCTCTTCTTTTTCCAACTCGATGTATTCGCCGATCCCCTCAGCGATTGGATGGCTTGGATTCACTACCCAAATCCGTTCCTTTTCTTCAGCTTCACGCCATTTCAGGTCGCAGCTTGTGCCCATCAATTTCATAAAAATTTTGGACATATGCGCCGAGTGCAAAACAACCAGCCCCATCCCTTTCAGGACATGTTCATGGACGCGGTTGACTACTTCATCCGTTACTTCGTTATGGGCAATGTGTCCCCACCAGACAAGCACATCGGTTTCTGCTAAGACCGCTTCCGTCAAGCCGTGCTCCGGTTCGTCCAGTGTAGCTGTCTTTACATCCAAACCTGCTTCCTTCAAGAAACTTTCGATTTGCCCGTGTATTCCCTTGGGATAGACTTTTGCTACAGCCTCATCCGTTTTTTCATGCCGATACTCGTTCCATACCGTTACTTTCATTCGATTATCCCCTCTTCAGACCAGTATTTTTCCCAACTCTTCTTTATGTTGATTGATGTATACCGGCGCTCCGGTCTTGGCAGATTGATAAATAGCTTCCAGTATTTGGGTCACGACCAATGCCTGTTCAGGTGACACAACCGGTTCTGTATCGTTTTGGATGCTCTCAATCCATTGTTTCGCTTCCAGATAGGCCGGATCATCTCCCGATCCGTCGTAGAAGTCTACTCCACCAGGCTCCAACACCATCGTTTTGTCGTACATCATGCCATCAGCTTCACCATTGATACGCAAACCATCTTTCATGTCTGCTCCTCCGTTAGTACCGTGCAGAGTCGTTTGAGCCTCCCCTACATCCAAGGAATTCAAGGCCCAACTGGATTCCAGATAAATGGTTGCTCCGTTCTCCATTACGATAAAGCCAAAAGCGGAATCCTCAACGGTAAATTCAGCTGGATTCCAAGGACCGAAAGCATTTGCGGCATTTTCTGTCCCCGCCAATTTATGATAGGTATTCCCCACAACATACTTTGGTTTATAGTTATTCATCATCCACAACGTCAGATCAAGCGCGTGCGTTCCGATATCAATCAACGGGCCGCCGCCTTGCGCTTCTTCATCAAGAAATACGCCCCAAGTAGGAACCGCCCGTCTCCTGATCGCATGCGCTTTAGCGTTATAAATATCTCCCAATTCTCCCTTTTGACAGATTTTATGCAAATAAGAAGAATCTTTTCTGAATCGATTTTGATAACCGATCGTCAGCTTTTTCCCGGTCCGATTCATCGCGGCTATCATAGCTTCTGCTTCTTCCGAAGTTTTAGCCATCGGTTTTTCACACATCACATGTTTACCGGACTCCATTGCCGCAATTGAGATTTCAGCATGAGAAATATTTGGTGTGCAGACATGAATGACATCAATTTCATCATTTTTTAAAAGCTCCATATAGTCCGTATAGACATTTGCAGCATCCGTCCCAAACGCCTCTCTCGCCTTGCTTGCACGTTCTTCGATAATGTCACAGAACGCCACCATTTCTGCAGCCTCCACTTTAGCCAAAGCTGGCATATGTTTGTTGTTTGCAATTCCTCCACAACCGATAATTCCAATTTTGATCATATTATTGACTCTCCTTCTATTATTCTCATTTTAACGGGATAGACCCGTCCTTTTTGATAGGATTGGTGATAATACATTCGTGTCATCCAATACACACACGCATCATCATTTCTTCGCAACGTAAACGTTTACGTTGATACTAAACAAAAACAACACGCTTCTATACGTAAACGTTTACGTTACGGTCAAAAACTAAATTTCCCGTGTCGTTCCAGGTAAACTTTTACGTCAATCGGGAAATTTGTTACTTTATTTTTTTCACACTGTCTCTTTCAATGATTTGATATGGCATGATAATCGAATGCACATCGTCAGCCTTCTTATTTATAATTTTGAATAATATTTCAGTTGCCTTCTCTGCCATTTTCACCAATGGTTGAGCAGTTGTTGTCAACGGCGGTACTGACATCTCAGATATTTTCAAATTATCATAGCCCATAATAGAGACATCTTCCGGTATTTTGATACCTAATCTGTACGCAGCAGAAATCGCTCCGATAGCCATTTCATCGCTCGCACAAAATATCGCTGTCAATTCAGGAAATTGCTTCATTAATTGAATGAAGTTATCTCTTCCATCATCGAATCCGAACCCGTTTCCTGATACAATTTGTCTCTCTTCAACAACCTTGTTAAGATTTTCTAATATTGCTTTTTTGTAACCGTCAATTCGTGGATTCCCCGCAATTGGATCTGCAGAACTTCCACTGATTAAGCCAATTTTTTTATGCCCCATCTTGATCAAATAGTTGGTAGCTGCATAAGATGCATCGTAATCATCAACTTTTACATATGGGACACTCGCATATTCAGCTGATTTCGTAGACAGCAATACACAAGGGATATTATTTCTTTTTATATAGTCATAATATTCCTTTCGCAGTATTTCACTGACGAATATAATGCCATCCACTCGCTTCTCGTGCAGCATCTTTAGATTCTCTTCTGTGCTTACAATATTCGATTTCGTGTAGGTGACAATTAAGTTTGAACTTTCTTGCTTGGCTATAGCATCAATTCCATTGATGAATTCTGAACTCAACAGGCTCGAAATCTCAGGTATGATAACACCTATCGTGTTCGTTTTTTTATTTATCAAGCTTCTGGCGACTTCGTTTGGTTCATAACCCAATTCTTGAGCTATTCTCATAACTTTTTTTCTTGTTTCTTCCGAACATCCAGGCTGATTATTTAAGGCTCTGGAGACTGTAGCGATAGAAACTTTTGCTTTTTCTGCAACATCTAGTATTGTACTCACAAAGCATCCCCTATTTCGTAAACGTTTACGTGGAATAATATATCATGTGTTATTTATTTTGTAAACGTATTTTTTATTATCAAATAGACTAGTCAGCAGATTTGCTTCCTGACTCATATCTTTGCAATCCGCTCTAAAAAATGACCGAAACTGAAACGGACAGCATTTTTTTTGTCGCCGAACTGGATACCTTCCTTCACGATCACTTTTTCTTCCAACAATTCCTGCAGCAGCTCATCCATCTCGGCATCGGTTTTATTGGCGAAATGACAATAAAGATGGTAGCCGCCTTTTACCGGCTCAAAACTTATTTCTGGCCCATATTTGGTTCTTAGCCACGTCTGCAATTTGTCGGCGCGCTCTTTCAAAGCCGTAACGATGATCGGAAGATGTTCAGTGATCTCGCTCGCCAAATAATGTTCGACCAACAGCTGCGGCAAGAAACTCAATCCGGAGTCGATCTGATCGCGGATGTCGGCCAATTCCCGGACAATGGCGGCGGGTCCGACCATCCAGCCGATCCGGATGTGTTGGCCGGCAAACTTGGACAAGGAACCCAGATAAAGCACTTGTTGCCGTTCATCCAGGCTCTTCAACGGACGGTTATCGACGGATTCATCAAAAACAAAGCTTCCGTATGCATCATCCTCCACGATCGGGATGCGCTTCAGCAAACAATAATCAAGGATGGCCTGTTTCCGCTCAGGACTCATGACCGTTCCTGTCGGATTCTGGAAAATCGGATTCAGAAAAATCATCTTGAGAGGATACTGCAAAGAAGTTTCTTGGAGACCCTTAACGGTCATTCCCTCGTCGTCCATCGGAATCGGAATGATCCGCAGACCGGCAGCCTGGAATAATCGCAAAGAATAAAAATAGGAAGGCGCTTCGATACCGATCGCATCGCCCGGTTTCAGCAGCCCTTGCGTAATCAAAAATAAGGATTGCTGGGTTCCCGAAGTGATGAAGATTTCCTCCAGCGGGACAGTCATCCCGTACGCAGTCCGCAGGTATTTTTGGACGCTTTCTCTCGTTGCCTTGATCCCGCGATTCTCCTTGATGAAGGTGGCTTCTCCGTGCAACATTTCCCCAAGCGAAATATCCGGAATCTTCAGTTCCGGCAAGAGGTCCTTCGGCAAATCCCCGTTCCCCAAGTCCAGGATTTCGCGCGATCGGTGCTGCGCCAACAGCTGCTTGACGTTCCTTTGATAAGGGGTGTCCACCGAAAGATTATCCGGGATCAAGGAAGTCCGCCAATTGATGGTTGGCCTTGTCTGCATCCCCCATTTATTCGGATTCACGAACGTCCCGCTGCCTCTTTTGCGGATAAGGATCCCTTGCGTCGTCAGCTCTTCCAGTGCCCGGATGACGGTCGACCGGTTGACCTGCAGTTCCTCCGCCAGCTTGCGTTCCGCTGGCAAGGCCCGGCCGGGGACCAAATCGCCGGCTTTGATTTTCTCTTCGATCAGCTGCATAAGC
>ERZ1023750.199-NODE-199-length-8513-cov-5.111137_pt1 | contig 8513 bp, 7 predicted proteins | sample MGYA00521086_ERZ1023750 | MGnify/ENA primary metagenome ERZ1023750 (study PRJEB33180, sample SAMEA4059229) | wastewater metagenome | place: Denmark | collected 2016-05-16 | study: EMG produced TPA metagenomics assembly of the PRJEB13832 data set (Local surveillance...
CCTGTCCAGTCATGTAGCGACGATTATCCTTCAGAAGTTGGGATACCCAGAAACTGATTTCATCCGCTCTTCCCATCCTCCCCAAAGGGATTTCCTCAAGCAGAGCCTCTTTTTCATCTTTTTGCAGATGCGTGTTCATTTGCGTATCGATTGCTCCCGGACAGATGGCATTGACTGTTACTCCCATTGAGGCGACTTCTTTGCTGTATGCTTTGACGAATGCAATCTGCGCCCCTTTGACGGTACTGTAGAGCACTTCCAGACCGCTGCCGACTTCTCCATAGATTGAGCTGATGAAGACAATGCGGCCGTTACCGGAACGATTGATTTTTTCGTACAGCGTCTGGATGATCAGGATAGGCATCTTGACATGCATTTCCCACAAGTCATCCATTTGCATGGAAGTCATATCCTGAAGCAAGCCATATTCGGTCCGGCCATGTGCAAAAACAATCGCTTGGAGCGAAAATATATGGTCAGCAAGCTTTGTTACTTCAGCTTCATCGGTCAAATCCAGGCAAATCGGATAAAATTCCTGCCCAGGATAGGCAGTTTGAAGTTCAGACAGCAGCAGATTGATCTTTTCTTGATTAGAATGATAATGCAGGTACAAAGACCACCCCGAACCTGCGAGGTCCCTTGCGATGGAGGTTCCGATGTCACCGGAGGCTCCGGTCACCAAAGCAGCCTTCATCGCTGCGTCGCTCCCTTCTGAACGATCACGTAAGTGCTCATGCTCTGCTCTTTTAAATACCCTTGAGCGAATCTACGGATATCCTCCAGACTGGTTTCTTCGATCAATGGAACGACTTCAAAAAGTTCGGCTCCAGAAAAAAGCAAGGTGCTGTAGTGATTCGCGATATATTCCAAAGAATTGAAGGCCTGTAGCTGTTCTCCGATCATGCTCTTCTTCAGCAAATCAAACTTCTCATTCGTCAGGTTATCATCCGTTTCCCATTCCAAAAGAATCCGCTTCAGCTTTTCTTCCAGCAGCTTCGGTTGTTCCGTGTCGGATTCGACAGCCATAAAATGGAAAGAGCGATCTAAGTTGAAGGAGTAGCCAAAGCTGTCATCGATCAAACCGCTGTCGTAGAGCTCAATAAAATGCGAGGAACTCCGGCCGAAAAGCAATTCCAACAACAGTGAACCATAGATTTTGTATTTTTCGGCTTGGTTACCGGTAACATCTGCATCCAAGCCTTTCACCCCAAGCATCACTTTCGGACGTTGCACATCCATTTCGATTTCTTTGTACGCAATGATGTCCTGGACCGAGGCCGGCGGCAAAGTGCGCTGGATCGGTTTGGCCGGAAGAAACGTCTTGCCAGCTTGGTTTTGTTTGATCGTATCCATCATTTCTTCGGGAGAGAAATTACCGATCATCAATATGTTCATATTGGATGGATGGTAGAACGTGTCATAACAGATTTGGAGCAATTCCGGCGTAATTGCTTGGATGCTGTCCACCGTTCCGGCTATATCGACGGAAAGCGGATGTTCGGGATACAGATTACGGAGCAGACCGTAAAAAAGTTGCCATCCCGGATTATCCTCATACATGCGGATTTCCTGGGCGATGATCCCTTTTTCCTTTTCAGTGCCTTCTGCCGTGAAATGCGGGTCTTGCACGAAATCAAGCAGGCTGTTCGTATTTTCTGTGATATTATCCGTGGCCGAAAAGAGATAACTTGTCCGCGTGAATGAAGTGAAAGCATTCGCTGAAGCGCCATACTTAGCGAAGTCTTCAAAAGCATCATGTACTTCACCTTCGAACAGTTTATGCTCAAGGAAATGTGCGATACCGTCCGGAATTTTGATTTCCTTATCTCCGTTTATCGGTATAAACTGATTATCGATCGAGCCAAAATCGGTTGTGAAGATACCATAAGTTTTTGAATATTTATTTTTTGGAATCAGAACCACCTGTAATCCATTATCCAAAACTTCCGTATAGACTGTTTCGTTAAGAGCCTCGTAGTGTACTTTATTCATTTTCAGCCTCGCCTTTCAAGAAAAATATCGCTTGCAAAGTCATTTTATCCGCAACAGCAACGATCTGTTCCTTCGTCACCGCATTCAAACCGGCAATCCATTGCTCCTGCGAAAGCGGGTTTTCGATGATGAGGATATCCTGGTACTGTTTCGCCAAGCTTCTGCCCTGATAATCATCATTTTGTTTGTAGTGGTTGATCAGCATGCTTTTCGTTTGGGCGATCAATGCATCCGAGAAATCGCCCGCTTGCATATCCTTCAATTGTGCCAAAACAATTTCTTCAACTTGCTCTCGTTTATCGAACTCAATACCGGTACCGACAGTCATGATCCCACGCAGAAAATCCAAGCCGCTTGAAGCCGAGTAAGCTAAACTTTCTTTTTCACGGACATTCTGGAACAGTTTGGAATGCGGAAATCCCCCAAACAAGCCATCAAAAACCAGACCGGCAAAATAATGATCATTCATGTAATAAACAGGTGAAGAGAAGCCGAAAAACAGCTTGCCCTGATTGATATCCTGGGCTTCGCTCGAAATGACGGGTTCCGTGTTCTTTTCGCGGAAACAGAACACCTCTTTTTCGATCTCTTTTCTGTCGGAAAAATTCTGTCCAGCCAGTATATTCAATACCCGTTCCGGCGCGACGTCTCCAGAAACAAGGATATCCAGTTGATTCGATCCAATCATCTCTTCGTAGCATTCAAACAGACTGGCCGCAGTGATATCCTCAAGGAAACTGGCATCACCGATACCTTGATAGGCTTGATCCGTCCCTGCGAACAGCTCTTGGTTCAAGCGCATACGCGCATAAGCTGACTTGTCTTCGATCAGAGACTCGAAATAATTATTCAGGTTTTCCTTTTCCCTCAGAAAAGTCTTCTCATGGAACTTGCCATCCTTGGCATTGGGTCCATAGATGATTTCCTCCAGAAAAGCGAACGCCTCTTCCAAAAGTGTATCGTCGCCCCCGATGAATTTGTCATTGACGACGGACAGGCTCATCGTCACGACATGCTGCTTGCCGAAGCGCTGTGATTGTGTATGCAGCGTCGCCCCATAAAGGCTGGCCATTTTCAAATCCATCTCATTTTGACTTGGATACTGTTTACTGTTCGTTTCCAGCATATTCTTCACCAAAGAACGTTCTGTCGCAGTCTTACCACTGAAGATCGTCCTGAATTTGTATTGGATCAATACGGTTTTGTATTTGTCGGAAGGCTCGATGTAGATCGTAACGCCTTGCTTTAATTTATATTCCATCCATTTCACGTCCTGTAAGCTATTTTATTTGTCGATAGGGAAAACTATACTCTAATTCAGACTTTTTTTCAATTAAGCTAGCCTTGATCAACTCCCCGGATTGGCGCAAAAAGAAAAGGCTGGCTCGATGAGCCAACCCTTCTCACTTTCAGAGATTACTTTGATTTGATGTAAGTCGTACCATTAGCGGCCGGGCCTCTTGATTTGCCGATAAAACCTACAAGCACAATGATCGTGATGACGTAAGGTGCAATCTGGAGATAGACGGAAGGGATATTCTGGATGACCGGAATATAACTGCCGATGACTCCCAAACTCTGGGCAAAACCAAAGAAAATCGCTGCGCCCATCACTCCGATAGGATTCCATTTACCGAAAATCATGGCTGCCATAGCAATGAATCCTTGACCGGCAATTGTGGATCCAGAAAAGTTCAAGCTGATCGACTGGGAGACAATGGCGCCGCCCACGCCACCCAAAAAGCCAGAAATCAACACGCCGGCGTAGCGCATCACGTAGTCATTGATTCCCAATGTATCTGCCGCTTGTGGGTGTTCACCGACTGAACGCAGACGCAAACCGAAAGTCGTCTTGAAGATGATGAAGTAACAGACAAGCGCTGTTGCGATTGCTGCATACGCTGGAGCTGATGTGTTCGTGAAAAATATCTGCCCGATGATCGGGATATCCTTCAAAACAGGAAAACTTGTCTTTCCGAAATTTTGGACGATGAAGGCTGTTTGTCCTTTTCCTTCATAAAGAACCTTAGTCAAAAACACAGCCAAAGCAGGGGCAAGCATATTGATGACGGTTCCGGAAACGATATGGTTCGCTCTTAAGTTGATGGTGGCAACTGCATGGATGATTGAAAAGAAGATGCCGACTGCCCCAGCCACCAGCAACGCAATCCAAGGGGTCATTTTGCCAAGATTGTCGGCATAGTTCAGATTGAAGACAATGGCCGAAAATGCCCCCATTACCATCGTGCCTTCCAAACCCACGTTGACGATACCACTCCGTTCTGAGAAAGTTCCGCCAAGGCCGGTGAAAATTAAAGGCGCTGAGTAGATCAAGGCCGAAGATACGATAATAGATAGAACCGCTAGCAAATCCATCTCACGCCACCTCCTTTTTATTGACTTTGGGCAGTTTGTTGACCAATAGTCGGATGATATAGCTCGCGCCGACGAAGAAGATGATCGATGCTATCACAATATCGACAATCTCTACCGGCACTCCGGACATTAGCGGCATGCTGGTTCCGCCAATTTTCAAGGTACTGAACAGAAGTGCAGCAAAAAGGATTCCAATCGGGCTACCGATTCCCAATAAGGCTACTGCCATGCCATCGAATCCGACGGCCGGCATTGCTCCTTGAACAAACATGTTCTGGAAATTTCCCAACCCTTCCATTGCTCCTCCTAAACCGGCCAATCCGCCGCTGATTAGCATGGCCAAAATGATGTTCTTTTTGGCATTCATCCCTGCGTAATCAGCCGCATCAGGATTCAATCCGACTGAACGGAATTCAAAACCATATGTTGTTTTCTTCATCAACACCCATACCACCGCAATCATGATGAGAGCAATGAAGATACCGGCATGCAGTGTCGAATTGCGGGTCAGTTCCGACAAGAACGGTACTCTCAGACTGGCATTTTCTGTGATTCTGGCTGTAGAGTCACCGGAATCCGTCAAAACATTCCTCACGATGTGGTTATTGATGTATAAAGCCGTATGATTGAGCATGATGGTGACTATTACTTCACTAGTGTTGAAATAGGCACGTAAGACTCCGGCAATGCCCGCCCATATAGCTCCAGCTGCAACGCCAGCTAAAATACACAACGGCAACAAGATCATTTTAGGCAAATCAGGTAATATTTGGGCGACGCTGACGGATGCCAACCAGCCAAACAAAGTTTGACCTGCCACACCGATGTTGAAGAACCCGGCTGTGTTGGCAACAGCAAAACCTAATGCGACCAGAATCAAAGGAGTAGCTTCACGCAGTAATTCTCCTATGTAAAACGGCGATCCGAATGCACCCTTCAGCATGGCTGAATAGCCTGCGATGGCATCGTAACCGAAAGACCACATGACGATTGCCCCGATTACCAGACCTAATATGACTGAAAGTAAAGGTACGATAATCCCTTGGATGCGAGTGGCTCCTTGTTGATTATTCATGAAGACTTCCCTCCTCGTCCTTGTTTTTTTCTAAATCTTCCCGTGCTTTTTCCAAAGAAGAGCCGGCCATCAATAGCCCGAGTTCTTGTTCGGAAGTTTCCTCCGGCTTGACGTAGGCCACAATTTCACCTTCAAACATCACGGCGATGTTATCGGAGAGATTCAAGATTTCATCCAATTCGAAGCTCATCAGTAGGATTGCCTTATCTTTATCCCGCTGCTCGATCAAACGTTTATGGATAAATTCGATTGCGCCCACATCCAATCCCCGGGTCGGTTGGGCTGCGATCAGTAACGAAGGATTCCGATCGACTTCCCTGGCGATGATCGCCTTTTGTTGGTTCCCGCCGGATAATGAGCTTGCCGTAGATTTTTCACTTTGGGTCCGCACATCAAACTCTTTGATCAGTTCAATGGCATGGTTTTCGATTGCTTTATCGTTGAGAAAGCTGTTTTTGCTGTAAGGCTCCTGATAATAAGTCTGCAAGGCGATGTTCTCGTCCAAACGCATCGGAAGAATCAGGCCGAACTTTTGTCGGTCCTCAGGAATATGCCCCAGCCCGGCCTCGGTGATTTTACGTGGAGCCAAGTTCGTGATGGGTTCGCCATTCAGCTTGACGGTTCCACTCTCAGCTTTTCTAAGGCCTGTGATGGCTTGGATCAATTCGCTCTGACCGTTCCCATCGATTCCGGCGATTCCAACGATTTCACCGGCCCGTACTGTAAGGTTCAAATTGCGTACTGCTTCCAGACCACGGCTCTCTTTAACCGTCAATCCTTCAATTTCCAAAACAGCTTGTTTCGGCTGCGAAGGCTTTTTGACTGTGCGGAAGAGAACGGAACGCCCTACCATCATATCCGCCAACTCTTGTTGGGAAGTCTGTTTCACATCGACAGTACCAATGCTCTTGCCTTTGCGGATAACCGTGCAACGATCGGCAACGGCTTTGATTTCATCCAGTTTATGCGTGATCAGGATGATTGACTTACCTTCTTTCGTCAATTCCCTCATAATCGACATCAATTCATCGATTTCTTGGGGTGTCAACACGGCTGTTGGTTCATCAAAAATGAGGACATCCGCCCCACGGTACAAAGTTTTCAGAATTTCGACCCTTTGTTGCATCCCGACAGTAGTATCTTCGACTTTTGCGGACGGATTGACTGCCAAGCGGTACCTGTTGGACAGATCTTCAATCACACCAGCAGCTGCCTTTTTATTTAAAACGCCGAGTCGACTCGGTTCGCTGCCTAGAATAATGTTCTCCGTAACCGTGAAGTCCTTGACCAACATAAAATGTTGATGCACCATTCCGATACCTAATTTATCGGCAACACCAGGGGAACTGATTTTGACTTCTTGCCCTTTGACTTTGATCGCTCCACTGGTCGGCTCCAAAAGGCCAGAGAGAATATTCATCAAGGTTGACTTGCCCGCGCCATTTTCACCCAACAAAGCGTGAATTTCACCTTTTTTCAAACTGAGAAATATATCATCATTTGCTTTATAATTGCCAAAAGCTTTTGTTACGCCAATCATCTCAATGACATAATTTTCTTCTGCCATGCTGATTCCACCCCTTACTAATATTGAATGCATGCAATCCCTCATGCAGCAGTGAGACACGCTTATAAAATATAATACCGTAAAACACCATTTCACACCTATTATAAAGTATTTCCAAAATCCTATCCACTTTTGTTTATCACGAAAGATAAACATTTGTTCCTTTTTCGGAACAATCTTTGTTAGGGGACTATGCGCGAAAAAAAAGAGAAGCAACTCAATATCCTTAACCGGAATCAAGTTGCTTCTTTAAAGATTTTAAAAGTGATTAGTTTTCTGGAGCTTCCGGAACAGTAAGTGTTCCATCCAGAATTTGTGATTTAGCATCTTCGACTGCAGTCAAAGCTTCTTCACCCAATTGGCCATCAGTGAGGTCAACGCCTTCTTCAGCCAAACCGAAATTCAATACTTCTCCTGCAGGGAATTCATCATTCATCGTTAATGTAGCGATATCCTTAGCTGCAGTGCCTACACCCTTCAACGTTGAAGTCAAAGTAAGGTTTCTTTCAGTGCCGTCATCAAGAGTCAACAAACCTTCTTCTGTTTGGTCACGGTCAACACCGATTACCCAAATTTCTTTTGAAGGATCAGCTTTTACGATATCTTTAGCTTCTGAGAACACGCCATTTCCGGAATCTCCGGCAGCTTGATAAATGACATCGATTCCGCTCGCGTACATTGCGGCAGCTTTTGATTTCCCGCCTGCTGCATCGCCGAACGAGCCGACATATTCAACTTTTACATCTATATCAGGATTGACTGATTTTGCACCAGCTACGAAGCCAGCTTCAAAGCGATCGATTACGACGCTCTCTTGTCCGCCGATGAAGCCTAATTGGTTGGTTTTGGTTGTTTTAGCAGCAGCGACACCAGCCAAGAAAGCAGCTTCGTTGTCTTTGAATGATACTGAAACTGTGTTCTCGCCTTCGATGACATCATCGATGATGGCGAACATCGTATCCGGATTTTGTGTTGCCACATCCTGCATCGCTGACTTCAATTTATATCCGATACCGAACACAAGGTCAAAATTACTGTTTACGGCAGTGTTCAAGTTCGTCACAAATTCCGAATCGGCATTTGATTGGATATAATCATATCCATCGATCCCTTTTTCTTTGCCGTTCTCTTCGCCCCATGCAACAAGGCCTTCCCATGCGCTTTGGTTGAATGATTTATCATCCACGCCGCCGACGTCGGTAACCATCCCGATAGTGAAGTTATCTTCCGTCCCCTCTGCTGTGCTGGAACCTGTTGCACTGCTGTCAGCCGTGTCGCCGTTGCCGCCGCAAGCTGCCAGGATTGTGCTGACACCTAAACCCAATGCCAATAAACTAACATATTTTTGTTTCTTCACCATGACCCCTCCAATAAACTTCAAATTTTTGAACTTGTAAGTACAAGCTTCTTACAAAAAATATCATATCATGTATTCTCTAAAAAATAAACGATATTGATTTGTTTTGTAATCGTTTTTTCATTTAATATCCATATATTTGTAGG
>ERZ1023750.204-NODE-204-length-8407-cov-9.811063_pt1 | contig 8407 bp, 8 predicted proteins | sample MGYA00521086_ERZ1023750 | MGnify/ENA primary metagenome ERZ1023750 (study PRJEB33180, sample SAMEA4059229) | wastewater metagenome | place: Denmark | collected 2016-05-16 | study: EMG produced TPA metagenomics assembly of the PRJEB13832 data set (Local surveillance...
TAGGAATTAAACATTAAACCCACGTAAGTAGGTTTAAGTAGGTTTTAAATAACGGCTTTCTTTTTGCTTGAGCTGAATCAATGGGTTCTAACTAAGTGTTAGATCATTGTATGATTTTATATATAAAAGCTGTCTAAATCAGGCGATTTCACTTTTAATGAGGCACTTTAAAATTTTAATAATGATTTATGCGTAATTATAAAATAGACATCCTGCGTGGCGTGTCCATCCTGTTGGTGCTGATTCACCATTTCAATATTCCGTATAAATTACACGATACCTTTCTCGGCATCCCCATTGGGGGCGAGAGCTTAAGTACCTTGATTGCCCGAAACGGCAACTATGGTGTGACCATGTTTTTTGTCATTTCAGGTTTTTTGATTACCCAGCATACTTTACAGCGTAGTGGATCTTTGGCGCAGATTAAGCTGAAAGATTTTTATATCCGTCGTATTGCCCGCATCATGCCGTGTCTGGTGTTATTGGTCGCAATGGTTAGTGTGCTCGGAAGTTTAGGATTGCAACCCTTTATCAATCAGTCGCCCAATGGCGTAGAGGTGTCCTATGCTGTGACTGTTCTTTCAGCTTTGAGCTTCTGGATGAATCTACTGATTATTGAATACGGTTGGTGAACTATGCTTTGGGCGTATTGTGGTCTTTATCGGTTGAAGAAGTCTTCTATTTAGCCTTTCCTGTCCTGTGTTTAGCACTGGGTCGAGGCAAAGGCTTTATTATTTTTCTGCTCGTTGTCATTGCGTATGCACCGTATTTTCGTGCCCTCCATTTTGGTGAGGAAAGTGGTGCTTATCTGTATCACTATTCTTCTAGTTTCGATGGAATTGCCATTGGCTGCCTCACCGCAATGTATGCGCAACATTTTAAAGGTGTAATTTACAATCAAAAAATGATTGTTGCAGCAACCGCGTTGCTGATGACCGCTTTATATTTTTATGCACCCATCAAAGAGGTGAGTACTTGGGGCATCAGCGTATTTGCTTTACTTACAGCGTTACTCATATTGTGTTTTACCCAAGACCCGAAAGTTAAACCTACCTCATCCACGGCCCGCAGTTTGGTCTGGATTGGACAGCGTAGCTATGAAATGTATATGTTTCACTTAATTGTTCTCGGCTTAATGAAAGTGGTGTATTTCCCAAAAGACACTTTAGCGGCTGAAAAGTTGATGTTGTTGCCTGTTTATTTTATCGCGGTGTTTATTTTGAGTTGGGCGATTGAGAAATATTATTCAACCCCGCTCAATTTAAAAATTCGTCAATCTTGGATACGCTCGTAGCGTGGATCTTGAGTTGTACTGTTGACTTTTTACAGACATTAAAAAGCCCCGAATCAATCGGGGCTTTTTAAGTGTGGGATTTTAAAATGTCGGTTTAACCACGACTAAAATCACCACAGCAAATAAAATGAGGGTCGGCATTTCATTAAAGAAGCGCCAGAACTTGTGTGACTTGTAATGCGCATGACCAATCAATTTCTTACGGTAATAACCGCAAACAAAGTGATAAATCACCAATAGTCCAACCAAACCGACTTTGAGGTAGAACCAAAGGGCTTCATGGTAGTGGCGCGTTGCATCACCCCAATCGACCAAGAAATGTGCCGTGATCAGTGTTGCAATCATCGACGGCCACATAATACCACGGTACAACTTACGTTCCATGAGCTCGAAACGTTGATGACTGACGGCATCATCACTCATGGCATGGTAAACATAGAGCCGTGGTAAGTAGAACAATGCAGCGAACCAACACACCACGGCAATAATATGTAATGCTTTTACCCACAAGAAAGCATCAGAAGGAGCATCCATCAAGTCACCCTAAAATGGGCGGCTTAGCCTTCCCACTTTTTGAAAATGAGACATGCATTTACGCCGCCAAAACCGAAACTGTTACTCATCACAGTATTCAATTTTGCGTCACGTTTTTCAAGCACGATATCAAATGGTTTTGCGCCTTCATCCAGTTCAGTCACGTTGATGTTTGGTGCAATAAAGTCATTTTGCATCATTAGGACTGAGTAGATCGCTTCTTGTACGCCAGCAGCACCTAAGCTATGACCTGTCATTGATTTGGTCGAGCTGAGTGGAGGAACTTGACCTTCGCCAAATGCACGTTCCATTGCTTTTAATTCAGTGATGTCACCAGCAGGCGTCGACGTACCATGCGTATTCACATAGTCAATTTTGTCTACGCCGTGTTGTTTTGCTTCTTCAAGTGCCATCAGTACACAACGTGTCGCACCTTCACCCGATGGCGCAACCATGTCTGCACCGTCAGAGTTTGCCGCATAGCCCACAACTTCAGCCAAAATGTTGGCACCACGTGCTTGCGCATGTTCTAAAGACTCAAGCACTACAAAACCGCCACCGCCAGCAATCACGAAACCATCACGGTCTGCTGAATAAGGGCGAGACGCTGTTTCTGGTGTGTCATTGTATTTTGAGCACAGTGCACCCATCGCATCAAATAACAAGCTTTGAGACCAGTGATCTTCTTCACCACCACCTGCAAGCATTAAGTCTTGTTTGCCGAGTTGAATCAGGTTGTAGGCATAACCAATTGCATCAGCAGACGTTGCGCATGCGCTGGTAATGGTGTGTGCAACACCTTGCATTTTAAAAGCAACACCAACGTTTGCCGTAATTGTGTTCGACATATTACGTGGTACGAAGAACGGACCAACTTTACGTGCGCCTTTGGTGTCTAACAATTCTTTCATTTCAACTACAGATGCAGTTGAACCACCACCTGAACCGCCCGCGATACCATAGCGTGGGTTGCCACCAATTTGCTCTGCTGTTAAGCCTGCATTTTCAACCGCAGCAACTGCAGCATTGTATGCATACATGGCACAAACACCCATAAAGCGTTTTAGCTTACGGTCGATGCCATCAAAGTCTTGTTCAGCAGCAGCGCTGATATGGCTTTTAAAATTGAGTTCAGCATAGGTTGGGTTAAAACGTGTCCCAGAAATCCCGTTTTGTAATGCATGAGTAACTTCTTCCAAAGTATTACCGATACATGAGTTGATACCCATGCCAGTGATTACTACACGTTTCATTTAAAGATCCCTTATATGGTGGTTTTGCAGAGTTGCGCTTAAAGATGAATCAACAATTTATTTCTAAGCCAATTGCAACTCTTATGTTTTCAATGCAGATCATAATAGCAGAAAGAATTTTTAATTCTTATGGCAAATCCTATGCCAATTTGACTTGTCTTAAAATCGGGAGCAGGGCATTTCAACTTTACTAAAAGACACATATTCTTATTGAGATAAATGCGTACTACACCTAGTATTTAGCTAGAAATGAAAGATTATAAAGTACGGGGTACGGAATGGCGGATTCAAACAATAAACAGCGCAGTGGTTTCTTTTCAAATGCCTTCGGAGTGGCTAAAAAGCTCAGCCATACAGGTTTAAACATATTAAACCAAGTGAGCCCAGATACGGCCTCAGCACTGACCAATGCTACAACTGGTGATAGTGCGAGTACAAAAACAAAATCGAAAAATAAGCGTTATGAACACCCGCAGCAAGTCTTAAGAGACCATCTGCCGACAGTATCACGTCATTTATTAGGACGTCATTATGTCAACGCAAATCGAGTGGCACATTTTGTGTCGCCACAACTTTCCGATAAAGCCGCAGATTATTTTTTTAGCCAGCTCAATCAATTTAGCTCGAGTATGAGCTCGGTCGATGCCGTTTTAGATGAAGCGGGCGTGCGTGATTTAGAAATGTTGACCCAAGATGTCGACCGTTCAAAACGGATTAGTCAGGCACTGTCCGAACAAAATAAAATTATTGCTATCTTGCAAGGTGCACTGACTGGAGCAACGGGCTTTGTGGGCTCAACCGTAGATGTCCCTGCTTCCTTGGTGATGTCGTTACGTATGATTTACCAAGTGGGACGTTCTTATGGTTTTGACTTAAGTAAAGAATCCGATCAAGACATCGTCCAGTTTATTTTTAAACAGATTGATCTTGGGCTGATTGCGGAAAAACAAACTTTGTTGATGGCGATAAAAGCCATTTCAAGTACCTTGCAAACCCATGATGTCTCTCAGTTACAACAGCTTTTAGGTTCAAGTAATGAGATTGAAGACTTAAAGAAATGGTTGACCAATGCCGATGGTCAACTGAAATGGGGGCAGTCGATTGCTAACCTCTCGCTACTGAATAAGTTGGCAAAACTCACACCAATTGCCAGTGCAGGGGTGAGTGCAGTTTATAGTTTGCGCCTTGTTGATGATGTACACCAAAAAGCACAACTGGTTTTTTCACAAGCCCGTCAATATATTATTCAACAAAAAGATACCAGCCTGAGTGCTTTAACTGCATATGAACGCTCACTTGAGCTTTTGGTGAAAGCCTCGCCAAGACTATTGTCACAGCGCAGTACATCAGACACAGATAGCCCAGATTTGAAACTTGGGGCTGAAGTGGAGTTAAATGGTCATCAAAGTATTGCTAAGGTAAAAGTTCAGAAAAAGTCCGACAAAGTCATAGCGCCTGTCGCAACCGAAGAGCGTGTTCAACAAGGGCTAGAACAGCTCGCAGATCAAATGGTTGAACCTCATGATGCTGTCGCACCGCAGCAACCAGCCCTACAAGTGGAAGAAGATCTTGCAGATTTATATCCAGTAGATGAGGTTGAAGAGACCATACAGAATAATAATGATTCTTTAGTACCAAATGAACCTACTGCGGCTTCAAAAGTTGCAGCAAAACCTGCGGTAGAGCCGACTGAAAAAAAGGTTACAAAAAGACGAAATGCTTCAAGTAAAAAATAAACCCTTTAAAATAGATAGAAATTTGTAAAAGCCCTGATTTGGTCAACATTACATGTAGTTTGAAATGTTGACCATTTTTACGTCTTAGCTTACAATTGCATGCCCTCAAAAAGTCGTCTTTTTTTGGGTTTTTTATTAACGGGAGAATTGCCAAATGGCAACAACAAATCAGTTGATCCGTAAGGGTCGTACAACTTTGATTGAAAAATCAAAAGTTCCTGCGTTGAAGGCTTGTCCACAACGTCGTGGTGTTTGTACACGTGTTTACACAACTACACCTAAAAAACCTAACTCAGCAATGCGTAAAGTTTGCCGTGTTCGCTTAACTTCAGGTTTTGAAGTTTCTAGCTACATCGGTGGTGAAGGCCATAACCTACAAGAGCACAGTGTTGTTCTTATCCGTGGTGGTCGTGTTAAAGACTTACCAGGTGTACGTTACCATACCGTTCGTGGTTCTTTAGACTGTGCTGGTGTGAAAGATCGTAACCAGTCTCGTTCTAAATACGGTACTAAACGTCCTAAGAAATAATCTTTCGAGATTAACTTCTTAGTTCGCTAGAACTGCAATCCTTTATCGTCTCGCTTGTCTGATTTCTGCATTAATTTTGTGAAATTCAAGCGACGTGTAGTAAGGCCAGCGAAAGCACATGACACTTTGTGCTACGGCTGGATTAACCTGAAGTGTCATATATATAGGTAGTTTAAAATGCCAAGACGTCGCGTAGTTGCTGCTCGTGAAATCCTTCCGGATCCTAAGTTCAGCAGCCAAACAATCGCTAAATTCATGAACCACGTAATGCAAGATGGTAAAAAATCTATTGCTGAAAGTATCGTTTACGGTGCTTTAGACCGCGTTCAAGAAAAAAACAAAGTAGACCCAGTTGAATTTTTCGAGACTACTCTTGAAAAAGTTCGTCCTATGGTTGAAGTAAAAGCACGCCGTGTTGGTGGTGCTACTTATCAAGTACCTATGGAAGTACGCCCATCCCGTCGTACTGCTCTAGCTATGCGTTGGTTAGTAGATGCTGCTGCTAAGCGTTCTGAAAAAACTATGGCTTTACGTCTTGCTGGTGAGTTGCTTGATGCAGCTGAAGGTAAAGGCGCAGCGGTTAAAAAACGTGATGACGTGCATCGTATGGCTGAAGCCAACAAAGCATTCTCTCACTACCGCTTCTAAGCGACTAAAACAGCCCCTATTCAGGAGGGTGACAGCTTGGCTTACGCCAAACTGTCATCGAATCGCTTTAAGCTGTTCGTCAGCTTAAAGCGCCTGTTTTAAACAACAAAATTTAGGAATGCAAGAAATCATGGCTCGTCAAACCCCAATTTCTCGTTATCGTAACATTGGTATTTCTGCGCACATTGATGCGGGTAAAACCACAACTACAGAACGTATTTTGTTCTACACAGGTGTATCTCACAAAATTGGTGAAGTACACGACGGTGCAGCAACAATGGACTGGATGGAGCAAGAGCAAGAACGTGGTATTACCATTACTTCTGCTGCTACGACTACATTCTGGTCAGGTATGTCTAAACAGTTCCCTGAACACCGTATCAACGTAATTGATACACCGGGACACGTTGACTTCACAATTGAAGTTGAACGTTCTATGCGTGTTCTTGATGGTGCGTGTATGGTTTACTGTGCTGTAGGTGGTGTACAACCTCAGTCTGAAACTGTATGGCGTCAAGCGAACAAATACCAAGTGCCTCGTTTAGCATTCGTGAACAAGATGGACCGTACTGGTGCAAACTTCTTCCGTGTTGTTGAACAAATGAAGACACGTTTAGGTGCAGCTCCTGTACCTGTAGTAATCCCTGTTGGCGCTGAAGAAAACTTCCAAGGCGTAATCGACTTGATCGAAATGAAAGCGATCATTTGGGATGAAGCTTCACAAGGTATGCAGTTCGAATACGGTGAAATCCCGGCTGAACTTCAAGCTACTGCTGAAGAATGGCGTACAAACATGGTTGAAGCTGCTGCTGAAGCTTCTGAAGAGCTAATGGACAAATACCTAGAAGAAGGCGAACTATCTAAAGAAGATATCGTTGCTGGTCTACGTGTTCAAACTTTGGCTTGTCAAATTCAACCAATGCTTTGTGGTACAGCGTTCAAAAACAAAGGTGTTCAACGTATGTTGGACGCAGTAATTGAATTCTTACCGTCGCCTACAGAAGTTAAAGCGATTGAAGGTGTTCTTGACGATAAGGCTGAAACTAAAGCGATTCGTGAAGCATCTGACGAAGCTCCGTTCTCTGCGCTTGCGTTCAAAATCATGAACGACAAATTCGTAGGTAACTTAACTTTCGTACGTGTTTACTCTGGTGTTCTTAAACAAGGTGATTCTGTTTATAACCCAGTGAAATCTAAACGTGAACGTATCGGCCGTATCGTGCAAATGCACGCGAACGATCGTCAAGACGTTGAAGAAATTCGTGCGGGTGATATCGCTGCGTGTGTAGGTCTTAAAGATGTAACTACAGGTGATACACTTTGTGATGAGAAAAATGTCATCACACTTGAGCGTATGGAATTCCCAGAGCCAGTAATTGCATTGGCTGTTGAACCAAAAACTAAAGCTGACCAAGAAAAAATGTCAATTGCTTTAGGTCGTTTGGCTAAGGAAGATCCATCATTCCGCGTTCGTACTGACGAAGAGTCAGGTCAAACAATTATTGCTGGTATGGGTGAACTTCACCTTGACATCATTGTTGACCGTATGAAGCGTGAATTCGGTGTTGAAGCAAACATTGGTAAACCAATGGTTTCTTACCGTGAAACGATCAAGAAGACAGTTGAACAAGAAGGTAAATTCGTACGTCAAACTGGTGGTAAAGGTAAATTTGGTCACGTATACGTACGTTTAGAGCCAATGGATCCTGAATCAGAAAAAGATTACGAATTCGTTGAAGAAGTTGTTGGTGGTGTAGTTCCTAAAGAATTCTTCGGTGCTGTGGATAAAGGTATCCAAGAGCGTATGAAGAATGGTGTCCTTGCTGGTTACCCAGTTGTTGGCATCAAAGCTACATTGTTTGACGGTTCTTACCACGATGTCGATTCGGACGAATTATCGTTCAAAATGGCAGGTTCTTACGCATTCCGTGACGGTTTCATGAAAGCAGATCCTATCTTGCTTGAACCGATCATGAAAGTTGAAGTAGAAACTCCAGAAGACTACATGGGCGATATCATGGGTGACTTAAACCGTCGTCGTGGTATGGTTCAAGGTATGGATGACTTGCCTGGCGGTACTAAAGCAATTAAAGCTGAAGTTCCACTTGCAGAGATGTTTGGTTACGCGACTCAAATGCGTTCTATGTCTCAAGGCCGTGCAACATACTCTATGGAATTTGCTAAATATGCTGAAACTCCACGTAACGTGGCTGAAGGCATCATTTCTAAATTCCAGTCTGGCGGTAAAAAAGGTGACGACGAGTAATCTTTCGATTACTATAAGCCCAAACTAATTCATAGTTAAAAACCAAGTGCTCATGCAGTGATCCTGCATGAGTAGTTTAAAAAGGAAGATCTCATGGCTAAGGCTAAGTTTGAACGTAATAAGCCACACGTTAACGTGGGCACAATC